>OCTA010000723.1_pt1 | contig 30372 bp, 24 predicted proteins | sample 1538991 | NCBI WGS metagenome assembly OCTA01 (sample SAMEA3539302, study PRJEB22396) | soil metagenome | biome: tundra; feature: field; material: soil | place: USA | collected 2010-05 | depth 0.15 m | reverse complement strand
ACTCTCCACACCGACTAGCCCGGCCCATTCTGGCCAAGTTTTCCACAAAAATATTTCCCGTTTTAGTGACATGTGCCCTTAGCAGGCACAGATCCCGTTCTCTATGGTGGGGTCGAAATGGGATTTGATTTGGACCTAACTATCCACGCGAGTTCCCATTTCAGGAAAACCAAGGTCTCAGGCGACGGGATAACTGGTTCCTTCCGGGAATCATTCCGCGCAAAGTAGGTGTATGAGCAGTGCCGCTGAGTTCACGTGGACACCGCAAGATTCGAAAACGGAACTGTGTCCTCTTTTCGAGTACGCACCAGTCGGTCTGGCGCAATGCCAGCGCCAAGGTAACATCACCGCGCTAAATCCGGCGCTGGATCAGGTGCTCGGTGGCAGATCCACGACAGCGCCCTCGCTTTGTTTTGGGGATCTTATTCACCCTCAGGAGCGCGCCGAAGGCGAGCGCCTTTTTCGCGAATTGTTTGAGCGGCAACGTGACAGCTTTCAGCTTGACTCCCAGATGATCGGCGCCAATAGCCGGCCGGTGCGGTGGACAGCATGGCTTGTGCCCGGGACGAACGGCAATTCCGACTACGCTCTGGCCTTGGCAGAGGACACTCCGCATGACCACGAGGCCGCGCAGCGTCTGCGGCAAGCCGAAAAACTGGAAGCCGTGGGCCGGTTGGCCGGAGGCGTGGCTCACGACTTCAACAATCTCCTGACCGGCGTGCTGTTGTATTGCGATTTGCTCATGGCCGGTCTGGAGCCCGGCCAGCGAATTCCGAGCCCCGCCTGCTTTCCCTCAACGAGATCCAGAGGGCATGCGCAACCTGCTGGTTCGCCTGATCGGGGAAAACATCGATCTGCAATTCCACCTCGATCCCAATCTGGGTTTGATCAAGATGGACCCCACCCAATCTCAGCAGATTCTGCTCAACCTGGTTCTCAATGCGCGGGACGCGATGCCCGGCGGTGGCCAGATCACGGTTGAAACCAGCAATTGCAAAGTCCAGGTGCTCACGGAAACAAGTCTTGGGGAAAGCAGCCCAACCTCGCTCCCCTGCGCGCTTTTCGTGGTGGCTGACAACGGGAGCGGCATGGATGCCGCTACGCGCGCTCATCTGTTCGAAGCTTTTTCACCACGAAGGCCGGCAAGGGCACAGGGCTCGGATTGGCGACGGTCTATGACATCGTGACCCGCAACGGCGGCCTGATCCATGTGGGCAGCGCGCCGGCGTGCGGCACGCGCGTAACCGCCATGCTCCTTATCCTGTGAACTTGCCATGTCTGTGCCTGACGTCCCAGGGCCCGCCGTGGAAAAGATCCGAGCCATCGACAACCTCGCGCGCGAACTCCGGCTTCGCCTTGAGGTGAACTAACGGCTGGTTGTTCTCAAACGGTCTTAACTCGAGACTTTCCGCAAGCCCCAATTGTTCTCTGCTCAGAAGGAAAATAACGAATAGCCTCGCCGTGCCATTTGGCCACACGGCGTTAGATCCGTTTGAACCGCTGACCACGCCCGATGTGTGGCCATTGCGCGAAGAAGGCAGGAAGCTGGCCTTCGCTGCGTGGCCGACAACTACAAATCCAACTCGCCCTTGTGCCTGAGTGCCCGTCGCTGTTCGCTGCGTAGTAGTTTTGCGTTATTGTGCGCTAACGTTCTCTCCGCTAACGTTTCGCTGCTCTCGTTCTGTGGACTGGGGTTCCGCAAAAATCGAAAGCGCATGAAGTGGCCGCGTCTTCAGTCATTCGAGTGTCTGCGTTGCAAAAAGGGATTTCCCTGCCCACCACAGCGAGAAATGAGTCACGTGGGAAAACTGATCAACTTATGATGACCACTATCAGAAATCTGATCTGTGCCGTGCTGGCAGTGTTTCTTGGCATGAGCGCCGCTGCGCAACAAATTACCGGAAGTATTCGCGGAACGGTGGTGGATCCCACCGGCGCCACGGTCCAAGGCGCGTCCGTGAGTGCTACGCAAACAGAAACGGGTCTGTCCCGTACGTCGATGACGGATCGTTCTGGCGGTTATGTGCTCCTGGAACTGCCAGTCGGTCATTACCGGCTGCAAGTGGAGGGAAGTGGATTCCAGACCTACATCCAGCTGGGCATCATTCTGGATGTAAATGAGACGGCGACCATTCCTGTTCGTCTCGCGGTGGGCGCTGAGACCCAGCACATCGAAGTGCAAGCCGATGCTCAACTCATCCAGGAGACAGTGACCAGTCTGGGCACGACGGTCTCGGAGCGCGAAGTTCTTGACCTGCCCCTGAACGGTCGCAACTTTTCTCAGCTTGGCCTGCTTCAGCCGGGAGTCGTGCCTCTCACGCCGGGTCTGGCGGAGGCAGGAGGATCACTGCGCGACGGTCAAGCCTACGCCGTGAATGGCCAGCGGCCAGAATCCAACGACTTCCTGATCGATGGAGCGAACAATTTTAACGGTGTGGATGGCGGATTCGTTCTCGAGCCGCCGGTGGATGCAATCACCGAGTTCAGGATTCTCACCCACAACGCCAACGCCGAGTTCGGCAATAGCCTGGGTTCCACGACCAATATCATCACTCGCTCCGGTACCAACAGAATCCACGGAGCGCTGTGGGAATTCCTGCGCAATGACGCTTTCGACGCCACCAACTACTTTGCCAGCAGCACTGAGCCTCTGAAGCAAAATCAATTTGGCGGGACCTTTGGCGGGCCAATCCGCAAAGACAAGACGTTCATCTTCGGTTTCTACGAGGGTTTCCGCAACCGGCAAGGAGAAACCCAGGGAAGCACAGTTCCATCCCTCCCCGAGCGGCAAGGGAATTTTGGCCAACTCTGTGGCCCTTTGCCGGAACAGTTTGATAGCAACGGGATGTGCAGTAACCCGGCCCATCAGCTTTTCAATATATTCGCGAACCAACCCATCCCTTACAACCAGCTGCCGTTCATCAATCCGCTGTCGCAGGGACTTTTAGGTCTTTTTCCGGAGCCCAACAGCGGAACCAATGTCTTTCTCTCCACTCAGACGGTCCACGATGATACCGACCAGTTCGGGGTACGGCTGGATCATTATCTTTCAGACATCGACATCTTGAACTTCCGTTACATGTTCAGTAACGGCACGCGGCTGGATCCTCTCTCCCCGTCCGGCGCAAGCGTTCCCGGCTTTCCGGTGGGAGAAGATCATCGCGCGCAAAATTTCGTGGCCCAGGAGACGCACACTTTTTCTCCGGCCGTGATCGCCGTCTCTCGTTTTTCGTTCTTACGCAATAAATTCCTGGTCGACGAGCACTTGAATCACACGACTCCCGCCAGCCTGGGTTTCCAATACTCGCCTAGTCTGGACGCCGCGGTGGGACCGCCGTTTATCCAGGTGAATGGTTACACCACGGTGGGCGATCCCATCACGGGGCCGCGGGATACGTATGAGAACGCTTTCGATTATTCGGGATCGGTAAGCTGGGTACGCGGCAAGCACGAACTTAAATTCGGAGGCGGCTACCAGCACTTGGAGGTGAACGTATTGCAGGGCATTGCGACCAACGGCTTTTTTGTGTTTGACCCGGGGTTTCCGATTGCGGGAGATGGCTTCGCCGCCTTCCTGTTCGGGCAGCCGGTTTTCTTTCTCCAAGGCCGCGGTGATTTCTCGCGCGGTATCCGTGGAAATTCGCTGAACGCTTACGCTCAAGACACTTACAAGGTTAATTCTCGGCTGACTTTGAATCTGGGTTTGCGTTATGACCTGCCATTCCCTTACACGGAGATCCACAACCGGCAGACGCTTTGGATTCCCGGGAGGCAGTCCAAGGTGATGCCCAATGCGCCCGCGGGTCTGCTTTATCCCGGTGATCCAGGAGTTCCCGCGGGTCTGATTCCAACTTTCAAGAAAGGCTTCGCGCCACGAGTCGGCGTCGCCTGGGACCCGTCCGGAAGTGCGAAGTGGCTCGTGACCTCCGCCTATGGAATCTTCTACGAGCCGTATTACACGGGCCAGGGCGGGCCGCTGCAATCGCCGATCAGCGCGCCTCCGTTCCTGCAGACCGAGCAGATCAGCGTCCCCAATTTTTCCGATCCCTTCAACGGCAACCCTCCGCCCCCGAACACCTTCGCCACTCCGTTGACCAACTTGACTCTTACTCCCAACCTGCCGCTACCTTACTCGCAAGATTGGGACCTGAACATCCAAAGGTCTTTTGGCGAAGATCTCCTGTTTGAGATCGGCTACGTAGGAACCAAGGGCACCAAGCTGCCGCGCTTTATCGAAGGCAACCCCGCGATCTACGTCCCTGGCATTAACTCCGCAACCGGCCAGCCGAACTCGACTTCGGGCAATGCTGATCAACGGCGGCTGTACTCCGGCTGCACCCTGAATGATCCGGAGAGCAGCTGCACTTATTCCTCCACTGGATTGATCGCCGGCATCGCCAATTCTTCCTACAACGCGTTAGAGACGAGCCTGCGGCAGCGTTTTAGCCACGGAATCTCTTTCCTCGTTTCCTACACATTTTCCAAGACGATTGATGATGCGTCGTCGTTCAACATGACTGGGTCCGCTGCCAAACCCGTTGCCGGCGAAAACGATCTGGCGCAGAATCCGTTTGATCTTGCGGCGGAGCGTGGCCGATCGTTGTTCGATTCCCGGCACCGGTTCGTATTGAGCTACCAGTGGAGCCTCCCCTTCTGGAGACAGCCGCATGGCTGGTATCAACAGGCGCTGGGCGGCTGGCAACTCAACGGAATCGCGACCCTCATGAGCGGAACCCCATTCACGGTGTTCGATTCCAATGATGTTTCCCAGCAGGGGGGTGCGCCGGAAATCACCGGGTTTTCCGCCAATCGCCCGAATCTCGTTTCCGGGCAAAATCCAAACGCCGGACCACGCACCACCAGCGCGTGGCTCAATGCCAGCGCCTTTCAGCGCCTCACTCCCGATCCGAATTCCCCCGTGCAACAATTCGGTACTGCGGGCCGAAATATCGCCCAGGGCCCGGGCTACGCAGATTGGGATTTCTCAGCGTTCAAGAACATTCGTGTGACTGAGGGCAAGGAGTTTCAGTTCCGCGCTGAGTTTTTCAATCTCCTCAACCACACGAATTTCCGATTGCCCGACAGCGACATCAGTTCGCCGACTTTTAACCAGATCCTTACGGCCCTGCCGCCGCGTTTGATCCAGTTGGCCCTGAAGTTTGCGTTTTGACCAGGAAACACCCGTAAGGGACTGCCGCCCATTCGACTTCGCTCAGGGCAGGCTCTCGGCTGTCCCGCCAGGGCGCAGCCCGGCGGAAGGAGGGGGACCGGTAGCATCACGAATACTGAGCCCACTCATCTAAACGTGTCCCCGAATGCAAGATCTTGCGCGCACACAAGTAAAATCCCTTCCCGTCGCGGCCGATTCGCACTAAAATGGACACGCCTGGAAGGCGGAATCCCCTGTCCCTCGCGGCATTCCGCAACCTTCCTCCGGAGGTTCTGTGCACGTCCTCGTCACCACCGACTCGCTCTCGGGGTCATGGACCTACACTCGCGAACTTGTGACCGGCCTGGTCACGCGCGGCGTGCGAGTCACACTGGTCAGCTTCGGCGAGATCCCGCTTCCCGACCAGACCTCTTGGATGGATCACCTGCACGGCCTCGACTACCGGCCAACTGCCTTCCATCTCGAGTGGATGCAAGAAGCCGAAAAGGATCTGCCAGAATCGTCTGCGTTCCTCGCCGCCCTGGTTCGCGAACTGCGTCCTGACGTTCTACATCTCAATCAGTTTTGCTACGGGAACCTGCCCGTAGACGTACCGCGCGTTGTGATGGTCCACGGTGATTTAATTACCAGAACGCACGCTGTCCACAATCGCGCTCCCCGCCCTGAGGGTTCGCTAACGTGGTATCGCAACACGGTCCTCAACGGACTGGCCGGCGCGGATGCGGTCGTGGCCCCGTCGGTCTGGATGCTCGATCGCATTTCCGCTTGTTACAGGCGACCGCAGCGGGCTGAGGTGATCTACCCCGGACGCAATCCCATTTTCTTCAATCCCTACCTGAATAAGGACGATTGCGTGCTGGCCGTCGGCCGCCTGGTCGACGCCAGCAAGCAGGTCTTTCTCCTCACCCAGCAGCCCTATTCTGTCCCGGTCTGCATTGTGGGCGCCGAACATACGGTGCCCATGCCGCGCATCCCGATTCGTGCCGATGTGAGAGTTGACACCGACCAGACGACGGTTGCAATTCGTGGCCCGCAGACCGAAGCGCAATTACGCGCACTTTATAGCCGCTCCTCGATCTACGCCGCCACCGCCCGTTACGAACCTCTGGGCATGGCCGCTCTCGAAGCCGCGTTTTCTCGATGCGCCATCGTGGCCAATGACATCCCGAGCTTCCGTGAGACTTGGGGGGATGCGGCTCTCTATTTCCGCACCAACGACGCCGCCAGCCTTGCGGATAAAATTCGCCAGCTCAATGCCGACCGTCCTATGCGCCGTGCCTATGCCGAGTTGGCCTACTCCCGAGCTCGCGAGCGTTTTACCACCAAGCGCATGATCGACGACTGCCTGCAACTTTACCGCAGCCTGGTGTCCGCCAGATCTCTGGCCGCCTGAGACGTGCTCTTCAACCACCGTCCAGTACTGTCTGGTCCCAGTTACAGCTACCGATAGGGCGCTACCAGCTGTTGCCGCGCCTCCTGCCGGGGTCAAAAGGCCACTGCTATCGAGCGCGTGTATCGATACGGACCCGCTTTCATCCGGCACGTAGGCGACCTTGCCGGAAGGATCCACGGTGACTCCAAAAGGGGACGATCCTGTTGGCCCCGTTCCGACCGCGACACGCGCACCCGCTTAGTGATATCTTTTTAGCCTTACTAGAAACCCGTAAGGTTCGGAGGATTAAGCTTATGGCTCAAATAAAAATCACAGTTCGTCCCAATGGCCCCTACCGCGTAGAGGCCCCCGAGGGTTCGGTGGAACTCGTGGATGTCAACGGCAACCAGTTCGATTTAACCGGCAAGCCCGCTTTCTCGCTCTGCCGCTGCGGCGGATCCGTCAATAAGCCCTTCTGCGACGGAACTCACAGCCGCATCGGATTCCAGGGCGCCGAGTTGGCCGTGAAAAAAACGGACAGCGGCTCATCCTCCTAAAAGAAGTTGCGGCCATCAGAAAGCACCGCCGTGGCTTCTGGTGGCGGGAAGGACACGCCTTCAGCTGTTAGGCGCCCCCTAGCCCGCGCAGCCAGCCGAACGGTGCCGATGGTGCTGTTCTCAAGGAGGGCTTTGGCCCCTAAGACAGCAAGGGACAATTCCATAAAGAATACGTCGTCTGTCTGCGGAGGAGATTGTGCACGATTCACGAGACCGCGAACTGGGAATGCATCGCAAGATCACGCGCCGTGACTTCCTCAACGGCGTAGCGATGACCGCAGGCGCGGCCATGATGCCGTGGGACCTGTTCGCCGGCGGTCCGCCCGCCAATCCCGAGAAGTCCCCCAACTACTACCCTCCCGCTCTCACCGGCATGCGGGGCAGCCATCCCGGTTCGTTTGACGCTGCCCACAGCCTGCGCGACGGCACTTTCTGGGATTCAGCCGGCAAGCCCGAAGACACTGGCGAAACCTACGACCTGATCATCGTTGGCGGCGGCATCAGCGGCCTCGCCGCCGCCCACTTCTACCGCAAGGCGACCGGCGGGAAAGCACGTATCCTCATCCTCGATAACCACGACGACTTCGGCGGACACGCCAAGCGCAACGAGTTCCGGGTAGACAATATCTTCCGCTTAGGTTTTGGCGGAACATTTTCCATCGAAAGCCCCGCTCCCTACAGCGCGGTTGCCAAGGGCGTGATTGAAGAGTTGGGCATCGACGTGCCGTCCTACTCCAAGTACGTAAACAAGAATCTATATTCCTCAGCGGGCCTGCACCCCAGGATTTTCTTCGACAAAGAAACCTTCGGCGTCGACAAACTCGTGATCAATCCCAACCCGCGCGGTGGAGGCGAGAGTGAAGACGCCGCTGGTCCATCGCCGGAGTTGTTGAAGCAATTTCTCGCCGGCGCTCCACTGGCCGATCAAGCCAAGCTCGACTTGCAGCGCCTCTATGACGAGCCGAAGGACTATTACCCCGGACTGACCTCCGATGAGAAGAAAGCGAAGCTGGCGCGCATCAGTTATGCCAGCTTCCTGAAAGACGTCGCGGGCGTTCACGAAGACATTGTCAAGCTGTACCAGGCGCTGCCGCACGGGCTCTTCGGTGTAGGCATCGATGCCGTATCAGCGCAGGATGCATGGGGATTCGACCTGCCCGGCCTCGATGGCATGAAGTTGGATCCATCACCTGGCAAGGGCATGAACCGCGACGCCATTCCTAATGAAGAAGCGGAAAAATACTTTTTCCATTTTCCCGACGGCAATGCCAGCATCGCGCGCCTGCTCGTCCGCAAGCTGATTCCAGACGCCATTCCGGGTAACTCTTCGTCGGATGTTGTCCTGGCCAAAGCGAATTACGCGAAACTCGACGACTCCCGTTCGCCCGTGCGCATTCGCCTGAACAGCACGGCCGTTCGCGTGAAGCATCTGGGCGACGCCGCCAAGGCCAAGGAAGTGGAAGTCAGCTACGCCCGAGGCGGCAAGGTCTACACGGCCAAGGCGAAGAACTCGATCCTCGCCTGCTGGCACGTGGTGATCCCTTACATTTGCGAAGAGCTTCCCGACAAGCAGAAGGAAGCGTTGGCCTCCGCCCAGAAAGTCCCGCTGCTTTACACCAACGTCGCCATTCGCAACTGGACTTCGTGTCAGAAAGTGGGAGCAAATTCTGTTTACGCCCCAGGTATGTACCACTCGAATATCAACCTCGATTTACCCGTGAGCATTGGCGGATACGAGTTCCCGCGCAAGCCGGAAGAACCCATCATCCTGCATATGATGAAGGCCGCGTGTAGCCCGGGACACCCCGCACGCGAACAGCACAGCATCGGCCGCATGGAACTTTACACCACCACCTTCGAAACCATGGAGCGCAAGATTCGCGATCAGTTGGCTCGCACCTTGGCCCCGGGCGGCTTCGATCCCGCACGCGACATCGCGGCCATTACGGTCAATCGCTGGCCCCACGGTTACGCCTACGAATACAACTCCCTGTTCGATTCGTTCTGGCTGGAAGGCGGCGAGACTCCCTGCGAGGTTGCGCGCAAGCCCCACGGCCGGATCGCCATCGCCAACGCCGACGCCGGCGCATACGCATACACAGACGAGGCCATCAACCAGGCGTGGCGGGCGGTGGGGGAAATCACGAAGGCTTAACGATTCTCAGCAGTGACCGCCTGGCGGCCTAATCTTTCTGTCCGTTCTCTAACTGTGCAGCCTTGCTCCGCGCCTCTTGAGCCTGCTGCGTCATGCCTTTCGCCTGGTAGGCTTCCGCCAGAGCACTCTCCAATTCGGCATCATCGCCGTTCTGTTCCCGCTCTTTTGAATAAGAAGCGATGGCCTCGTCATATTGCTTCAATTGGGCCTGAGAAACGCCCATTCGGTAGTAGACGCCCCTGGTTTTCGGTTCGAGACGCAACGCGTTCTTATACTCGTTGATGGCAGCCTCATGATTATCCTGGTCCGCGAGCGCCACTCCCAACGCGGCATGGGCGGCCGCATTGTCCGGTTCCTGCGCCACCACCGTCGTGAATTCCTCCTGAGCCTCTTTGGGTTTGTCTTGCCTCAGATAGACAGCTCCCATGTCCATGCGGGCCCTCGTGTTCCGTGGCTGCAACTCCAGAACCCGCTTCAATTCTGTCTCGCCTTCGGAAAATTGTCCCTTGCTAAAGTAGGCGTGCGCGAGTGCGTAATGGGCCGACGCGTCCTGCGGGCTCTGCCGAACCTTCTTTTGAAGCTCGCCGATCATCCGATCGATATTTTTTTGCATATCCATCGCGGAGCCGAAATGTACCCCGGAGCCGCGCCAGCGATGTATCCCCAGTGCGCTGCCGCCCACGATGAGCACCATGAACAGCAGAACGCCCGCCCGTCGAAGTGGCTTATCGTGTTGCGGCGCGGCACGAGCAATCAAAGCGCCGAGGATCAGTCCGCTGACCAGCCCACCCGCGTGGCAAGCGTTGTCGATTCCAGAAATCATGCTTCCGAAGAGGACGTTAAAGCCGACGAAGAACAGCAAACTTCGCAGGGTCCCCTGGATCGCAACTCGGGGCATGGAGAATTCGCCAAGATAGAACGATGCGATCAGCGCCCCGGCTAACCCGAAGATCGCTCCCGAAGCGCCCACGCTCAGCGTTCCAGGATTCCATCCCACGCTCGCCAAGCCTCCCGCAAAACCCGTGATCAGATATATGGCGGCATAGGTCCAGCGCCCATACAGCGATTCGCACAGCGCTCCCAGGTTCCATAAGCACCACATGTTGAAAGCGATGTGCATGAGGCCGCCATGAAGGAACATGTAGGTCAGCAACCGCCACCATTGTCCCGACAATGTGAATGGCCCGAAGTTGGCGCCAAAACGCACTATCACTTGCCCCGGAAAATCCATCACGGTACCGCTGGCGAGCGCCATCGCAAGAAAGACCGCTACATTGGCGCCGAACAATACGTGAGTAAGAGTGATGCTGGATTCGCGCCGGACCCAAGGCGCAGCCATGACGGGCTGCTTCACATCCTCGCCCAGTTCGCCGCGTTGCGCCGCCTCGTGCTGCACACACCACTGACAAATCTTCTTGCCAAACATCAGCGGAGGAAGCTGCCGGCCACATCGAATGCAGTTTGCCATGTCGTCAATAAAAGAGTATCAGCAGTCCACTAGATTTTGGGCGGGGTTGGCCAGGAGAGACGTGGTTTGGGAAGGCTTGGGAAAGGCCACGGTCCGGGCGGGGCACGGTTTTGGGAAGGGCACGGCTTCAGCCGTGCCGCTCAAGGCAGCAAAGAATGCGGGCTTTAGCCCCTGAGGGATTGCGACGAATCAATGAATGGTCTTGGTCTTACGCGACATGTAATCCATCAGCAGGTACTGCCCCAGCGTGTAGGGCGTCGTGAAGTAGGCCTTGCCCCTGCATATCTCCGTCACTTTCTGCACGAATTGCACTAACCCGTAATCGGACGCCAGCATGAACGTGTTGATGAGCACGCCAGCCCGTTTGCACTTGGAGACTTCTTCCAACGTCTGGCTCACGACCAACGGGTCCAAGCCGAACGCGTTCTTGTAAATGCGCCCGTCTTCCAGCGTCAGGGCCGAAGGCTTGCCGTCGGTGATCATCACAATCTGCTTCATGTCTTTTCTCTGCCGCTGCAAGATCCTCTGGGCCAGCCGCAGCCCTTCGCGCGTGTTGGTGTAATAGGGGCCGACCTTCACCCGTGCGAGTTGCGATAACGGGACCTCTTCCGCCGAATCGTGGAAGAGCACCAGCGAAAGCGAGTCCCCGGGATATTGCGTACGGATCAAATGCGACAGCGCCATCGCGACTTTTTTCGCGGGAGTGAAGCGGTCCTCGCCGTAGAGAATCATCGAATGCGAGCAGTCGAGCATCAGCACCGTTGCGCACGACGACTGGTACTCACACTGATGCACTTGCAGATCCGAGTACTCAATGTTGAGAGGTAGCGTGAGCCCTTCGCGCTGTATGGCGCTCGACAATGTAGCCGTAATGTCTAAATTCAGCGTGTCCCCAAACTCGTAGGTCTTAGCAGACCCGCTGGTTTCGATGCCGGTGGCGAGATCGCGCGTGTCGTGCCGTCCAAAGCTTGACTTGCCCAGCGACCCCAGCAGGTTGCGCAGCGACTTGAAGCCGAGGAAGTCGAGACTCTTGTCGGTAATTTCAAATTTTGCCTGCTGCGCTTCGCCGGTCTGCCCTCCGACGCTGGACTGCCGCGCGGGGTCGTGCGGTTCGTCGACTGAAATGTAGTCTTCCTGCTGCATCCGCTCAATGAGCTTCTCGATCAGTTCGTCGAGTTGCCCTCCCATCTGCATCTGCTCGATCTGCTCCCGCAGGTTCTCGTCGAACATCTCGCCATTGAGCAAAGCCTGCTCGATCGCCCGCTTGAGTTCGTCCAGCGTCTGCTCGCCCTCGGGCAGTTCGTACCACATCGATTCCTGAAACCCGCTCTGCAACAGGTAGTCCGAGAGCGCGCCGAGCAGGTCCTCCATGCTCATCTCGCTGGCGGGGTCAGGCACGTATTTGGAGTAGCGAATGCGTTTCATGAGAGCTTCTAGCTTCTAGCTGCTAGCTCCCCCAACTTCCGGCAAGATCCTTCGATCCTGGCTAGAAGCTAGGAGCTAGTAGCTAGAAGCTTTTAGTTAAACTGCCTTCTCTGCCGGTACGGCTTCTCATCCGGCTCGAACGACTTCTCCCGCGCAGGCTCGGGCTTCTTCTCTCCCGCCTTGAACACGCGTTCCTCGCTGCGCCCGATGCGCTTGTGTGCATGCAGCCCTTCGAGGATGAATTCTGCTGCCGACACCTGCTGCTCCGGGCTGTCTTTCTGCGTCACGCTCAGCGGTCCGAGTTTGTCGGTCAAGCCTTGGATCCCCTTCAGCTTCTCCAGCGCTTCCACCGCCGGCACCGAATCGGATAACTGAATCTCGCCGCCCAGGTCGAACCACTGCACGATCTGCTGCACGTTGGCGCCGGTGTAATACTCGTCGTACGTCTTGGCAATTGCGGCACGGATCAACTCGCGCCCCACATGGTCGGCGCCCTTCATCTCGCCTTCATATTCCAGTTCAAGCTTGCCGGTAATCGCCGGCATCGCCGCATACACGTCGCTGATGCGGGGCACGACCACCTTTTCGTCGTTGCGAATGGCTCGCCGCTCAGCATTCGAAACCACGTTTTCCAGCGCCGAGATGGGAAGCCGCTGGCTCACGCCCGAGCGCTTGTCGATTTTCTTGTCCTCACGGGCCGCGAACGCCACGCGCTCGATCACCTCCTGCACATAGTTCGGCAGATGCAAAGGATGGCCGTTGCGCCGCGTCCAGGCCTCCTGGGCAGTGATCGCGATTCCTTCCTCCACCGTCGCCGGATAGTGCGTGCGAATCTCCGAGCCGATGCGATCTTTCAGCGGCGTAATGATCTTGCCGCGCGCCGTGTAGTCTTCCGGATTCGCGCTGAACACCAGCGCAACGTCGAGCGGCAGCCGAATGGGATATCCCTTAATCTGCACGTCGCCTTCCTGCATGATGTTGAACAATCCCACCTGAATCTTTCCCGCCAGGTCAGGCAGTTCGTTGATGGCGAAAATCCCACGATTGGACCGGGGCAGCAAGCCGTAGTGGACCGTCAATTCGCTCGATAGTTCGTGGCCGCCGCGAGCCGCTTTGATGGGATCGATGTCGCCAATTAAATCGGCAATGGTCACGTCAGGGGTAGCCAGCTTTTCTACGTAGCGGTCATCGGGCGAGAGATAAGATATCGGCGAATCATCCCCGAGCCGCGCAACTTCCTCGCGGCAACGCCGGCAGATCGGAGCGTACGGGTTATCGTGAACTTCGCATCCGGCGAGATACGGCATATGGGGATCGAGCAGAGTCGTCAATGCGCGCAGGATGCGGCTCTTCGCCTGCCCGCGCAGTCCGAGCAGAATGAAATTGTGCCGCGAAAGAATCGCGTTGACGATCTGCGGCACCACGGTGTCGTCGTAACCAACAATGCCGGCGAACACCGGAGCGTCGCCATTGGCACGCAGCCGGCTCGTCAGGTTCTCGCGCAGTTCATCCTTGACGCGGCGCGTGCGCAAACGCTCTTCGGAAAAAATACTGCGGCGCAGTTCACCCAGCGTGCGCGGAAGACTACTCATGAAAGGAACCCCCACAAACAAACTTTCCCCGATTATACGCGCCGTGGGCACGAAGCGTTTTGCGCGCCCCGGGCACGCCGAGGATGTAACACCCAAGACCCAAACCCTGCACCATCAGCGCGCATGCCCGTTCCCCCCGGCCTTCTCGCGCGCCCGCGCCGCCCGGCTAAGATTGGGAAGGATGCTTTCCAGATAGGCAGCGACCGCCTGGATGCGCTCGCTTTCCGATCGCATCGCTAGTAGTTTCTGTTTGAAATCCAGATCGAGGGGCAGAGAGCCCGCGAGATAAAAGGAAAGCGTGCTCTGGTCGGCGCCGGATAGATCCTGCACCGCCCCGGCGAGGGACAGAATTTCCAAGTGAACCTGAGTCGCCCGCGCCCTGTCCCCCTGCGCCGGGGCGCTGGCTTCATCGGGAACCAGCAATACGTCCGCCTGCAGAAAGGAACGTTCCCGATTCAGTTCAAGCACTTCAAAGCGCTTGCGGCCCTCCGCGATCAGATCCAAGCGGCCGTCAGGATACTCTTTGGTGACGCTAACAATCTCGGCGGTGCACCCCACTTCCGCGACGCCCTCGTCCAGAGCGCGCACCACCCCGAAGGGCGCGTTGTTGGCCAGACATTCGCCAATCATTTCCTTGTATCGCGGCTCGAAAATGTGCAAGGGCAGGGGAGTGCCGGGCAGCAGTACTACGTCGAGTGGGAACAAGGGCAGAAGCGCCACGAAGTCTCCAATAAAGGGGTCGCGCAGAACCGAGCGGGCTGTTCGATTGTACGACATGGCTTCTCTACGCAACTCGTCTCTCCGACACCTGCGCGCCTTCGCATCTTGACTTGCCGGGTCGCGGAGAATACAACCCGAGCATGGAACTTGTTGGCAAAGTAGTCGTAGTCACGGGCGCTTCGATGGGAATCGGCGAGGCGATTGCCAAAGTTTTTGCGGAGGAAGGAGCGAGCGTGGTCCTGCTTTCACGCGATGCGGGACGAGCCGAGGCTGCTCGTCTGCGAATCGGTTGTCCCGAGCGCACCGCCGCCCTTTCCTGCGACATCCGCAATTCTGAGGAGATCGATCGCGTTCTGGCCCTTACCCTGCACCATTTCAAGCAAGTCGACGTCTGGATCAATAACGCCGGGCACGGCCTGCTGGATTCAGTAGCGCAGGTGGAGATGCCGGCCTGCCACGAACTCTTCGAAACCAACTTCTTCGGCGCCCTCTCGGCGATGCAGGCGGTCATCCCGGTCATGCGGCAGCAGGGCGGCGGCACGATCATCAATATTTCCAGCGTAGCAGGCCACATCCCGATTCCGTTTCACGCCTCCTACAGCGCCACCAAGTTCGCTCTGAATGCCCTCAGCAAGGCCGCAGGAATCGAACTGAAGAAGGATGGCATTCATGTGCTTACCGTTTGTCCCGGCTATGTGAGTACAGCCTTCAGCGAAAATGCCATCCGAGGAAGCGAACTGAAGAAGGTGCGCCCGGGCTCGGTTCGCGGCATCACCGCCGCACGCGTGGCGCGCGCCACCCTGCGCGGGTACTTGAAGCAAAAGCGGGAGGTCATCGTCCCCTGGACGATGCATCTGCCCGTGAAGTTCTATCAACTATTTCCGAGCGTGGTGGAGTGGGGGATGGCCAGGATGGCAAAGTAGTTCGCCCTTCGACCTCGCGACGGCCGATTATCCCAGTTCCGTCAGCATGGCTTCCATTTCCGATTGCGCGTGCAAATTGCCGGTACGCCGCGCCGAGGCGATGCCGTCCTGCAGCATCTTTTTCGCATCTTCCACGCGCTCAGCCCGCACCAGCGTTTGCGCCGCCATGAAATACCCTGCGGTGTACTCGGGATGCCCCTCCAGCAGAATCGAGAACTCCGCCAGGGCCCGGTCGAAGTCGCCCTGCTTGGAGTGCTCCATGGCGAGTCCGTAACGCGCGAAAGCGTCTTTGGGATTCTCCGTCAGGATTTCGTTGAGCGTGGCGATGCGGTCCATAGAGTCGAGCGGCCTCCTGTGACGAGATTACTACAACCCCGCAGCGCAGGCGCCTGGTGAAAACTGGCCAGACCTGTCCCAACTGATTACAATTGCCAGTCCCGACAATTTCTGAGTCCGAGACGAGCGAATTGGCCTGCCCCTTCTTCATGCCCGTGGCGAAACTGGAAAATGGCAACTGGCCGCATCCTGCGAGGCTTCCTTTAGGATGGGGATGGAGTGGCCACTGCATGGCTCCCGGGCACGAGGGCGAAACTCCAACGCAAGACGTTCTGGAAGCATTCTGCAACCTCGGTTATGCCAGTAGTTGTAGCTCGACTCCACAGGAGCGTCTTTGGGATGCGGTGCGATTCGCGGTCTCTGCGCCGCCCGATTCGGCCGGCCTGAACGGAATTCGAGATGCAGCGGCTGCGCCTGCCCACGTCGTTCTTCTCCGCTATGTCTGCGAACGCGATCACAGGCCCGTCGAACATGGCGATCTGGAATTTGACTGGTCGCGAGCCACCTGGCTGCGGCGGCACGACGACGCGCGCATCCAGAAGATGGCGGAATGCTTTCTGGAGTCGTACTTGAAAAAGAAACCTTGAGAACCAGCGCTCAGGAACCAGCGGCCACACCGGGAAGGAAAGACGAAGACAACCATGACAGACGCCACGCTGACGCCCCGCCCAGTTCGGGATTCGCAATCCGAAATGGCCGAGATCGTACTGCCGAATGACGCCAATCCCCTCGCCGCCCTGCTCGGTGGACGGCTCATGCACTGGATCGATCTGGCGGGCGCCATGGCCGCGCACCGTCACTCGCGCAACTATGTCGTGACCGCGTCCGTCGATCACATCGACTTCCTGGTGCCGGTGCGGGTGGGAGATCTTGCCATCCTGCGCTCCTCGGTCAACCGCGTCTTCCACACCTCGATGGAGGTGGGCGTAAAAGTCTACGTTGAAAACTACATTGCCGACACGGCACAGCACGTGGCCTCCGCCTACCTGACGTTTGTGGCGATCGATGGCTCTGGAAAACACCTGAAAGTCGCACCAGTGGTTCCCGAGACCGGCGAGCAACAGCGTCGCTACGATGACGCTGGAAGGCGCCGCGAGATCCGGCGGTCCGAATTGGAACGGCGGCGCAAGGTGCGTTGATTTTCACATTGGACCGTGATCCGCGTCACATAACGATTTTCGTAAAAACGTTTAGGCTAGTGACGCGCTGAGGTTTTTCATGGATAGTGCCCTTTTAGTTCATCGCCTCCACTTCGCATTCACAGTCACCTTCCACTACCTCTTCCCGCAACTCACCATGGGCCTTGCGCCGCTCATCGTTGTGCTCAAGACCCTGGGACTTCGCCGCAACGATGAGACCTACCATCAGGCGGCACGCTTCTGGGCCAAGATTTTTGGCATTAACTTCGTGCTGGGTGTGGTGACGGGAATCCCCATGGAATTTCAGTTCGGCACGAACTGGTCGCACTTCTCGCGTTTTGCCGGAGGCGTGATCGGCCAGACCCTCGCCATGGAAGGCATGTTCGCCTTCTTCATGGAGTCGGCATTCCTGGGCCTGTTCTTGTATGGAGAGAAACGGCTCAGCCCGCGGGCTCACTGGTGGTCGGCGGTCGCAGTCTTTCTCGGATCGTGGCTTTCAGGATTTTTCATCGTCGCGACCGATGCCTGGATGCAGCATCCCGTGGGCTACGCCAAGGCCGCCGACGGATCGGTGCAGCTCTCCAGCTTTTGGGCTCTCGTCCTGAATCCCTGGGCGTGGTGGCAGTATGCCCACAACATGAGCGGCGCCGTGATCACGGGAGCGTTCGTCATGGCCTCCGTGGGCGCGTTCTATCTGCTGTGGGGCAAGTTTGAAGCGCACGGCCGCATCTTCGTACGACTGGGAGTTGTCGCTGGGCTGATCTTCAGTGTCTTGCAGCTCTTTCCCACCGGCGACGGCCAGGGCCGCTTAATTGCCGAGAACCAGCCGGTGACGTTGGCCGCCATGGAAGCCTTGTTCGCCAGCCAGCCGGGAGCACCCCTTGTGCTGATCGGCCAGCCCAACGTGGATGAGCGCAAGATCGACAATCCACTAGTAGTCCCCAACGCGCTCAGTTTTCTGACCTACCGCGCGTGGAAGGCGGAGGTGCAGGGCCTGAATGCCTTCCCCGAAGATCAGTGGCCGTCGAACATCGCACTGCTCTACTTCAGCTATCACATCATGGTGGGACTGGGCACACTCTTCATCGCCATCTCGGTGGTGGCGGCGTTGCTGTTGTGGCGCGGCAAACTGTTCTCCAGCCATTGGATGCTGTGGATTCTGCTGCTGGCCCTGCCGTTCCCCTACATCGCGAACACCGCTGGCTGGATCACGGCAGAACTAGGTCGGCAGCCCTGGCTGGTGTTCGGACTCATGCGCACCGCCGACGGCTATTCGAAGATGGTCTCGGCAGGGAACGGGATGTTCACCTTGCTGGGTTTTATGGGTATGTACACGGTGCTCGGAATCCTGTTCCTGTTTCTAGTGCGCCGCGAAATTGAACAGGGCCCGGAAGCTGAGGCCGAATCGGCCCACTAGAAGGGCACGGGTATCAGCCGTGCCCATTGATGATCGACACACTCTCCTCGATTGTCATTCCGAGGAGCGCAGCGACGAGGAACCTGCTGTTCTGCCTGCATCACGAGAAAGCAGATTTCTCGCTTCGCTCGAAATGACAACCCAGCACGATTTAGGAGCGCGAGGATTACGATGGCAACACTCTGGTTCATGATCGTCGCAGTGATGGTGGCAGCGTACGTGGTGCTCGACGGCTTCGACCTCGGCGCCGGGGTGATTTACCTCGGTGCCGCCCGCACGCCCAATGAGCGCCGCAGCATCATGCGCGCCATCGGCCCCGTCTGGGACGGGAACGAAGTCTGGCTGCTCGCCGCCGGAGGCACCCTCTACTTCGCCTTCCCCCTGCTCTATGCCTCCAGCTTCAGCGGCTTCTACCTGCCGCTCATGATCGTGCTCTGGCTGCTGATGTTGCGCGGCATTGGGATTGAACTGCGGGCGCACATGAAGAATCCCGTCTGGCTGGGATTCTTCGACGTCGTCTTCTGCGTCTCCAGCGCGCTGCTCACGATCTTCTTCGGCGCGGCCCTGGGAAACGTCGTCCGCGGCGTTCCTCTCGGAGCCGATGGCTACTTCTTCGAACCTCTGTGGACCAACTTCCGCGCCGGCTCGAATCCCGGCATCCTCGACTGGTACACCGTTCTCACTGGCGTGATCGCGCTGGTCACGCTGACTGCGCACGGTTCCTTATACATTGCCGTGAAAACGGAAGCCGAGTTGAACCGCCGTGCGCGGCTCGTGGCGCAGTGGGCGTGGCCGCTGCAACTGCTGCTGACGATCGTCGGATTGATAGCAACGATGTACGTGCGGCCCACGGTTCTCGACAATTACAGACAGCATGCCGTGGGATTTCTGATTCCCGTGGTGGTGTTCGGCAGCCTCGCGGTGATGATCTATGCCATCGGCAAGGGTCAGGACCCGGCGAAGGAGAAGCTTGCTTTCGTCGCCTCCGCGCTCTACATCGTGGGCATGCTGGTAGGCGCGGCGTTCGCGCTGTATCCCGTGGTGCTTCCCGCGAGCACCGATCCCGCGCTCAACCTGACCATCTACAACACGGCGGCCGGCCAGCACGGCCTGACCGTCGGACTCACCTGGTGGATTCTAGGGATGGTTCTGGCGCTCGGCTACTTCACTCTGTTGTTTCGCATGTTCAAGGGCAAAGTGCGGCTGGAGGGGGAAGGGTACTGAGGCCCTCAGGGGCTGAAGCCCACGGCTTTTTCGGTAATCAAGCGGCGGGACTGTAAGTCGTGCCCTTCCCGGTCTAAATCCCAGCGCGGCGATTGAACATCAGGGCAAACTGGCGTGAATGCCGAGAGCTTCGGCGGCCTGGCGGAGTCGCTTATCTCTTGTCCACAGAAGCGTGGGTGCATCGATCAATACAGAGGCGATCAAGTGTGCGTCGGTCAGGCCGATGCCGAGATTGTACAAGCGGCGAGCTTCAATCATCAGCCGCAGTTCGCTCGATTGTGCCATCCGCACCTGCGGTAGAAGATCCAGCAGTGCAAGGGTCTTGGTGCGCTCCTTTAGAGATCCCAGCGCAAGTTCCGCAATGATGAAGGGATGGATGACAATCTGTCCCTGGTCAAGATGCCTGCGCAGTTCTTTGTTGCCCGAACGCAGGTGATCAATCCAAATCGAGGTATCCGCGAGAATCAATTCTTCCCCAGCCTGCGGCGTGGAATATTCTTCAATTCCGGCATTGTGCCTCCCAGGGAGGCCAGCCTGCGAGCGCTTTCCCGCTCAATGAGAGCTTTGAGCGCTTCACGAATCAAGGCCGTCTTTTCCGCCACGCCCGTGAACTCCTGGGCGATGCGGATGAGATCGTCATCCAGCGCAACCGTGGTTCTCATAGGGACTCCGTGCACGGATTATAGCATCAAATGATGCTGATGTTTGTGCCTCTCGAATTCTTGGGATCGTTCATTGATTGGGGCGGATTTAGGCGTTCTGAACGTTTTGGTTGTCGAAATGGAATCCTCCATTTTTTTATACCCCTTGACGCTAAAATCTCTGTTTTCTTTGAGTTGCGTCGATTGGATATCCCCGGACCGGCGCAAAATATTGATCCGCAAGGACTTGCACGTAAAATATTGTGGAATAAAGAGTTAGCTTCGGATTTCGGACATCGAAATCTGAGGACCGGGGCGAACTCGAGGAAAGTTCCTGCGCGCATATTCCCAATTCTGCTCTTTGCGTTTTTCTCAGTAAAGGTTGTTCGTCACAAGAAGCAGATTTTGGGCTGTGGAAAAGAGGAAGGAGACACTACGGAAGAAGGTCCTAAAGTGTGTGCGTGAGAACTACTCTTTCGCCCCGCTGGGGCTTGCTCATCAACCACTTGCCCACCTACGGCTTACGCCGTGGGCCGCATTCTTACGCCGCCCTTCGACTCCGCTCAGGGCAGGCTTTCGCGGCTGAAATTTGTAGTTTTACCCACCGCGTCGTCGAGATTCTAGTTCTCAGGCGCACACTAAAAGCCCCGCCCAAGCGGAGCTTGGACACCCTCGTAGGTTTAGCCTGGGCCAGTCCCCACCCTCCCGAACGGTACTGAAAGTCCGTCATCCGTGCTAATCCGGCGAACTTCGGTAACTGGTGAACACATTGTGTGCGGCCGACAATTGAAGATCGGCAGATCTCAATAAGATGCGAAGAACGAAACCAGCATTGCTTGCTTGCCTATTGCTTGTTATGGCGGTTTGCCAATTTGTAGTTGCCCAGTCAGGTGAAGACAACCAAGCCGCCTCGGATCTCAGCCTTGAACAAAAGGCTGCGAATGGAGACCCAGAAGCTCAAAACCAGATGGGACTCGATGCCAATGACGCCCGTCGATATGACGAGGCATTCAAATGGTTTCAACTTGCTGCAAAGCAGGGGCTCAGCAAGGCGCAGCTGAGCGTGGGCTACGCATACGACGAGGGTCTGGGAGTGAAGAAAGATCAGGTTGAGGCGGTCCACTGGTATGCCCTCGCAGCGGCACAAGGGAATGCCCAGGCCGAGTTTAATCTGGGAATGTGTTATCACCATGGCGAGGGTGTTGCATCGGACGATGCGGCACAAAATCGCAGCGCCGCAATCAAGTGGTTTTCGTTGGCTCTAAGCCATGGTAATGAGAGCGCGGCAAATGGTCTCGGCCTCGTGTATGAGCACAGTCCTAGTCCCGACTATACGGAAGCCTTCCGTTGGTACAAGAAGGGCGCCGAGATGGGCGATGCCGAGGCTGCATACAATACCTGCCGATTAATGGCCCAAGGACTGGGCTCGCCCAGCGACTACTCCGAGGCGCTGCATTGGTGCTCTGAAGCAGCCGACGGTGATACTAAGCTCACCAGGTCGTGGGGCCAGTATGGTTTAGGACGCATCCATGAGGACGGGACGGGAGTTCCAAGGGATTACGTAAAAGCGGCAGAATGGTACAGAAAGTCAGCGGAACAAGGGAATCCGGCTTCCCAACTCCGCCTGGGCGATCTTTACTCAAAGGGAAAGGGCGTTAACGTCGACCTCGTTGAGGCCTACATGTGGATCGCCGTCGCTGGATCTCTAGGCAGTCCCGAAGCTCTGACTGAGCTTCAGATTCTCACGCCTAAGATGAGAGAAAACGAAGTACTTAAGGGGCAAACCCGTGCTCGGCAATGGATTGAGCAGCATCGGCGTGACCCAGAAGATGATCCTGGCCACAACGTGCTCTATTATCCTCACTAGCCAAGACGCAGTCACACCGTCTGTAGCCACGGCCCTTTCAAGCCCTGTCGATCTCATCCCGCTTGTATAATCAAAGCTTGGGGTTCTGCCTCATCCCGCAATTCCTATCTGGAGTGTGATCCTTTGAACGCACATATGCCGCATCAGCATGGACAAGGCCCAGCGCCGCAGGGGCCGCAGCCGCTGCCGGGCGTGGACGCCATCATCGCCGTTGGTTCGGGAAAGGGCGGCGTCGGCAAGACCACGCTGTCGGTGAACCTGGCCGTCGCTCTCGTCAAGATGGGACACAAAGTCGGCCTGCTCGACGCGGACGTGTACGGTCCCAACGTTCCCCTCATGCTGGGGGTCAACGACCAGCCGAGGATGGTTGGCGAGAACCGCATTGAGCCGATTCAAGCTTTCGGCCTGAAAGTGATCTCCGTCGGATTCCTCAATCCCGGCGACAAGCCCATCATCTGGCGCGGGCCCATGCTCCACCAGATCGTGCGCCAGTTCCTGGGCCTGGTGGAGTGGGGACAACTCGACTATCTCATCGTCGATCTGCCGCCGGGCACGGGCGACATCGCGCTCTCGCTGGTGCAGACCGTGCCGCTGACGGGCGCGGTGGTGGTCTCGACTCCGTCGGACGTTTCGTTGCAGGACGCGCGCAAGGCCATCGAAATGTTCCGCCAGATGAAAGTGGACGTGGTGGGCGTGGTCGAGAACATGAGCTATTTCACCTGCCCACACTGCCAGCACGAGGTGGACATCTTCTCCAGGGGCGGCGCCGAAAAAATGGCGCACCAGTTCGGCGTCCCGTTCCTGGGCAACATCGCCCTCGACCCGGAAGTGCGCAAGTCGGGAGATGGTGGTACGCCGGTTGTTTTGGAAGGCGAGAACTCGCCACATGCCAAGTCGATCTACGAATTCGCGCGGAATGTCGTAACACGAACGACCGAGATCAGGGCAAACGCCCCGGCCAGCGTGATTCAGATTCAGTAAGGGCTAGCCCCGGATCGCGGCGTCATTCAATGGCTCTGTCATTCGGAGCGAAGCGAAGAACTCCTTGCCTGCCTGCACAACCAGCGGCCTCAAGAGGAGTTTCTACTACGGACGCTGGTCTGCCCGCTTGTCTGCGAAGATTTCTGAAACCGCGCCAGCCGCCAGATCGCGCGCGGCTCGCGCTTCTTCAAAATCAACTCCGCCAACATCTCCCCGACAGCCGGCCCGTGCTTGAACCCGTGCCCCGAGCCGCCGCCCACGAGCCACACATTTTCCATCGCAGGATGCCGGTCGATGATGAAGTGACTGTCCGGAGTCTGCTCGTACTGGCAAACGCGAGTCTCCACCAGCGGCGCGTCCTTCAGGGCAGGGAAGCGAAAGCCAACATATTCACGAATGTCTCTTAAAGTTTCCTGACTGACCACGCGCTCACCGTTTGTGGGATCGAAAGCCTCCCCACGCGTGTCGTCCGCAATCTTGAACCCACGCCGGCCGCTGCCCGGAATGCCGTAACGAAAGCGTCCCCGGTGATCGGCCCATACCGGCAGATGCGCGTCACTGAATCGACCATCGCCAGCAGGCGTACCAAAGAAAAAAACGTCCTGCTTGGTGGCCTGCACTAAATCGCCCACGGCTTGTGGGAACAACTTGCCCAGCCACGGCCCGCAGGCAAACAGGTAGCAGTCGGCCCTGAGCCGGGTGCCATCTGACAGCGAGAGACCGGGTAGCGGTCCGTTCTCTAGGCCATCACTCTTCAGCCCGTCGGCGAGCGCCGCGAGTTGACGGTACTTTCCCCCCGCCGCGACGAAAGCCTCCACGACCGCTTGGCAGCTCGCACGCGCATCCAGATATCCGCACTCCGGCTCGAAGATTCCCCATTCGATCCCGTCAAAGTGAATCTGCGGCCAGCGCTCCTTCATCTGCGCGGACGACAGTTCCCGAAACTTGATCTTCGCCGCGCGCAGCGCCTCCACCGACCCGCGCTCGAACGCATCGTCGCGTCCCGAAGCCATCCACAACACGCCCGTGCGATGCAGAAACCGCCGCTTCCACCGGCGCTCGTATTTCTGCCAGAGCTTGAGGGCGCGGGCGGCCATCTCCGTGTAAGGTTGATCGGGCCCGTAGGTGCCGCGCATGACCCTGGTCTCCCCGCCCGAAGACGCCCGCGAATTCCCCGGCCCCCAGGCGTCGAGCAGTGTGACGCGTGCCCCGCCCTCCAGAAGATGCAGGGCAGTCCAGCCGCCGAATGCTCCGGCTCCAATGACCGCGATGTGAGGGGTGGATTTCATGGGAAGAGACAGAGCATACCAGTACTCCGGTTCTCGGGTTTCAATGTTTTCCAGCCGTCAGAGGTCTACGCTGAATGTCGCGGGCTGGATGAATTGGATCTGGTTGTCAAATGAGTGCAAAGGAATTAACAACAGTTAGGACGCAAACGCCCCTTCCCCTAACGCAAAAAAGAGTGCCGCCCAGACATCGGGCGGCACAGAGCGGGTTGCGAATCGCTTCAGGGGGTGATCATCGCGACCATAACGGAGCGCGAGCATTGCACAACGTCGGCGTATCGGTTTTTCATGGAGCAGGAACGCAATTTGGAAGCAGCGGCCCGGGAGAAAGCGACATCAGCGTCGTTTCATCCGGGAAGCTGTATGCGCCCAGGTTTGCAGGTGAAGGAGATTCGAATGCAAACCAAGGGAACAGAGCCATGTTCTGCGGGTGATAGGTGAATCCCTTCCCTGGAATTGTAGAGACCGGGTTCAGGGAGTCGAGGACCTCAATCACATCACCCACTTCGAGGTTATTCTGGCAATTCCCAGAACCAAGAAAAGGATCCACACTCAACCACCACGGCGTCGCGTTGTTGATGAAGGGATCGTTGAAAGTCTCGGCCATTTCATGGCTCCAAGCCGCCATGTCCTCGACACCGAAGAGGAAAAGCCCGGGCGTGAGCCAGCTGGAATAGTTCACCACGTAAAGCCGGGGAAGATTTCCATTCCGCGGGATTCCGGGCTCGTAGTCATAGGTGTGGAACCCTATGACGCAGCAATTGTTGATGTTGCCGCCGGTGAACAGCACGGTGTCGTTGAAGAGGAAAGTGGAAATGTCCCTGGTCGTGATGTCCCCCGCCAGCTCAGCTGCGCCCACGGGAGTGCTGTTGTCGAACGGGTAGGTAGCCGGGAAAAGCAGATTCCCGAAAGTGCCGAAGTCGATCGCGCCCAGGACGGGCTGCCCGGCTCCATTGACAAAGTAATACCAGGCATTGGTCCCGCTCGCCGTAAGAAACGGCACTTGGATGGTTCTCGCGGTGCGCAACCGGGGATTCAGGATCGTGTGCCATCCGTCCTCATCCTCCCCCTGGTGGTTGCTGTCCCCACCGCGGTTGCTGATACGGTTTGCAAACGCAGCTCGCATCATTTGGTCATTAAACTGACCAACTCCATTTGTGTATATAAATGGCTCAAACTCGGGCGAACCCAGAGCGGCTTTGATGACATTGCCATCGGGACCGAAGGTTAAGGCCACGGTGCCATCCGGACCCAGCAGTTCCACCGTCACCGGGACGATGGGAGCTCGCAGGGAGGTGGTTCGCCCGGACTCTGGTGAATTTCCGACCATCGTGTACGGCCACACTGACTGCGGATTTCCGTTTCCGTCATAGCCCGCATAAACGAATTGGTCGCTCCAGTTGGCAAGGCTGTCGATCCCCGGGATTCCGCTAGAAGCCGCGTTCGTCGCTTTCCCGGCGGCACCGAATCTCGTGGCCTTTTGCGGACCGTATTTTGCGGCCAGCGAATGGTCCGTCCTAGGATTCATCTTGCTGCGTAGAAAACTGGCGGGTAATTTTCTGCTTTGAATCGCTTGTTGGGCTAAAGTCACTTGGCTCGATCCAGCCGCGATCACAACGGCCAAACCCACTAGCAGGTTGCGGAAAAACTCGATTTGACGCGGACGCAGTACCACGAAACTCTCTTGTTTCCACAGCACAACCTGATAAGAAGAAGGTATGCGCGGAAAAGACGAGCAACAGTTGGACGTGTTCAGCTACATCAGTCCCGAGCAGCGAGTTCCGCACGATCACCCCTTGCGCCCTCTTCGTGTCATGACCGATGAGGCATTAAGGGAACTGCAACCACGGTTCAACAAGCTGTACGCCAAAACCGGGAGACCGTCGATCCCGCCGGAGAAGTTGTTGCGGGCGCTCCTGCTGCAAGCGCTGTACTCGGTGCGCAGCGAACGGCTGTTGATGGAACAGCTCGACTATAACCTGCTGTTCCGTTGGTTCGTGGGCTTGAATATGGATGACTCCGTCTGGGACGTGACCGTTTTTACCAAGAACCGCGAGCGGTTGCTCGATGGGGATATTGCCGAAGCCTTCTTCCAAGCTGTGCTCCAGCAGGCACGGGAGCGGAGTCTACTCTCGGACGAGCACTTCACCGTGGACGGGACGCTGCTGGAAGCGTGGGCGAGTTTGAAAAGTTTTCAGCGAAAGGATGCGAAGAACGCCGTTCCGCCGGACGATCCTGGCAATGCGACGGTAGATTTCCACGGGGAGAAGCGGTCCAACGAGACGCACGCATCGAAGACGGACCCGGATGCCAAGATGGCACGCAAAGGCAAGGGCAAGGAAGCCAAGCTGAGTTACAACGGGAATCTGCTGGTGGAGAACCGCCACGGGCTGATCGTGAACACCGAGGTGTTCGAGGCGAACGGAACGGCGGAGCGCGATGCCGCGCTGGTGATGCTGGAACAGATTCCGGGCACGAGACAGGTAACGGTGGGAGGCGACAAGGCATACGACACGGCGGATTTCGTGGCCGAGTGCAGAAACTTAAAGGTCACGCCGCATGTGGCACAGAACCTGGAGCGACCCGGTGGGAGTGCGATTGATGCTCGCACCACGCAGCACGTCGGATATGCCATCAGTCAGAGGAAAAGGAAGCGTATTGAAGAGTGTTTCGGATGGCTGAAGACGATCGCGCTATTGCGGAAGGTTCGGCATCGTGGAATCTTCAAGGTGGGATGGGTCTTCACCTTCGCGGCCGCGGCCTACAACTTAGTCCGTATGAGGAATCTGGCGATTCAAGCAACGTAAGCCGAGGTCGCAGTGTGCTCGCAGGCCCGAAAATGAATCCGCGGGACACCAGCGGATGCAGCCAGGCCCCTTCCCGAATCACAAAATCACTGAGACTGGAGAGAATCTAAGTCGCGGAGTCCATTTTTCCGCAGCCTGCTAGACTGCTTGCCGTTCGCAGAGTTTGCACGGACACGAGTGGAGATGCAGGCATGAGGAAAGCTAGCACAGTGGTGCTGGAGCAGGGGGCCTCAAACGCCGTGCCCTGCTCCAGACCTCATCCCCGCTCAAAACGAACCACCAAACTTATCCGGAAACTCTCATTCGGATTGGTACAGCCAACGGGGGCACTTCACCTCCTTGACCCACACCACTCATTGAGCTAGTAATCCCCTCTGTTCCATATTGCACATTTTGTAGAAACGGAAAAAGTAGTCTGGAAGTATGAACACAATCAGCAAAGGCCCGGATGGTATTGTCCTAGTCTGTCACGACTGTTCGCATGTTGAGCGGATCGATGCCTTCGATAAGAGCGGCGGCAGTCGCCGTACACAAGCGGCACGAGCAATGCAGATTCACCCACGCGACAAGCACGGCGCCGGATCGGTGCTCCATCCGATTCCGAAGGACGACGCGCTCATGGCGCATCGCGACTAAGCAATCGCGGCACGCTGCCACGAGGGTATGCGCAAGCCAAACAGCCGAACGCACAAGTGCATTCGATTCAACTTGCACCACGCCCTCGGTCGCTGTCAGCGATTGCCAGTGAGCCGCATCACGAGAAGTAGGAGTGACAACCCAATGGCAGCAATGCCGTTGGTTTGAATCAAACGACAGCTTGCTGCCCAAGGGAACATTAGGATTTCGAAGAGCGGCATGAATTTATCTGGCCAAAGTAGTGCTGCGAGTCCGAATGCCAGATCCAGTTGGACACCAGCGCACAACCCCAAATTATTCACGGTAAGAATTCCAATGCGAGATACCTAGTGAGAATGCTTTCCTTCAGTGATTGAAAAAGGACTAAGCTGCTCATTTCAGAACTCCTCGTAAGGCAACTATTATCCGCCTTTCCTGATCTTGATCTGGTAGTAGCGCGGTAGGCGGTCGTTGATGCTGTTATCGGCGATCACGAGAGTCGAGGACCGGAGGTAAACTAGGGTATGCGCAAGCGCCTAATCACGCCGAGCCCGCAGGACGCTCCGCATCTCGACCACGGCTGGCTGGACCTCGACCATCTCGCAGTGGTCGAGGTCACATCGGAAGATAAGGATTACCCAGTGGAGTCTGCGTTGGCCGCAGAGGAAGTGCGGGGCTGGCGTGCCGCCGATTCTGGCGCCCAAACCATCCGGCTAATCTTCGACGAGCCGCAAAGACTCTCACGCATTTCGCTCGTCTTCGAAGAAACCGAGACAGAGCGTACCCAAGAGTTCGTCTTGCGATGGTCTCCAGATGGCGGACGCTCGTTTCGAGAAATTGTGCGCCAGCAGTGGAATTTCAGTCCCCCTAAGACAACACGCGAGGACGAGGAATATCAGGTTGAACTCTCGGGTGTCACCGTTCTTGAATTGATCATTGTGCCAGATATCAGTCGAGGATCGGCTCACGCTTTGCTCAAGAGTCTGCGCCTGCGTTGACTCTGGCGTGTGAAAGTAGCGGGATGTGAGTCCCAAGGACGCAAGGATCGAACAATGCGCCAGAATCCCTGATTCGTTTGGAGGGCACCATGTTGCCGCGTACACTTTTTCTTAGCAGGCTGATTGGGCTGTACTGTATTCTCGTCGCGCTATCCATGATCACCCGCAAACAAGCGACTTTGGAGTCGGTGACCGCAGTTCTTCGCGATCCATCAATGATGTTCGTCCTTGGTGCAATCACATTGATCGCTGGGCTGGCGATGGTTCTTGCGCACAACATATGGTCGGGTGGCGCGCTCGTGGTGATCGTCACCCTCGTCGGTTGGATGACGCTTATCAAGAGCTTGTCCTTTTTGTTCGTGTCGTCGGAGGTGGAAGCGGGGTTTTTCCTCAGGCAGCTTCACTATCAAGAGCTTTTCTACGTGTATGGAGCTTTTCCGCTCGTCCTCGGCATCTACCTGACCTATGCCGGATTCAAGTCAAGATCATATTAGCCAGTATCCCAGCGAGGCTCGGAAGCGGGGCTGTCTCGCCTGTTCGAGTAAGCATTGTCCCGATTCACTGCGCGTACCAATCCGAGTGTGGCGACCAGCCGCCACACTGGAGGCACTGTGTAGAAGTCCACTGATGAAGACACGCGGGGCAAATCCCGCCCGTGTCGAACGTGTTCCAGAAATGTCTGCAGTCACAAGACCAAAGGTCGTGCTTGCGCGGCGACCAACCGCAGAGTGGGCATCTGATTCGGGGGCCGGAACATCTGCCACAGCGTGGCGGACGCTCTCGATTCGGGCTAAGATCTTGTACCCTGAGGTGGCGAAGCAACTACCCGCTGGGACCACTTGGGGCCGAAGAAAAACCGATGAAGCGTCAGGCGTGACGGCATCAGCGGGTCCCAAGACCTAGCACCAAACTTGGAAGCCGGATAGCATTACAGATTGGTGAGGGGAAATATGGCCCACACAAAATCGGTTGAGCCAAGCTACTTAAGAGTCCTTTCGTCCAGCCGTGGTAAAAAGCTCCGATGAATATGCTTTCGCTGAGTACGGGCTTCGAGCTTAGCGTTGCGGCGTATACGGTCGGCGCCTTCGCTTCGCTCGCGTGCTGGCGAAAGCCGGCGCTGGCCCGACGCATCTGTTGCAGCGCCGCTTTGGCAGGCGCTGTATTGGGAGGACTAACCTCCGTTCTTGGCATTCTTCGAGGCACGCCGGTTGCGTGGTCGGCTCCTTCGGGAGTTCCGCTCTTTGCCTACAGCTTTTCCTACGATGCCTTGGCCGGCTTCTTCAATCTGGCCCTCGCTATTCCCGTGGCCGCAGTCTCCATCTATTCCTTCGGCTACCTGAAAGCATTCGAGGGCAAGAGGAACATCGGCCTCTTCGCCTTCTTGTTCAATCTTTTACTGCTTAGCTTGACAGTTGTCTTTACCGCCGCCAATGCTTTCCTATTTCTGATCGCATGGGAAGTGATGGCGCTGGCCGCGTACGGTCTGGTGACCTTCTACCACGAAGACCAGGAAACCAGACGAGCGGGATTGCTCTACGTCATCATGGCGCACATCGATGCCGGGTGCCTGCTGCTTGGATTTACTCTTTTGATCAACGCCAGCGGCAGCGCAGAATTCGCCAGGTTCCGTCCCCTCGCGGCCCAACTGAACAGCGGACAGCAGACCGCTGCGTTTATTT
>OCTA010000722.1_pt1:5000-30380 | contig 30380 bp, 28 predicted proteins | sample 1538991 | NCBI WGS metagenome assembly OCTA01 (sample SAMEA3539302, study PRJEB22396) | soil metagenome | biome: tundra; feature: field; material: soil | place: USA | collected 2010-05 | depth 0.15 m | reverse complement strand
CCCGGCGGGCGGCCCGGCGCCGGACCCCAAGGACGAGATCGCGACGCTGCAGCTCTTGAAGGAAGGGTTGGGACTCGCGGCGGCGGGACGGTTCCGTGAGAGCACGGAGACGTTCGAGAAGCTCCTGGCGAGGAACCCGCGAATCGTCGACGCGTGGGAATCCTACGCGCAGGGGCTGGTCCGGACCGGACGGCCGGAGAAGGCTCTCGAGGCGATCCGCAGAATGGTGGAGCTGTCGCCCCCCGACCGGACGAACTACCTCATCTCCGCCGCAAACGTCTGCATGCAGATCGGCCGTTTCGACGAGGCGCTCGAGAACGCGGATCTCGCCGTCTCCAGGGGAGACACCGGGGGGCACGAGGTCAAGGCGCGTGCCTACCTCGCGAAGAACGACCTCGTCCGGGCCGAAGCCGAGGCGCGACAATCGATCGAATCCAGGAGCACGAGGAAGCGCTCCTATCTCGTTCTCGCCGACATCGAAGCCCGGCGGGGAAATCTCGGAAAAGCGCTGGAGATCACGGAACAGGTGAAGACGCTGGTGGGAGAGCGGGGACTGGCGGACCTCGCCGGGTTCCATTTCCTGCGCGGGAACGTCCTTGCGCGCATGAACCGCTTGCCCCAAGCCGAGGCCGAGTTCGCCGAGGAGGTCAGGAACTTCCCCTGGTACGTCGACGCGTGGCCGGCGCTCGCGATGGCGCGCGCCTCGCAGAACAGGGTCCCCGAGGCGAAGAAGACTATCGACGAGATGGTTCGGACGAACGGGTCTTCCCAGGCGTATGCCCTGGCCGTGCGTACTCTGACGATTCTGGGCGACACGGCCGGCGCGTCGCGCTACAGGTCCGAAGGGGCCAGGAAGTACCCCGGGTTCGGCAGGTGACGAGGGTCGCCCGGGCGAGACTTGTCGCGGTGGCCCTCCTCGGCCTCCTCGTCGGCTCGTGCTCGAAAGAGCGTGCCCGTCCCACATTTCCCGACGCGTCGGTCATCCTGATCTCGATCGACACGCTGCGCGCCGACCGCCTTCCGCTCTACGGGTACACAGGGATCCGAACCCCTTTTCTGGACAGCTTCGCGAAGGACGCATGGCTTTTCGAGAACGCGTATTCGCCCTGCCCCATGACGCTCCCCGCGCACACGACGATGCTGACCGGCATGCTCCCGCCCGAGCACGGGGTCCGGAACAACATCGGCTTCGCCTTCGACGGGAAGGCCCACGTGAGCCTTCCTCGCCTTCTCAAAGAGCGCGGCTATGCGACCGGCGCCGCCGTCTCCTCGTATGTGCTTCGCAACGAAACCGGGCTGGGCGCGCTCTTCGACTTCTACGAGGACTCGTTCGACACGACCCCCGGCATCCAGTCGGTCAATTATCAGCGGTCCGGCGACAAGACGGCGGCGTTCGCGGAGCCCTGGATCGGCGAGCACGCCGGCAAGCCGTTCTTCTTTCTGTTTCACATCTACGAGCCTCACGTTCCGTACGATCCTCCGGAGCCCTTCAGGAGCCAGTACGGCCTCACGTACGACGGCGAGGTCGCGACCGCCGACGCGATCGTGGGGCAGTTCCTCGACACCTTGAGGACGCTCGGGGTGTACGACAGGGCCATCGTGATCGTGACCGCGGACCACGGCGAGGGCCTCGGGGAACACGGCGAGCAGCAGCACTCGATCTTCCTGTATCGCGAGGCGATCAAGGTGCCGCTCCTCCTCAAGCTCCCGGGCAGCTCCGGGGCGGGACGCCGCGTGGCGGCGCCCGTGCAGCTCTCGGACATCTTTCCGACCGTCACCGCGGCACTCGGCCTCCCGACGCCCACGGAGGTGAGCGGGACGTCGCTCTTCGCGGCCGGTGCGACGGGGGCGGCTGGCCGCGTGATCTACGGAGAGACGCTCTTCCCGCGTCTCCAGCTCGGGTGGAGCGATCTTCACAGTGCCCTGGATGCCCGGTACCACTATATTCACGGGCCGCGTCCCGAGCTGTACGACATGGTGGCGGATCCTCGCGAGGAACATGACCTGGCCAAGAGTGATCCGGGCACGGTTTCTCGTCTCGCGAGAGAGCTGCTCCGCTTTCCGACAGGGAGCGCGAAACCCACGAACGTGGACCAGGAAACCATGCGGCGCCTGTCGTCGCTGGGATATCTCGGCACCTTGCGCGACATCGGCAGCGGCGCGAAATCGTTGAATCCGGCCGATAACCTCCCGGCTCTCCGGCGGATGGAGGAGGCCTGGCACCTCGCTTCTGAAGGACAGGTCCCCCGGGCGATCGAAGTCCTGCGCTCGAGCGTGCGAGAGAACCCGGAGATGTTCGACGCTTGGGTCAAGCTCGGCGAGCTTCTCGCGGAATCCGGCCTGGACCAGGAGGCCGCGGCCGCGTACCACCAGGGGCTCGACCGCTCCCCGATGGTGCTCCCCGACATCTCGATCGCGCTCGGGTTCGTCGAGCTCCGGCGGCGCCATTTCGACGAGGCGGAACGGCTCGCAAGGGCCTCGCTCGCGACGGTTCCCTCCAAGGCTCACGAGCTCCTCGCCGGCCTCGCGCTCGCGCGCGGGAACCTCGCGGCCGCCGAGAGCGAGGCCCAGGCCGCAGCGGCGTCACGCAATCCTCAGCCCTCCGCGATCCTGGTCCTCGCCGAGGTCAAGGTGCGCGCGGGCGAGCCGGCCGAGGCGCTCCGGGTGATCGAGAAGGCGCAGGCCGTCTCCCGGGAGAAGCGGCTGGGGGCCATCTACAACCTCGAGTTCCTTCGCGGCGATGCCCTTGCCCGCATGGATCGGCTGGACGACGCCGAAGCGGCCTTTCGGGCGGAGATCGCGGCGTTTCCCGCCCATGCTCAGCCGTATGCGAGCCTGGCAGTGATCCGTTTCATGAAGGGAGATCGGCCGGCCCTCGACAGAGAGCTGAACGAGATGGTCCGCGCGAACCCTTCGCCGGGAAGCTACCTCCTCGCCGCGAGCACCCTCGATTCACTCGGCGAGAAGGAGAGAGCCGCCGCATTCCGGAAGCGCAGCAAGGCCTCGAGCCACTAGGCCGCGCGCCTCAGCCTTTTTTCTTCGGCGCGGGGGCAGCGGCCGGAGCTGGAGGAGCCGGCAGCGTGCCCGTGACCGTGAAGGGAGCCACGAGGTCGAGCTTCTTCTGGGTCGGCGGGTCGGTGAGCGTGAGCCGCATCTCGTAGTCGCCCGGCTTGAAGTACTGCCCGAGGTTCGATTCCACGACGCTGCCTGCGATGTCGAGCACGACGGCGCCGGGCTCCTTCTGCTCGGGCACCCTCGCGGGCTCCTCGGGCGGCGTCGGAACGTCGATCGCGGGCTGCCCCTTGGGCTTGATCTTCAGGGTCCGCCTGAGCGTGATCGTGCGCGTGACCGGGTCGACCGGAGGGTTGTAGAGGCGCACCGCGTACGAGAGGCCGTCCGTCGCGTCGACCCGGCCGTCGCCTTTCACGACGAAGCGGCGGGCCGAGAACGTGAACGGCTCGTCGGGCTTCGGAGCGTCCACCGGGAAGTCGTTCACGTAGACGAGAAATGGTGACGCCGCGAACTCCGTGGGCAGGCCGCTCACGGAGACCTGGCGCCGCCCCGACGTGAGCACTTTGCCCGTCGCGTCCACGAGCGCGGCGGCGACATCGTAGTCGCCCGGGACGATCGGGAACGCGCGGTCGGCGAAGAAGTCGGCCCTCGTCTTCCGGAGCGCCGCAGCCTCCTCGAGGCGGATCGCGTCCTTGCCGTTCTTGCCTCGCCCGAGAATCAGGAGCTTCATACCCTCGCCCGCCCCGGCCACGGACCCCGGAACGAAGAGCTGGACCATGAGGCGAGACGAGCCGTCGCGATACGAAACGGGCAGCAGCGCGAGCGCTCCGAACGGCCCCTGCGCGAGGCCTTCGAGAGTCGCCCGGCCCCCCTCCGAAAGCGCAGGCCCCTTGGACTCTTCGGCGGCCTTTTCGGCGGCCGCTTTCTGCTCGGCAACGACCTGCTCTTTCGTCTTGTAGACCGGCAGATCCTTGAGCTGCGGATTCACGAGCGCCATCTGCACGGCCTTCGCCTCGATTCTCTGCGCGGCCTTCGCTTCGAGCCTCTGCGCGTTGCTCACGCCCTCGACGAGGTGGTCGGTGGCCATGCCGGCATCGACCTGGAACACCAGGTGGAGCGACTGGACGTCGGCCCACGGCGGGAGCTGCGGCTTCTCGTAGATGAACTCCGTCAGGATCGTCTCGGTGCCGCCATCCCCCAGCGCGCCCGAGCCCTGAAGCGGCCCCTGCGGACCCATCGGGTTCGGGGGAGGGGTACCGAGCCCGCTGGACACGGACGGGATCGCCTTTCGCGCGATCGACCTCGGGGAACCGATGAGGATGAGAGCCTTGCCGCGCTCGGTCAGCGCGCCGCGCTTTCTTCCCAACGGGAAGAGGTCGTCGGCATTCTTGACGAGCGCGTCGAAACGCTCGCGGAACTCGTTCTCCGGCGTCTTCAGATCCGGATCCCGCCGCGCCCAGAAGAGCGCGATGAACTTCTCGGCATCCTGGTCCGAGGCGATCTTCTTCCATTCCTTCCTGTCGTCGTCCGTCGCGAGATACGCGTACTCCGGGGACTTCTCCCAGTCCTTGTACTTGTCGAGGGCCGCGAGCAACGGGAAGGCCGCGACGGCCGAGAGGAGGAGCAGAGAGAGAACGGAAAGAACCGTGCGTTTCATGGTGACGCCTTTCGCTCTGAGACCCTACTTCTTCTTCGGCGGGAGTGTCCCGGTCACGGTGAAGGTCGCGCTCGTCTCCGCCGTCTTCTTCGCCACCTGATCCGTGACGGAGACCTTCAAGTCGTATTCCCCCGGCTTCCGGAGGTATTCACCGAGATTGGCGTCGATGAGCGCCGCGGCCACGTCCACGCTGAGGATCGCCGTCGGGTCCTTCGAGTCGGCGACCGGAATCGGCGGGTCTGCAGGCTGCGGGACGTCAATCGCGGGAGAGCCCTTCGCCTTGATTTTCACGCTGCGCGACAGTTGCACGGTCTTCGAGAGGGGATCCACCGCCGGGTTGTACACGCGCACGACGAACAAGAGCCCATCCTCCGGGTCGAGTCGTTCGCCCTTCGTCACGAAATGGTTGCCGTTCAGGGTGAAGGCCTGCTCGGCCGTGCTCTTCGGGACAGGATAGAAGCTCGACGCGATGAGCAGCGGCGACAGCGAGAAGTCCTTGCCCGCAGCCGTGACCGCGATCGAGCGCTTCGCCGACGCTACGACCTTCCCCGACACGTCGAAGACATCGGCCGCGACGCCGTACTCTCCGGGCGGCACGGCGAAGAAGCGGCTGGAGATGTATCCCCCGCGAGCCGGGTCGAAGCCCGTGACCTCCTCGAGGCGCGCCGCGTCGCCACCGGCCTTGTTCTTGACGAGGATCGCGAGCTTTGCGTCGGGACCCGGCGCCCCGGCCGGAGCCGGCACGAAGAGTTGGACCTCAAGGCGGACCTCTCCCTCCCTGAAGGTGATCGGGAAGAGGGTCAGAGCCCCCGCATCCTCCTTGGACAGCGTTTCCTCGAGCGCCTGCCGCACGGGTGCGGACAGCGTCGGACCCTTCAGGGCCTCGGCGGCTGCCGCCTCGGCCGCCTTCATCTCGGCTTCGACCTCGGCGGCGGTTCTGTAGTGGGGCGGCGCCTTGAGGTCGGGGTTCTTGAGCGCGGCAGTGCGCGCCTTCACCTCCAGTGAGTTCACGTCGCCCCCGTTCCTGCCGGCGACGAAATCTCTCGCCAGCTCGACGACGAACTGCGCCGTGAACGACTTCACGGGCGCCCAGTCGGGAAGCTGCGCGGCCTCATACGTGAACGTCACGATGCTTTCGCCGATCGACGTGCCGGGATCGTTCGGAGGCAGCATCTGCCCGGGTGTAGCTCCCGAAGCCGCATCGGCGCCCGTCGCGGCGATCGGCTGCAGCTTGGTACCCGCCTGCCGGGTCAGCGTCTTCGGCGGTCCGAGGAGGATGTAGAGCTTCCCCCGCTCGGTGAGGGCGCCGCGAACCCGTGCCATCGCGAAGAGCTGATCCGCCTCCTTGACGCGCTGGTCGAAGACGACCTTGAACTCGTTGACCGGCGTCTTGAGGTCCGGATCGCGCTTGGCCCAGAAAAGCTGGATGAAGTGGTCGGCATCCTCGTCGGACGTGATCTTCTTCCAAGCCTTCTGCTCGGCGTCAGTCGCGAGGCAGGTGTACTCGGGGGACTTGTTCCAGTCCTTGTAGTTCTGAAGGCCGGCCCCCCAGGCCCCGGAGGCGAGGAGAAGCGCAGCAAGCGAGTGGCGGAACTTCATCGAGAACTCCCTTCGATCGGAGCAATCAACCTCCGGATCTTAATCCGGCTCAGCGCCCGGGAAGCTTCCTGCCCTCTTCCAGCCAGCCTCTCAGATCCGCGAGCATGCGCTCCCAGCCGGGTCCGAGCCGGTCGCGGTATGCGCTCCACGCCGCGGTCTCCTCGAAGCCCGACTGCGTCACCGTGATGCGCGTGCCTTCGAGGATCCTTTCGAACTCCACGACGAGGCGCATCCCGCCGAAAGACTCACCCTCCGGCGTCGAGAACACGAGATTCGAGACCACGAAGCGGCGGCCCGGGTCGAAAACCTCGAACTGGCCGATCGAGCTGTAGCCGGCGTCGGAATCCGGGTCGGCATACCAGCCGAGCACCCAGTTTCCGCCCGGCCTGGGACCGATCACGGCGCCGTCCGCGAGCCACGCGAGCACGTCGGACAGGTCCACGAAGGCGGAAAACGCACGCTCGGGTGTCACGTTGACGAGGACCTCCCGAACGACCGAAGCCTCTTCCGCCACGGGAGAATCTTACGACGTGCGAGAATCCGCGCCGCCATGTGCGCAGGGAGAGCTCGAGCCGCCGAGAGGGGCGCCGCCGCGTGATTCCCGGTCTCAAACGCGAGCTCGAGAGCGCCGTCTCGGAGGCCTGCCGCCGCGTCTTCGGCGTGGAAGCGCCGCGCATCGTCCTCGAAACGCCCCCGAAGGTCGAGCTGGGCGATCTCGCCTGCCCCGTGGCCTTCGAGCTCGCGAAGGTCCTGAAGCGGCCGCCGCGGAAGATCGCCGAGGAGCTGGCTCTTACCCTCACGTTGCCCGCTCTCGTCGTCAAGCGGTCGGTCGAGGGGGGCGGCTACCTCAACTTCTTCCTCGACCGCCCGCGCACCCTCCGGGCGATGCTCGTCGCGGGAAATGCGGCGCCGGCCGTGCCCGCGGGGGCCGGCAAGCTCATCGTCGAGCACACGAACATCAATCCGAACAAGGCCGCGCACATCGGCCACCTCCGGAACGCCGTTCTCGGCGACGTCCTCGTGAGCACGTTCAAGCGGCTCGGCCGGCCGGTCGAGATCCAGAACTATCTCGACGACACGGGCGTGCAGGTGGCCGACGTCATCGTCGCGCTCCAGAACGCCGCGGACCTCGTCGAGAGCTCTCGCGCGAAGCGCCTCGGCGAGGAGATCCGCGAGATTCTGGACGCCTTCCCCGGCCACGCGCCAGGCGTCGCGCCGCGCCGGCTGGGCGACCTCGCGTGGGACCTCTACGCGCTCGCGGTGAGAAGCTACGCGGCCGACCCCTCCCTCGAAGAGAAGCGGCGTGCCACGCTTCACGCCATCGAGGGCGCCGCCACGGGCGATGACCTTGACGAAGAAGCAGCCGCGACGGCCGCGCTCGCGGGGCGCCTCGCCGACGCCGTCGTGCGCTGCCACCTCCTCACGATGGAGCGCGTGGGCGTGAACTACGACCTCTTGCCCCGCGAGAGCGACATCCTCGCGCGCCGTTTCTGGGTGAAGGCCTTCGAGCTCCTGAAAAAAGCCGGCGCTGCGCGGCTCGAGACGGAGGGCAAGAACCTGGGCTGCTGGGTCATGCCGCTCGAAGGCGCGCCGGAGTTCGAGGGGATGGAGGATGCCGACAAGATCCTCGTGCGCTCGAACGGAACGGTCACGTACACCGGAAAGGACGTCGCCTACCAGCTCTGGAAGCTCGGCGTTCTCGGGATCGACTTCGAGTACGAGGAGGTGCCGTACCGCGACGTCGACGGCTCGCCCGAGTTCCATGCCTCGGACGGCGTCTCGCCGCTTTACCGGACCCGGCACGACGAAGTGGGTGCCGACGTCTCGGCCCGCGGACGCTTCGGCAATGGCTCACACGTGATCAACGTCATCGACGTACGCCAGTCCTATCCGCAGAAGGTCGTCCGCGAAGCGGTCCGGCGCGCCGGCTTCCCCGAGGCCGCCGACCGGTCCGTCCACTTCGCGTACGAGATGGTCGCGCTGACTCCGGCCTCCGCGGAGGCGCTTGGCGTCGAGCTCACGGACGAGGATCGCGCACGCCCCTTCGTCGAGATGTCGGGCCGGCGCGGGCTCGGCGTGAAAGCCGACGATCTCCTCGACCGGCTCGTCGAAAAGGCGAACGACCAGATTCGAGCGCGCGCGAGCGAGCCTCCCGAAGCCGGCCGGGCCGAGGCGATCGCGGTCGGCGCGCTGCGCGTCTACATGACGCGATTCTCGCGGAACAAGGTCATCGCCTTCGATCTCGACGAGGCGCTCGCCTTCGAGGGCGACACGGGGCCCTACCTTCAATACGCCGCCGTGCGAGCCGCGAACATCTTCCGCAAGCTCGAAGAGATCGGGCTCAAAGGCCACCTCGACGCCGCGGAGATCGACGGCCTCGGGGCCCTTCCCGCGTCGGCGCTCGACGACGGACTCTGGGACGTCGTGAGGACGTGCTCCCGCACGCTCGACACGCTCGAGAAAGTTGCCGAGTCGCTCGAGGTGTCGCTCCTCGTCCGGCACGCGCTCGCGGTCGCGGCGGGCTTTCATCACCTGTACCACACGCACCCGATCGCGCAGGAGAAGGACGAGACGACGCGTCGGGCGCGGCGCGCCGCGCTCCAGGTCGTCTCCGTCCATCTCGCGGACGTTCTCGGCGTTCTCGGCGTGCCGGTGCCGGGCAGGATGTGAGCGTGCCGGGAGACGTCGTCTACCGCAACCGTGGGACTGATGGGCTCGTCGCCGCTCGGGCCTTCGTCGAACGCGCCGGCGCGGAGGAGTACGAGCCGGCCGTCAGCGCGGTCGTCCGGGCCGATGCGGCGGCTCACGCGGCCGCGTTCGACCCGGAGCACGACGTCCTGCTGACCGCCGAGCGCGACGGGCGGCCCGTGGGCGTGCTGCTCGTCACCCGGGACGCCGTGGATCCGGACGCCGCGCGCTTCAACTGGCTCATGGTCGACGCGTCCGAGCGGAACGGAGGAGTCGGCCGCGAGCTGCTCTTCCGCGGCATCGAGGCGTGCCGCGAGCGGCGGCGGCTCGTCCTCCGCGCGCGCTCGTTCGCCGCGTCACCCGCGGGCCCGCACCTTTTCTGGCTCTACGGATTCCGCGTCGTGGACCTCGTTCCGGTCATGGTCGGGGAAGGCACGCGCGAGTCGATCCTCTTCGAGAAGCGCTTGAGCCCGCTCGCGTCTCCGGAAGCATAGCGCCGACTCTCTTCCACGCTTTTGCGCCTTTTCAGCGCGCGACGGCCGGAGAAACGGACGAAACGGAAGACACGGAAGCCGCCGGCGTCGCCGCGTCAGGCTCGGGAAAAACGTCCACGACGTCGGCCAGGCCGCTCGAATCGTCGAGACGGGCCATGACGGAGACGTGCCGGCGCAACGGGCCGTCCGCCTCGAGGCGGGCGCTCGCTGGGCTTTGGGCGCGCACGAGGAAGAGCCGTCCATCCGACGTGAGGAGGAGCGGCCGATGAGGTGTTCCATCCAGCCGCGAGCCGGGGAAGGCACGGCCCATCGCGCAGCGCAGGCATACGAGCTCTCCCTCCACCCGCTGGACCGCGCTCGCGAGCGCGAGGCCGTGCACCGCCGGCGTCCGGAATCGCACCGCCGCCCATCCCACGGCGATTCCGCAGCCCGCGGCGAAGACGATCGTGACGGATCGCGGAAAGGTCCGCCGCCGCTTCGCACCAACGTCGAGGCGCCGGGCGAGGCGCCGGGCGAGCTCCTCCGGGCACCGGTCCACGGGCCGGCAGGTCTTCAACGTCTCCCGGAGCTTTCCCGCCTCCTCGCAGCGCTCGCGGCACGCCGGGCACTCTTCCAAGTGCGCAAGGAGGTGTGCCGCGTCCACGAGCTCTAGCTCGTCATCGTGGTAAGCCTCGATCAGAAGGCTCGCCGTCCGGCAATCCATCATCATCTCGCCCGGAGCGTCTAACGTTCGCGGCGGCGCCGGTATTCCGACAGGGTGACCGGATCCCAGCCGCCGGGGGCCCGGGGCGCTCGCGGCCCTCCCGCGGCGAGCCGCGTCCTCGTGGGCTCGTCAGGGCCGAAGTAATGGCGGCGGCGGCCATATTCGAGGAGCGCCGACTCGAGCAGGCGGCGACCCCGATAGAGACGGGACATCACCGTGCCGAGCGGCACCTCCAGGATGTCAGCCACCTCGCGGTAGGAAAAATCCTGCAGGTCGACGAGCTCGACGACGAGGCGGAAGTCCTCGGGCAGCGCCGCGAGCGCGTCGGCCACGCCCCGATCGAGCGCCGCGGCCAGAAGGCCCTCCTCCGGAGTCGCGCTCGTTCCGGCCTCTCGCGCCTTCGAGCCCGCGGCATCGAGAGCTTCATCCCCGCCCGCGCCGAGATCGACCTCTTTCGGGCCGGCCTTCGTGTGGCGGTAGCCGTTGATGAAGGCGTTCTTGAGGATGCGAAAGAGCCACGCCTTGAGATTCGTTCCCTCGGTGAACCCGTCGTAGTGCGCAAACGCCTTGAGATACGTCTCCTGCAGGAGATCCTCGGCGTCCTGCCGGTTTCGCGTCAGCCGGAGGGCGGACCCGTACAGGGCGTCCGCGTAGGGAAGCTCACCGCTCCTGAAGTTCCAGGACGAGGGGGACGAGGAGGGCTTCTTAGGTGCGGAAACGGCCATTTCGGACTCCAGATTCTCATTATGCAATACGTAAACCGCCCTCTTTTGGCTTCGACTGCATGAAAAAGAGCCCCGGAATCCGGGGCCTAGAGACTCATTCTGGAGGAAAGGGACTTACTTGCCGTTGATGACGAAGGCGATGACGAGAGCGTAAATGACGAGCGACTCGATGAGGACGAGCGCAAGAAACGCCATGGCTCGGATCGAGCCACCCGCGCCCGGATTCCGCGCGATGCCCTCGCAGGCGGCGACCGCCGTGCGGCCCTGGGAGATCGCACCGCCAAACGCCGCGAGGCCGATCGCGATCGCGGCCGAGAGGTGGCCCCAACCCGCGCCGCCGCCGGCCTTCACGGCTTCCTGGGCGAAGGCGAGATTCGGGAGGAGGAGGGCCAGAGCCGTGAGGGCGCCGGCCGGGAGGATTCGCTTAGACATGTCGGGGGCTCCTTTCGTGATCGAAACAGTCGACTCAGTGAGCTCAATGTTCATGGGCGGTGGCTCCGCCCAGGTAGACGGTGGTGAGAAGCGTGAAGACGTACGCCTGCAGCAGCGCCGTAAAGATGCCCAGCGCCATCATCGGCCACGGCACGACGATCGGAACGAGGCTCGAAAAAATGCTGCTGGCCGTGTGCTCGCCGAAGACGTTCCCGTAGAGACGCATGGAAAGCGAAAGAGCGCGCGCGAAGTTGCCGATCATCTCGATCAGGAACATGAGCGGCGCCAGCACCAGCATCGGGCCGAGGAAGTGCTTGAGGTAGCCGAAGAGCCCGTGCGCCCTGATCCCGGCGGCGTTGAAGAAGAGGAAGCACGTGATCGAGAGCGCGAACGTGACGTTCAGGTTCGCCGTCGGCGGCTGCAGGAAGAAGAAGAGCCCGCAGAAGTTGCACAGGAAGATGAAGAAGAAGAACGTGCCGGCGATCGGCAGGTATTTCTCGCCGTGATGCGGAATGTTCTCCTTGATGACATCGCGCAGAAAGTCCACGAGGACCTCGAGCACGTTCTGCGCTGAGCCGGGTGCGTCCTTGCGGTAGCTCCGGGACGCGACGAAGAAGAACACCGTGCAGAAGAGGAAGACGACGATCGCCATGGCGATGTGGTCCGGAATCCAGCCGAGCAGCTCACCGTGCTCTCCGCGGGGCGCGATCCCGCCGACATGGAAGCCGCCGAGCGCGATCCCGTCGCGCCACCAGGACGGCGCGCTCTCGACGGGGCCGAGGAGGCGGGTCAGGAGGGCGTTGAAGAGCCCGAAGAATATCGAATGCTCGTGGTGCACGTCGTCCCCGCCCTCACTGGCTCGCGCCCGTCCCGCTCCGGCGCCCGGTCAGGAGCTCGCGGAGCCCGTCGATCACCACCGCGGCGACCACCGTCGAGAGGCCCACGACAACCCACCGGACGTCGGCCGGCAGCGCCCGCACTGTCCCCCAAAGGACGAGACCGACGAAGGCGTACCGGAGAACGGCCTTGAGCCCGAATTTCCAGTCGAATCGGGCTGGCGCACCCGGTGCGGGCGCCTTGAAGCGACCGACGAGATCCGACAGCCAGAGCGCCGAGACGATAGCCATGGCCGCCCCGAGAGTCAAGGCGAGGGCGGCCTGGAACCTGCCGAGCGCCGCCAACGCGGAGGCCCCGAGAAGACCGAGGATCGTCGCCAGGCGGAAAAAGCCGGGGTTCGGCCAGGAGATGGCCGGAACGGCTTCCCGTGTCAATCCCGACGTCCCTTGCCGCCGCCGACAAGCATCCCCGACTCCCGATAGATCTGCCGGAGGCCCGCGGCGAAGCCGAGAGCGCCAAGAGTAGCCGTCAGGACCGGGAAGATCCCGAGCACCCGGTCCCCGAGATAGCCGAGGCCCGCTCCCGCCGCGATCGCCGCCGGCAGCACCCAGCCGAACGTCAGCACGTCGCCGAAGAATCGGCGGGAGTCCGGGCCGCCGGGGGGCTCGTCTTCGCTCACGGCCCGAACGGCAGGAGACACGTCCGGGCGAACTGCACGAACGGTCCGGGCAGAATGCCCATTGCGAGCGTACCCGCCGCACAGAGCGCGATCGCCGCGGACACCGCAGGCTCCTCGCGCCAATGGAGCGTGCCCTCGCCCTCGACGAGATACATCGCGCGGGCGATCCGGAAATAGTAGAAGAGCGAGACGGCGGACATGAGCACCGCGAGGAGCGAGAGCCAGAACCAGCCTGCCTTCATCGCCGCCGAGAACAGGAAATATTTGCCCACGAATCCCGCCGTGGGCGGGATCCCGGCGAGAGAGAGCAGGAAGACGAGCATCGCGGCGGCCAGCCACGGATTCTTGGCGGCCAGGCCGTTGAAGTCGTCCACGCTCTCCCCGGCATAACCCTTCGACTCGAGGAGGATCACGAGGCCGAAGGCACCGAGGTTCATGAACGCATACGCGAGGAGATACACGAGGATCGACCAGAGTCCGATTCCGCTCGCGTCTCCGTAGGCCAGGAGGCCGAGGAGCGCGTAGCCGGCGTGTCCGATGGACGAATAGCCGAGGAGCCGTTTCACGTTCGTCTGCATGAGCGCGCCGACGTTCCCGACGACCATCGTGAGGGCGGCCGAGGCCGCGATGATCGCCGACCAGTCGCCGGCACGCGGACCGAATCCCACGAAGAAAATGCGGGCGAAAATCGCGTACGCCGCGAGCTTCGGTCCGACCGCGAAGAACGCCGAGATCGGCGTGGGCGCGCCCTCGTACACGTCCGGGGCCCACACGTGGAAGGGCGCCGACGCGATCTTGAAGAACATGCCGCAGCCGACGAATATGATCCCGATAACCAGGAACGCCGGCGGCTTCGCCGTCGTGAAGGCCGTCGCGATCCCCGCGAGAGAGAGCGTCCCCGCCGCGCCGTAGACGAGAGAGATCCCGTAAATGAGGACGCCCGACGAAAACGCTCCGAGCACGAAGTATTTCGCGGACGCCTCGAGGGACTTCGTCTCGCGCTTGAAATAGCCTGCGAGGACGTACTGCGAGAGCGCCATCAGCTCGAGCGCGACCACGATCGAGGCGAGGTGCGTTCCGGAGGCCATGAAGAGCATCCCGACCGTCGAAAAGAGGATCAGGCCGTAATACTCGCCGCCCGGGTAGGGCGACACGCTGATGAAACGCAGCGAGAACAGGATCGTCACGATCCCGACGAGAAGCAGGATTCCCTTGAAGTACAGCCCGAAGCGGTCCATCGCGAACATGCCGCCAAACGCGCTTCGGGGAAGCGTTCCCGCCATCCGCGCGGACACGAACAGCAGGAGGCCCGTGGCGGCGAGGGCGCCGATCGAGAAAAAGGCGAGGCCGCGCTCGCGCGGGCGGCTCACGAACGTCGCCCAGAGGAGGACGAACGACGCGGCCGCCGTCAGGAAGAGCTCCGGCAAGATGAGGAGGGTGTCGCCTGCGGGAAACGGCACGGCTTACTTGACCTCTGCCACGGCGGCGGCCGCCGCGGGAATGCCGGTCGAGGTCGCGCTCGGAGACGTCGCGCCCGCCAGGCGCGGCGCGGCGTCCCGGGCCGCGCGGCGCAGGCCCGGCGCCGAGACGGTCGCCACGATCTTCTCGGCCGACTTCGCCGTCATCTCGAAGAACGGCTTCGGATAGACGCCGATCCAGAAGCACATGACGATGAGGGGCGCGAGCGTGAGGATCTCGCGCAGATTCACGTCCTCGAGGCCCTTGTTCTCCTCGTGCGTCATCTCCCCGAAGAACACGCGCTGGTAAAGCCACAGCATGTATGCGGCCCCGAGGATGACCCCGAGGCTCGCCCAAGCGGCCCACCGCCAGTCGGCGAGGAAGACCCCCGTGAGGATCGTGAACTCGCCCACGAACCCGTTCAGCAGCGGAAGCCCGATCGAGGCGAGAAGGATGACCATGAAGAGCATCGCGTAAACGGGCATGACACCCGAGAGACCGCCGTAGTCCGCGATCATGCGCGTGTGCCGCCGCTCGTAGATGATGCCGACGAGAAGGAAGAGGCCGCCGGTCGACAGGCCGTGATTGATGGATTGCAGGATCCCCCCCTGGATGCCGGCGTTGTTCAGCGCGAAGAGGCCGAGCATGACGAAGCCGAGGTGCGCGACCGACGAATACGCGACGAGCTTCTTCATGTCCTTCTGGACCATCGCGACCATCGAGCCGTAGACGATGCCGACGATCGACAGAGCCGCGACCCAGCCCACGGTCGTGAGCCCGAGGAAGCGCGCGTTTGAAAAGAGGGCGTCGGGGCAGAGCGGCAGCGAGAAGCGGAGGAACCCGTATGTTCCCATCTTCAGGAGGACGCCCGCGAGGATGACCGAGCCCGCCGTCGGCGCCTCGACGTGCGCGTCCGGCAGCCAGGTGTGGAACGGGAACATCGGCACCTTGATCGCGAAGCCGATGAAGAAGGCCCAGAAGAGCCAGAGCTGCAGGTCCGGTGGAATCGAGGAGGCGATCGTCTGGAAGTGGACGATGTCGAACGTCGGTGGATTCCCGAGGCCCTTCCACCAAAGGAAGCCGGACGTGTTGAAGAAGTAGAGCGCGATGATCGCGAGCAGCATGACGACCGAGCCCGCGAGCGTGTACAGGAAGAACTTGATTGCGGCGTAGAGCTTCCGCGGGCCGCCCCAGATGCCGATGAGGAAGTACATCGGCACGAGCATCACTTCCCAGAACACGTAGAACAGGAAGAAGTCGAGCGCACAGAACACGCCCACCATCCCCGTTTCGAGCAGGAGGAGGAACGCGTAGTACTCCTTTTCGCGCTTCGTGATCGCCGAGAAGGACGCATAGACGGAGATGAAGGAGAGGAGCGTCGTGAGGAGGATCAGGAGCGCCGCGATGCCATCCACGCCGAGCGAATACTTCGCGCCGAGAGAGGGGATCCAGTCGTGAGTCTCGCGGAAGAAAAAGTCCCCGGACTTGCGGAAGCCCGCGAACGTCCAGAGGGGGACCGACAGCAGGAACTCGGCTCCCGCGAAGAGCGTCGTGACCCACCGGATGACCGAGGGTTTCTCCCGCGGCACGAAGAGCACGACGAGCGTGCCGACGACCGGCAGGAATATGAGGAGCGACAGGAGTCCGTTCATTCGCCGTCCTTCACTTCAACAGGAGATAGAGGCACACGAAACCGAAAATGCCGAAGGCCATCGTCAGCGCATAGTTCTGGGTCCGGCCGGTCTGGACCCGATGCATCCCGCGGAACGCGGCCTGAAATACGTTTCCCACGCCGTTCACGGCGCCATCCACGAACGTCCGGTCGAACCAGGAGGAGACGTTCGACAGCCCGACCGCGAGGCCGGCCGCTCCGTTCGGGATGAGGTCGACGACCCTCGCGTCGATCTCCCAGAGGAGGCGCCCGCCCTTCTTGATGAGGCCGTTCACGAAGACGGCCTCGTAGAACTCGTCCACGCGGTACTTGTCGCGCACGAGCCGGTACAGCCCGCCGAGCGAGGCCGCGATCCGGGACGGGATCGCGAACGGGAACGCGCCCGAGTAAAAGCTCCAAGCGAGCGCGATCCCGAGCACGGCGACGAGAACCGACGTGCCCATGAGCAGCCACTCGGTCGCGTGCGGGAGCTCGTGCGGCTCGAGGGCGAAAGTAGCCGGCAATTTCACGAAGACCGGCTCGAGGAACCTCTCGAAAGTGCCGTCGCCCCCGAGGATGAACTTCGGAATGCCGAGGAGGCCCGTGAAAGCGGCTCCGGCCGCGAGGACGTAGAGCGGCACCGTCATCGAAGCGGGGGATTCGTGGACGTGCTGGAGCTGTTCGGGCGTCCCCCGGAACGTTCCGAAGAACGTCATCCGGATGAGGCGAAACATGTAGAAAGCCGTGAGTCCCGCCGTGAGGACCGCGAAGCCCCACAGGACCGGATGCCCGGCCGCGTATGTCTCGCCGAGGATCGCGTCCTTCGAGAAGAAGCCCGCGAGGCCGGGAACGCCCGCGATCGCGAGCGTCGCGACGAACATCGTGAGGAAGGTGTGCGGGACGAGCTTCCTCAGGCCCCCCATCTTCGTCATGTCCTGCTCGCCCGAGAGAGCGTGGATGACGGAGCCGGAGCCGAGGAACAGACACGCTTTGAACCACGCGTGCGTGAAGACGTGGAACATGCCCGCCGAAAACGCGAGGACGCCGCATCCGAGGAACATGTAGCCGAGCTGCGAGACCGTGGAATACGCCAGGACCTTCTTGATGTCGTTCTGGGCGAGGCCCATCGTCGCGGCGAAAAAAGCGGTCGCGCACCCGATGACGGCGACGACGAAGGAGGCGTCGTGCGTGAGGAGCCAGCCGGTCGTCGGGTGTCCATTCGCACTCTCCACCGCCCAGGCGTGCGAGATGCGGAAGAAGAGGTTGCAGCGCGCGACCATGTAAACGCCGGCCGTGACCATCGTGGCCGCGTGGATGAGCGCCGAGACGGGTGTCGGGCCGGCCATCGCGTCCGGAAGCCACACGTAGAGCGGAATCTGGGCGCTCTTGCCGCACGCCCCCACGAACAGGCACAGGCACACGGCCGTCAGGAGCCCCCCGGCCGCGTAGCGGCCCGGATCGGCCGCAGCCATCGCGAACATCCTGTCGAAGTCCACGGTGCCGAAGAGCGCGAAGCACCCGAAGATGCCCAGGACGAACCCGAAGTCTCCGATGCGGTTGACGACGAACGCCTTCTTGCCGGCGTCCGCCGCCCAAGTCTTCGTCCAGTAGAACCCGATGAGGAGGTAAGAGCACAGCCCGACGCCTTCCCAGCCCACGAACAGGATCGGCAGGTTCGCCCCGAGGACGAGCGTGAGCATCGCGAACATGAAGAGATTCAGGTACGAGAAATAGCGGCCGTAACCGGGATCGTGACCCATGTACCCGACCGAGTAGACGTGAATGAGCGTTCCGATGAACGTCACGAAGAAGAGCATGACCGCCGAGAGCGCGTCGATGCGGAACGCGACGTCGATCGAGAGCACCTTCGTGCCGAACCACGTCGCGGTCTCCCCCATCGGCATCCACGTCCAGAGCGTCGCGACGACGCCCTCGTGGCCGTGGGTTTCGCCCCACCACGCGAAGATCGCGAGCAGCGCCGCGAGGAACGACAGCGCGCAGGCCACAGGACCGATGACCGTGTGCGCGCCCGCGAACGGGATCTCGAGGCGCGCGTGCGTGTCGGCGCCGGGGGTGACGACGTGATGGGGATCGTGCGTGAGGCCGTGGCCTCCCGCTTCTTCGGGGTGCGGATGGTGCCCGGGAGCTTTTGAAGCCTCGTCGTGGTCGGGCCCGTGCGGGCCCTTCGGGGCGTCTCTTCCGCCGAGTTTCGAGTGCGAGGCGAGATAGAGCAGCCCGTTCACGAGGAACCCGAGCAGCGGGAAGACGAGAATCCAGGGCAGGATCGCGGCTGAATTCACGCGCTATCCCTTCAGCTCGGAGGCGTCGTCGAGGTTCACGGAGCCTTTGAGGCGGTACATGGAGATGATGATCGCGAGGCCGATCGCGGCCTCGCCGGCGGCGAGCGTGATGACGAAGACCGCGAAGAGCTGCCCGTTGAGGTCGCCGAGCTGCCGGGAGAAGGCGATGAGGTTCAGGTTCGCCGCGTTCAGGATGAGCTCGATCGACATGAGGACGGTCAGGAGGTTCCGGCGGATCAGGACGCCCGTGACGCCGATCGCAAACAGCAGGAACGAGAGCGCGACGTAATGCGTGACGCCGATCATCAGTCGACGTGCTCCATCGTCCGCTTGCCGAGCACGACCGCCCCGATCATGGCGACGAGGAGGAACACCGAGGCGACCTCGAACGGCAGGAGGTAGTCGCGATAGAGGCCCCACGCGACGGCCTGGCTGTTCCCGGCGACCTGCTCCGTCACGGGGGTCTTCACCGTCTTCCCGTCGACGGTCTCCGTCATCATGCGCGAGATCGTCGTCGTCGAGAGCTTCGCGGGGTCGGCCGGCGCGTCCGCGAGGCCGCTCGTGCGCGAGGAGGCGACGATCGTTCCGCCGACGACGGCGAGGAGGAAAAACGCGACGAGGAGCGCCGCGCCCGCCTGCCGGTGCACGTAGGGTTGTCCCGCCGTGCGCCGGATGTTCACGAGCATGATCGTGAAGAGGAACAGGACCATGATCCCGCCCGCGTAGACGAGGACCTGGACCGCGGCGAGGAATTCGGCGTTGAGCGTGATGAAGAGAGCCGCGACGCCGAAGAAAGAGAGGAGGAGGAACAGCGCGGAATGGACCGGCTGGCGCATCGCGACGACGCCGACGGCGCCGAACACGACGATCGCCGCGAAGAACCAGAAGAAGAACGGCGCCGTCACCGCCCCTCCCCCGGCTCGACGACGGTGAATGGCTTGACGTTCTCGTCCCATTTCGTGAGCTTCCGGATGTCGAGGTAGAGCGCCTCGTTCCGTTCGTACGTGCCCAGCTCGTACGTCTTCGTCCGGAGCCAGATCGACTTCGGGTTCGTCGGGCACGCTTCTTCGCAGAGGCCGCAGAACATGCAGCGCTTGAGGTCCACGTCGAACCGGTCGAGGACCTTCTCGTTCTTGCCTGCCTCGTTTTTCTCGTTGTGCCAGTCGATGAAGATGATGTCGATCGGGCACTCGATCGCGCAGAGCGTGCACTTGATGCAGCGTTCCTCGTCGAGCCGGAACATCCCGCGGAAGCGGTCGCTCGGTTCGCGCGCCGCCTCGGGGTACTCGACCGTGTCGGCCTTTCGGAAGAGGTGCCTCCCGGTCATCTTGAGGCCGCCGAAGATGTCGAGGAGGAGGATGTCGTCCCAGAAGCTCATGTCAGGCCTCCGCCGCCCGGGCGCGCACGGACGCCGGAGCCGTCTTCGCCGCGGGCGGCTTCGCCGCCCGGAGCCGGGTCACGATGAGAAAGGCGCCGATCGCCGCGCCCCAGAGCACGATCCCGAGGATCCTCAGGCCGCGGAAGCCGCCGAGCGCCGCGAGCGCGACGAGGACCAGGTTCGTGAGGGAGATCGGGATGAGGGTCTTCCACCCGAGCGCCATGAGCTGGTCGAACCGGTAGCGCGGGAACGTCCCTCGGAACCAGATGTAGACGAAGAGGAAGCAGGAGACCTTCAGGACGTACCAGAGGACGGGCGGGACGACGTCGAGGAACGCGAGGGCATGAACGCTCGGGAAGGGCCGCAGCCAGCCGCCGAAGAACAGCGCCGTCGCGATCGCCGAGATCGTGATCATGTTCGCGTACTCGGTCAGGAAGAAAATCGCCCAGCGGAAGCCGGAGTACTCCGTGTGGAAGCCCGCGACGAGCTCGCTCTCGGCCTCGGGCAGGTCGAATGGGATGCGGTTCGTCTCCGCCACTCCCGAGACGAAGTAGAGGAAGAACGAGACGAGCCCGGGCAGGATGAACCACATCTGGTGCGTGCGCTGGGCCTCGACGATCTCGACGAGGGAGAGCGAGCGCGCCATGAGGATCGCGCTCACGACCGCGAAACCCATCGGGACCTCGTAGCTGATGAGTTGCGCCGCCGAGCGCAGGCCGCCGAGGAGCGCGTACTTCGAGTTCGACGCCCAGCCGCCGAGGATGATCCCGTAGATGCCGACCGACGTGATCGCGAGGACGAGGAGGAGCGAGACGTTCAAGTCCGCCGCGTACCACGCCGTCGTGATCTTTCCGAGGCCCGGGATCCGCATCGTGAACTCGGGGCCCCACGGGAGGACCGCGAAGACCGCGAGGCCGGGAACCATCACGAGGACGGGCGCGAGGAAGTGGATGAAGTGCTGGGCCTTCGCCGGTACGACGTCTTCCTTCGTGAGGAGCTTCACGACGTCCGCCACGAACTGCAGGATCCCTTCCGGGCCCACGCGGTTCGGTCCCTTGCGCACCTGGAGGAATGCGAGGGTCCGGCGCTCGATGTAGGTGAGGACCCCCGCCGCCGTCGCGACGAGGATCACGACGACGACGGCCTTGACGGCCGGGATCAGGAAGTACGTCAGGACGCTTGCGGAGATGTCCATGTCTATCGGTCGACCTCGCCCAACACGATGTCGATGGTCCCGATGATCGCGACGAGGTCGGAAACCATGTGGCCCCGCGCCATCTCCGGCAGCGCCTGCAGGTTGATGAAGCTCGGCGGCCTGACGCGCAGCCGGTAGGGCTTGTTGCCGCCGTTCGAGACGAGGTAGAAGCCGAGCTCTCCCTTCGGGGACTCGACGCTCGCGTAGGCGTCCCCGGCGGGCGGCTTGATGACGCGCGGGACCTTTCCGCGGATCTCGCCGGTCGGGTTCGCGGCGAGCCAGTCGCAGCACTGGAGGAGGATCCGGCGGCTTTGGCGAAGCTCGGCGATCCGCACCAGGTAGCGGTCGTACGTGTCCGCGTTCTTCCCCGTCGGGATCTCGAAGTCGAGCTCCGGGTAGCACTCGTACGGGAGCGCGCGGCGGACGTCCCACGCGAGGCCCGCGGCGCGCAGCGGCGGGCCCGTGACGCCCCAGGCGATGCAGCGCTCGGTCGTGAGGATCCCGACGCCGACCGTCCGCATCTTCCAGATGCGGTTCTCGGTCAGGAGGTCCTCGTACTCGTCGATCTTCGAGCCGAGGTCTTCCGTGAACGCGCGGAGCTTCTCGAGCCAGCCGGGCGTCAGGTCCTCCTGGAGACCCCCGACGCGCATGCAGTTCAGCGTGAGGCGCGCCCCGCAGTAGTCCTCGAAGAGGTCGAGGATGACCTCGCGCTCGCGGAACGTGTAGAAGAAGGGCGTGATGGCGCCGAGGTCGATCGCGGCCGTTGCGAGCCAGAGGAGGTGCGAGGAGATGCGCTGCATCTCGTCGAGGACGATGCGGATGTACTGCGCGCGCTTCGGGATCTCGAGGCCGAGCAGCTTCTCAACCGTGAGGCAGTAGGCGTGGTTGTTCGTGGCCGCCGCGACGTAGTCGAGGCGGTCCGTATGCGGGATCACCATCGGGTAGGTCTCGGTCTCGAACAGCTTCTCGGTGCCGCGGTGGAGGTAGCCGACGTCCGGGCGGGCCGAGACGATGCGCTCGCCGTCCACCTTGAGGACGATCCGAAGGACGCCGTGCGTCGACGGGTGCTGCGGCCCGAAGTTGAGCTCCATCTCGCGGAGCCCGAGCATCGTGTCCCTCGTTTCGGGGACGGAGCCGGCGGTGCCGACGGTTTCGCTCACGACACGGTCTTCCTGTTCTTGTCGTCGGGCGCGGGGCCGCCGCCCTCCGGGTAGCGGTCCGGGTAGATGGCTGCGCCCGTGTCGATGCCCTCGACCGGGAAGTCCTTCCTGAGCGGATGGCCCTGGAAGCCGTCCCACGTGAGGATCCGGCGCAGGTCGGGGTGCCCCTCGAACGAGACGCCGAAGAGGTCGAACACCTCGCGCTCCATCCAGTTCGCGGTCTCCCAGACGCCGGACACCGTCGGGCAAAGGGCGCCGTCCCTGACGCCGACCTTCAGGCGGATGCGCGTGTTGCCGCGGGCGAAGGAGTGCAGCCAGTAGACGAGGTCGAAGCGCGGGTCGCGCGCCTTCCAGTCCACGGCGGTGAGGTCCACGAGGAATGTGAACGTCTCGGCATCGCGCAGGTGGCGGCAGGCCTCGACGAGCTTGCCGGGCGCGAGCTCGACCGTCGTCTGGCCAACCATCCTCTTCGCGCCAAGGACGGCGCCCGGCACGGCCGCGGCGAGCGCGGCGACGAGGGGCTCGCCCATCGCATCGACCGGTGCCGGCACCGGAGCCTTCGGCGGCGCCGCAGGCTTCGGGGCGGCAGGCTTCGCCCCGGCTGGAGCAGCTGCGGCGGGAGCGGGCGCGGCCGGCTCCGCGGGCTTCGCGGGCTCCCCGACGGCAGGTGCGGCGGGAGTGTCCTTCGGATCTTCAGCCAAGGGCGAGCTCCTCGGGGGCGCGCCGGATCACGCGCATCTTCTGGATCTTCTTCTGGAGCTCCATGAGGCCGTAGAGAAGGGCCTCGGGCCGTGGCGGGCAGCCGGGCACGTAGACGTCCACGGGAATGATCCGGTCGACGCCCTGCGTGACCGCGTAGCTCCGGTACGGGCCGCCGCACGTCGCGCACGAGCCCATCGCGATGACCCATTTCGGGTCGGCCATCTGGTCGTAGAGGCGCTTGATGATCGGCGCCATCTTCTCCGAGACGGTGCCGGCGACGAGCATCATGTCGCACTGGCGCGGCGAGCCGCGGAAGACCTCGGCGCCGAAGCGCGCCATGTCGTGGCGGCTGTCGACGACCGCCATCATCTCGATCGCGCAGCACGCGAGGCCGAACTGCATCGGCCAGAGCGAGTTCTTGCGGCCCCACCCGATCAGAGCGTCGACCGTGGTCGTGAGGACGTTGTCCGGGAACGCGTTCTCTATCAGGCCCACGAAAGCGCTCCCCTCCGCCACGCGTAGACGTACCCGACGACGAGGATCGCGAGGAAGACGAGCATCTCGACGAGGCCGAAGAGCTTCAGCCTGTGGTACATGACCGCCCACGGGAAGAGAAAGATCGTCTCCACGTCGAACACGACGAAGAGGACCGCGATGAGGTAGTACCGCACGGAGAACCGGTGGTCGAAGGCCTCCGTGGGCGACGCGACGCCGCACTCGTAGGGCGCGAGCTTCGTTGGCGTCGGTTTCGAGGGCCTCAGGAGCGACATCGCCGCGAGGCCCGCGACCGGGATGATCGCCGCCATGATCGCGAAGTAGAGGATGGGCAGATAGGACGCCATGGACGGGTTCATGAGCACACCCTCCGCGGTCCGCCCGCGCCCTTGCGCCACCTGGCTTCGCTCAAGACGAAGGGAATTCTCTGTGCCGACCCCGGCGAAGTCAAACGATGCATTGGCATCACGTCACGAACGATGCATTGGCATTACATTCACTGCGGCCACTGGGCGAGCGCAGTCCCCGCCGCGGTGCCCCGTGACGCGACGAGGACACGGATCGACTCGCCCATGCCGCCCGGTTGGACGAGTGCAGCCGCGGCGCGCCGGTCCGCCTCGCGCGCCGCGCCGGGCGGTGCGGCGGCGTCGACCGCGAGCTCCTCGAAGATCCCCGCGGACGCGAGGACACGCGACTGGCTCACGGGCCCGGCGACCTGGAGACCCGCCGCGGCAAACGCGTCCGCGAGCTCCGAAAAGTCGACCCACGCCGTCAGGTCTCGACTGCCGGGCTCCGTCAAGACATCGCGCGTGACGCCATGAGAGATGAAGGCCTCGAGCGTCCCGTTCGCGCGCGCGGCGGAGTAGAGGGCCTTCGCGGGCGCGCCGTAATCGAACACCATCAGGAGGCCATGAGAAAGACGCGAAGCGAGCGCTGCAGCAAGACGAGTCGCGCCGCAGCGAATCTCCAGTTTTTGATTTCTGAGAAGGTGAATGCCCCGGGCGCGGAATCGGTCTAGCAGTTCGGCGCCGTCGGAACATTCCGAGAGGCCCCACGCGAAGCCCTCGCCGTCCGGGCCCAGCGTCACGACGCGTTCCAGCAGCTTTTCACCTTCGAAGAAAAGCGCCCTCACCGGCAGCGCATCGAACAGCTCGTAGGCGACGAGGAGCCCACGGAAAGAGGGGATTTCTTCGAATGATGAGACCCACTCCGCACCCCGACATCTCTCCGCTGCGAGATGGCGGCGCGTCGCTGAGCGTTCAATGCCGACGAGGCGGAACTGGTCGCGGATGCCCCAGGCTCGAAGCGCTTCGTCGGCCGCCGAAAGCAGCTCCCCTTCGCCGGCTCCGACGTCCACGACATCCGTCGGCGTGCGCAGCCCGCGCGGCGAGCCCTCTTCCCCATTCGCAGAGATCTTCTCTTCTCTCTTCCCTTCCTCCTCCGCGAGCCTCCTCGCGATCCGCGCCATCGTCCGCCCGAACGCCGGGTGCCACGAGGGGCCCGTCACGAAGTCGCCTTCGCGCCCGACTCGCCCCGGACGCTCGTAGTACCCCCCCTCGGGGTCGTAAAGGGCGGCTTCCTGAAACGCGTCGAAGCGCAGCGGACCTTCCCCGCGTATCCGCGCGGCGAGGCGCTGGGCAAGGGGCATCATCGCCGCGAGACTAGCAGCCGGTTAAGATCCGGCGCCGACTCGAGAAGGAGCCACACTTGTCATACGGGATCTCCCAGACTCCCTCCTCTCTCACGATCACGCTCGCCGCGAAGACGCGCGACGAGCTCTACCGCGACGCCGCAACTGCCGCCCTCGAGGCCGCCTACGGCGGCGCGCCGCCGGCGGGCTCATCCGACGGCCAGACCTGTCCCGTCCAGGGCGCCGGGCTCGGCGAAGGGGACATCCTCCGGACGTTCGTCACGAAGTGCATCGAGGCCGCACGCCAGGCGCCGGGGACGCTCCACGCTCCGCGCTGGTTCGCGTTCGACGAAGGCCGCGTGACCGCAAACCTCGCGCTCTCGACGCCGAAGACGCCCGCGCGCTCTCTCGACCCCGCGCTCCACGGCGCCTTCGAAACCGCGGGCGCCTTCCCGGACTTCCGCGCAACCCTCGCGTTCAGCTTCCCGTCACGCTGACGGGACGGCCGCTCCGGCTTCCTTCCGCGCCTTCTCGAGGTCGGCGTCCACCATCATGTTCACGAGGACCTCGAACGTCACCTTCGGC
>OCTA010000721.1_pt1 | contig 30385 bp, 20 predicted proteins | sample 1538991 | NCBI WGS metagenome assembly OCTA01 (sample SAMEA3539302, study PRJEB22396) | soil metagenome | biome: tundra; feature: field; material: soil | place: USA | collected 2010-05 | depth 0.15 m | reverse complement strand
CGCCTGGCGTTCTCGGTCGCGATCCAGGTCGACGCCGACATCCTGCTGATCGACGAGGTGCTGGCCGTCGGTGACGCCGCGTTCCAGCAGAAGTGCTTCGACGTCTTCAGCTCGTTGCGAGACCAGGGCAAGACGATCGTGTTCGTTACCCATGACATGGGCTCGCTGCAGCGCTTCTGCCATCGGGCGTTGCTCTTGGAGCGAGGTGACCCGGTTCACCTCGGCGAGCCCCACGAGGTGGCCGACCGCTACCTTGAGATCAACTTCGGACGGGATCCGGACACGGCCGGTTTGACCGAGGACGAGCGCAGCGGCGACGGTGAGGCACGGGTCGTGGAAGCGTGGGTCGAGAACGACCGAGGCGTGCGCAAGAAGGCGGTGTCCCAACATGAGCGAATCACGCTTCACGCCCGTGTCTCGTTTACGGTCGAGGTCGAGGACCCGGCGGCCAGCGTGTACGTCCTCAACGACGAACACAAGGCGGTCCTGGTCGCCAGCACCGCCTCAGAGCACGAGCGCAGCGGTCGGTTCCGAGCCGGCGAAGAGGCGGTGTTCTCGTTCACGTTCGACAACGTGCTGGCGCCGGGGCGCTACAGCCCGATGTTCACGCTGGCTCACCGCGGCTTCGAAGTCGATCTGATCGACCGCTTCGAAGGCGCCTTCTCGTTCGTGGTGACCGGCTCGGAGGCACTCGGCGGTCTTGTCGACCTGCCCGTCGCGGTTACCGTCAGCCGGGCCGCGCCGTTCGTCGCGCAGGAAACGCCGCTGTGAGCGTTGAGTCGGTTCCGTACGAGGCGCTGGGAAGGCCGATCCGTGGCCCGCGAGCGCTGACCGATGACTGGGGCCGCTTCTGGCACCTGACCTTCAACATCGCCTTCACCCAGTGGAAGCTGCGGTTCTTTGGCTCGGCGCTCGGCTACCTGTGGCAGCTGGTGCGCCCGCTGCTGCTGTTCACCGTCCTGTACGTGTTCTTTACCCAGATCGGTCACGTCGGCATCGGCGTCGGTCCGAGCGGCGCGTTCTACGGAACCCAGCTGCTCGGCTCGATCGTCCTGTACACGTTCTTCGCCGAGGCGACGATCGGCTCGGTCCGTAGCGTGCTGGACAACGAGACGCTCGTGCGCAAGATCCAGTTCCCGCGGTTGGTGATCCCGCTGTCGGTCGTGCTGCTGGCGCTGTTCAATCTGTCTCTGAACCTGATCGTGGTGCTGATCTTCGGATTGATCCAGGGCGTGCGTCCGATGCTCACGTGGCTCGAGCTGCCGTTGATACTGGGGATGCTGGCCGTCCTGGCCACCGGATTGGCGATGCTGCTCTCGGCGCTGTTCGTCTATTTCAGGGACGTCCAGCCGATCTGGGAGGTCGTGAGCCAGGTGATCTTCTACTCCTCACCGGTGATCATCCCGGTGTCGGAGGTCATAAAGAAGCTGAGCCCGACCCTCGTGCACGTCTACATGCTCAACCCGCTGGCGACCGTGTTGCAGCAGTTCCGCCACGCGATGGTCACCCACGCGACGCCGAGCTCGGGTGCGGTGCTGGGGTCCCAGCTTGAGCTGCTCGAGCCGATCGCGGTTGCCGTGGGGGTGTTCGTGCTCGGCTTCGTGGTCTTCAACCGGACCGCGCCGCGCGTGGCCGAAGATCTCTGAGCGCGACCAGAGCCGATCTGATCGGCGGCACGTGCGGGCTTTTGGTCGCGATCATGCCGAAAGAGACACCACCCGCGACATGGTTGATCCAAGCCAGATAGCCCTTGCGCCCCCAGCGATGGGAGCGCAGCTCGAACAACGCGCGCTGACGCCAGGGACTGAGCGGCGGCTTGGACGTGGGGGGAGTCCGGAAGAACCAGTGGTAGGAGGGCTCCAGCAGCCGAGTTGAAAACCCGGCGCGGATCGCCTCGGCGCGGTAGCGCAGCGCCCAGTGGGCGTGCTCGTAGCCTTCGAACTGCGCCACCCCTTCGGTGTGGACTCCGATCGGATCCCTCACGGTCTTGAGCGTCTCGTTGACCACGAGGAGCTTGCCTCCCGGCTTCAGCACACGGAACGCCTCTTCAAACGTGCGGCGCAGGCTCTCGGTGTCGTTGTGATGGAGCACCTCGCAGCAGTAGACGTGGTCCAGGCTTCCGGAGGCGACGGGCATGTCATACATGGAGCCGAGCACTCGTTCGAAGTACGAGGTGCCGTCGTCGATGAAGTAGTCCGCGGTGTAGAGACCCTGCAGCTCGGCGGTGGCGATGTCCAGTGCGATGACGTGCAGTCCGCGGGCGGCGAAGTAGTTGGACGCCCAGCAGGTGTTCGAGCCCACGTCCAGCAGCGTCTGCCTGGGCTCGAAGCGGACCGTCGTCAGCAGCTGATTGATCGAGACGCCCTGCACGTACCAATAGCCGTCGTCGATGTCCGGCAGCTTCCGCACCTTCTCGCGGGTCCAGCCGTCGGCGCGCATGTAGTCGGCGAAGCGCTGCAGCCCGGCGGCCTCACGAGCCACGTGCTCGGGCGCATCCAGCAGCAGGTGGCCGACACCGCGGTGAACTGGCTGCTGGGCTCCGCAGGCGCCGCAAATCAGGGTGCCCTCTCTGACCTCACGTTCGTCTGACTCCCCCGCTTGCAGGCGCATCGTCCGATCGCGCCGGCAGACCGGACAGCGCAGGTATTGGCGTGCGAACTCTGCTTGCATTGAGGTCGACTCGGGGCCCGGCGCTAGCTGGCGGAAGCCCGCTGCGTCTGTGGAACGACGTCGGTCGAGGGGGCGATCTGCCGCGGGCGCGCCACATCTTGCAGGAACTGCTCGAGCGCGTCGATCCGCTGCTCCCACGCATGCTCTCCGGCAGTCTCGATTCCGGCTGCGCCAAGTCGCTCTCGTAGCTGCGCGTCGGCGAGCAGCCGCGCGATCGACGCGGACACCGCGCCGGCGTCGGGCGCGGGCATCAAGCAGTTCTGGCCGTCACGGCAGTAATCGCGGTTGCCATGCGCATCGGTGCAGACAACTGCGCCCCCGGTGGCCATCGACTCCAGCGGCGGCAGGCAGAAGCCCTCGTGAACTGAGGTCTGCACAAACACCGTCGCCTGGTTAAAGAGCTCGTTGACCTCGCGATCAGAGGGCGCGGTCACGTAGCGGATCCCCGGCTCGGTGGCCAGCTCGGGCTCGATGCCGAACAGACACAGCTCGGGGCGGGGCTCGGCCAGGCGGCGCCAGGCCTCCAGCGTGAGGGGTAGATTCTTCAGCGGGTTGGAGCGTCCGACGGCGAGCAGCATGTCGGTTCGCCGGCCGGCCTCGGGGAGCGGACGGAAGTTATCCAGGTCGATCCCGGGCGGGATCAGAACGGCGTCGAGTCCCAGCTCGCGCAGGCGATCCCGATTCCAGGAGGAGATCGTCATGTAGTGAAACTCGTGACGATAGGAGGCCAGCACGGCGTTCTGGACCGGGCGGTTGTTGGAGTAATAGCTGGTCTCGATGTCCTGGACGAAGTACACCGGGAGTCCCCGCAGGAGGCTCGCCTGCCAGACCGGGCTTCCGGTGTTCCACCAGGTCGCGATCTTGATCGCCTCCACCGGAGCCAGCGCTTGGACCAGCTCCTCGTAGTCCTGAAAGCTCCTCACCGGGGTCCGGAGCTCAAACCAGTCGGGCTCTTCGCCGAGCGTCCACAGCTCCGCCTCGTGGCCGCGCTCCTGCAGCCGGTTGAGGTGCTCGAAGATGTCACGGTGACCGCCACCCACGCCCGTGTCCTCGGTGACATACACGACGCGCAGGGCGCCCTCGGGCGTGCGGACGTCGCGCGCGTCGAAGAAGTCGCCCCATCGACTCCAGAACACGCGCTGTGATTCTCGTTCGCGCTCGCCGACCACGGTTCCGCGGGTGACCGACTCCTGGTGCTCGAGCACCGCCGCTGGCCAGTACATGACCTTGAAGCCGGCTTCCCAGGCTCGCAGGCAGAGGTCGACGTCCTCGTAGGCCATCGGATACCGGTCGTCGAACGGGCCGATGCGCTGCAGCAGCTGTCGCGTCAGGTACATGCAGGCGCCGCTGATCGCCAGCGCCGGCATCGGGACGTTGGCCGGGCCAAAGCTTCCGGCCCGGAAGCGGTAACGATGATCGAACCACTCTGGAGCGTCGAGGTTGCGCACCGTGCCGGCGAACTGAATCCGGCCGTCGCCATAGAGCAACTTGGCTCCGACAACCCCCACCTCACCCGCCCGCGAGGTCGCATATTGCAGGCTCTCCAGCCATCCGGGACGGGCGATCACGTCGGAGTTGAGCACGACCACGTCACTGTCGGGCGCGGACGCCGCGATCCCCCGATTGGCGTTAGCGGCGAAGCCGACGTTGGCGTTACCTTCGATCACTCGGATGCCGTCGATCGCGCGCAGCGCGGCGACGTGCTCGGGTCCGGACGCGTCGTCGGCGACGACGATGCTCACCAGCTTGGCGTCGGTGGTCCGGTGCAGGCTGGCGACGAGCTTGGCCACCTCGTCGGCGTCACGGTAGCTCGGGATCACGATCGTCACCGGACGGCCGTTGCGCTTGTACCAGCGAATCGCGGTGCGATCACGGCCGGCTCTCAGACCCCGACGCACCCGGTTGCGCAGGGGCGTGAAGCGCAGTGGGTAGGTCAGCAGCCGATACACGATCGACCGCCAGCCGTGGTAGCGGTAAGTGAGATAGATCCGCTCGTGCAGTGGGAACCGACGCTCCAAGAGCACGTCTTGAGGCATACCGTGGTCGTCTGAGCCCGAGGGGTCATTCACGGTCTAGATGGTGACGCGTCCTCATAGCTCACGTCGCCACGTCCGCCCCTTTATGCTGGGTCCATTGTGAGCGTGCGGTGGATGCGTCCCACAGACACGCTCGACGCCAGTCGTGAGAGCGCGGTCGTGTGCGTAGTTTTCGACGCGAGGCAGGGGAGCTCGCAGCACGTTGACCTAAACGCCCTTGCCGCGCGGACCGGGCGTGAGATTCCGCTGCTTCTCGTCGGTCTGCGCCCCGAGGACCGGATCGTCCAGGCAGCGCACGAGCTGGGGCGCGAGCTGCTGGCGTTGGAGCTCGGCCAAGGCGGGATGCCCTTCGCGCTGCTCGGCGGTCTCGCTGCGGCCACCGGCGCCGCTGACCTGGTGCTGCTGCACCCCAGCGCTCGAGTGCCCCGGGGATGGATCGAGCGGCTGCAAGACGCGGCATCGTCGGAGGAAGCGGTCGCCACGGCCACGCCGTTGGGCGACGATGTGCTGACGGCGGGGGCCACCACCGCCGATCACCGCGATCTGGACAGCCTCGTCGCTGCCGCCGCGACCCGGATCCGTCCCAGGCTGCAGATCGGAGGCCCTGATTGCCTCTATCTGCGTCGCTGTGCGCTCGAGCTGATCGGGGGACTACCGGATGGCCACGAGACGCTCGCAGCGATCACCGCAGCGATCTCGACCCAGTGCCTGCACGCGGGCCTGGTCAACGTGCTCGCCGACGATCTCTATGTTGGGTGCGATCGGGTCTCGAGGCCGCAGACGCCAGCCGGGGGGCGGCTGGTCGAGCTGGATCGCTGCGACGAGCGAAGCCCGCTGACGCGATCCGTGCAACTGGCGACGGCGGCAGTACAGGGCCTCTCGGTGACGATCGATGCTCGCTCTCTGGGACCCGTCGTAGGTGGGACTCAGCGGTACACGCTCGAGCTGGTGCTCGCCCTCGCTCGTTTCACCGATCTCAAGGTGCGCGCGGTCGTGGCGCACGACATCGACCCGGAGGCCGCGGCCGAACTGCAGGATGCGGACGGCATCGAGGTCGTCGGCTACGAGCAGGCCGTGGGCGGGATAAGCCCGAGCCACATCGTGCACCGGCCTCAACAGGTGTTCTCGACCGGTGATCTCAATGTGCTGGCGTTGCTCGGACGCCGGGTCGTGATAACCCACCAGGACCTGATCGCCTATCACAACCCCGCCTACCACCAGACGTTGGAAACGTGGGAGCAGCATCGACGGATCACGCGGCAGGCGCTGGCGATCGCCGATCGGGTGGTGTTCTTCTCCGAGTACAGCCGCCGCGATGCGACGGCCGAGGATCTGGTCAGCCCCGAGCGCTGCGAGATCGTTGGCGCGGCGCTCTCCTCGAAGACCACCAGCGACCGTCTCACTCCTCCGGTCCGAGCTCCATTAGGCCGCGACTTCATCCTCTGCCTGGGCTCGGATTACCGGCACAAGAATCGCCTGTTCGCGATTGCCGTAGTCCAGGCCCTGCGCGCCGAGCACGGTTGGCCGGGACAGCTCGTACTGGCCGGCGGGCACGTTCCATATGGATCGTCGCGGACCGAGGAGGAGGTTCTCCTGACCACCTCTCCCGCCGCGCGCGAGGCGGTGATCGACGTCGGCAGCGTCAGCGACGATGAACGCGCCTGGCTGCTGGCGCAGGCGCGGGCGGTGATCGTGCCGAGCGTCGTCGAGGGCTTTGGCCTGGTTCCGCTTGAGGCAGCTCAGGCCGGAGTTCCTTGCCTGTTCGCGGCGCAGTCGTCGCTGCCCGAGGTAATCGACGAGTCGCTGGCCACGCTGGTGGCTTGGGATGCCGCGCAGAGCGCTGCTCGCGTGATCCCGCTGCTGCTTGACGGTCCCCCGCGCGAACAGCATCTCCGGCTCCTGCAGGCCAGCGCGCGGCGGTGGAACTGGGAGCAGATCGCCGCCGCCCTGCTCGGCTGCTATTCCCAGACGATGCGCTCGCCCTACCGGCCGTCGGCGGTGCGGGCGTGGCAGGAGGTGCAACGCGAGCACCTGCTGGCCGAGGTCGCGCGCAACCATCGCAGGCTTCTCGGCCACCTCGGTGACCGCATCGCGCTGGCCAGCGATGAAGGGTTTCTCACCACCAATGAGCAGCGCGGCCTGCTCCGCGTCGGATCCCGGCCGGTGCTCGCCCGCGTCGCGTTATGGCCGTTCGCCGTCCTCGGCGCCGTCGGCCGGACGCGGCGCAGCGGCGCTTAGCCTTAGCGGACGAAATCGAGCGCCCGCCCTCCGATCCCGCCATAATCGCCGCGTGAAGGTCCGGTGGATCAAGGCCGGCGAGAGCATCGGTGCGCGGCGGGGAGAGACGGTCGTCTGCATACCGGTCTACGCCGGCCATGAAATGCTCGTGAAGTGCCTCGAGAGCGTCTTCGCCCACACTCCGGCCCCGGTGCCGATCATGGTATTCGACGACGCCAGTCCGGATGAGCGCTCGCAGCAGCATGTGCGCGGCCTCGAGGACGCCGCCGATGACCGGGAGCTGTTCTATTTGCGCCGGGAGCGCAATGTCGGTTTTCCCGCAAACGTCAACGGCGCCTTCGCCGCGGCAGCGCCGGCAGACGTGGTGGTGCTCAACTCGGACTGCGTGGTCGCCGAAGCATGGCTCGAGAACCTTCACGCGGCGGCCTATGACAACAGTCGCGTCGCCACCGCGACGGCCTTGACCAATCACGGGACCATCGTCTCGGTGCCGGACCTGCGCCGGCCGCGACCGTCGCTGCCCGAGCCGTGGAATCTCGACGACGCGGCTGCGGCCATTCGCTTGCGTTCACGGCGGATCCGGCCGCGCATGCCCACCGCAATCGGACACTGCATGTACGTCCGCCGGACTGCTCTAGAGCTGGTGGGGGACTTCGACCTGGTGTTTACGCCGGGGTATGGAGAGGAGGTCGATTTCTCGCAGCGCTGCCTGCTCAGCGGGCTCTGCCACGTCCTGGCCGACGATGTGCTGGTCCTGCACCGCGGCGGCGGCAGCTTTGGGCACCAAGCCGATCGACACCTGGTGCAGGATGCGCACGAGCGCATCATCGCGGCCCGATATCCGTACTACCACGACGGCCTGCGCTCGCTGGAGCAGACGGCCGGCCCGCTGTCACGGGCTCTCAACGTTGCGCGGCGGGCGCTGAACGGGCTCACCGTCATCGTCGACCTGCGAGGCGCGCAGGATCAGGGGCCCGATCAGGCAAGCGTCCTGGGCTTGCTGCGCGCGCTCGCGCAAACCGGCGACGTGAGGTTGGCGGCGCTGGTCTCAGGCGAAGGGCAAGTGGACATCGCGTCTGCCCTGGGCGGTGTCGACGGCCTCACGTTGCTAAGCGAAGCACGAGCCGCCGGGGTGCAGCGAGCCGATGTGGTCCACCGCCTCCACGGTGTCTCCAGCGTCGAGCAGCTGGCCGAGCTGACGAACCTGGGCGAGCGCGTGGTCCTCACCCATCTCGACCTCTGCCAGTACCACAATCCGGCCTACTCCCAGGACTTCCGGGCATGGGAGGCTCACCGCGCCCTGACCCGGCAGGTCATGGGCGTGGTCAATGGCGTGGTCTTCTTCTCCGACGGCGCTCGGGCCGACGCTCTGGCGGAGGGGTTGGTGCAGCCGAGCCGTGTGTGGACGGTCCGCGCCGGCGTCGATCACGTCGCCGGTGGCGGCGCGCAGCCAAGGCCTCCCCTAGCCGCGGCACGACTCGCCGACGAGATCGAGACGATCCTCTGCATTGAACCGAGCTTTCGCCACACGAACCGGATGTTCGCGCTGCGCGTGCTCGAGCAACTGCAGCTGCGCCACGATTGGGAGGGACGGCTGCTGCTCGTCGGACGTGAGGTGAAGTACGGATCTTCGTCCCCGGAAGAGCAGCGCTGCCTCGACGGCAATCCCCGGCTCGCCGAAGCGACGGTGATCTTGCCGGCCGTCGATCCCGCCGAGCGCGCCTGGCTCTTCGGACGCTGCCGGCTCCTACTACATTTTCCGATCGGTGACGGGCTGGAACTGGTTCCGTTTGAAGCGGCCGGCCACGGTGTGCCGTGCCTGTGGGCTCCTGGGACATCGCTCGGCGAGCTGATCTCCGAGGAGAACGCGACGATCGTGCCGTGGGATGCGCACGCTAGCGCCGACCGAGCCTTCGCTCTGCTGTGCGACGACGCTATTCGGGAGCAGGCGCTCTCAGCTGTCCAGAGCGCTGCTTCGCGTCTCACCTGGGCGGCGAGCGCGGAACGTCTGATCGAGGTCTACGAGGACGTCTGTGCAGCGCCGGAGGCGGTAACCGGGAGGCCTAATTCTCTCTTGGGGCCGATTCACGAGGATCTTCACGAGGGTCCCGGTGGGTTGCTTGAAACGGGTGCAGCGCCATCGACTCACGCGACCCGGCCGCCGCCGGTACCTCCGATCCGTCCAGGAATCGCAACGCCGCTGTTCCGAGCGCTCGAGCTCGGCCACCGCGCCTCCCTTGGGCTGCGCCAATGGCGTCCCCGTGGAGGCCGCGCCCACCGCTGACTGCGAGGTCGGCCGGGGCTGGGCCCTGGATGGCGTTCATGCCACCGGCGCTCGGAGCTCGTGGCGGCTTGGCGGCGCCCGCGTGCACGGCTCTATGATTGCGCGCCGTGCCGGTGGAGATCTTCAAGGACGCGAGCTGGCAGATGTCGCTTGGCGAGCGCGCGGCGGTCGAGGGCGTGCTTACGCAGCTGCGGCCGTCGCTGGCGATCGAGATCGGATCGGCGAATGGTGCCTGCCTGCGCCGGATCGCCACCCACGCAGATGAGGCGCACTCGTTCGATCTCCAGCCGCCGAGCCTCGAGATGCCGGGCAACGTGACGCTGCACAGCGGTGACTCGCACGCGCTGTTGCCGGCGTTTCTTGCCGAGCTCGCCGAGCGTGAGCGCAACGTGGACTTCGTCATGGTCGACGGCGATCACACGCCTGAGGGGGTCCGTCAGGACATCGAGGATCTGCTCGACTCCGCCGCGGTCGCGCGAACGGTGATCCTGATCCACGACGTCGCCAACGAGCGCGTGCGCCGGGGCGTAGATGCGGTGCGGTTCGCGGCCTGGCCGAAGATCGCCCACGTTGAGCTCGATTGGATTCCGGGTCAACTGTTCGCGGAGCCGGCGCTGCACAACGAGCTGTGGTACGGGATCGGGCTCGTGATCGTCGACTCCTCGCGGCTTGCGTACATGAACGGGCCGGTCTACGAGCAGCGCTACCACGCTGCGGCGCCATTGCTCGCGCAGATCCGTGACCTCGTCGTGGCCCGCGAGCGCGTTCCGCCGGGGCAGGAGACGCTTGAGGATGTGGCCAACACACTGCGCGCCCGTGTCGCCAAGCTCGAGGCCGAGGCCGGCGCGGCGCGCATACGCGAGGGGGAGCTCCAGGTCGAGCTCGACGCGCTGGGGCAACGGATCGCGCGCGCCGACCGGGCGCTTGCGGACATCACCGGCTCGGTTAGCTGGAGGATGACCGAGCCCCTGCGGAGCGCCAAGCAGCAGGTCCGCCGGATCAAGGGCTGAGGCCCGAGAGCACCGACTGATTCGCTTTGCGTGTGGCGCTGGTATCTCGTGAGGTGTACCCGCTGGGGGGCGGTGGGGTTGGTCAGTTCGTTGCGGCGGCGGCGCGATTGCTGTCGCGGGTGGCTGAGGTGACGGTTGTGACCCGCTCGGGGGTTCAGGACGCTTATCAGCTGTTGCGTGCGCGGCGTGACCCGCGGCTGCCGGGGGAGGGGGTGCGGCTGGTGTTCGTGGCGGAGCCCAGTGACGAGGAGGCGGCGCCGTGGAGCGATGTGATGCATTGCTATGGGGCGCGGGTGTATGAGCGACTGAAGGAGGTCTATCCGGATGGGGGCCCGGATCTGATCGAGTTCCCGGACTATCTGGGGGAGGCGTTTGTGACGCTTCAGGCGGCGCTGGCGCTGGACCCGTTCCTCCAGGACACGCGGGTGTGCGTGCGCATCCACACCTCCGCAGAGATGTGCCGGGTCCTCGACGGCTACTACGGGCACGATCCTCATCTGCATGCGCAGCACGCGATGGAGCGTTTTTCGCTTGCACATGCTGATCGTGTGATCTGGCAGGGGGGGGATGTGCTGGGCACGTATCAGCGGTTCTATGGTGCGGGTGCGCTGGCTCCGGCGAGCCGCATCCGATACCCGTACCTGGGACCCGCCGCGAGACCCGGCGATGATGCTGGTTTTAGTCCCGGTGAGCCGCTGAGGGTGTTGTACGCGGGGCGGCTGGAGCGTCGCAAGGGGGTGGCGAATCTGGTCCGGGCCGTGACTGGGATGGAGCGCCGGGATTTTCGGTTGACGTTGTTGGGTGGCGATACGTTCACGGCGCCGCTGGGGGTTTCGATGCGGGAGTTTCTGTCGCTTGCGATCGCGGATGACGAGCGGGTGACGCTGCGTGAGGGGTTGACGAGGGAGGCGGTGGCGGACGCGATTCGCGAGCACGATGCCGTGGTTATCCCGTCGTTGTGGGAGTGCTGGCCGTACGCGGCGCTCGAGGCGCTGCATCTGAACAGGCCGATCCTCGCGACTCCGGTTGGGGGGCTGGTGGAGCTGGTTGAGCCGGGCAGGAGCGGGTGGCTTGCGTGCGGGAGCGACGGCGTGGCGCTGGAGGACGCGCTGGAGGCGCTGGTTGACCGTGGTGGTGAGCTGGGTGAGATGGTTCGGCGCGAGCAGCCGAGTGCGCGTGGCCGGGCGCTCAGTGACGAGCGCGAGATCCTTGATGGCTATCAGGCGCTTGTGCGTAGCCGGCCTCGGTGGGCGTCGCGTCCACGGCCCCATCCCGGGGGTCGGCCTGCGCTGGTCTCGGCGATCGTGCCGTATTTCCGGTTGTCGGGATACGTGGCCGAAACGGTCGAGTCGTTGCTCGCGCAGAGCTATCCGCGGATCGAGATTGTGCTGGTCAACGATGGCTCGTTCGAGGAGGAGGACTGGGTCCTGGCCGAGATCGCTGGGCGTCTGCCGGTGGTCGTCGTGACGCAGATGAACGCAGGGTTGGGGGCCGCGCGGAACTTCGGGGTGTTGCAGAGCCGGGGGCGGTATGTGTTCCCGTTGGACGCCGACAATGTCGCGGAGCCGGAGTTCGTCGCCCGGTGCGTGGAGATACTGGAGCAGCGGCCCGATGTCGCCTACGTGACTTCGTGGTCTCGTTACATCGAGGCTGACGGGACGCTGCGGCGCGGGACGAACCGCGGCTATCAGCCGCTCGGCAACCATGCCGCGCTGAACGCGGAGGAGAACGTCGCCGGGGACGCCGCCGCGGTGCTGCGTCGCAGGCTGTTCGACGCCGGCTTTCGCTACAGCGAGGAGCTGGCCAGCTTCGAGGACTGGCATCTGTACCGCGAGCTTCAGCGCGCCGGACATTTCGGCGCGGTGATCCCTGAGCGGCTGCTGCGCTACCGCCTGCGCGAGGACTCGATGCAGGCCGAGATCGCCCAGCCCAAGCGAGCGCGGCTGCGGGGAGAGATCGAGGCACGGATCAGAGAGAATGCAATCCGATGGACCTCACCGAGCGCCTGACCCTGGAAGCCGCGGAGGCTGATACGGTCCTGGCCTGCGAGCACCGCCACCGTTACGAGTTCGCGGCGGGACTGTGCTCCGGCGGGCGCGTGCTCGACCTCTGCTGCGGCAGCGGCTACGGCAGCGCGATCCTCGCCGCGCATGCGCTCCAGGTCGTCGGCGTCGACAATGACGCGGCGACGGTCGACACCGCCCAGGCGACCGTCGGCCGCGAGCTGCCGAACCTGAGCTTTGCGTTGGCCGATGCCGTCGGATATCTCGAGGGGGATCTCAGCTCAGGCTTCGACACCCTTGTCTGCTTCGAGGGAATCGAGCACCTGCACGATCTGGACCGCGCGCTCGTCGCGCTGCGCGAGCACGCTGAGCGTGGACTGCGAATCCTGGCGTCTGTGCCGAACGGCAAGCTGTTCGGCGAGCAGAATCCATTCCACGTGACGCAGTTCGGCTACGACGAGGCGGTGGCGGCGTTCGCGCCGTTTCCCGCGACCGTGATGGTGCCGCAGTTCCTGGCGGAGGGCTCGCTGATTTGTCCGCCGGGCGCGCGCGAGACGGAGGTCACGCTCTCGCTCGAGGACCGCGACGAGCCCGAGTACGCAAACCACTTCCTGTTCTGTGTGAACTTCGAGGCCTCCGAGGTGCAGCGGGTTCATCACGGCGCAATGAACCTGAACGCCGCCCCCATCTTCAACCGCTGGTCCGAAGGGCTCAAGCACGCCAACCGAGCGCTGCGACGCGAGAATGCACGGCTGGCGCGCGCCCGGCTTGGGAAGGCGGGATCGGCCGCGGCCTCGGCGCTGGCGGGACTGGCGGCTCGCGAGGCCCAGATCGCGGCGCTCGAGCAGCGCTGCCGGACCGCGGAGTCGCGGGTCCGGGAGCTAGAGGAGAGCGTGACAGCGGTCAGGTCGCCGCCGGTTTCGGTGCCGGCTCCCGAGGCGGATGCGGCGCAACGCTCCCCAGCCGATACGCCGCGCCGTGCATCGATGCTCCTGGAGGCCGTGGAGGCGCGGCCGCTGGCGCTGGAGCCCGGTGAGGACCCCAACAGTTGGGAGCAGCGGCGCCGCCGCGCGGCGGAGTACCTGATTCCGTGGATCGAGCAGACGATCCCGCTGGCCGGGAAGATGGTGCTCGAGTACGGATGCGGCAACGCCGCCGTGAGCTGCGCCTTCGCCGAGCGGGCGGGGAGCGTGATCGGGGTCGACATCGACTCCGGCTGGATCGAGCTTGGCAACGACGAGATCCGCCGGCGCGGGCTGGGCAACGTCGAGCTCGAGCGCCATCCCGCCGAGACGATCCTGGAGGCGGTGGCTGAGCGCCGCGGGCAGATAGACGTCCTGCTGCTGTACGCCGTGCTGGAGCACCTGACCCTGCAGGAGCGCCTGGCAGTGCTGCGTCTTGCGCGCGACGTGGTCAAGCCCGACGGCGCGATCGTGGTCTGCGAGACCCCCAACCGGCTGATCTACTTCGACCACCACACGGCGCAAATGCCGTTCTTCCACATGCTTCCGGACGAGTTGGCGCTCGACTACTACCCACGCTCTGAACGAGAGGACTTCAAGGCCGCGATCACTGCCGCCGCGGACGGCGGGCGCGAGGCGGCGCTTGAGGCGATCGCGCGCTGGGGCCGAGGTGTGAGCTTTCACGAGTTCGAGGTCGTGTTCGGCGACCTCTCCCGGCACGTGATCGCCTCCAACTACGATCCGCTGCTGTTCGGCGAGCGGCCGCTGCACCCGGACGAGGTGATCCTGGCGCGTTATCTCGAGCGCTGGCGTCCGGACCTGGCGCCGGTGTGGTCACGCTACTGGCTGGATCTGATCCTCTCCCCGCGGCCGGTCGAGAAGCGGGCGGCGTTCCTGCGACCGTGGACCGCTGATACGGTTGCCAGCCGGAACACCGGTTGGACCGCCGGCGAGAACCTATACCTGAAGGGGCCGGATGCGATGCTGTCGGTGACGCTGCCCCACCCGACGCAACGGCTGGTGGTGGGATCGGTGACCCATGACGGTCGCTGGCTGACGATCCGCGTTCACCCGGAGGGAGCTGGTGGCTTCATGGCCGCCCAGCACAAGGCCAGCGCGGGGCACGCAGCGTTCACAACGTTCGAGCTGGAGCTGCCGGCGCAGCGGATCGACGTCGAGGCGAGCGACGCCTGCCACGTGGTGTTCGTCGGCTACGACGACTGACGCGGCGGCTACGGCGCCGTCAGGCGCAACGTCTTGGTCAAGGTCACGGCGCGCCCGGCCGGACCGTGCACTCGCAGCTGCGCAAAGACCATCACGCTGCGCAAGTCCCTTACCAGCGCGCGGTCGCGTTTGGCGATCGTCAGCAGCTCGGGCGCGCTCGCAAGTGGGCCGACCGTGACCTTTGTCGTCGCAAAAGTGATCAGCTGCAGGCGATTCCCGATCCGCAGGCGCCGGCGCAGAGTGACGCTGCCGCCGAGTGAAAACGGGTTGCTGTTGGCGACCTTCACCTGTGTGGTCCATCGCCGGTTGACGGTCAGCCGGCCCTTGGCCGCAGAGACGGTGATCAGCGGCCGGTGCGGATCGAGCACACCGCCCGAGGGCAGGAAGGCGGCCAGGCCGTACGGGGTCCCGAGCCCGGTCGGCCCGTCGTAGCCGCGGCGCGCTGCACAGTAGGGCTGGTCGGCGCAGAACGCGTTGTTGGTCCCCGTCGTGATGTCGCGCAACGCGCCGGGGTCGCTGCGCGCCCGCTGATACAGCCGCTGGGCGGCGGAGTCAGAGCCGCCACCGGCGAGCGCGAACGCGCCGCCGATGATCGGAGCCGAGAAGCTGGTACCCGCCACCTCGTACCACGCGCCCCCGGATAGGCCATCGATTCCGGTGACGTAGACCAGCGCGCCGGGACTTGCGACAGCCGAGATGTCGGCGATCGAGCGCATGAAGCCGCACCCGGTCGCGGGCCGGAGCGCGGCCTGCCACGCCGGCGCGGGCGCGAACAGGCTGCAGCCACTCCCACTCTGGCTCCAGGCTGTCTCGCTCACGTATTTTCCGGCGGCGTTCAGCGTGAGCTGCGTGCCGCCAACCGCGACGACATTCGGCAGCTCCGCCGGAAAATTGATTCCGCTGCCGGTATAGCCCGCATCGCCCGTAGCGGCCACCACAACCGTCCCCCGGTGGCCGTAGTCGGCGCCGAACGAAAAGGTGTCACCGGCGGCCTCGGGCGGCGAGAACGAGGTCACGACCACCTGCGCGCCCATGTTCGCCGCGAGATTGACACCGGCTGAGAGGTCGGGCTTGGACGCAGTGTCGGCCTCCACGAGCAGAATCGAGCAGTTCTGGCAGATGCCGCGGGCGACCTGGGTGCTCAGCGCGGCCTCGGTGATCCAGTTGCCGCCGGTCGGATCGGGCCCGGGAAGCGGCGTGGTGGCGCCGCGCTGATTGACCTTGCGAAAGCAGCCGTTGGACGTCGTGCACGCTGCAATCCCGAACTGCGACGAGAACTTCGCCAGATCCGACGCCGCGGTCGGATCGTCGTAAGCGGTCACGATCGCGATCGTCTGCCCCTTCGGCCCCGTTTTCGGCAACGCGTAGGCGGCGTGCAGGTCTGGCGGCGACAGCGCGTCGGAGTTCGAGCCCGACGCCGTGACCGCGATCGGGCCGGGCGAGACGGATGCCGGGTCGGGCCGATGGGCGGCACCCGCGTTCGACGTGGTGACCAGCGCCAGCGCGCCGACGGCGCCGACGGCCAGGGTCGCCAGCATGCGGCGACCGGAGCGGAGATGTTCGCAGAGTGTGTGAGCCATGCCGGTGTTGATTACAACAGGTGGCGCGATCGAAAGTTGCGCCGAGGAGGCGGCGGCACGCGCCCGCCGGCTCGGCAAAAGCGAAACGGCCGCCGCGGACATGGTCCGCGACGGCCGTCGCAACATCCGAGAGCGTGGCCGCCGCCCGTGAGGGCGGCGGCGCTACGCCCGATCAGCTACCGCTTGTGACTGCGGCGGTGCTTGCTGTGCTTGTTGGCGTGCTTCTTGGCGTGCTTCTTAGTCGCCGACTTGTGCGTCCGCACGGTCACCCGCTTGACCAGCTGCGAGGAAACCGCGAACGGCGACAGGATCTGCTGCACGTTCGGCTCATTCGGGAGCGGAGTCGCATCGTTCGATGTGAACACGCTGCCGCCCGTCGCGCCCGCGCTCGCGCATTCAGCCGGGATATTCACGGACAACAAGCCGAACGCGTCGGTCGGGGGTCCGCAGATCTCGAGGGCCTTGGCGAGCGCCATCGTGGGCTGGGACAGTCCGAAGTGGACCACGACCTGCATCGGTCCCGCCGCGGCGGGCACGACGGTTACCGTCAGGCCCGCCCCGGAAACGATCGGCGTGCCGTTCTGATCGAGCAGCACGAACCCGGCCGGGATCGGCGGGTGAGTGACGAACACGCGCTGGTCGAACGTGACCGTGACGTCGGCGGTTGCGGTGTTGAACGCGGTTGCGACCGCGTCCGGACCGGCGCTGTACCCGCGGGCAAACGCGCCCGCGTTGTCACCGACCGGAACCGAGCCACCCGTGCTCGTGAGCGCGGGTGCACCGTTGAGGGCGGTGGCCCCGCCCGGGGCGACCGTGGCCTTGACGTCGTACTCGTTGAAGTTGGCACCGTTGAGGAACGTCACGCGCACGGTGCCGGTCGAGGGCGTGTTGGTGATCGTGGCGCTGGCCCCTGTCGCGACGTGGTTGTCAGCGAGATCAATCTGGAAATCGCTGGCCGTTACTGCGCCGATCGGCTGGTCGAAGTTGTAGTCGACCGCCCCTCCGCTGGGCTCGAGCATCGCCGACACGAGGTCGGGCTTGGCCGTCTGGCCCGACGTTCCCGGCACGATCGCCTCTTCGAAGTCGTTGTTGAACTCGCCGGCCGCGGTCGCGTTCTGGACCCCGTGGGCAAGAACGACGGCTCGAACGGCGTTGTTGACGGCATTGCCCGCCTGGAACGGGAGCGGGCAGTTGACCGGGAACACGACCGTCACGGTGTTGTCGCTGACCGATGGTAACGCCCCGCTCGGGCAGATGTTCCCGCCCGAATCCACGATCTGGAATGACGCGCCTACAGGCGTATTGCCGATGTTCTTGTTGAACACGTACGTGACCGTGTTGAACGTCGGGTTGGTCGTGACGCCGACCAGGTCAGGCGCGACCGTGTTGCCGGTCGTGCCGTTGTTTGTCGTTGACCCCGTCAAGTTGGTGGAGTCGGCCTGGTTGTAGTTCGCCGTATTGAGCCCGGTCACCGCGTGAGCGCCGACCGACCCGAACGTGTACTGGTTTAGGTCATCGCCGCTTGGCGTCGGGTAGACGGCATCGACGCAGTTGGCGTTGGTCAGGTCGTACTGAACCGATCCTGCGACGGGCGTCCTGCTGGAGAATTTGGTTGTGTTGGACTCTGCGTTGTAGCCGCCCAGCACGAACTCGCTCCCGGTCAGCGCGGTCACCTGGTTCAGCGGTTTGTCGAAGCAGAACTGCACGCCGCTTGACGTGACCAGCGTGACCGTCCTGAGGTCGGGCCGGTTGGTGGACGTCAGTGGGATCGCGCCGCCCATCGCCGCTATGGCCGAACCTGCTCCGAATAGCGGGATCGACAGTGCGGCGGCACCCACGGCCAAGCGCACAAATGATATGCGCCTAAGTCGAGAAGCCATAAAGGATTCCTCCATGTGGTTGTTTGATTGGCAGCCGGGAACGCCGTATGCACATAGCCAACTGCCTACGCCACTGGTCGATTCGGCCGTACACCGTATCTTCTATAACACATCGGACCCGACGTCAAGGACGTCGCCCCATGATGATCCACGGCTTGCAGCGGCACGCGTGGCCCGTGCCCGGCACCCATGATACCGTCGTCAGATCGTAATTGCCAGGCGCCCGGGCCGGAGACGCTTGGAACCAACGGCCGGGAGGCGATGAATCTTGCACGCACGCAGCCGATCGACGACGCAGCTAGGCACGCTCAAGCATCTGGCGATCATGTTTGCGGCCACACTGGCGCTTCTCGGCGGGCTGGCGGCAGCCGCGCGCGCTGCGTCTCCCGGCTCGCTCGATTCGAGCTTCGGTAGCGGCGGAATCGCCAGCCTCGGCAGCAACACGCGCGTATTGGGCGACGCCTTTCAGAGCGACGGCAAGCTGGTCGTCGTCGGCGAGAGCGGCGTGAGCTCCGGCGCGACACTGATCGTGGCACGGCTGACCACGGCCGGCGGGCTTGACGGCTCGTTCGGCGGGGGGGTTGTGACGGGCCCCCCGGTTGTGAGCTCCTTTGGAACCGGCTCGGTCGGGCGCGGCGTTGCGATTCAATCCGACGGCAAGATTGTCGTGGTGGGCAAGGCGACCGATCCCAGTGCTACCGGCACGCTCGGGATGCTCGTCGAGCGCTTCAACGCCAACGGCACTCTGGACACCGGGTTCGGCTCCGGTGGGGTTGCCCGCGCGTTGACCGGCCAGTTCGGTGACGGCTACGCGGTTGCGATTCAGCCGAACGGCCAGATCGTCGCCGTGGGCACCGCGAATTCGCCCGCGGGCGGCACGTTGGCGGCGGTTGTGCGCTTCAACTCCAACGGCAGCCTCGACACGAGCTTCGGCTCGGGCGGCACCGATGTGATCGACCTCGGCACGGACTCGCTCGCGCGCGCGGTCGCGATCCAGAGTGACGGCAAGATCGTCATCGCCGGGTCCCAGGCGCCAGGCCTGCAAGTCCCCAACGCGCTGATCGCGCGACTCACGCCGACCGGAGCGCTCGACCCGAGCTTCAACGGCATTGGCGCCTATGCTCACCAGTACGCCCTGGGCGCTGCCAACTCCGTCTTCAACGCGCTTGCGCTCCAGAGCGACGGCAAGATCGTCGCCGCCGGTGCCGCGGCCAACGGCAACACATCGGCGGATGCGATCGTCGTGCGCTTCGACTCGGGCGGCGCCCAGGACCCCTCATTCGGTACCGGTGGCGTGGTGTACGCGAGCTCGGCGGTGAATACGAACGTCAGCACGGGCGTGCCTGGGGCCGACGGTGTGGCGATCGCCGCCAAGAACGACGATATCGTCGCCGCCGGGACCGAGAGCGATAATGGACTGACCGGGATCGCGCTGTGGGCGTTCAAGCCGAATGGCGCGTCCGACGCCAGCTTCGGCACGAACGGCACAACCGTGACCGGCTTCGGCTCGTCCACATACGGGGAGGCCAATTCGCTGGCGGTTGCCTCTGATGGCAGCATCGCGGCCGCGGGCGACTCCCACAGCCCGGGCGGCTTGTATTCAGGCTTGGTCGCGAGGTACGGCGGCTTCGGCCCCGCGCCGCCACCGCCACCGCCGCCGAAGACGCCCGCCCTCAAGATCACGCTCCAGGGCGTCAGCGCCAGCAACAAGTCCTCCAACGTGGTCAAGCACGGGCTGAAGGCGAAGGTCGGCTGCAACGAGGCTTGCAAGATCAACGTCTCGCTCGGGGTCAGCGCGGGAACCGCCAAGCAACTCCACCTCCTCACGTATTTCAAGCGCTGCACGAAGGTGCACGGCAAGAAGCACTGTGTTAAGGCTCGCGCCTATCGGGCGACCACGATCGCCAGCGGCAGCGCAACGCTGAACCGAGCCGGCTCCAAGACGTTCACGCTGAAACTGAGCCGCAGCGTGGGCAAGGCGTTCGGCAAGCAGAAGAAGAACGTCAAGGTGGTGCTGGTCGTCTCGGTCACGTCGGTCTCCACCCACAAGGTCGTCAAGACCTCGAAGGGCCTCACATTCAGGCCCTGAAGCGTCGAGTCGGCTCGGCCACGGATCTCCGGCCTCAGGAGCCTCGCGCAGTCGGCATGAGACTGGCCACGCTGGCGGTGGTGGTGACGGCGGTGGTGCTCGGCGCGAGTGGGGTTGCGCGGGCCGCTGCTCCCGGCACCCTGGACTCGAGCTTCGCGGGCGGCGTCGTCACGCTCGGTGGCGGCACGCAGCTGTTCGGCGTCGCGGTCCAGGGGGACGGCAGCCCTGTCGCCGCCGGCCAGTCGGGCGGCGCGGCACTCGTCGAGCGGCTGACCGCTGCCGGGCAGCCCGACCCGTCGTTCGGCAGCGGTGGACAGGTCACCGGACCGAGCGGCAGCGCGCGCGCGGTCGCGCTCCAATCAGACGGCAAGATTGTCGTCGCCGGCGGCGGTCCCGGAATGTTCGTCGAGCGCCTGAACGCGGACGGCGCGCGCGACACGGGGTTTGGCTCAGGGGGGGTTGCGGTCGCAGGCCCGCTCGGCGGATCGGCAGTTGGCAACGCGGTGGCGGTCCAACCCGACGGGAAGATCGTCGTCGCGGGGTCGGTAGTGCCGAGCGATCCGTCGCGCGGCACCTTGATCGCACTTGCGCGCTTCAACGCCAACGGCAGCCTCGACTCGAGCTTTGGCTCGGGCGGAGCTGAGGTGCTCGACTTCGGTCTGCCATTTGCGGTTGCCCAGGGCCTCGCCATACAACCCGACGGCCAGATCGTGTTCGCCGGACACGAGCAGGGCTCGCCGACGTATGCATTCTTCAACGGTCTGGTTGGCCGGCTCAACAGCAACGGAAGCCTTGATCTGAGCTTCGCTGGATCGGGCGTCGTCACCTACCACCAGCCGGGCGGCGGTTACACCGCGCTCAACGCCGTTGCGCTGCAGATCGACGGCAAGATCGTCGCCGCGGGCGCCGACGCTGGAGGGCCCTATGCCGTGTTCCTGCGGCTGAACTCCGACGGCACGCTCGACTCGAGCTTCGGCTCGGGCGGCGTGGCCACCCTGTCTTCGGGCACCTTTACCTCCACCCCGGTCGGCGCGAACGGCGTCGGAATCGCCGGCGGTGGGCGTGTAGTCGGCGCCGGTGCCGTTCAGCTGAACGGCACCGACTTCCGCGCGGGCCTGTGGGCCACCTCGGCGGCCGGGGCACCCGACGCGTCATTCGGTAGCGGCGGGATCGTCGAGCGGCAGACCGGCGTCGAGGCATGTGCGCTCGCGATCGCTCCTGACGGCAGCCTCGTCACCGTCGGGGATAGCGTGTCACCGTCGAGGCCGCAGAGCACGCTTCCCTGTACCGTCAACAGCACCTCGAGCGCGTTCGTCGCCCGTTATGTCGGCTACGGGCCTGCGCCTGTCGCCCAGCGTCCGTCGGTGACCACCGGCGCCTCGAGCGCGATCACCGACGTCTCCGCCACCGTTTTCGGTCAAGTCGACCCGAATGGCGCCGCGACCAGCTACCACTTCGACTTCGGCACGACCACCGCCTACGGATCAAGCACCCCGTCGGTGAGCGCCGGCTCGGGCACGGCTGCGGTCGGTGTGAGCGCGACGCTCACGGGACTGAGCCCGGGCACGACCTACCACTACCGGATCGAGGCGACCGACTCCGCGGGCACCACCACGGGCACAGATGCGAGCTTCACGACCGCCCGATCCGGCCCGCCGACCGCTGCACCGACGGTGACCACGGGGGGCGCGAGCCCGATCACCGAGGTTTCGGCCGGCGTACGCGGTCAGGTCGACTCCAACGGCCTGGCCACTACCTACCAAGCGGATTACGGCCGCACCACGGCGTATGGCTCGAGCACGCCGGCCGCGACAGCCGGCTCGGGCACGTCGTTGGTTGGCGTCTTGGCCCGTCTCAAGGGCCTGCACGCGGGCACCACCTACCACTACCGGCTCGTCGCCAGCAACGGCGATGGGACCTCCCACGGTGGCGACAGGACGTTCAGAACCCTGCCGCGCCTTCGCCTGCGGAGTGCCCGCCTGTCGGGCTCCTACCGAATCGCGACGATCCAAAAACTAGGGCTCGGAGTGGCGGCGCACTGCGACCAGCCGTGCTCGATCCACGGCTTGCTCGTGATCCCACTGGCGAGCGTGAAGGCGCTTGGCCTCGGCAAGCATGAGATCGTGATTGGCAGCGGATCAGCACGCCGCAGGAGCGTTGGTACGGTCCATCTCCGGCTGCGACTGACGCGCAAGGGCAGCCAGCTGCTCTCGGGCTTCAAGCAGCTCAGCGTGACGCTCCAACTGAGCGCCACCCCGATCAGTGGCGGCCCGGCCGCGAGAACGTCGTCACGTCTGACGTTCAAGCGCTGACCCGGCGCCGGCGCCAGGAATCGCGCTAGGCGAGGTCGCGAGGAAGGTGTGCATTCACTCGCGATCAAGGTGCTGGCGGCGACATGCTGCTCGCGGCTCGTCGTGCTCGAACGCCGGCTGACGCCGCCGCTGCCCGAGCTCGAGAGTCCGCCCGAGATGGAGTACTCGCTGCTGGGCCCGGCTCAGGCGAGCGAGTACGCCGCATTGGTGCCGAAGGCTTCGCCCGAGCAGGTCAGGAGGCGCATGTCGGCCGGAGACCTGTGCTTTGCGGTGCGTCATCGCGGGCGCCTCGTTGGGGTGAGCTGGGCGAGCACAGGTCGGGTGCGAATGCCCTATCTCCGTGCCAGCCTCCTGCTCCCTCCAGATGAGGCGGTCGTCGACGGGGCATTTGTAGCGCCCGACATGCGGGGCCGGCATGTTGCCTCGGCCGCGGGCGCCTTCCGGCTCAATTGGCTTCAGGCGGCAGGCTACCGGCGCGTGATCGCGGCGATCCTCCCTGAGAACGCCTCCGCATTCGGGCCACCGAAGAAGCTTGGCTACCGCCTCATCGGCATTGCCTACGGCGTCGGGCTGGGCGGCCTGCGGCGGATGTTCATCGCGTTGGACGGCGACGCGGACGGGCAAGCGTGAGTCTCGTATCATACGTACGATCTCGGGTCAGGTGGAGCTCAGTGAGGCGGGTGTCGCCGCGATCGCCGTCCCGTCAGGCGGTGTGCGTTATCCGCGACCAATGCCCGGCACGTGCTCGATCAGCTGCTGCGCGAGCACTCGCTGTTGCTCGGGGCTATAGGGTCGCTGAAGTCATACGAGATCTACCGCGAGAAGACCGGCTGAGCGTTCGGGACCGCTCCTCACATCGTGCGGACGCCCGTTGATGGAGTTCGGGGCGGGAAGTGGCCGCGCAACTCCGGAACGATGCGTGCGCATATGAGCGGACGCCGTGCCAAGCGCAGCCGCCAGGGCGGGCATCCGGCCCGAGCGGGGAGCCGGGGCGCCCCCCCGCCCTTGCGAAAGCCACTACCGAAGAGCAAAGGGACGCGTGCGCCGAGCCGGCCAAACAGGACCAGCCAGAGCAGAACATCGCTTACCTCGCGGCTGGGCGGCTGGTGGACATCCGCCCTCAAGCGCAAGCGCCCTGCCTTGCCGCCGGCTCGGCCGCTGCTCGAGCTCAACCGTCGCGATCTCGCGTGGGCGGCGCTGACAGGCGTGGCGAGCGCTGTCCTGTTCGCCACCGTCCTCACCAGTCATACCTATCTCGGGGATGGACCCGAAACCGTTGCCGGGGTCAGCTCGCTGGGCATCCTGCACGACCCGGGCTATCCCACCTATGTGCTGGCAGCGCACCTGTTCACGCTGCTGGTCCCGGTCGGCGACGAGGCTTTCCGAGTGAACCTGTTCAGCTTGGTCTGTGCCTCGCTCACAGTCGGCGGGGTGCAGCTGCTCGCGTGCCGCTGCGGCGTCGACCGCTGGGCCGCCTCGATTGGTGCGCTGGCGCTGGCGGCGAGCGCCGGTTTCTGGTTCTACAGCGGCTTCGCCAAGCACGACATGTTCTCCGGCCTGCTCCTCCTGATCACGCTGCACGTCTCACTCGCCTGGCGGGCACGGCCAACCACGGGCAGGCTGGCCGCGCTGGCAGCGATGGTCGGGCTCGGACTGGGATCCTCCTGGCCGTTGGAGCTGACGATCCTGCCGGCGATCGCGTTCGTCCTGTTCTCCTCGCGCCGGCGGCTATCCGTGCGCTCACTGGCGTCCGCGACCGCCACCGGCCTCGTGGTCCTGATCGCGATGTACGGGTTCGTGATGGTCAGGGCCGCCCAGAACCCGCCCATCAACTGGGGCGGGGCCACCACGATCAGCAGACTGTGGGAGCTGGTGAACCGAGCAGACTTCACCACGCACGGCAGCTCGGCTCGGGCCAGCTCAGCGGGACCGCCGGCGGGGAATGGCCTGAGCTCGGCGAGCTCGCTCGCGCCCATCCGCCGCCACTCCGAGGCGACCGCGACCATCACTATGCCCGCCGCGGTGGCCAATGACGTCCGCGACTACCCCGTCATCTTCGGGCGGGAGCTCGGCGTGCTCGCCGTGCTGATCGCCGTCTTCGGCTTGCTCGCCAGTCTGACCTGGCGTCGCAGCGCCGCGTCCTATCCGCTTCTGATTGCGTTCCTGGTCAACCTGGCCGCCGCCAAGGCGGTGGTCGATTTCGGGGGCTCCCCCGGTGGATTCGGCACCGACCTGGTCGACGAGGGCTTCGTCCTGGGTTGTTACTTCACGCTCGCGTGCTGGCTTTCGGTCGGCGCCGCCGAGCTGATTGCGATCCCTGGCAGGGCTGCGGTCTCAGGGCGTCTCGCAGGCCGTCTCGGGCGCCCGGTCGCTGCGGTTGCTCGCGCGCGCTTCTTTGGGCCGGTGGCCGCGCTGGCTCTCGGAGCCGCGGTCGTAGTGCCGCTCGTGCTTGGGAACTGGTCAACCGTGCACCGCTCGAGCAAGCCGTTTGCAGACGACTATGCGAAGGCGGTCTTCAGCGAGCTGCCTCCGCATGCCGCCGTGTTCATCTTTGGCGCCGAGCTCACCCAGCCGCTGATCTATCGGCAAATCGTCTACCACCAGCGGCCGGATGCCGTGGTCATCGCCGCCGACGGGCTGGAATACGGCTGGTACCGCCAACAGCTCAGCCGACGCCTGGGGATTCGCCTACCGTCCACCACCGGCAGTACGCTTGCCGATATAGCTCAGACGATCCGCTCGGTTGCCCGCGTCCGCCCCGTGTACCTAGATCCGCAGGCCGCCGAAGACTTCGCCGACGTGCTCGGCTACCGACCCGTCGGTCTCCTCTCTAAGCTGGCCTCTGGTCACGGCCCAGCCTCCGTCAGCTCCCCGAGCGAGGTCGAGCAGCGGTTGCTCGACGCCGAGCGCCAGGCCGGCTTTCCCGACCATAACTGGACCCTGTGGCCGAACGACTACCTATCCCAGTCCGAGTACGCGACCGCCGCCCTGCACGTTGCCCGAGCCTACTACCAACACCGCGACTTTACGGGCATGCACAGCGCGTTGCTCAACGCGCTGAAGATCGAGCCCGGCGACCCAATCGCCGAAAAAGACCTCGCCCAGCTGCAGAGCAGCGGACACGGTTGACGGTCTGATGCCGGCTCCACAGATCAGCGTGTGCATCCTAGCCGGACACGGTCTGGCCGCTCTCGACGCGTGCCTCGGGAGCCTGCAGGCACAGTCCTCGCCGACGTCGTGCGAGCTTCTCGTAGGAGGAAATCTCACCCCGGAGGTTGTGGCAGTCGTCCGCGCGCGGTTCCCCGCAGCACAGCTGTGCGATACGGGCGGACGGCTGCCCGGCGCGGCCCGCAATCCGCTGATCGACCGAGCCACGGGAGACCTGCTGCTGTTCCTGGACGACGACGTGACGGCGCCCCCGGACCTGCTCAGCCGGCTATCGCAGACAGCGGCGCGATATCCCGCGGCCAGCGTGTTCGGCGGCCCGAACGATACCCCGCCGCAGAGCACCCACTTTCAGGTCGTACAAGGGGCTGTGCTGAGCTCGATCATGGGCGCCGGTCCGGTTAGCCGCAGGTACGGCGCTCGCCATCCCGGCCCCGCCGATGAGCGCTGGTTCACGCTCTGTAACCTGGCCGTTCGCCGAGACGTCATGCTGCCCTTCGTGAGCCACTTGGTCTGCGCCGAGGAGAACGCGCTGCTCGCGGAGCTGCGCAGACGGGGCGAACGGATGCGCTACGAGCCGGATCTGCGGGTCTTCCACGCCCGTCGCCCGCGGCTCTCGTCCTTCGCTGCGCAGATGTTCAAATACGGGCGCGGCCGGGGGGAGCTGCTGGCTCGCCGCCCGAGTACCTTCCGTGCCGCCTACGTCGTGCCCAGCCTGCTGCTGACGTACCTGGTCGCGCTGCCCCTGATGATCGCTGTGGGTGGGCAGGCGAGCCTCATGCTGGCGCCGCTCGCACTCTACTGCTGCTTGACGGTCGCCACTGCGCTGCGCGTCGCGTGGACTCTGCGCAGAATCGACGACGCGCCACTCGCCGCCGGGCTGACCGTGACTGTGCACGCGTGTTACGGCGCTGGGGTGCTCCGCGGCTTGCTCTTGCTGAAGGCCCGGCGCAAACCCGGTGTGGCCGAGTGGATCTCCACCAGCTCCGAGCCGGCCGAGACGGTTCGCCTCCCCGGCGAAGCTCGGGGAGCACAGCGACCGCCACCCGGGCGGGAGGCGTATCGGTCAGAAGGATGACGGACGCACCTAGTACTAGAGGGTTGTCGATCCTCCGGGCGCACATGCAGTTCCAGGCCTGGGCGAAGAATCGGGCGCCGCGCTTTGAATTCACTCAACGAGATGTGGACACCGGCTGCGAACAACCGCTCGAGCGTCGCGTCCACGCCCTCGTCGAGCACACAGCGCTCGACATCGGCGAAGCTCATTCGGGCCAGTTGAAACAGTGGCAGATAGGGGCTTCGCGGGTTCGCGAAGACGGCTCTGCCGAGAGCGTCGAGAAACGCGGCGGGAGCTCGGCGTCGCTCCTGGATGATTCGCTCGCGGCTTTCGGTCCCGCTCAACGAATGGGCGAAGTAGCCACGCAGCCCGGCCGCGTAGCGACCCGCCTGCACCAGCTCGGAGAATCTATCCGGGATCAAGCGAATCTCCCCGCGCGGCGGGCGGCGATGGCAGCAAAGCGGCTCTCGTCGTGGGCCGGTCCTCGCGGATCGTTGAGAAGCAGTGGTGCAGCGCCAGCGCGCGGCGATCGACGGGTCGGCCCGATCTGTTCCAGATGCCCGCTATGCCGCACACCGAGGGGTTAGAGTCCGGGCCGGTGGCATGGATCGGGAAGCTATCGAAGCCCGCTGCGAGTGCTCGGGTGCCGACGATGGGTGAGCTGACACTGAACGCGGGGCTCACCGCGGCGTCGCTCCAGCGCCGGCGCGCATCGACCGGCGGGTCAATCGAGCAGCAGCGGCGCCGCGGAGCCTATTGGGATCAGGTCCTGGAGGGATGGGAGTCGACTCCGGCGCACCGGCTCTGGCGTGCCCACAGCGACGCGATCAACGGACGGTTGCTGCGCCGGTGGCTGCCGTTCGGGACCGGAAGGCTGCTCAAGACAGACCTGTTCGACGAGGCTGTCGGTCCGGGGCCTTATCCGGAGCTCGCGGCTCGGTGCCGGGACGTGTTCGGCGTCGACATCTCGCCGGCTGTGCTCCGTGCCGCCGCGAATCGATATCCGCGGTTGGAGGCGCAGGTCGCTGACGTACTGGACCTGCCCTACGAAGACGGCAGCTTCGACGCGATCTTCTCGAACTCGACGCTCGACCACTTCGAATCGCACGCCACCTTGCGGGCCGGGATCGTCGAGGTCGCACGAACCATCCGGCGCGGCGGAAGCCTCCTGCTGACGCTCGACAACCGCGCCAATCCGGTCGTGGCGGTTCGAACCTCGAGGATGTTCTATCCGCTTCATCGGCTGGGGCTGGTGCCGTATTTCGTCGGAGCTACGCACGGTCCTCGCGCGCTCCGGACGCTGCTTCGGGAAGCCGGCTTTGAGGTCCGGGAGATGACGGCGGTCATGCATTGTCCGCCTCAGCTGGCCGCTGCCCTTCGAGTACGCTCGAGCTGCGACGGGACCGTCGACGAGCACCGGCATCTTCAGCGCGTGCTGCGCTTCGAGACGCTCGAGCACTGGCCGACCAGCGTGCTGACGGGACATTTCGTCGCGGCTCTGGCGATCAAGCGTTGACAAGCGCCGCGGATCGGGGACGAGCGAGGATCACCTCGCGGCGACGGGGGAGTCGCATATGATGCCGAGGATCCTTGACTGGAGCCACAGCGAGGGGGAACACGACTCCACTACGGGGCTACGCCAGCACCGGGGCGATCGGGATCGGTGGACAGCCGCCGTGCCGCTGCTCGCCGACCAGTTACGCGCGCTAACGCTCTCCGACCTGCGGGCGCGCTACGGCCGCGGTAGATGGCAGCTCGTCAAATGGCTGATCGACCCATTCGCGCTCGTAGGGGTCTACCTCCTGCTCGTGACGTTCATCTTCTACCGTCGGCCGCACGCCATCGGCCTCGCCCTGGCCTGCTCGATCATCCCCTTCCAGCTGATGACGATGACCGTGTCCAACAGCCTGAACTCGGTCCAGATTCGGCGCTCGATCATCGCCAATATGAGGTTCGCCCGCGACCTACTGCCGATTTCGACCGCTCTCACCGAAACGCTTGGGTTCGCGGCGAGCCTCGTGCTCTTGGCCCTGACGATGGCCATCTACGGAATTGCTCCGACGGTCAGCATCCTGTGGCTGCCGATCGTCCTGTTCGAGACAGTGCTGATGGGAGTCGCGGTCGCATATCCGGCCACGCTGATCGGCGTCTGGGCGCCTGACCTCCGGGGGCTGATCCTGAGCCTGGTCCGCGCCGCCTACTTTCTCGCCCCAGGACTCGTGACGCTGGCCGAGATCCACGGCACCACCAACACCCTGGTCAGGCTCAATCCCCTCACGGGCCTGATCGAGGCACTGCGTCACGCCGTTCTATACCGCTCCTCGCCTCCAGCCTGGGAGCTGCTCTATCCGCTTGCCGTATCAGTGCTGCTGCTGCTGATCACGGTGCCGATCTACCGGCGCGAGCAGAACCACTTCGCCAAACTGATCTGATGCCTGCCGCCGTCGCGCTGCAAGACGTCGGGATCCGCTTTGACCTGGATCGTCAGCTGCGCCCGGTAACGCCGGCGATCACCCGGCTGCGCCGAAAGTGCTCTCATGAATGGGCGCTACGTCACATCAATCTGGCGCTCAACGCCGGCGAGAGCGTGGCTCTGGTGGGTCCGAATGGCGCCGGAAAGACAACGTTGCTGCGGACGATCGCAGGAGTGCTCACTCCGGACGAGGGCAACCTCTGCGTCCGCGGGCGGATCGGATCGCTGCTCTCGATCGAGGCCGGCCTGATGCCAACGCTCACGGGTCGCGAGAACGCGATGCTCCTGGGTACGCTCTCAGGGCTGCCGAGGACACGGGTGCGTGGCGCGCTGGCGGAGATCGAGCGGGTGAGTGGATTGGGCGCCGCGTTCGATCATCCTGTTTCCACCTATTCCCAGGGCATGATGGCCCGGCTGGGTTTTGCTGTAGTCGAGCAGGCCGATCCGGATGTGCTGCTGCTCGATGAGGTTCACGAGGCGATCGACGAGTCCTTCCGGACCGAGCTCGAGCTGCGAGTGGGTCAGATCCGGCGCCGAGGCGGGATCATCATCGCCGCCGGCCACGATCATCTGATGTTGGGCCGGCTGTGCGATCAGACGATCGTGCTCGATCACGACGGGCCGCGCAGAGCGGGGAGGCTCGGGCCCCGAATGCGGCCGGGTCTTGAGGTCAACGCGTGAGCGGCCAGCGGGAGCCGGCGACGTAGAGAACTATCCTGGCCGACCGTGCTCTCACGTATCCGACCATTCGGCGAGCGCTACGGGGGGGCCGTGCTGAGGTGGGGGATCTTGCCGCTGTCGATCATGCTGCTCGCATGGCAGCCGGTTCTGCTGGAACCGAAGAGCGGTCTAGATTTTAGCTGGGGGGCGGGGCTGGATATGGCCATGCACGACGGGTTGACGTTCGGCCACCAGGTGGTGTTCACCTTCGGGCCGCTCGGCTTTCTTGGAGTCAACCAGTTGTGGTTCGGCGATCTCGCCGAGCTCTCATTCGTCTATCTGGTCCTGATACGTCTCGCCCTGGCCGCGGCCCTGTTCGCCGGCGCTCGGCGAACGTTCGGTGCACCCGCGGCTTTTCTCATCTCCGTTGTGGTTGCGAGCGTGGACACGCAGTTGACGGAGATCGTGATAGTGCTGATCCTCACCGTATGGGCGGTCATGAACGGACTCTCCGGCCGGCGCGCACTGGTGCTCGTGCTGGGTCTTGGCGCCTTCACCGGGCTCGAGCTCCTGTACAAGGAGAGCTTCGGACTGGCAACGGGATTGCTGACCGCCGTGGCGCTGCTGTCCCTCCCCGTCAAGCGAGTCGCCTACCGGCAGCCAGCGCCGCAACAGCGGTACTGACGGTCCTGATCTGCTGGGCCGCGTCGGGTCAGCCGTTGAGCGGGCTACCCGGCTATCT
>OCTA010000720.1_pt1 | contig 30391 bp, 34 predicted proteins | sample 1538991 | NCBI WGS metagenome assembly OCTA01 (sample SAMEA3539302, study PRJEB22396) | soil metagenome | biome: tundra; feature: field; material: soil | place: USA | collected 2010-05 | depth 0.15 m | reverse complement strand
TCGTCTTTCGGGTCGCAACCGTAGAACTCGGCGGCGGCGTACAACCCGACCAGCTTTCCAGCGAAGAGATCTCCGGAATAGTGAAAGCGGCTGCCTGGGTTTGACGCGGGGCAGGGGAGTGGTTGAATTCAAGTGGTGAAAATGTTGCGCGTTTGCGCCTGGCGCTGGGAGAAACTTCCAGCGCCGTTTTTTATGGTGGCATGCTGCCGCCCCGAGTCCGACTTTTGCCAGAACGCGACAGGACGAAGGATAATGGAATTATTATTGAAAGGGCAGCATGAGCGCAGACGCAGTACATTTCGACGAAATGACGGGTAGGCCTTCGGTGGTCGCAAGCTTGCTACGCCGGAGGGTGAGCGCGTACACCCGAGAAGGCTTTGTTCGCGGATTCAAAATAGGAATCACAAACAACCCGCGTGTAAGGTTCTCAAAAAAGGATTACTCGACCTATGACGAAATGATCGTGCTCTATAAGAGTTCATCGCTCGATTCTGTTTCGAAAGTGGAATACGACCTCATCGACCACAACGAACAGATCACAAAAAACAGAATCGCAGGCGGTGGGGGCAACTACGGAGACCCTCCGTATTACCTGTACATCGTGCTCCGCAACAAATAGAGCGTCCCAACTGAAACCACCCTCCAGGTCGGCGGTTTTCATATTGCCTACGCGGGTTTGCCGCTTGGTTCCCTCGCATCGGACTTGCCAAGCACAAACCGGGCGAGCTCAGCATCGACCGCCGCGCGCGGTCTCGTGAAGCGCTGGCGGCTCGCGCGGACAATAGAATCCCGGTCGGCTGCCCAGCGTTCTTTAGGGAGCGGGGGAAAGGCCTTCACGCAAAATGGTCCCGAAGGGGACGACGGTCCTTCCGGGTCGAGCGTGGTGAGCGTGCGCACGAAGATCTTATAATCTTCAAGGTCCTGGAGACTGGCGGCCGGCAACGGTGTTGCGAATTCCTTCATAAGTCGGGCAGCGTCGGTGCCGCTCACGCGGAAGGATGCGAGCGTCGCGCAATTGGTGAAGACGGCGGACGCGGCGTCCTCGGAGAGTTGCTCGATGCCCTGCGTGGCGAGCACCAAGATCAAGCGGTACTTCCTGGCCTCCTGCAGGATCGAAGGGAAGTCGCCGATGAAGTTCTGCGCCTCTTCCGTGTAGAGGACATGCGGTACGCGCTCTGCTTCCGGCACGTCATGGCGGGAAAGCGCCGCCAGTTTTTCTTTGATGACGACGAGCGAGCCCAAGAGCTGCGCGTTGTCCTCGCCGATCGAGCCTTTCGAAAAATCGCAGAGCAGGATCTTCCGGTTATCGATCATCCACCGAAAATCAAAACTGGAGCGCGCCTGGCCGATCACGGCGCGGAGCATCGGGTCCGTGAGGAACGCCCGGCACTTGTTGAGCACCGGGGAAATCGCTTCCTCGCGGAAGGCGGAGTTCCACCGGTTAAACGTATTGGTAAAGAAATCGATCACGGAAGGATTCGTCACGCGGGCGAGCATGGCCGCCCGGTAGTCGGTATCCGTGAGGAGTTTCGGCAGCGCGAGAAGCGAGACCGGCCGGGGCTGCTCAACGAGCGCGTAAAGGCTGTTCCGCAAAATGTCCTCCATTCGCGGACCCCAGGACTCCGCCCACAGCCGGTGGAAGATGCTCACGGCATTCGAGACCACGAGCGCGCGCTGCTCCGGCCGCGGCGACTCCAGGATGTTGAGCGCGAGCGTGCGCGCCTGGTCCTTCGGGTCGAAGTGGATCACGTCGTTCGTGCGATGGCGCGGGATGTGGTTTTCGAGGATGTCGTCCACCAGGCCGCCGTGCGGATCGACGACGGTCACGCCGGCGCCGGCGGCGATGTCCGTCGCGATCATGTTCCGGAGGAGCGTTGACTTGCCGGCGCCCGTGGCGCCGAAGATCGCCATGTGTTTGCGGCGGGCGTCGGGAGGAATGGCGAAGGCCTCGCCGCGGTCGAAGATGCCGTCGTCTTTGATGCCAATGAGAAGCGGAGTGATCATCGAAGTGAATGCTCTCAAGTTTACGGGTGAAGGCATTGGAGAGCAAACGGGGCGGCTAGGGGTAAGGTTTTTGCCAGTTCTGCCTGCCTTGACGGTGATCTAGCACTACTGTAAGCTTATGATGGCAAATCAGGAAAAAGGAATCGAGCCTTGGCGCAGGGTCGATTCCCGCCGGCCCGATAGCTCCTGTTTCTGGGAAGGAGAGTGGTATATGAGCTGGCGTGGCTCTTTAATAAAGTGCAGTCGGTGGAGTTGGGGCGATGTGGCGAGCAGTATTTTCGCGTACGCGTTTTTGACCATGGCTCTCGCATGTTGTACCCTTATGTGCACCATGGCAAAGACGCCTGCGGATTGGGCACTCACGACCGGGGCTCTGATTATCTGCGGGGGTGCATTGTATGCGGTGCGGATGTAAACAGTTTCATACGGAGCGGCTTGAGGAGCGCTCCGTTTTTTTGGGAGGCAATAAGTGCAGACACCAGGGTTCTTTCAAAGCATACCGCTCTATGCGATCTTTTGGGCCGTTGTAGGGACAGCGTTCATGGTGGTTGGCCTGAAACTACTGGGCACGATAACGAAACACATCGAAGAAATGACCAAACTCCGCAGGCTTGAAGTAGAGCTTGCCTTGTCTGCTGAAAGAACAAGATCCAGGCGTTTTGATCTCGACCAGGCGTTATACAACAAATTCTGTGAGGATGGGTTTGTCCTAAAGTTCGATGACGCAGCCGCGGAGCTTCAGACTTATGTACTAGAGATGATTCGCGCGCTGAGTCGCATTGGGATGATCCTTCAGGGCGGTGCACTTGATCACAGCTCTCCTTCGATTCGCGAACGAGCTGATCACTTTGTACGTTGTTGGTTGGTGCTGGAACACCATATCAACGAAGAGCGCGCCAAGCGAGGAATTCGGTCGTGGCAGGCCCCGATTCAATATCTAACAGTGGTGAGTCTGCGGCAGTTGTTGCGCGATCCAAGTGTTTCATTGCGGATCTTCAGCAGAGACAAGCCGTCAGTAGAAAAAATCTATTCCTATAAGGAACTAGCGGACAGGCTAGGTTCGCTTGAGCGCCAGCTTGTGGACTGGGGTCGGATGCAAGCTTGAAAACGGATGGCGTTCAGGCACAGTCTTGGCTGCTGGCAAATGGATGTTTGCGGTTCCGGTTTCGCCAAACCAAGGGGTGGGTGCCGCGCCCGCGAGCAACAAAAAAGCCCCCGCGGCGGGGGCTTCTTCGTCACCGCGCCGGCCGGTTATACATGCTCTGCGTCCCGGCCGCCTTGCGGCACGGGTAGCGCGTGCAGAACTCCGGGTTCTTCGTCCGGCCGCCGCAGCTCCGGCACCGGTTGAGCTTCGCCAGCCGGTGCAAGCCCGATTGCACGCCGCACGCATAGCGGCTGCAGCTCTCGCTGCGGATGGATTTGCTGCCGCAGAATGGGCAGATGAATGTCATCGTGCCCGCCCAACGGCGCGGCGCGGCGGGTGGCGTTCGGGCATCGAGCGCGCAATCGGGGCAGCTCGCCTCCTCGCCGTTGAACCTGAGGCGGTGGAGCGCGCACGTCGCGATGCGCCAGTCAGTGAAGGTCTCCATGATGGCGGCTAGCGCGAATTGCGCGGAGGAAACCGGCGGGGAGGCCGGCGGTCGTGCGGGGCAGGGGACTGCCCTGCGGCTTTCTGGCCGTTGCGGTAGGATTCGAGTATCCTGCTGCGGATGTCGCGCTTCACCTCGTCGAAGCTCTGCTTGCCGTCGGCGAGGTCGGCGAAGAGCATGTCGAGCCAGCGGTCAACTTCCTGGAAGTATCCCATGGGATTCGTGAGTTGGTTTGTAATTCGACCTTTGCGCCGTGTCGCTTTCACGGCAGGCTGGAACGGAACGGGCTGGGTGCCCGCCGGGTCAAGGAGGAACGTCAAAAAGGCCGCTCCCCGGTTCGGGGGCGGCAAAGTGTCGTAGTTCCTTGAGGCGGCGGGCTGCCCGTTAAAATGAAAAAGCCGTGAAGCGAACTGCGTCTGCTCGGGATGCGAGCGCGGCTAATGGGCGGGAAATATCAGTGGCGAAACCGGATCTCAGCGTGTCCAGCTTCTCAGGGTGCGGGATTATTAAAGGAGTAAAAAAAGACCCCCGATAGGATGGGGGTCGGTCCGTCTTGCGTCCCGAGAGGGAAGGGAAGCCGGATAACGGAAACTCACGACACGCCCGCGCTGGCCAGGAAGCCGGCGAGCTTGCCCGTCGCCTTGTACTGCGGGATCGGGTCGAGTTCCTTGAACGCGGACGTGAAAGCGTTTGAGAGCGACCACATCGTGCGCGGCCGGAACTCGTCGTGCTGCGGATCGAAATACATCTCATGCACTTTGCGGTCGAGGTGCCGCGGGACTTCGAGCTCCGCTTCCACGAACGCGCGATAAATGATCATCTTCGCGGCGACGTCGGAGAGCTGGGAATCCTTCCAGCGGTCCACGGCCTCCACCATAGGCTTGAAGTTCCGCTGCATGTCGTCGATGCCGCCGGAAAGCGCCCGGTTGAGCTGGAAGTTCTTGGTGTGCTTCGCGAGGACCGGCTGGAAGTCGCCGTGGAAGGCCATGTTGTCGCACACGAAAACTCGGTAGCCCACGGTGAGCGCGAGCCGCATGGTCTTGTCGTGCGAGTTCCTGAGCCCCAGGGCGAACCTGGCGCCGGTGAATCCGTGCTCCATTTCGACCAAGCCGAAGCACTTGTTGCCGTCCTCCGAGACGGCGAACTCCATGTTGTGTACGCCGATGTGGCGGAAGCCCAAGGTCTCCACCAGGGCGTCCACGATCTCGTGGTGCGGGATCGGTCTGTGCGTTTCGGTTCCGGGCGGTGTGGGCACGAGCGCCAACTGCTCCCGCGTGATGAGCTGCGTGTCCGTGTGCGCGATAAGCGTCGATTCCATTCGTATCTCTCCTCTGTTTTCAAAATGGGATTGCTCGTGCCGGCCGGCAGAGCGACTTTATGAAAAAGCTACGAGAAGTTTAAAGGCTGATGGATGTGCGGTCAAGAGCAGGGGAGAGTGCGCCGCACTAGCAGAGGAGGAATGAACGCCGAAACAAAACCAAAATTAAATGTTTTAGAAACAGCCGGGCGGAGTACAATGGGAATTATGCCGACTTCAAGACGCACGGCTTCACAGGCGGGGAGTGATCTGCGGAATCCGAAGACCCCAAAGCGGGACCGCGGACCCATCGCATCCGACCTCGCCCAGACGCCCAAAAAGAAAAAGTAAGCCTCCGCCAGGTTTAGATCCCGGCGGCTCTGGTATAACCAAGGGGTGGGTGGGAAACTCCGTCATCCACGACCCGAAAACTAACCCGCAGAAACCCCTGGGGCAGGGAAGCCCTGCCCCAGGGAAAACACGCGCTCTGCTACAGGCTGCAGCGTATCGCCTCCGCCCGCTCGATGGCAGTCGTGAGGAATGCTTTTAGCTCCTGCGCCTGGCGCCGGAAGTACCGCGCCTCCCGCGCGGAAAGCCCCGCGAGATTGTCCCGGAAGTCGCCTTCGTGGTCGGCCAGCATTTGCAGCAGGCGCTTGGCCTCCGCGACCGGTAGGCATCCGGCGTCATCGAGCATCGGTATGACATCGCCCCACCAGGACAGGTTGAACTTCCAGAGCACGTCCAAATCGTTGTACGGGTCCCGGAAGTAGCCCTTGGCGAGCATCCGGTCATAGCACGTCATGACGCGCTTCTGCGCGCGCTCGTGCGCCGGCGTGCCGGGCTTCTGCCGGTCGCGTTCCGCAACGGCGGCCTCGAACCGCGGGCTCCACTTTTTTTGCTGCGGCTCGTGGAGGCTCATAAGGTAAAGGTCAGCGCCCATGGCGGTGATAGTTTGGTTTGTCGGTACGACTTTTGCCCACCTGCGGCCGTTGCCCCGCGGCCTGGCCGTTGCGGTAGGATTCGAGGAGTTTCTCGCGGAACGCCTGATGCAAATCCGCGATGTCTAATGTGTTGTCCGCGAAGTCGGCGAGCAGCTCGCCGAGCCAGCGGTCAACGTCTTGCATATAGCCCATGGAAATAAGAATTAGTTTGTGATGCTGCCCCAGCTCGACGAAGCCGGGGCATTACTCGCGGGGGTCACTTCACGACCTGGCTCATCGGGCGCGGGTCGAAATGGAGGTCCCGCTCGACCGGCAAGCCGAGGGCGCCCCGGACGGTCCGGAGCTCGCGGAGGGAGAAGTAGCCCCACTCCGGCTCGACGCCCTGGACGTAGCCGAAGAAGATGAAGTCGTCGCCCTCGGGCGAGCCTTCCGTGGCGTACCACGTCCACCCGGCGTCCGGTGTGAAAAACTTCACCTGCACGATGGGGTCTTTCTCGTTCTCCTGGCTGCCAAGAGCGGGGAGCCGGCTGAGGACCTCCTGCGTGAGAAGTTTCATTGCGCGTGTTAATTAGTTTTCGGGTTCGACAGTGCCCGAGCAGCGATGGGCGCGTGCTTCGCGCCACTGCGCGTCCGACAAGCAGGCGAAGTCAACGGTTGGTACGAGCGCGGTGGAACGCATCCGACCGGGAAATCCGCGCTCCGCGGATTTGAGGCTGGAGCGACCTTGACCGCCTGCTAAAATTGGAGGACCGCGGCGCGAAACACTCTTCCTGGCGTCATCGCCAGGCGTGGATGCGGAGTGGGCTGATCGAAAGCCAGAGCCGCAGAGTAGTTTTCGGGTGTGATTTTGGAGAAAGGGTTTTGACAGAATTATGCAGTACGTCACATCGCCTGAGAGGGTCTCGTGGCAGTTTCCCGATGGCCAGCGGGTTGACCTCGGGATAGGGGATGAAATCGAGATCGACACCTCGATGCCGCTCATCCCGACTCATCGGGGGATAGTCTATGCCGTTGGGGACGGCACCCCTTCGCAGGTTAAGGTCATCCACAACAACAAAGGCCCAGGTGTCGAAGTGCTTGGCTGGAATGAATTCTCGCAGGGGCAACAAGTGCGCCTGCGCCGGCGCCCATCGTCGCCTGAACATGCGAGTGCCATATGGCAGCGAGCTCATGCGAACATCGGCCACCAATACCACCCGCTCAACAACTGCGAACACTTCACGGACTTTTGCTATAAAGGGCAGCAGGGTGAAAGCCCTACGCTGCAAAAGTGGGTCCTCGGTGTAGTTGGTGTGGCAGTCCTCATTGTCGCCGGCAATTCAGACTGACCGCCCCGTTGAACATATGGCGCAAGTCCTTGACATTTTCTGACAGTCAGATAATCTGAAAGGGTATGGCAACAAAATCAACCACAACCCAGGAGCGGATCGGTCGCGTGGGCCAGCGGCGCCAAGTGGTCATTCCGCGCGAGATGCTCGAAACCCTGAACATCCGGGAGGGGGATTTCGTGGCCTTCGCGCAACAGCACAATGGCGTGCTTATCAAAGCCAAGCGTTTGGTTGATCCCGATGACACCCTAACGCCCGCCGAGGCGGAGGTCGTACGGCGCGGCGAAGCCCAACTCAAACGCGGCCAGTCGAAACCCTGGCGTGCCGTAAAACATGCGCTGGCGCGCTGAACTGTCCGACGAAGCCCAGGAGCAACTGGCACGGTTCCCACGCAACGTGCGGGACCGCATCTCGCGCGCCATCGATGAATTCGAGTCGATAGACGATTCCCAGTGGAGCAACATCAAGGCCTTGCAGGGTCCGGAATGGAAGGGGCGGCTTCGCAAGCGCGTCGGCCCGTACCGGATCATTTTCCGGAAGCTCCCTGATCGTGGTGTCGTGGGGATCTCGGCCATTCTCGTAAAATCCAAAGGCACATACCGATGAGGCGAGCAACCTTTCAAACGGGATCTATGGAACCCGACGACCTGCTCACGACTGAAGAGAGCGCTCTCGTGAAAAAGGCCGAACGGGAAATGCGCCAGGGAAAGTTCGTCACGCTTGCCAAACTCCGGCGTGAGCTGCATCCATCCACGGGCGCGCCGGCGACTTTAAACTGGTTGCAAAAAAAGAAAGGGGTTAAGTTCGGCCTTGTTATTTGCGCAGGGCAGCCGAGAGGCGTACATTTAGAGAGTAAAATAACCGTTTAGTCTTTTTAAAAGGAACCATGCCGATCAATGAAGCAGATACCTGCCGGCAATACGTGCTGCCGAAATTGTACGCGGCCGGTTGGACCGACGATCAAATCCGGGAACAGAAGACCTTCACTGACGGTCGCATCGTCATCGCTGGCAGTCGGCCGTTCCGGCGTGCGCAGAAGCGCGCGGATTATCTACTCCGCTATCGGCGCGATTTTCCGATTGCCGTGGTAGAGGCGAAAGCGGCCTACAAGACGGCCGGCGATGCTCTCCAGCAAGCCAAAGTGTATGCCGATATTTTGGGATTGAAATTCGCTTATGCGACGAACGGCCACGCGATCATCGAACACGATTTTCTGACGGGCAAAGATAATGAAATTGGCGGTTTCCCTAAGCCGGAGGATTTATGGAAGCGGCTGAGCGGGGCGCAAGGGATTTCCGAGGAGGCCGGGAACCGGCTTCTCGCCCCGTACTATCACCTGTCGGGAAAGTCTCCACGCTACTACCAAGAAATCGCGATCAATCGAACGGTGCAGGCCATCTTACAGGGTAGGAAGCGCGTGCTTCTCACGCTCGCAACGGGCACCGGTAAGACGGTTGTTGCGTTCCAAATCGCCTGGAAGCTCTGGAACTCCCGGTGGAACCGGACGGGCGAGTATCGTCGCCCGCGGATTTTGTATCTCGCCGATCGCAACGTCCTGGTGGATGAGCCCAAGGACAAAATCTTTGCGCCATTCGGCGATGCCCGGCACAAGATCGAGGGAGAGGCGGTAAAAAGCCGCGAGATGTACTTTGCGATTTACCAGGGAATTTCGAAGGATGAACGGCGGCCAGGCCTCTACCGCGAATACGGGAAGGACTTCTTCGATCTCATCATCGTGGATGAGTGCCATCGCGGGAGCGCCCGCGACGAGAGCAACTGGCGCGAGATCTTGGAGTATTTCGAAGACGCCTATCAGATTGGCATGACGGCTACGCCGCTTCGGCAGGATAATCGGGACACATATCGCTATTTCGGGAATCCGATCTACACGTACAGTCTGCGCCAGGGAATAGACGACGGCTTCCTCGCTCCGTACCGCGTTCACCGCATCGTCTCAACGGTCGATGCGGCGGGATGGCGGCCGACGCCCGGCGAGGTGGATCGATACGGGCGGGAGATCCCGGACTCGCTCTATGGAACTTCGGACTTCGACCGGATCATCGCCCTGAAAGTCCGCACCGAGGCAATCGCGCGCAACCTGACCGACTTCCTTAAAAAGACCGACCGGTTCGGCAAAACCATCGTCTTCTGTGTGGACCAAGAGCACGCCGAAGAGATGCGGCTTGCCCTGAATAACTACAACAGCGACCTCGTGCAGCAGTACCCGGATTACGTCGTGCGGGTGGTTTCGGATGAGGGCGATATCGGACGCGGGCACCTGAGCCGGTTTATGGAACTGGAGACGGTCACTCCAACGATCGTCACCACCTCGCAGATGCTAACGACTGGCGTCGATGTGCAGACCTGTAAGAACATCGTGATCGTGCGCACCATCAACTCGATGACGGAGTTCAAGCAGATCATCGGCCGCGGTACGCGCGTCCGCGACGACTATGGCAAACTCTTCTTTAATATTCTCGACTACACGGGCAGCGCGACACGCCTGTTTGCCGATCCGGAGTTCGACGGCGATCCTGTTCTGGTCACCGAAGAGGAGATGAACGCAGCCGGGGAAACCGTGGGCACGCCCAAGGTTGTCGAACAAGAGCCTACTCCAAAAGAGGAGGAAGGGGGAGGGGCGATTCCGCCCGGCTTGCCTCCTGACGACGACGGGGAAGGGGAACGTCGCAAGTTCTACGTGGATGGCGGAACGGTGGAGATCGCAGCGCATCTGGTGTATGAACTGGACGCGGACGGCAAAAAGCTTCAGGTGAAGAAATTCACCGACTACACCGGCGAGAAGGTGCGAAGCATGTATGCGTCCGCGGCCGAGCTGCGGGCGAAGTGGAGTAATGCGGAAGAACGGGCTACAATTATTGCCTCCCTTGAGGAACGGGGAATATCGTTTGAAGAACTCGCGGAAGCGGCCAAACAACCGGATGCCGACCCCTTCGACCTTCTTTGCCACGTCGCCTACAGCGCCCCGATTCGGAGCCGCCGGGAGCGGGCAGAGGCGGTGAAGACGGAGGGGAAGGCCTTCTTCAATAAGTTCACCGATGGCGCCCGCGACGTGCTGAACGAACTGCTGGAAAAATATGTGGAGTTCGGCACGGCTCAGTTTCAGATTCCGGATATCCTCAAGGTGCCGCCCATCTCCGAACACGGAAACGTGATGGAGATATCCGACCTTTTTGGGGGAGGAGATAAGCTGCGCGAAGCATTGGGAGAACTCCAACAATTGCTCTACGCCGCATAGCAAAACACAATGGCACGAAAACCTAAAACACCGGAGGCACCAAAATCCAGCGCGCAGCAGCTCGGCGGGCTCATTAAGTCCTGCCGCGACATCATGCGGAAGGACAAGGGACTGAACGGTGACATCGACCGCCTGCCGATGCTCACCTGGATCATGTTCCTGAAATTTCTGGACGACATGGAACACATACGGCAGGAGGAGGCGAAGCTCGCCGGCAAACGGTTCCGTCCGGGCATTGAGGCCCCGTACCGATGGAGCGACTGGGCGGCAAAAGAGGAAGGGATTACCGGACCGGAACTCATTGCGTTCATCAACCAGGATGAAGCGACACGGCCGGACGGCACTCGCGGTGCGGGCCTTTTCGCCTACCTGCGCTCTCTCCAGAGCGCCAACGGCGACCGGCGCGACGTGATCGCGCGGGTCTTCCAGGGTACGGTGAACCGGATGGTGAATGGATATCTCTTGCGGGATGTCATCAATAAGGTGAACGAGATTCACTTCACATCCAAAGACCAAATCCACACGCTCGGGCACATGTACGAATCCATGCTCCGCGAGATGCGGGATGCTGCGGGCGACTCGGGCGAATTTTATACTCCGCGGGCCGTCGTGAAATTGATCGTTTCAGTTGTGAATCCACGGCTTGGGGAAACGCTTCTCGATCCAGCGGCCGGAACGGGGGGCTTTCTGGTGGAGGCCTTCGAACATCTCCAAAAGCAAGGCAAGCGGGCGGAGGACTCCGCACGTCTCCAGCGGGGGACACTGAATGGCATCGAGGCGAAGCCGCTGCCGTATTTGTTGTGCGAGATGAACCTGCTCCTGCATGGCATGGAGTACCCGGATATCGACCCTGGGAACGCGCTCCGGTTCCCCCTGCGAGAGATAGGAGACCGGGAACGGGTAGATGTCATTATGACCAACCCGCCGTTTGGCGGCGAAGAGGAGCGCGGCATCCTTTCGAACTTTCCGGAAGATAAGCAGACCGCCGAAACGGCACTCTTATTTCTGCAACTCATCATGCGCAAGCTTCGGCGACAGGTCGGCGGATCGAAGGGCGGCCGGTGCGGCATGGTTGTGCCAAACGGAGTGCTGTTCGGAGACGGCGTGGCCGCCCGTATCAAGGAGGAGCTTCTCAAGGAATTCAATCTCCACACAATCGTTCGGCTTCCAAACGGCGTCTTCGCCCCTTATACGAGCATCCCGACGAACCTCCTATTCTTTGAGCGTTCCGGGCCGACAAAAGAAGTTTGGTATTATGAGCAGCCTCTTCCCGAAGGCCGAAAGAGCTACACTAAGACCGCTCCGATACAGTTTGAGGACTTCGCTGATTGCTTGGCCTGGTGGAAGAAGCGCGAAGAAAACGAGCGTGCATGGAAAGTCTCGGCCGCCGAACTGGTAGCTCACGGCTGTAATCTCGACCGCAAGAATCCGCGCGCTGCGCAAGACATAGCCCATCTTCCACCCGAGCAACTTGCAGCCAGCATTCTGCAAAAGGAACAGCGTATCGTAGAAATCATAGCGGGAATCAAAGCCACGTTGGCCAAGAAAAGCAAATGAGCAACGCATGGCCAACCGTCAGTCTCGGTGAACTGCTCCGCCTTGAGCGGCGCCCGGTTAAAGTCGACCCGTCCAAGCTATATCAGGAGATCGGAATCTACTGCTTCGGGCGCGGCATTTTTCACAAAGCACCTCGTACGGGAATCGAAGTCGGTGACAAAGACCTCTTTTCAATGAAGGAGGCTGACTTCATTCTTCAAGTAACATTCGCGTGGGAAGGTGCTATCGCCATCGTTTCAGCCGCCGAAGACGGAATGTATGGTTCAACGCGCTATCCGACCTTTCGAGTTGATGAAAGCCGTTGCGTTCCACACTTTCTCCTTAATTATTTCAAGACCCCTGAGGGGCTTCAACAGTTGATAAAGATCTGCCCTGGCTCGGCGGGGCGTAATCGCGTTTTGAGCATCAAGCGGATTTCCGAAGTGCTCGTGCCACTGCCGCCGTTGGTGGAACAGCGGCGGGTGGTGGCGCGGATTGAAGACCTGGCTTCCCGAATACAAGATGCCCGCAGCCTCCGCGACCAGGCTGCCGAAGAAGCCGAGGCGTTCATGACGGCGAGTATATCGGCTCACTTTGAAAAACTCGGTAAAAGATTACCGCTTGGAGAGACTGGAGCTTGCCGCATTATTTGTGGGCAGCATCTCAATCCAGAAGACCAAGCTGAAAGCGGCACGCCCTACATGACCGGGCCGGCTGACTTTGGTGAACGTATTGCCAAGCCGTCACGATTCGCTCGCATTGTTCGGGCGACGGCAGAACCCGGAGACGTGCTGCTAACCGTGAAAGGAGCTGGTGTCGGCAAGGTTAATCTGGCTGCACCGAAGACTTGCGCTATCGGTCGCCAACTCTATGCACTTCGCCCAGACCGCGAGCTAATGGACCAGACGTTCCTTTACTACACGCTGCAAAACGGCCTTCTGCACTTTCGGGACGCTATGACCGCCACAACCGTTCCTGGAATTGGACGCAAAGAGGTTGAGGCGTTGCAAATTTCTCTTCCTCCACTCCCCGAACAGTGCCGGATCGTGTCGGAGTTGGACGCGTTACAAGGAGAGGTGGGCGCGTTGAAGCGCCTGCAAGCTGAAACCGCTGCGGAACTCGACGCACTCCTCCCGGCGGTTCTTTCCAAGGCCTTCGCGGGGCAACTAATAGAAACATAAAGAAGAGTGGCAAATGTTCGCAATAGTATGACTTGGAAAACAGGGCTGACGGGCGCGACCCTCAATATCGCCCAGATTGACACCAAGATTTTGCGGGTCATGGCCGGTCCGGGAACGGGGAAAACATTCGCGATGAAGAGGCGCGTCATGCGGCTCCTGGAGGAAGGTGCCGACCCCGAGCGTATCCTTGCCGTCACCTTTACTCGCACGGCGGCGGCCAGCCTTGTAAAAGAATTAAAAGATCTTGGTGTGCCTGGGTGCGAAAATATCGAGGCAAGGACGTTACACTCTTTTTGTTTTTCCATCCTTACGCGGCGGGAAGTGTTTGAATACTTAGACCGCACATCTCGGCCGCTCGTCACCTTCAGCGAGAAGGGAATATTGCAGTTCGAAGCGGCTCCGATGCTCCGCGATCTGATCAGCGAGAATAGCGCCTTTGGCGCGAGCAGAGATTGCAGCAAGCGCATCCTGGCATTTGAAGCGGCGTGGGCGCGTCGGCAATCCGATACGCCGGGGTGGCCGCTTGGCGCGCTCGATCATCTGTTCCACGATGCACTGCTCAATTGGCTTCGTTTCCACAATGCGATGCTGATCGGTGAACTTGTTCCAGAGGCTCTCCGGTACCTCAGGAATAATCCTGCCTGCCCAGAGATAGAGCGGTTCGACCATGTGATTGTTGACGAATATCAGGATCTTAACAAGGCCGAGCAAAACCTCCTGGACGTACTGGCGACCAATAGCGCCTTGGCTGTCGTTGGAGACGAAGATCAGTCGATTTATCGATTCCGTCACGCTCACCCTGAGGGCATCCGGGAATTCGGCACCGTCCACGCGGCAACGCATGACGAGCATCTCGTGGAGTGCCGCCGATGCGGTACGAGAATTGTGGAGATGGCCAGCCACCTAATCCGGCACAATCACATCAACGCAGGAAACTCCGCGGCTTTGCAACCGCTTCCTGGAAACCCTACCGGTGAGATCCATATCGTTCAGTGGAGTTCGCTGCAAGAAGAAGCCGCTGGGCTCGCTGCGTATATTGACGATCTCATTACAAACCGCGACTACAGCCCCGCCGACATTCTCGTCCTCAGCCCGCGCCGCCTGATCGGGCAGGGGATTCGAGATGCGCTGGTAAATCTGAACGTGCCGGCTCACAGCTTCTACCACGAGGAAGCACTATTAGACGATTCGGCTCAAGTTGCGTTTACCCTACTGACCCTACTGGCTGACAAGCAAGATCGGGTAGCTCTGCGCTTTTGGCTCGGATTCGGGAGTCCTTCCTGGCGGGAAGGCGAATACCGGGTCCTCCGCCAGTATTGCGAGCAGTCCGGTTCGTCCCCGTGGGATGCGATGGAAGCGATTGACGTAGGTGCTCTTCAGCTCAATCACGTCGGGCAGATCCGAGAGCGCTTTCGAATACTGAAGGTGAAATTGGGAAACATGATGGGGAGGGCTGGACCCGCACTCATCGATCAGCTATTCCCGGACCAGGAGGTTTGGGCAAAGCCGCTCAGAGAGGCTGCCCTTCTAAAAGTCACCGACACTACCGATGCTGGCAAGCTGCTGGACGCACTGCGAACATCCGTCACGCAACCGGAAATGCCCGAGGCCGGGGAATTCGTTAGAATCATGAGCCTTCACAAATCCAAAGGTCTCACCAGTAAAATTACGATTGTCGCCGGCTGCATGCAGGGTCTCATACCCGGAATTCTCCGCCATGCCACCATCGAAGAGCAAAGGGCTGATCTGCAGGAGCAGAGACGATTGTTTTACGTCGCGATAACGCGAGCACAGGACATCCTCGTCGTTTCATCCGCCTTCCGGTTGGAACTTCAAATGGCATACAAAATCGGGGCGCGTGTGCAGACTCCAAGTGGACGAACATTCGCCAGTAGCTTCATAGGAGAGCTGGGTCCAACCGCCCCGGCTTCTCAAAGTGGCGCTCTTTGGCGCCGCGGCGGGTTCACATAAAAACCAGTGGATAAGCTCGCCATTGCAGTATATGATAAAGGACGTTATCATATACGAACATGGGCAGGGAACTGATTTCAAAAAGAGATGGTGAATTGATCACGGGCGGCGCTGCAGGCGTGCCGGCCGTCGTCCTGGCTGCCGGCGAAAAAGCCGGCCTTCGGTTTCTGGAGTTCTTCACCGCGAATATCCGGAACGCAAACACCCGGCGCGCATACCACCGCGCCTGCTCGGATTTTTTCCGCTGGTGCGGGTTCCGAGGCCTCCCGCTCGAGCGCATCGGTCCGGTGCACGTCGCGGCCTATATCGAGAAACTCGGCAAGGAACTGTCGCGGCCGACCGTGAAGCAGCAGCTCGCCGCCATCCGGATGCTTTTCGATTGGCTGGTGACCGGCCAGGTGGTCCCGGTGAACCCCGCGCATTCCGTCCGGGGGCCCCGGCACAGCGTGAAGAAAGGGAAGACGCCGGTGCTCACGGCGGACGAGGCGCGCGTTCTTCTCGACAGCATTGCCGTCGAACGGGAGGACAAAAACTCCGGGACGGTCACTCCCCTTGTCGTCGGCCTCCGCGATCGCGCCCTCATCGCCCTCATGGTCTACACGTTCGCCCGCGTGGGCGCCGCGACGGGAATGAATGTCGAGGACTGGTACTTCCAGGGCCGGCGCTGGTGGGTGCGGCTGCATGAGAAGGGCGGCAAGCGCCACGAGATGCCGGCGCACCACAATCTCGAAGAGTACATGGCGGCGTACATCGAGGCCGCGGGCCTCGCCGGCAAGAAAGGCACTCCCCTCTTCCGCACCGCAAAGGGGAAGACGCAGCGGCTCACGGAACGCGGCATCACCCAGCCGGAGGTCTACCTGATGATCCGGCGCCGCGCGGGAGGCGCGGGCATCAAGACCCTGATCGGCTGCCACACATTCCGCGCAACCGGAATTACCGCATATTTAAAAAATGGCGGCAAGTTGGAAGTCGCGCAGCAGATGGCCGCGCATGAATCGGCGCGCACGACGGGTTTGTACGATCGCCGCGGCGATGAGATCTCACTCGATGAAGTGGAGCGTATTTTGATTTGACGGCGTATTCCGGAATGATAGACTTAGCTAAACAATCGGAATGACTAATGCCAAGGCAATCCTTTCTCTCTTCATCTTGCTTATACTGGGCGGTCTTGTCGGCTTCCTCTTTGCGCGCTCAACTTCCAAGTGTGAGGTGGCGGGGCAGGCACCCACAGGCGCGGCGCTGAATGCAAACACTGCCAGTTCCAGCTGGGCAACATTTACAAATCCTGAAGATTTCTACACCATTCAATATCCGACGAACTTTGGACCAGTGGGGGTCCGTTACAGAGCTGGGACAAGAGGCACCCTCCTCGACAACGCCTCGTACGAAGTGGAAATAGATTTTCTTGATGACCCGCAAGGCCTTACCTTGGCACAATGGCTCGCCAAGCAAGAAGGCAGTCCCCCAACGGATACGATATCGGTGGGAGGGCTCCAAGGGTTCCTCTTCCCCAACCCCGGTCCCGACGGAACTGTGGGCGCCTATCTTTACAGAAGCCCAATTCAGGGCGGGCCGTACATTTACGAGATAAGTTTTGGGTGCCCAGGTTACTGCGAACCACCGACCTTTTGGCGGCAGATGCTCGCTTCGTTTCGACCGCTCCAGGCCGAGCTCTAAATCCACACGTTAGTACGGCGGGGACTGCTGCCATAGCCACACGTTAAGCACACCCGAATGCGATGTTGAATACGGATCTACACCCACATGGGTGTCCCACCCGTACGGATCAACCGGCACACCGGTGACGGGCGGATTTGGTAATTGCCCCGTTAAGAGATCAACCTCGACATGCAGATGGGTGGGCACCCCACCCCACACTCCGCTGAAGAAATTACCCACATACGCAATCGGATTGGGTGTGACTGAGGGGTCCGTGCTAACCCACATGCCTTCTGTTGGGCATGTGGTGCACTGGACGACGAGCGCTTGCGGACAGGTCGGAGTTGTTCCCCCTTTTGGGTTGGGCGGCGAAGAGCACGCCGAAATCTGATTACCGGCGACGTAAGATGACAGATGCATGTAAAACACAACGTCTCCTTCGCTGGTATACGGTTGTGAGCAAATGCCGCCGGGCGGTTCTGTGCTTAACGGCACAATGGCTAGAGTATGGGCCGGCCCTTGGCCGTAACCGCCATTGGGCCCTGCCGCGTTGATCTGATACGATACGCAACCACTGACGGCTGGATAGACTGGCGTTCCAAAATTGAATGGGTAGTCGTAGCCGGGATGCCCGTCATAGAACAAATACAGGTTTTCAGGCGCTGAGCCGATGCTGGTCGTGGAGGGGCAGTCTGATATCGGGGTCACCTCGGTGGTAGGCACGTAGTAGTTGCCATTCACTACGAATGGCTGGCCGCTCGCTTTGGCAAAACCTCCATGGCCTTTGGTGCCAAATGGACTCCAGACTTTCTGATACTGATTCGTTGCATTAGGGTTGCAAACACCGCGCTCGCCCGTGAACGCGGTAATGACCTTGCCCTTTACGTAAGGGGCGCTTTGGTTGTGATCAAATACTGCTGACACGTTCGCGGTAAGCGGCGTACACGTGCCGCTAGGGTTCGTGCCATTGGGGTTGCAGTATATCGTATCCGATTGGACCGGGAACGTGAGGGTGATGGCTGGTTGGCTATTAACAACTATCAGCTGGCCAGGCGTAGTTATTGCGGAGCCACCTCCGTAGGTTGGTTCGACAACTATGTCACTTGAGGCATAAAGGCCTTCTCCTGGATTACCGCAGAGCGCGCATACGAGATTAAAGATGCCAGGCGATTCGATGGTAGCTAGTGAGCCCAGGACAGTGAGGGACACGTACGTAGAGCCGCACTGATGGCCAAGATAACACTTCCCGGTCGGCTTTTGGTTAACCAGCACGAATTCTAAGAATGAGACGGGGCTGCTATGGACAATAATCGCAGAATTTTGAACATCCGAGAGAGGGGCGGTGTAGCCATGCGCAGGATCGGTCAGCGTGACGGAACTACTCAAGATGAGAAGTGCGGACGGGTCAAAGGTAAATGAACCTGAGGCCGACGCACCTCCGTAGAACCCCACATTCGAAAGGGTCGCTTGAAGGATCTGGGCTGAGGCCAGACGAGGAACCGTTGCTGCAAGAAGAACGGCGGCATACAGGCGCATGGTGGCGCTCCTTTTAAAAGTCCTAGTTTACATTATACGCCGCTCCGCGGGGAAGAAAGCAAAAACCTGAAAAGGGTTTAAAGATTTGTCTAGTACCTTTGGTGCTCAAGCGTGTGCGCATCACTTTGGCAACCTATTCTGTGTTTGGCTCTTTGGCGACTGCGCGCGCAGCCGCCGATTTTCCCGGTACTAAACGATTACCCGAGGCTTGGCAATCGATCCTGGGGCATCCTGGCGCGACATGTCCGGGCGCGCGCTCGTGTCCCTCCGTGCGCTGCTCTTTTCTTTTGCAAAGAGTTACTCTTCAAGCCGCGTATTCTACAAAACTGGGGGGGGCGGCCGGGAGCTGGGACTTCCCCTGCCCCGCCGGTGTCCGCATCCGCCGGCGGGGCGGTTTCCGGCTAGCAGTGCCGGTCGGTATCGACGTAGTAGACGTTCGCGCCGTCCTCCCAGTCGAGCGTGTAGGCGAGCCGTTCGGTGCTGCTCCAGAAGTTCGGCTCCAGGCACTCCCCCGCCTTCCGGAGGTAGAAGCCCTTCATGTCCTCGTCAGCCTCCTCGCCGTAACGCCGGAGGTTCTCGATGTGCTCGCCGCGCTCCATCTCCCGGAGCTTGCGGAAATCCGCCTCGGTCTTCACCGTCGCGGAGATTTTCGTCTCGTCCTCCGCGACCCAGTCGAACGGGTCGATGTGGTACTCCCCGTTGTCGGTGAGGAGCCGGTTGACCCGGTCGATGGCGTCCGCAACGCTCTCCGCCCTTACCTTGACCACTGTGTGCACGTGCATCGTTGATGTTGTTTTTTTGGTTTTCGACCTTTGCGCCGCGTTCGCTTCACGGCTCTCTAAAGCGCCGTCCGGGCCCGTGCGGCGGGTTACTGCTTTTGAGTAGCCCGGCGCATGGGCTGGACGTTCCGGGCTTCCCGTGAAGCGAACGGCGAAAGGGCGAGTGCCTTGCTCCGGCCGGAAGCAGAGCGCGCTGCGCGCCACCAAGGGCGGGCTTGGAAGATGAATACGCGGCAACCCGAAGGGCCAGCATGAATTAGGATCTTCGCCGACACTTCGAAAAGGGACAAAGGCATCGCGGACAACGCAAAACCGCCGCATTGAAAGCGGCGGTTTAGGGCCACCCCGTCCGATCACAGCAGTCTTTGGAAGACAGCCAGGCCTGCTCTGATTTCGTCCCGACTGCTGTCTTGGAAGGCGGGCCGATGCCGGCCATCATGCGGCCTCGTCGAGACGCGGAGAAACGACGGTTCCTGCAAAGAAATCGTTTCACGCAAACTCCACGAATCCGCGCAGCGGCTTTTCGCCGCCGGAGGCGGTAGGAACGGGGTGGCCGCCTTTAATTCAACCAGTGGATGCGGAAAGTTGCAAAGCGGCAGGGCGGCGGGTTAGCGCCCGCCAATTTCCGCAAGATCTAATACGCGCAGTATCTCGCCTGCCGGCGCGGAGGTGTTTCGAAGGATGTCGGTATCGACGACGAGGCAAATGGCCTTGATGAGCAGCGCTATCATCGAAAGCGCACCGAGAAGACCCTCTTCGTTGGTTGATGACGGCAACCCATACGTCTTCCCGTGAACTTCGATAGAGGCCGAACGGTACACGAGGTCGTATGCCCTCCCGAGCCCTAAACCGATGGCAATCTGCTCGATGGGTTTTCTCCCGGTCTTCCATTGCTTCATCTGGGGCAAGATCTCTGCGGTGTGGTCTTCCCCGGTCGCTTTGTGGGGGATCTTCGCTAGGCCTTTTTCAACCATCACCTGCATGATCCGCACTACGTCCGAGTTCACGTCGGCTTCGTGGGCGAGAGCATTCTCTTCTGATACCGACACCCAGGCGGCGATAAATAGATCCTCGCAAAGAACGCGTGCCAGTACAAAGAGGGGCGTGCCGAGACGTGCGTTCGCCATGAGTACGGCGGCTTCGGCGAGTTGCTGCGTGCGATTGAGGAAGTGCAGGAGAATCTTGCGCTGCGGTGTCACGGCGTTCTGATAGTCCGGCACCGCAGTGCGGGCTTGCATCTCTTCGATCTGTCGCTGGAGGCGCGTTACGTAGTCTCCCAACGTGAGCATGGTCGTTTACGAAGCCCATGGTATCGCGTACTTCCCTGCCCCGGCGTTACTGTCCGGTAGTCTCGGCCGCGGGCGCCGCTGCCGGCATAATGGCTTCAAGGGAGAATTTTGAAAGCGGCATGAAGTGGTACCAGCGCTGCGCCTGCGCCGGAATCACGTCCTTCATGGCCGCGGCGAGGCTTTGCGCGCGCTGCGGAGTTTGGGTTACGGTGAGGACCTGGAAGAGTTTCACACCGGCGTGCTTCCGGGTGTGGAGTCCCTGCTGGAAATATTGCACGTACGCTTTGAGTTTCGATTCCATCCGGTCGTGGCTCATGGTCGAGCGGTCCGCCTCTAAAAAAAAGTACAGCGTGTTCTTCCCTTCGGGGCGGCTCGTGTCGCGCAGCGTGAAGAATGCGTCGGGGCGGACGGGAAGGGTCTCTTCCCTGCCCTGGTCGCGGAATGTGACGCGGTCCCAGAGCGTTTGGCCTTCCTTCCATTTGATGAGGCGCACGCTGCCGGTCCGCGTTCCCCGGATGAGCGCCGTGTGAACGTCCACGACAAGCAAAAAATGGCGGAGCCATAGCTCCTTCAGTTCGGAGTGGCGCGGGCGATGGTCGATGAGTTCCTGCGGCGCGAAGCCCGCTTCGACGAGCGCCGCCAGGCCTTCGGCACCGACGACGTACAAATGTTTTTGCGGGCGGCGCGTGATGCAGGAGAGATAGCCGTGCTGCAGGAGCTTGAGCAAGCGCCGCGACAACGCTTTTTCCGAGCGGCCGGTAAGCATGGCCAAGTGGCCGATGTGGGCGAGCCGCAGTTCATGCACGCGGTTGATGATCTCGATATCGCCGTCAATGAATTGGAAGCCGTTGTCTTTTGCCGGCATGGGATGCTGAAAAATAAAATTACTGCCAGGGTTCTTCGGGGGCACGCTGGCCGGTTCTTACCACCGGAGCGACAATGCCGGCGTCCGCCAGGAAGCGCTGCTCATTCTCGGAAAGGCGTGCGTCTATTTCCGTGCCGGGCCGGGCGCCCTGGCGTTCATAAATCTCGTGCTGGTACTCTACCATTCCCTCGGGCGATATGCCATACTCACGCACATCGGGGACCTTGAGGGGCTGCGTCTTTTCGGTATCGATCTTGATGAAGCAGTGCCGCTGCTGCTGAAACTTGAGCATCTCGGCGACGCGGCTGAGCTTCTCTTCCCTGCCCCACTCCGCTTCGCTGCCGAGCTCTTGCACCGGTATCGGCACGAATACGGGAACCACTGTTTCGCTTTCCGATTCGGACTCAGAAAAACTCTCTGACGATGATGATGAATCAAAACTTGAATTCGAGGTAATCGCGTCTCCGCCAAACCAGCCTTCCACTGGGACGGTCTGGACGCCGGAACCGGATGCCGTTGCGATATTGTTTCCCGATGCGGAGCCCCATGAGTGCCCGCGGATGGTCCGCGTCTGTTCTTCATAGAGGTGGATCGTATGGTAATACGCCTTCTTCACCTGGCGCGTGTTGAGGTCGGGGAGGAACATCTCGTTCCCGAGGGTGCAGGCGTCCTCATACCCAAGGCCGCCGAAAACGGCGCGGATGCGGGCATTGGTAAAAACCGATTTCATGAGCTTGGGGTTGTCCGCGAAGTGCCCGAGGTGTTGGTGGGCCAGGACCATGTGGAGGCCGCCTTTCCTCACCTGGTCGAGCATGGCCGCCACGTCGTCCGTTATGTACTCCTGGAATTCATCGAGGTAGAGCATGAAGTGTTTTGGCTTGGCGGGTCCCGCGGCGCGGCGCATGGCGGTCTCAAAAAACTCATTCAACAGGAGCGACGCAAAGACACGGCCGGCTTCGCGGTCGAGAAAATCGGAGGGCGCGAGGTTTACGAGAAGGATCTTTCCCTTGTCCATGATCTCGCGGAGGTTGACGTTGCCGGCGGGCAGCCCCATGAAGCGACAAACGGTCCGGGACCCAACGAAACGCAGGAGCCGATTCTTGGTGGAGAGCACCTCTTCCTTCCAGCGATCGGACTTCGTGATGCTGAGCAACTCCTGCCATTCAGCCCGCATCATGGGGTCGCTCACGTGCGCGGCGGCGTACGCGCGGAGCGCGGCATTCTTGAAATGCAAGAGGAGCGACGCATTGGGTAGCGTTTCCGCGTTCTCGACCATGAAGGTGTAGAGCACCCGGCAGATGCGTTCAAACGTCGGGGTCTGGTTGGTGTCCGTCACCCCCCATGGCCGGATGGTCGCGTCAACGCGGCGGCTCACCTGTACCGACACGTCTCCTGCAGTCCGGATGAAGGGATTGAACCCGGAGACGAAATCCGGTTCCGACGGGTTGAGGAGGACGACTGACCGGTCATCGCCGGAGCGACCGACATCCTGGTAGGCGAAATAGCGCAGGATGTCGTTATAGAGCGTCCCGTGCCAATCGATCACGCAGACGCCGTGGCCTTCGCGGGCATCGCGCCGGACCATCCATTCCAGGAACTTGCTCTTGCCAGTCCCGGAGCCTCCGATGACGTGCATGTGGGTGCTCTCGCGTTCCTTCGGGCCGAGTTCCACTGGCCGGCCGCGGGCATCCCACCCGATCAAGATCGGCGTCACCGCTGCTCCCTCATGTCGCCGATGATTTTTCCGAATTCGCGGTCGATGAGCGGCGTGAGTTCCGGATGCTTGCGTTTCTCCTCGTCGCGTTTCTGCTCAAGTGCGGTTATGGTTTCCACCTTCCTCATTGCGGCAGTAATGGCCTCCATCGTTGGATCGCGCCTCGCGGAAGGTGCCACCTGCGGGGAATGGCGCTTGGCTTTTTCTTCCTTCAGGCGTTCAAGCTTATCCTGCGCCTCGCCGATTTTTAGCTCAAGTTCGGCCTGCTCTGCGGCGTAACGCTTCTCTTCAATTTCGTCCTCGTACTTCCGGCGCGCCGCGGCGCGCTCCTCGTCCCGCTGCAGGTCGCGTTGCGCCTGGCTGAGTTTTCTCGTGCTGTCCACATAGGCAAGCTTGCGGTCCTGGAGCGCTGTGAGCTGGCCTATGAGTGTCGCTTCTTGTTCGCGGGTGAGCCCCCACGTCCGCATGCGCGCCCGCTTGAGCATCTCTTCGATCCAGCCGTTGTACTCCAGGGGCGCAATGGGAAGCGCAAGCGAGAGAACTTGTGGATATTCGCGTTGCAGCGCGACCAGGTGCTTGCGCACGGTGTCGTCAGCGGGCATGGGTGGTAGCTTGCTCCTTTCGGCAATAGTTTTTTTATCGGCGAATAGCCAGAGAGCGAGAGCACCGCCAATGCAGAGGATAGACAACAGATAAAGCATCAGGGAACCTCGGCCGGCGGCGCAGACGCGATCCCAAAGCGCTTGAGCGTGTACGCCTCTATTTCTGGATCTCCAACACCATCCGGCCATTCGCACAAAGTCGGCAGGTTGGTTTTGTCAAACGCCCGGACAATCTTCAACTGGCCGCCGAGTCGGTCAAGATAAAACCTTTTGTTAGCGATAGTGCCAAAACATTCAGGGAATGTGACCACTATTGCAAATTTAAGGCCTTGAAGTTGCTCGATGCCGCGGCCAGAAATGTCTACTTCCTTTATCCAGCCGAGGCGTTTTTGAACCTCGGCGTTCCCCACAAACTCAGAGAAAGGAAAATGAGCCGAAACAGTTTGCCTGGCTATCTCATTTTCACCCGCCTTGGCGGCATACAGGAATCGGCGGACCACTTCGGCCGCTTCTGCTTTTTGTGGGCCGAACCAATCTTCGCCGGATTCCCGCACTTCAAACAAAACGTAGCGCCCCTCGATCATCCGAAAAATCATCGTATCCGCGTGCTCCTCCAGGGGTTTGAAGAGGACGCGAACCCGTGCTTGGAAGATCAGGCCGTTGGGATCAGGCCGCTCGACAATCGCCTCGAGGTAGTGCGCCCGGTACGTGAATGGGCGGCATATGCGATCGAGCATCCCGGCGTCCTGGAGGATAGACGGCGCTAGGAACGGCGCCGCGGCCGTCGGCTCGCCCCGCGTGAGTGCGGCGTAGATCTGCACCAGCACTCCGGTGATCGCGGTTTTTCCCTCAGCAAGCGACGGCACGGTCGGCTCTGCCGATTTGGCGCCGGTTGCGTTCAAGGTACCGACTCTCGCCATAAATCGCGCGGCGTCACTGAATATCGCAAGGAAAAACAGAATTACTCCGCACACAAAAAGCACGCCGGCCGATCGTTTAAGTGACGCGCCAGAATCGTTATCGATATTTGCCGGCATGGCTTACCTTGCGTGCCTCGGAAGATCCGATTGTATCCGAGACCCAGCGGTGATGGCGCTCTATTATATAGATGAATTGGCGATGTCTGGTAAGTGCTTGAAAAGAAATTACTTTTGTGCCATGATTCTGGACAGTAACCCGATCATCTTTCCCCCGCAGAAGGAAGGGCCGGACGGTAAAGTCGGACTCTTCCAATCTGCGAAGGAGAGGTAATCGAAATGCTGCGTGTGCTTCTTTTGTTTGTTGCGGCAACGGCGGTGCTCGTGTTCGCCTGCCGCCAGTTTGCGCCACTGTATGAAATACACACCCCGAACAAGGGAGTGACGCTGATCGAAACAACCGATCGGACAGCGTGGGCTATGAAGATGGCGGCGAAAATTCTCTTTGTGGTCGGGGTTGTGCTCGCCGCTTCTGGGGCCATACTGCAGGTGTGCGGTGTAACGGTGCCGTGACCGTAGAGTTTGGCATTTCTTTCCGTTTTTCGCCACCCCCCAGCGGGTGGCGTTTTTCTTTTGAATTCCGGCACGGCAGATTTGCCGGTGCCGCATGCAATATCCTTGGCCTTTTCGCAATGGTCGGAGCCAGTTTTGCGTTACCGCACAGTTGTGCAGTAACGCTTGTTTTCTCCCATCGCATCCCTGTTGTGCGCGGTTGTTAAACCGCGCTCCCTTCCCCGCTTCACTACCGCTTACCGGTAGTCTTGCGCCACCCCGCCCGGAGCGCGTCAGCGCGGAGCCGAAGCCTGGCCGGTAGGCCATGGCTGAGGGGCGATAGCGCCGGCTGCCCCCTGTTTGCTCAGTCCATCCCGATAGGGGTGGCGAGCCGAAGCGGTAGCAAGTCGCATTAGCGAAAACAGGGGGCAGCCGGCGGTAAGCCGGCGGGGTGGCGCGCTAGTTAGCTGCTTGATAAAGCAGTAGGTTACGGCCAATTGGCCGCGCCGGTAGGTGTAGAAATGAGTTCTACACCGTTTTCTACATCAATTTCTACAGGCGGTAGCCGCGCCGTTTTAGGCAAAAAGGGTAGGGGTCTCCCCTGCCCCGCCCTGCGTGGCGCTGAATTCCTCGAATGACAGCAGGGGAATTTTTTCGGCGATAGCCGAACGTGCATCGCGCTCGGCTATCTCCCGGATGGTTTGAAGTGGGAGGTTTTTGGACCACGCCTCATTCCGCCGCTGGCTCACCCGCCCCGCGATCAGCTCCTCCAGGTCGGCGGGTTTGACGTGGGCGGCGATGTGCCGCTCGATCTCGGCCGCCCGATAGGTGCGATACGCCTCTTCCAGTTGAACGCGCCGATGGCGCGCCTCGGTGTCGGCGTCGCGGGCGGCATCGCGTTCCTTCCGGCGCCGGCTGGTCTCGAATGTTTCCGGCGGCTGGATCTTTTCGATGATGAGGTGGATATAAAAACCGGGCGGGTTCTTGATCTGGCCCGGCTGGGACTGGATGAGGTGGTCGCCCCATTCGAGCTGGTCAAGGACGAATTCGGGTTTGGCGCCGGCGAGAAGGGTGATCGCCCGCCGGGCGCTGATGCCGCGGCGGATCATCTGGGCGAGCGTCGGATCGCCAGCATCTTCGTCGGCCGGCGTTGCGTCCGGCGCGTCAAAGCGCAAGTGTTGTTGCCGGGGGCCAGAAGTGCGGCGTGCCGGGATCGGCGGGGCAAGCTCCTGTTCTTCCCCGACGACATCGGAGCTGGTGTCGATCACGCGGCCGGATTTTGTGAAGGCTTGGTATTCCGCTTTTGCCTTCGGTCCGGGCGTGTAGTACATGATCCAGTCCGGCTTATTCTCCGCGTCCGTGGTCGGCTGGTACTGCACGTCCACGATGTAGCCGAACTTCTTATGTTCGCGGTGGATCGCGCTCATCTGGTTCTGGACGGGATGCCGTTCGAAATACCGGCACTGGGCGGAATAGGTGCAGTACTCGGAGTAGCGGAGGCTGGCCGTGGGATGCTTGAACTTCAGCGCGGCGAATATTTTCCGGCTGAGGATTTCATAGAACCGCTGGGCGGCCGGCGGCAATTGCTGCAGGTAGTCGTAGTCGAGCGGACGGATTGGGGCGTTGTTTAATACCTCATGGTACGGCTTGTTGAGGATGAGATAAACGGCGTCGGCTTTGTTGCCGTCCGGCATCCGCTCGCCGGTGAAAGCGACGGAATATCGCGTGAACCCGGTTTCGAGCCGGCGCTCCCGCTTGTCGTTCCCTTTGTACGTAAGCTTCGCCGTGATAAAGGCGCTCGCATTTTGAAGGAGCGCTTTCCGCACGGTTGCGGTGTCGCTGCCGAGCCCGAGTTCCTGGGCGAGTTCGCGGAGGCTGCCGAGCCGTATGATGCCGGGGAGCGGTCGGCCGGCCTCGTCGAGGCGGCGATTGATGACGATGGTATCCAGTTTGTAGGCAAGCGCGCGGGGTTCGCCATAATCCCTGCTCGGGGAAACTTTCCAGAGGAGTTCAACTTTCCCTTGCTGGTTCTTTTGGACGATGTGGATGTTGATGCTCCCCTTCTTCGCCAGGTTGTGGATGGGAAGTTTGGAGAGCACCGTTTCCGTACGGATGATATTCAAAGGCGCGAGTTCTTGGAACTGTTCTTCGATCTGCGCCGGCGTAGCTTGCGTGCTTTCTTCCATGGAAATGGGTTCAAACAACAACACTCACACTGTTGTTGTCTGATACTCTAATAGTCTATACAAAGTCTATGCGCTTGGAAAGCCCTATTTATCAACATTTTCCGGCTTTTTCGTACGGTCAAATCGTGCGCCGAGTACGTCCAAACCGTGCAGTCCGTACCGTCAAGTCGTGCGCTCCGTACGGTCAAATCGTGCGCCGAGTACGTCCAAACCGTGCACCTATAGCTGCGGGGTGAAGGCCAAAACCGCCCAGTTTTAGAATCAACAACATAGAAAATACGGGACTTGCCGGTTTCCGCGCTTCCGTATAGTCAAACCGTGCGGGGTAGGCTCAAATCGTGCGCCGATGGGGCTCTTCCCCGCCCCGCCCCAGCTACCGATACGTCTCTTCCCGCCGCAGCCCGCAGTAGAAGAGCCATACCTCCCGGCCGAAAATGTCGTACCGGAAGCGCCAGCGTCCCATGGTGAGGCGGAACTGGCCTTCCCCGGCCGCCACGCCTTCCAGCTTCTTGATGTGATGCTCGCGGCTTACGTTGTACGGGTCGGCGGAGAGGATTTCGCTAGCGCGTACCTGGAGCGCGGGAAGGTCGCGGTGGGCGCGGAGCAGTTTCTTGACGAGCCGCTCATAGTGCGGCGTGCCGATGACCGTGAACGAAGGCTTCATGCCGTGCGACGGGTTTTTTTCTCGGCCGCGATCTCGGAGAGAAATGCGGCGATCGGGCGGCCTTTGCCGGCCAGGCGCTCGGCGTTGCTCTTCCGGATGTGCTCGCGGACCTTCGGGTCGCGGACTTCCAGATAATCCTCCAGCTCCTCGGCGCCCATAATGCCGATGATCGGGATGCCGTCCTTCTCCAAGATGAAATACTCCTTATTGAGGCGGACGCGCTTGGCCACCTGGCCGAGGTTCACGCGCGCTTTCGTGATGGGGAGGTGATGGATCACGGGTGTGGTGTTATTTTTCAAGGGCGACGTTCTCCTTGACCTGCTTTGATTAGCATTAATCAAAGTATAGCTGGTCCTAGGATGCCGTCAAGGGGAGTTTTCCCGGTCGCGGGCGTCCGGCACACCTCATCTTTGTGTGAGTAGTATACATACACTACCTACACTACATATACTCCACATGGTTCTTTTACTCACGCGGACACCCGGATCGCGCCCTGGGCGCTGAATATGCAAAAAAACAGAAAGCCCAAAACAGCCCGTTTCCGTGGGCCTGTTCATCGAGTGGTACGTTCCCCTATTTCGGGGCATGATCGCCTTTCTCCGTCCGTTTTTTAACGAATGCGGCCGGGTCCCGTGTGTCTCCCCTCCCCTACTCCTCGGCTTCGACCACCGGAAGGGGTTCTTGGACCTCCCGGAGGGCTTGGTCAAGCTTGGCGAGATAGGTCCGCAAGGCCATGGCGAGCCTCAGGAGTTCGGCGACGCCGGCTTCCGCTTCGGCAAGAGTATGTGGAGTGTATGTATACTCCGTAGTATCCATAGTCTAGGAAGCGTCTGAATTTCGCTTGTCGCGGGTGCGGCCATCGACTTTTACGGCGGCGTCGTACGCGGCCAGGAGTTCCGGTCCGGTTTTTGCGGCGCGGAGCACGGTCTTCAGAACCAGGCTGTCGTTGATCCTCTTCCGTTGCGACGCAAGCCAGGCGCTCAGCTCGTGGATGAGCCTTTGGTCTTGCTCGTGGAGGTAAAACTGGATCGCCTTGCCGCGGATGGGCGCGGGCGCAACGGCGCGGGCGTGCTCGATGCTCGCTTTTGCCTTCCGCCCGGCCTGCGCCCGTGGCCGCGACGCCCGGCGCTCTGGGGCGGCTGGCGTGGCGGGCTGCGCCGCCGTGGGCGCCTTTTGCCCCAACACCTTCAATAAGTCCTGGGTTTTGGTGTGTTTTGCCATTGTATCAATAGTCTATGGAGTGTCCATAGTATATGTACACTATATATCAATCAGAAAGCGACATCAAGGATACGGCGAGCTGGAGGACTTCCTCGCGGGCGGTCGCGTCGAGCGCCGCCCACCCCTGGCCGATCGCGTGTTGGTAGCACTCGCGATAGCTTAGGTGGATCGGGATCACCGGAGCGCCGATCTGCTTCGCGCTTTCGTCCACCAGGCGGCCGAGGATCGTGTTCTTTTTGACTTTATTGAAGAGCACCCGCACGACGGCCTGCGATCCCTTGGACTTCACGAACCGAACCGCTTCTTCGGCCTCCCACACATCGGCCGGGGCAGGGGAGGTGACGACGAGCGCGATGTCCGCGGAGCGGACGGCCGCGGCGGTCGCCGGATGTTCGAGGTTCGGCGGGGTGTCGAAGAGAAGAATGTCGTACGCCGTGTCCGGCTCCGCGCGCTTGCCGTCGATGAAGCCAAGCGCCTTATTGCTCGTGCCCTGGGCGTCCCAGTCCTGGATAGCGACGGATTTGCCGGCCTTCTTGAAGGCTTCATGGAGAAGCAAGCACACCGTGCTTTTCCCGACGCCCCCTTTCTTGGCCAGTAGTGTGATCGTCATCTTCGATGCTTTACGCATAAGTATAGAGAATATCAATAGAATGTCCAGAGTACATAGCATGTGGAGTCTATGGAGTCTACACATACAACACGCTGGGAGTCGTAACCCGTTCCGTTTGACAGGGATAGTGGTTGCCGTAGGATGACGGGAGCAGTTTTTAGAGTCATCATTGGAGGAAAGCAAATGGAATGGGTCAGCTTCGAAGAGATCAAAAAGGCGGTCACGCTGCAGATGGTGCTCGACCGCTACGGGTTCGCGCTGAAGCGGATTGCCCTCGGCTCGCTGCGCGGCAAATGTCCGCTCCCGACGCACAGCTCGAAGGAAAGCAAAGAGAGTTTCACGGCCACCTTTAACAAAGGAACGGGCGGCGCCTGGGCGTGCCAGTCGCAATCGTGCGTTGCGGCGCGGGGCGGGCGCCGCGGCGGGAACGCCTTGGATTTTGTCGCGGTGATGGAAGGCTGCTCGGTGCGCGAAGCCGCGCTCAAGCTGCAGCAGTGGTTTTCCGTGCCGGCGCCCAGGTCTGCGCCGGCCGTGCAGGAACCGAAAGCCGCGGCCGTGCAGGAACCGAAAAAGCAACTGGTTTCAAAAGAAAGCAGGGAAGGGGAGAGCGACGGTCCGAATAAACCGTTGAGCTTCACGCTGAATGGGATCGACCCTGGCCACCCGTACCTTGCGGCTCACCGCATTTCGGGCG
>OCTA010000718.1_pt1 | contig 30399 bp, 19 predicted proteins | sample 1538991 | NCBI WGS metagenome assembly OCTA01 (sample SAMEA3539302, study PRJEB22396) | soil metagenome | biome: tundra; feature: field; material: soil | place: USA | collected 2010-05 | depth 0.15 m | reverse complement strand
TTCGGTGATGAGTATGCCGGCGCCGCACGCCTCGATCAGCCGGAGCTGCTCAGCCGATGTCAGCCGCCAGCTGATGGCGATGTGCTCCCACTGGAGTTTCGCCAAGGCGAGGTTGACCGTGAACCATTCCGGGCACTGGTGCAAGCAGACGCAGACCCGCTGGTGCACTGGCTGGAATCCGGTCAGGGCCTCGGCAAGCTGGTCCCAGTCTCGGTAGGTTAGCTCCCGGTCCCCGGCGACGACTGCCGGGACGTCCGGGGCCGCCGTGGCCCAATGTTCCGGGCGTTTGCGCTGCACCGCGCTCATTAGTGCGCCTCCAAGTCGCAAGTTGTAGTGGCCGCGGCGATCCGGGGTGCGGCCACCCGGCTGGCCCGGCGGCTGCGGTCCGAACGGCCGGCCGGGGCGATGAGCAGCAATAAGATCGGGGTGCTTAGTCATCTCGTCCGGCACGGCCCGTCCTCGCTGACGGAGCTCGCGAACGGGGAGCATCACCAGGACCAGCGCCTGCTTGAGCCGGGGCTGGCCGAGCTCGTGGCCGGCGGCATGGTCGCGGCCGGCGGGCGGGTATTCCGCGTCACCGACACCGGCCGGGCCGCGCTCGCGGCCGACATCTCGGGTCGCGACGTCTGGCTGCGTGCGGTGCTGGAAACCCTCGACGAGTCGGAGCTGCACGCGCTGCGCCAGGCCGCCCCCATCATGACGCGGATTGCCAACCTGCCAGGCCGCTACCAGCACATGGGATCGGTGCGCGGCTGAGCTTCCCGCCGGGGCGAGTGGCGGGCTAAGCAGACGGGCATGGCCGAATATTTCCGGATTGTTACTTGACGTGCGTGCTGGGTGGGAGAAAGCTCGACAACGGCTCTGGCCGGCTAGTCCGGGGGCGTGGGCGCCCCGGAGTCGGCTGGTATGTCCTTTGGGCCCGCAGACGTGACGATGGAGGCTTGGCCATGGCACGCGGACGTCGTTTGATCACCTTGGTTGGGTGTGCGGCCATCCTGGCCGGGCTGGCTGTCGCCGCTCCGGCGGCGACCGCGGCCCGGGCGGCCGGCACAGCGCCCGGCGCACCGGGTGCGCCGTCGTATTTCGACCTGGCCAGGAAGGACTGCGTGGGCACGGCGGCGGCCCAGGGATCCAAGGTCTGGTACACGGTGGCCGACGGGGTGCTCTCCGACGTCTACGAGCCCACGATCGACAACACGAACGTGAGCACGCTGCAGTACGTCGTGACCGACGGGTCGACGTTCACCGACCTGCAGACCCGTGACATGACCTACACGGTGGCTGCTGACCCCACCGGCATGGCCTGCACGGTCACCTCCACCGACGCCAAGCACGGTTTCAAGCTGATCACCACCTACATCACCGACCCGGCCAGCGACACGGTGCTGATGCACACCACGCTGCAGGACACGCCAGGTTCGAGCACCAGCCTGGCCGGCCTGCACCTGTACGCCCGGCTCGACGCCCACGTCAACGGCGACGGCGGAGGCGGCAGCGAGAACGCCGGCGCCAACTCCGGCGTGCTGGACACCTCCGCCGGGGCGCCGGTCCCGGTGATCTCCAGCACGAACACGGTCACCGACGCCGTCAACCGGGACTACGCGGTGCCGACCTACATGGCGCTGGCTGGCACCTCCGACCAGGCGGCGAGTGTTGGTTACGAGGGCACCGCCAGCGACGGCCTCACCCAGCTCGACGCCGCGCACACCCTCACGCCGTACACCTCAGCGCCGGACGGTCATATCGTCGCGACCGAGGACGTGACCCCGGCTAGCGGCCACGAGGTGACCCTCGCGCTGGGCTTCGGCCGGAGCCAGGCGCAGTCCGTTTCCGTCGCCAAGACATCCCTGAGCCACCCGTTCGTCCTGACCGCGGCCAGGTACCTTCTCGGCTGGGCCCTCTACGACGCCGGGCTGCGGCGGCCCGCGGCCCGGGCCGGCCTGGATCGCTACTACTACCTGTCGGCTAACGTCCTGAAGGCGAGCGAGGACAAGACCTACCCGGGCGCTATCGTCGCGTCCCTGGCCAGCCCGTGGGGCCAGTCGGTACCGGCCGGGGTGACCTCCGGCGGCGAGCCGTCCTACTTCGGCTCCTACCGTGAGGTGTTCGCCCGCGACCTGTACGAGATCTTTACCGGGCTGATGGCCGACGGGGACGTCGCCACGGCCCGGGCGGCGACGTTGTTCCTGTTCGACCGCCAGCAGCTCCCGTCCGGCGCAATGCCGCGCAACTCGCTGCTGAACGGCAAGGCCGCCCCGGACACCGGCGGTACCCAGCTGGACGAGACCGCCTACCCGATCCTGATGGCGCAGGAATCCGGGCTCGGCGGTGACACCGCGCTGTGGCAGGACCACATCCGTCCCGCCGCCGACTTCCTAGTCGCCAACGGGCCGTCCGATGGCGTGGAGCGCTGGGAAGAGCAGACCGGCTACTCGCCGTCCACCATCGCGGCTGAGATCGCCGGGCTGACCGCCGCCTCGGCGATCGCCGCGAGCCACGGCGACACGGCGCGGGCCAACCTGTACCAGGCCACCGCCGACGACTTCCAGCGGAACATTAAGTCCTGGACGGTGACCACCACCGGGCCGGATGGCCCGCGCTACTTCATCCGGCTGTCCAAGACCGGCGACCCGAACGCGGCGATCAGCTACAGCCTCGGCAACGGCGGTCCCACCCTGGACCAGCGCAGCGTGCTCGACGGCGGCTTCCAGGAGCTGGTCCGGCTCGGCGAACTGCCGGTCACCGACCCCGATATCCAGGCTTCGCTGGCCATTATCGACAAGAACATCTCGGTGTCCACGCCCAGCGGCACCGGCTACTACCGCTACGGCAACTCCGCCGCCAGCGGGAGCGCCGACGGGTACGGCGACTGCTACCAGCCGAGCCAGGACTCGTGCACGACTCCCGGGGCCCCCTGGCCGCCGGCTGACAGCGGCACCGGGCACCTGTGGCCGGTCCTGTCCGGTGAGCGGGCCGAGTCCGACTTGGCCGAAGGGAACACCAGCGGCGCGCAGTCACTGCTCCAGGCAATGATCAACTTCTCCTCCGGGGTCGGGCTGGTGCCCGAGCAGGCCTGGGAAGACCCGGACCTGGCGGCCTCGCCGTACGGCAGCGACCCGGCCACGGCGTCCATCGGGTTCACCGACGGCAAGGCGGCCGGGTCGGCGTCCCCGCTGAGCTGGGCCCAGGCTCAGGAACTTCGGCTGATCGCCTCTCTGGGCACCGGCCATAACGTGGACACCCCGGCCATCACGACCGCGCGCTACGTCACCAGCGGGCCGCCCGGCTCGCTACCGGTGACGATCACGGCTCCGGCCCAGGGCAGCACGCTGACCACCGCCACCACCACGGTGACCGGGACGACCACGCCGGGATCGGCGGTGTCCGTCGAGGCGGCTGACACCACGACCGGGGAGCCCGCCTCGGTGACCAGCACGACCGCGGCAGGCGACGGGTCCTTCTCGGCGAGCGTGCCGGCCGGTTTCGGCACCAACACGATCACCGTGTCCGCGACCGCACCCGGCGGCCGGAGCACCGGTTACAGCCAGGTCACCGTGACCGCTGAGGGCGGCGGCAGCACCGTACTCGACGTGACCGACCCCACCGGTGACGACAACGGGCCGGGCACCTACCAGTACCCGACCGATTCCAGCTTCGTGGCCGGGTCGTTCGACCTGACCCGGTTCCAGGTCCTCAGCGACGGCACCTTCGCCTACCTGCGGGTGACGCTGCGTACCCTGGTCCCGACGTTCGGGGCGACCGACGGGGCGCAGCTGCTCGACGTCTACGTGCACGTGCCGGGCGCCTCGGCCACCTCGGCCCAGGCCGCGTTCGCCTCCCGCAACTACACCATCGCGCCGGCCGGAGCCTGGAGCCAGCGGGTCGAGGTGCAGGGGTTCGCGTCGCCGGTGTGGGTGAACGCCGCGGGTAACTCGGTGGGCACCGCGTCCGCGCTGGCCGTGCAGGCCGACCGGACGATCACGGTCGCCCTGCCCGAGGCGCAGTTCGGCACGCCGGCGTCCGGCTGGGGCTTCAGCGTGGTGCTGACCGGCCAGGACGGGTTCAGCCCCGACCTGGCCCGCGCCTTCACGGCCACGCCGGGCGCCTTCACCTTCGGCGTGTGCGCGCCGGGCGGAACCGCGCCGATCTGCTCGGTCGACCCCACCACGGTGCCGAAAGCCATGGACGTGATCACGCCGGCGGGAGTCTCCCAGGCCACCGAACTCAACCCCACCCTCGGTCCCGTGGTCATCCAGCCGGTCATCGCGCCCTAACCGTTCCCGGCAGGCGGACCCACCGCGGATCCTTACCGCGACCCCTTACTTGTAGGAGTGCTCCTCGTCCGGGAACGCGCCGCTGGTGACGTCGGCGGCGAAGGCGGCGGCGGCGTCGTGCAGGACGGTGGTCAGGTCGGCGTATTTCTTGACGAACCTGGCGGTGCGGGGGGACAGGCCCGCCATGTCCTGCCAGACCAGGACCTGCGCGTCGCAGGCCGAGCCGGCCCCGATGCCGATGGTGGGGATGCTCAGCGCCTCGGTGACCCGGGCCGCCAGGGGGGCGGGCACGCACTCCAGCACCACGGAGAACGCGCCGGCCGCCTGCAGCGCCTTGGCGTCGCGCAGCAGCTGCTCGCCGTCCTCGCCGCGTCCTTGCACCCGGTAGCCGCCGAAGGCGTTGACCGACTGCGGGGTCAGGCCGAGGTGGGCCATCACCGGGATTCCGGCCGCGACCAGTTCCTCGACCTGCTGGGCGACCCGCTGGCCGCCTTCGAGCTTGACCGCGTGCGCGCCGGTCTCCTTCAGGAACCGGGTGGCGGCGTGCAGGGCCGCACCGGGAGAGGCCTGGTAAGAGCCGAACGGCAGGTCCGCCACGACCAGGGCCCGGCGGGTGCCGCGTACGACGGCGGCGGTGAGGGGGATCAGGTCATCGACGGTGACCGGGATCGTGGTGTCGTGGCCGTAGACCACCATCGCGGCGGTGTCGCCGACCAGCAGGACCGGGATCCCGGCCCGGTCGAAGATCCCGGCGGTGAGCGCATCGTAGGCGGTGAGCATCGGCCACTTCTCGCCGCGTGCCTTCGCCGCGGCGATATCGCGTACGGTGACGCGACGCCCGGTGCCTGACCCTCCGTAAAGGGTTTCGGGTGCAGGCCGGGTTTCAGGTGCAGAGCGAGGTTCGGGGGTGGTGGTCCGCGGTCTTGTCGCGGCCATAAGCGCGCCCGTGTCGTGTGACATCCTTGTCGCCTCCGTCTCGTGTCGCCCTTGTGACGTACCCGGACCCTTAGATGATGGCACGACAACCGGGCTGAGCGGTATAGCCAATTTGCTCTGGAAGACTAGGACGATGGCCGGCTTCGCGGATGTGGACACCCTGGTGGCGAGCTTTCACCAGCGCGGCGGGCAGCCTGGGCTGGCGGGCGGGGTCGTGGTCGACGGCGAGCTCGTGCACGCGTCGGGGCTCGGCGAACGGGCCCTGGGCGGGCCTGCACCGGACGCCGCCACCGTCTTCAGGATCGCGTCGATGACCAAGAGCTTTACCGCGTCGGCGGTCCTCGCGCTGCGCGACGACGGCGTGCTGGGGCTGGACGACCCGGCCGGCGCGTACGTGCCGGAGCTGCGTGACTGGCCGCCGGTGAGCCCGGACGCCGCCCCGATCTCGATCAGGCACCTGCTGACCATGACCGCCGGGTTCCCGACCGACGACCCGTGGGGGGACCGGCAGCAGGGCCTGCCGCTGGAGGATTTCGCGGCCTTCCTGGCCCGCGGCGTCCGCTTCAACTGGGCGCCCGGCACCCGGTTCGAGTACTCCAACCTCGGGTTCGCGATCCTCGGCCGGGTCATCACCGCCGTCACCGGCGTCGCCTACCCGGACTACATCCGCGACCGCCTGCTGCGTCCGCTCGGCATGACCCGCACCGGCTACCAGGCCGAGGAGTTCGACCAGGAGCAGACCCCGGGCGGCCTGGCCCGCGGCTACCGGCGCGGGCCGGGCGGCTGGTCGGAGGTGCCGTTCGAGCCGTGCGGCGCGTTCGCCCCGATGGGCGGCATCTTCAGCTGCGTGCGGGATCTCAGCCGCTGGGTGGCGGGCTTCGCCGCAGCGTTCCCGCCCGTCGGCCCGCAGGCCGGCGGCCCGCATCCGGTCCGCCGCGCCACCCGCAGGGAAATGCAGTTGCCCCAGGTCGTGACCGGATGGGACGCCGCGCCGAGCTTTCCAGGGAACGGGGCCGCCACCCCTCCCGGGGCCTATGGCTTCGGGCTGTTCGTGACCGAGCACCCGGAGCTGGGCCGGATCGTCAGCCACAGTGGCGGGTACCCCGGGTTCGGCAGCAACATGTGCTGGCATCCGGCCAGCCGCACCGGCGTGATCGCGCTCGGCAACAGCACCTACGCCGCGATGGCATCCCTGGCCGCCCGGTTGCTAGAGACCGTGCTGCGGCGCACAGAACCGCCGTCCTACGGGTACGGCGTGGCCCTTAGCCCGGCGGAACCCGGGCCGTGGCCGGAGACGCTGGCCGCGCGGGACGCGGTCGATCAGCTGCTGCGATCCTGGGACGACGCCACCGCGGCACGCCTGTTCTCACCCAACGTGGCGGCCGATGCCCCGTTCCCCGAACGGCAGCGCCGGATCGCGCTGGTCCGCGAGCGGATCGGAGATTTCCGCACCGCCGGGCGGCCGCCCGAGTTCGACACGCCCGCGCACTGCCGGTGGTGGCTCGAGGGAGAGCGCGGCGTGGTCCAGGTGCAGATCCAGCTCACCCCCGAACGCCCGCCCCGGGTTCAGTCGCTCGGCCTAGCCGTCCCGCCCGCGGCCGACTCGCCGCTGGGCGACACGCTGGACGCCGTGGTCGCCTGGCTGAACGGCACCGACCGGGACTGGCCCGCATCCATCCCGGTGGTCGCCGCGGTGGACACCGGCCCGCTGGCCCGCCGCCTGCGGATGGCCGCCGTCTGGGCCGGTGAGTGCCACGTCGGCGCCTGCCGGGCGGGTGACGGATTCGCCTCGGTGGCGGTCGAGCTGACCGGGGTCCACGGCACGCTCACCCTGGCGCTCGTCATCGACCCGGACACACGGCTGCTGCAACTGGCCGACGTCACACCCGAACCCTGACCCAGGGCACGCACCACTGCCCGTTCGGCCAGTATCTGGGCCAGCACCAGAGCAGGACCTGCCCGCACGCTACGGGCTCGCAGTCCGGTGTGACCTGGATCACAGGCTAGCCAGCGCATCCCGGAAATACATTCCGATACGAGACCGTTCCGTATCGATGACTGCGGTATCCGGGCGTGGTGTCACGGCAACACAACAGCAAGCCAGCACCTTCCCGGTTCCGCGCACAAACGTTTTCGTTGGGTCTGGGGGGCTTCGTCCCTGGGCCAGCACAGTAAGTGATCCGGAAGGAACACATGGACACGCAGACCATCTACCGTCGGCGCTGGCTGATTCTCAGCGTGCTGATTGTCGGACTGCTCGCCATCGTCATCGACAACACGGTCCTGAACGTCGCGCTGAAGACCATCGCCGAGCCGCATGGGGGCCTCGGCGCGAGTCAGAGCCAGCTCGAATGGGCCATCAACTCCTACACGCTGTTCTTCGCCGGCCTGCTCTTCACGTTCGGCGTCGTCGGCGACAAGATCGGCCGTAAGCGCATGCTCATGATCGGGCTGGCGCTGTTCGGCATCGCGTCACTGCTCTCGGCCTACTCTCGGTCGCCTGATCAGCTCATTCTTGCGCGGGCCGCGATGGGCCTGGGCGGGGCCGCGGTCATGCCGCAGACCCTGTCGATCATCTCCAACGTCTTCGAACCCGCCGAACGGCCGAAGGCGATCGGCCTGTGGGCCATGGCGGTCGGCCTCGGCATCGCGACCGGCCCGGTCCTGGGCGGCGTGCTGCTCGACCACTTCTGGTGGGGCTCGGTCTTCCTGATCAACGTGCCGGTGACCGTCATCGGCGGCATCGCCGCCGCGATCATGGTGCCGGAGTCGCGCAACCCCAACGCTGGGAAGATCGACTACATCGGCGTGCTGCTGTCCATCGCGGGCCTGGTGTCGCTGGTGTACGGGATCGTGCAGGGCGGCGACGGCGACTCGTGGCTGAGCCTGGGCGTGCTCGGCCCGATCGTGGGCGGCCTGGCCATCCTGGCGGCCTTCGCGTGGTACGAGTCCCGTATCTCGCACCCGTCGCTGGACGTGCGGCTGTTCCGTGACCGGCGGCTTTCCGCCTCGATCGCGGCGCTCGGGCTGGTGTTCTTCGGCATGGGCGGCGTCTACTTCTTCACCAGCTTCTACCTGCAGAACGTCCGGGGCTACAGCCCGCTGGACGCCGGCCTGCTGACCGTGCCGTTCGCGATCGGGCAGCTGGCGCTCGCGCCACGCAGCGCCGGCCTGGTCCGGAAGTACGGCGCCAAGGCCGTGGGCGCGACGGGGTTGTTCGTCATGGGCGTCGACCTCATCGGGTACGCCGCGCTCGGCGTCACCACGCCGATCTGGGTGCTCATCGCGCTGTACCTGGTTCAGGGTGCGGCCATCGGGGTCAGCATGCCGGCCGCCACCTCCGCGGTCATGGACGTGCTGCCGCGGGAGCGGGCCGGCGCGGGCTCCGCGCTGACCAACACCGCCCGCCAGGTCGCGGTGGCGCTTAGCGTCGCCATCCTCGGCTCGATCCTGGCGGTGTTCTACCGCCACGCGCTCAGCCCGTCGCTGACCCACCTGCCCGCCGCCGCGCGCAGCGCCGCGTCGTCGTCGATCACCGCCACCCAGGCGGTCGCGCAGCAGCTCGGCACGGCCGGACGCGCGCTGCTGGTGCCCGCGAACAACTCGTTCGTGCACGCCATGCACTTCACCTCGCTGGTCGCGGCCGCGCTTGCGCTCGCGGGCGGGTTCGTGGTGCTGCGCTGGATGCCCGGCCTGCCGGCCAAGGCCAGGCCCGCCTCGTCCGCCGCGCCTGCCGGTGATAGCGATTACGAGCACGAGCTTGCGATACTGGAAGAAGCCGTCATGCTCAACAGCGCCGAGCGAGAGGGATAACAAGTCATGGAGCCCGTGATCACCGTCGATCAGGGGCCCGGCACTGATGTGGACGCCGGGCTGGCCGAGGCGGCTCACCGCCGCCCCGGCAAGCCCGGCCGTCCGCGCAGCGAGCAGGCCGAGCAGGCGATCATCGAGGCGACCCTCGACCTGTTCGCCGAGCAGGGCGTCGAGGGCGCCTGCGTCGAGGCCGTCGCGGCCCGGGCCGGAGTCGGCAAGGCCACCATCTACCGTCGCTGGCCGAACAAGGAAGAGCTGCTGCTGGCCGCGCTCGGCTCGCTGAAGTCGCCGTTCCCCGAGCCGGGCGGGGTCAGCGTCCGGGATGACCTGGTCGCGATGGTCAAGGTGATGTGCGCGGACAAGGCCGACCCGCGCAAGGCCCGCCGGTACGCGCTGCTGCTCGGCGAGGGCGAGAAGTACCCGCGGCTGATGGCGCGGTACAAGGAGACGGTGGTGAAGCCGCGGCACGAGGCCATGCGCGCGGTCATCCGCCGGGGTATCGAGTCCGGCGAGCTGCGGCCAGACACCGACGTCGAGGTCGCCCTGCTCGCGCTGACCGGAGTGGTCATGGCCAGGGAGAAGTCCGCGGCCGGCGACCCGAATGCCCTCAACGACGAGTTCGCGGCCCGCGTCGTCAATGGCGTCCTGCTCGGCCTCGCCGCCCGCTGAGACCAACCCACATGACCTCCCTGGCGGCGGAATGGCGAGACCGGCTGAACGCGGAGGCCGGCAGCTACGCGCGGCGAGCCCGCGTCCCTGTTCACCCCCGTCATCGTCTCGGATTCAAGCGACGGCCAGATCGCCCACCTGCACGGCCTCAACCTCAGCCGCGCCTGGTGCTGGCGCCGCCTGGCGGAAACCCTGCCCCCCGGCGACCCGCGCATCCCGCTCTGCCTCGCCGCCGCCCGCACGCACGCGGAAGCGTCCCTACCCCACGTAACCACCGACGACTACATGGTCACCCACTGGCTCGCCGCCTACGCCGTCCTGCTCGCCACCGAATGCCCCCTTAAGGGCGCGGTTCCCGCCACCGGCTGGTGATGGGGAGGCGGCGGTCGCGGCCGAAGTTCTTCTGGCTGATCTTCGGGCCCGGCGGGTACTGGCGGCGCTTGTACTCGGCCGCGTCGACCATCCGGACCACCCGCTCGACCAGCGCCGGATCGTGGCCCGCCGCGATCAGCTCCGCGGTCCCCATGTCCTTCTCCACGTAGTCGTCGAGCAGCGCGTCGAGCACGTCGTACGGCGGCAGCGAGTCGGTGTCCATCTGCCCGGGCGCGAGTTCGGCGCTCGGCGGCTTGGTGATCGAGTTCTCCGGGATCGGGGGAGTCGTCCCCTGCAGCTCGGCCTCGGCGTTGCGCCACCGGGACAGCTCCCAGACCAGCGTCTTGGGGACGTCCTTGATCGGCCCGAACCCGCCCGCCGAATCCCCGTACAGCGTCGAGTAGCCGGTCGCGAGCTCGCTCTTGTTGCCGGTGGTGAGCACGAGGTGCCCGGCCGCGTTGGACAGCGCCATCAGCACGACCCCGCGCACCCGGGCCTGCAGGTTCTCCGCGGGCAGCCCCGTCTCGGGGAACCCAGCCGGAGCGAGCGAGGCGCCGAACGCGTCGACGATCGCGGCGATCGGGATCGTCGCCGCGTGCAGGCCCTGCCGCTTGACCAGGTCTTCGGCGTCGCTGACCGAATGATGCGAGGAGTACCGGCTGGGCATCAGCACGACGTACACATTCCCCGGGCCGATCGCGTCGGCGGCGATCGTGGCGGTCAGCGCGGAGTCGATGCCACCTGACAGCGCCAGGATGACCGAACGGAACCCGTTCTTGCGCACATAATCCCTGACCCCGGTCACCAGCGCCGCGTACACTTCGGCCGGATCGGGCAGCCGATGCCAGAACATCCCCGTCCCCTCGGGCCTGAAGACCTCCGGAACCTCCGACGCTTCTGCCGCCTCTTCAAGCCCATCCGGCTGGTAGGCTCCGCCCGCCCCAGGTGACGCCGCCCCCCGTGGCCGCGCCTCCAGCCACGGGGGCAGCGTCACCCGCCTGATCGTGATCACCGTGCCGTCGCCCGCGTCCACCGGCTCGTCCCCGGTCGCCTCTCCCGGCCCCGCCGCGGGCAGGTCCAGGTCGGCGACGACGAGCGCCTCGTCGAACTGGGGCCCGCGGGCGATCAGCGCGCCGTCCGCGGCGACCAGGATCGAGTCACCGTCGAAGACCAGCTCATCCTGCCCGCCGATCATGTTGGCGTACGCCAGCGCGGCCCCGGCCTCGCGCGCCCGCCGGACGCACAGGTCAAGCCGCACGTCGTCCTTGCCGCGCTCGTAGGGCGACGCGTTCGGCACCACCAGCAGGGCCGCCCCGGCGCGCCGGCAGGCCGCCACCGGGCCGCCGTCCTGCCACAGGTCCTCGCAGATCGCAATCGCGACGTCGACCTGCTCACCGCCGTCCGCCGGCAGCCGGAACACCGGCAGCGTGTCGCCGGGCACGAAGTAGCGGAACTCGTCGAACACCCCGTAGTTCGGCAGGTGGTGCTTGGCCGAGGTGATGACGACGCGCCCGCCGTACAGCAGGGCCGCGGCGTCCTGCGGAGCACCGATCGGCAGCCCGGTCCGCGGCGCCAGGTCGGCCCGCCGGTCCAGGTAGCCGGCCACGACGGCGACCCCGCCCAGACCGCTGGCGGCCAGCCGCTCCGCCACGCCGTGCAGCGCCGCGATGGACGCTTCCACGAACGAGGCCCGCAGCGCGAGATCCTCCACCGGGTAACCGGTCAGCATCATCTCGGGGAACACCACGACCCTGGCCCCGCGCCCGGCGGCGCGGCGCGTCCACTCGATGATCAGCTCGGCGTCGCCTTCCAGGTCACCGACCGTCGCGTTAACCTGGGCAAGCGCAATTCGCAGCATTGTCACGCCCCCAGCCTAGGCCGTAGGCCGCTGATCCCCGGTGCCCGGTGCTCACCGGACATCAACCCAGGCCACTGTAACCACGAGGAAACACCAGCCGGGCAAACTCGGGTGATACGTGCAGCGCACCCGCTGAACCTTTTACCGGGTCGAGGTCGCCGAGGGCTGGTCAAGCGATGGGGAACGTCTAAGGTGATTACCGTGGACAGGCAGGAAGAATTCGTGCTGCGCACGCTCGAGGAACGCGACATCCGGTTTGTCCGGCTGTGGTTCACCGACGTCCTCGGCACGCTGAAGTCGGTGGCCGTCGCACCCGCCGAACTCGAGGGCGCGTTCGCCGACGGGATCGGTTTCGACGGCTCCGCCATCGAGGGGTTCGCGCGGGTCTACGAGGCGGACATGATCGCCCGGCCGGATCCGTCGACGTTCCAGCTGCTGCCGTGGCGCGGCGAGTACCCCGGGGTGGCCCGGATGTTCTGCGACATCCTGCTGCCGGACGGGTCGCCGTCGTACGCGGACCCGCGCTGGGTGCTCAAGCGCAACCTCAGCCGGGCCTCCGACCTCGGGTTCACCTTCTACGCGCACCCGGAGATCGAGTTCTTCCTGCTCCGGGAGCGGCCCGAGCCCGGTGACAAACCCAAGCCGATCGACACCGGCGGCTACTACGATCACACGCCGCACAGCATCGCTCATGACTTCCGCCGGACCGCCATCACCATGCTCGAATCCATGGGCATCTCGGTGGAGTACAGCCACCACGAGGGCGCCCCCGGTCAGCAGGAGATCGACCTGCGCTACGCCGACGCGCTGACCACGGCGGACAACGTCATGTCGTTCCGGCTGGTGATGAAGGAGGTGGCGATCGAGCAGGGCGTCTACGCGACGTTCATGCCCAAGCCGTTCACCGACCATCCAGGTTCCGGCATGCACACCCACGTGTCGCTGTTCGAAGGCGACAGGAACGCGTTCTACGAGGCCGGCGCGGAGTTCCAGCTGTCCAAGACCGGCCGGGCGTTCATCGCCGGGCTGCTGCGGCACGCACCCGAGATCACCGCGGTCTGTAACCAGTGGGTGAACTCCTACAAGCGGCTGTGGGGCGCGGCTGAGCGCACCGCCGGCGCGGGCGGCGAGGCCCCCGCGTACGTGTGCTGGGGGCACAACAACCGTTCGGCCCTGGTCCGGGTGCCCATGTACAAGCCGCAGAAGGGTAACTCGACGCGGGTCGAGTTCCGCTCGGTGGACGCCGCCTGCAACCCTTACCTGGCCTTCGCCGTGATCCTGGCGGCCGGCCTCAAGGGCATCGAGAACGACTACGAGCTGCCGCCCGGCGCCGAGGACGACGTGTGGGCGCTGACCTCCGCCGAGCGCCGGGCGCTCGGCATCCGGCCGCTGCCCCAGGACCTGGACCAGGCCATCAGGGTCATGCAGGACAGCGAGCTGGTCGCCGAGACCCTCGGCGAGCACGTCTTCGACTTCTTCCTGCGCAACAAGCGCGAGGAGTGGCAGGAATACCGCCGCCAGGTCACAGAATACGAGCTGGGCCGCTACCTCCCGATGCTCTGACCTGGAAGAAGGCAAGCGCTCCCGACCCGGCCTGCGCAGCTGACGGCCTAGGTATGGCCCCCGCCAGCCCGGTTCTGCAGGATGCCCAGGGCTCCGGCGTGTTCCGTGAATGTCCCATTTCTGTCCTAATCGAGGCCGTGGAGGTGGAGGGTTTCGGCGGGGGTGGTGTGGTCGCGGCGGCCTTCGGGGACGTGCAGGTAGCCGGCGTCTTTGATGGCCGCGATGATGGCGGCGCGGATGGTGGCCAGGTTGGCGGGCCCGCTGCCGGTGCGGCTGGTGGCGGTGTCTTCACTGAATGTCGTGTCCCTGATGTGGTGATGTGCCTCGATGGACCAGTGCTCGCGGACCAGGCGGGCCAGGTCCTGCGCGGTGGCGTGCGCGCTGGTGAGACTGGTGACGGCGTAGACGGTCTCGCGGGTGGTCCTGCCGGTAGCGGTGTCCTGCCGTCGGCGGGTGATCTTGATGGCCTGGCGGGCGTGCGGGAAGTCCAGGCGGCTGACGTGGGCGGCCTTCAAGGTCCTGGCCTGCGAAGGCTGCGGCCGTGCCCGGTGTCGCGGGTAGAACTGCCAGCAGGGACCTGCCGCCAGGGCAGGGCCCTGACCCGGGCGTGCAGCAGCGGCTGGTTCTTTTTCACCACCGCGATGTACTGGGATTTCTTCTCACCTGCCAGCCAGTCCAGGTTCGCCCGGACCGTATGCAGGGCGCCGGAGGTCACCACGGCCCCGGCCAGGTCCAGGGGGTCCAGGAGCTCAGTGAAATGGCTGGTCTCGTTGTGCTTGACATCCACCTCGAGGTGATCCAGCAGGTGGCCGCCGTGCTCGGCGACACCGAGAAGATGGACCCTGGTGCCGTCGGCGCGCCGGGCGCCGCGGGAGGTCTTTCCGTCCACCGCCACGGCCCGGGCAGGGCCCTGGTCAGGGCGCGTGGGTCGAGCCGGTCCAGGACCACCCGGATCGTCTTCTCATCTGGTGCCCGGTACCGGCCGCCGATCGGGTCCCACGGGGCGTGCAGGCGGGCCAGGTCTGCCTGGCTGGCCCGCCTGATCCACTGCCCGACGGCGGTGAAGCGGTCGTTCCCGGCGGCGGTGAACGCGCAGACCGCGACCGCGATCAGGCAGGCCAGCGGGTAGATCCGCCCTTGCGGTGAGCGCGGGCCGGGCAGTGCTTCCAGCCGCTGCCACGCACCGGGGGCCAGGTTCTCGCCGTCAGGACCGGATTCGACCACGCGCGCAGCCACGCGCGACAATGCCATTGCGGGCATGCCACACCTCGTTCACGTAGACCTTAGAGACCTACATGATCACGTGGCATGCCCGTATCTACAACCTGCGCAAATACCGCCCCACCACCGCATACTGCCTTAAAACTGGGTAAGTCCGGAACACGCCGGAGCCCTGCCAGGATGCCCGCGCCCTGATTTTTTTCGCGGATTTTCGGCAGCGCGCCCGCGCTTCGCCGCAGGACATAACCGCAGGCGAGAACGATATGTTACGTAAAACAAAAAAGCAGGTTAAAAAAGATCATGAAGTAATTCGCTAACAAGACGCTTTCGGATCGTAACTGAGCATTACAGTAAGGCAGAGTGGGGGTCGGACGCCAAGCGGCGATAGGAACGTGCCTATGTGTAACAACAGCTGTTGTTACACAGATTCTACATGCGGATTTCATTTCCGGGCTGCCTGCACAGCAGGTAGCGCTGGAGACTACCGGCTCGCTCGTCACATTGCTCGCAGGTTTTCTTGTCTTCGGGCGGCTGCGGCGTAACTCCCGTCTGACCGAACTAGCGCTAGCGACCGCGCTGGCTGTCATCATGCTGTCCAACGTGCTTTTCGTGATGCTGCCGCTGCTTATGGGTCAGGCAAGCGCCAATTCGACCGTGTGGGCCGCGATCATCGGCCGCTCGGCCGGCAGCTTGCTATTCGCTGTGGCCGCGTTCGTCCCGCCCGTTCGCCTTCGTCGACCCGGCCGGGCGCAAGGGCTCGCGGCGACCGGTGTAATCGTCATCTTGGTGCTGACCGCCGTCCTTCCCCGCGTCTTCGGCTCAGGCTTGCCACTTGCCGTCACCCATACCGGTGACGGCCTGCATGCCAATCCGGTGCTGACTGCGGTACAGATCGTGGCGGCGGTGCTCGCCGTTGCGGCCGCGGCCGGATACCTGAGGCGCGCTGAGCGACTAGCCGACGAGTTCTCCGGCTGGCTGGCGGTAGCCGCGATCTTCGCCACGGCTTCGCACGTCAACTACGCCTTCAGCCCGACGATCTACTCGTCCCAGGTCTCACTAGGCGACATCTTCCGCTTCTGCTTCTACGTCGTTCTCCTGGCCGGCTCGATGCGCGAGATCTGGTCATATTGGCGCGCGCTGGCCGCGGCGACCGTCGCTGAAGAGCGGCGGCGTTTTGCCCGTGACCTGCACGACGGCCTCTCCCAGGAACTGGCTTACCTCGCCCGTAACCTGTCCAGTCAGCACGGAGCCGTTGATGAGGAGACGCTGCGTCGGCTGCGGGCCTCTGTCGACCGGGCCCGGCTCGCATCCCGGCAGGCCATAGACATGGTCGCGGCACCTGGCCGGCCCGCGCTCGCCGACGCTCTCACCGAGGCGGCCGGCGCGGTCGCGGAGAGATTCGGCCTCAGCCTTTCCCTTGATCTCGCCTCAGGCATCGGCATGGCGCCCGCGCGAGCGGACGCGCTGGTGCGGATCGCTTGTGAGGCGCTCACCAACGTGGCCAGGCACAGCGGTTCTCGCCAGGTCAGCCTGATCCTGCGGCGCGAAGGTGGCCGCGTGCGCATGCGGGTGCGCGATTCGGGTCATGGGTTTGACACCGCCGCCTATCGCGGCGGCTTCGGGCTCACGTCGATGAGCGACCGCGCTCGCTCCGTCGGCGGCGAGCTAAGCATCATCTCTGAGCCGGGTGCGGGCAGTCAGGTGGAGGCAACGTTGTGAGCATGAAAAAAAGGCTTCTCCGCATCTTGATCGCCGACGACCACGCCCCGACCAGGGCCGACGTACGCCGAGTGCTGGTGGCCGACGAGCGCTTTGAAATCTGCGCGGACATGGCCGACGCCGCGGGCGCCGTGCAGGCGGCGGTGCGCGAGCGGCCCGATGTGTGCCTGCTCGACGTCAGGATGCCTGGCGGCGGCCTCTCGGCGGCATGGGAGATCGCGGCCAGGCTGCCGCGTACCAAGATCGTGATGCTGACGGTTTCCGGTGAGGACGCCGACCTTTTCGCAGCGCTCCGAGCCGGTGCAGAAGGCTACTTGCTGAAGACGATGAATTTCGCCTGGCTGCCTGATGCCCTGGCCGGTGTCTGCTCAGGTGAGGCGGCTATTCCGCCCAAGCTGGTCGCGCGAATGCTGATGCGGTTCCGCACGCGTGACCCACGCTCGCGGCGGCCCCTCGACCATGGGTCCGCCGAGCACCTGACAAGCCGCGAATGGGAAGTACTCGAGCTGCTCGCACAGAAAAATTCGACCGCCGAGATCGCTCGCGGCCTGGTGATCACGGCCAGTGCGGTGCGTGTTCACATTACCGCCATCGTGCGTAAGCTGCATGTTCCCGACCGGGCCGCTGCTATCGCGCTGTTCCGGGAGCGCTCAGACACCTGAGCGCCCGATCAGCGCCGGCACCTTCGGTATTTCGCCACCGCCAGGTAGCGTGAATATCGGCTGAAAGCATCGCAGCAGGAGGATATGAGCTCCATACCACCGTGCAGTACGGCACGCCGTTTATTCAGAATTAGTTTATTCAGAATTAACGGAGCAGCTCGAACCAGAAGATCGAGTTCGCTTTCCTTCATGGCAAGGGCTCAGGGGAGCTGCCATAGGTCGGTGGTCCTGTTAGTACGCCAGAAAACCGGCCTGCGCTCGAAAATGGCGCATCTTTTCACATTGATGCTACCTGGCATGCCCGCGCTTCGGAAGGAAGCTGAGGAAGGGCAAGAAAATGACAACGCTTGTCACGGGTGGCGCCGGTTTCATCGGCTCCCACCTAACCGAGAGCCTGCTCAGCGGCGGCGAGGACGTCATCGTCCTCGATGACCTGAGCACCGGCAATGAGCAGAACCTCGCCGCGGTCCTGGACCAGCCGTCACTTCAGTTCGTTAAGGGTTCGGTTCTCGACGCGTCTGTCGTGGACGAACTCGTCGGCCGGGCCCACACCGTCTATCACCTCGCCGCCGCGGTGGGGACCTTCACGATCCTGGACCGGACGCTCGAGAGCCTGCGTACCAACCTGCACGGGACGGAGAACGTCCTGGACAGCGCACTCCGGCACGGCGCGCGCGTCCTGGTCGCGTCGACCAGCGAGGTCTACGGCAAGAACACCAAGATCGGGCTGCGGGAAGACGACGACCGCCACGTCGGGTCTCCGCTGAAGAACCGCTGGTCCTATGCTGAGGCCAAGGCGCTCGACGAGACCCTCGCCTACCTGTATGCGGTGGAACACGGTCTGCAGACGGTCATAGTCCGGCTGTTCAACACCGTCGGCCCGCGTCAGACCGGCCGCTACGGCATGGTTATCCCGCGCTTCGTCGGGCAGGCGCTCGCCGGCCAGCCACTCACCGTGTTCGGGACCGGCCAGCAGGCGCGCTGTTTCTGCCACGTCCACGACGTGGTGCCTGCCCTGCAGGCCCTGATGGCGGACACCGCGGCGTATAGCCAGGTCTTCAACCTCGGCGGCTCCGAGCAGGTGTCCATCACCCAGCTCGCCGAGCGAGTGGTGGCCCACGTCGGCTCGTCAAGCACCATTACGTACGTGCCCTATGAATCGGCCTACGGACCGGGATTCGAGGACATGCAGCGACGCGTGCCCGACTGCACCCGGGCTCAGCAGCAGATCGGGTTCCGGCCCGTCCGGTCGCTGACCGACATCATTCAGGCCGTCGTCGCGCACCAGGTCGCTGACCGCCCTGAAGTGCCCGCCATGTCCGGGTGAGCCTGAGTGATCCCGGTCTGGCTGATATTCGCGCTGGTCTTCGGCATTAACTTCACCCTGTGGGGGGCGATCGGATTCCTCCGGATCGTGGACAGCGCGCTGGACAGGATCCGGCGCTTGCCGCGGAACCCTGGCTCGGCGGCGCATCGGGCCCGGCGCGCTGACCTGATCGTTCAGGCGGCCGCACCCGGCGGCCGGGCTGGCCCGGCCCTGGCCTCGGACGGCGGCAGGATCCTCGGCGTCGCCGATCTCGCGGTTCTGATGGCTGCGCACAACGAAGAGGTGGTCATCGACGACTCCCTGGCGGCCATCACCGCTCTGGTGCCGCCGGAGAACGTGCACGTGGTGTCGGACGCGTCCACCGACAACACGGTCGCCCTGGCTCGCCGGCATGGCGTCAACGTCATCGAGACCGCCACCAACGTCGGCAAGGCCGGTGCCCTGGAGGAGGGCATCAGGACGTTCGGCCTGGTCGAGCGGTTCAGCGTCGTGGTCTTGCTCGACGCCGACACCAGGCTTGATCCCGGGTATTTCCAGGCGGCGCTGCCGTTGTTCGATGACCCGCACATCGTCGCAGTGGCAGGGTGTGCCCACAGCAACTGGCATACTCCCGGCATGTCGTTCACGGGCCGGCTGGTGACGGCCCACCGAAGCCGGATCTATGCGCTGACGCAGCGGCTGCTGAAGTACGGCCAGACCTGGCGGCGGACCAACGCCACCCACATCGTGCCCGGCTTCGCCAGCATGTATCGCACGACCGTCCTCCCTGACATCACGATCAACCCGCCCGGCCTGGTCATCGAAGACTTCAACATGACCTTCGAGGTCTACCGGAAGCACCTGGGCCGGGTGGGCTTCACGGTTGGCGCCAGGGCCGTCACCCAGGACCCGGATACGGTCCATGACTACATCAAGCAAACGAAACGCTGGGCTCTCGGGCTATGGCAGACGGTGCGCCGTCATCGGCTGCGCCTGGATCTGCTGTCGGTGATGCTCTGCGTGCTTCTCCTCGAGCTGCTGACCGCGAGCCTGACCTTCCTCATGCTGCCCGTGATCGTCGTCATCCTCGCCGTGCCGGACCTTTTTCCCCCGGTGCTGCACTGGCCGGTGGCGTCGGCGGTCCATACCGCCGTCGCGAGTCACACCAGCCTGCGGACCATCTACCTCGGCGTCCTGGTGCCCGACCTGCTGCTGACGCTGGTCGTGGCGGCGGTCGAGAGACGGCCGCGGTATCTCCTTTATGGCCTGTTCTTCGTGTTCATGCGGACCATTGACGCGGCGATCGCTGTCTACACGCTGCCGCGCGCTTGGCGGGAGCAATCAACCGGCCGATGGGTGAGCCCAGCCCGGCGCGATCCAGCCGGCGCCGCCGCCAGCTACCCCGCCGGACGGCGGCGGGAGCGGCAGGCTGAGCCGGAGTCGGCCGATACGCGCGCGTTTGCCGAAACGGCGCAGGCCGGGGATATCCAGGCCCAGGTCCGCCTCGGGCGGCTCTGCGTCTTCACGCTGAACCCGCCGGACTTGTCCGAGGCCCGGATCCGGTGGACCAAGGCCGCAGCAGCCGGGCACACCGGGGCGCAATTCAACCTGGGGGTCATGCTCGCGACCGAGCTGGACCCGCCGGAGCTGGCCGAGGCCCGGATGTGGTGGACCAAAGCCGCAGCCGCCGGGCACACCGAAGCGCAGATCAACCTGGGAGTCTTGCTCGCGGACCTGCTGGACCCGCCCGAGCTGGCCGAGGCCCGCACCTGGTACTCCAAGGCCGCCGCCACCGGGGACACCCGGGCCCAGCACGGCCTCGGGCGGCTGGTCATTTGATCCGCCGCGCTACGAAACAGGTGACCGGCCGCGTATACGAATACAGAGTTTTTAGGCGCGCGACAACTCCAGTCAGTTTCGAGGTCAGCACACGTTTAACTACCGGACGCTCGACGCCGCTGCGCCCGCAACGGTCGCGCCCCTCGGCGGCCGCGGACGACGATGGCGCGGGCTGCCGCCGTACTGCATCGTGCTTGAGGTCGTGCTGCTCGGCGCCGTGGTCTGGGGATTGATTGTGTTGAGTCCGCCCAGCCAAAGCCTCGTCGTGGCCTCTGTGCCTTACTGGAACATCGACTACGGCACGACGTCGGTGCTCTCGAACCGGCATACGTTTAGCGAGATCTCGCCATGGATGTACGGGCTGAACAGCAGCGGCCAGATCGTGCCGCAGTACGGTCCCGCGCAAGCCGCCACGCTAGACGCGCAGCTCGCGCGCCTGCGCGCGGCGCGGATCCCGGTGGTGCCCACGCTCGCCAATGTCGTACAGGGCCAGTGGGCTTACCAGCCGGTCATTACCAGCATCTTGTATATCCCCAGGGTGAGGGCACAGCACGTGGCCGCGATCGTCGCCCTGGTGGAGCGGCAGCACTACGCGGGGATCGACATCGACTACGAGGACCTGCGCGCCAGCGACCGGAGTGCCTTCACTGCCTTCATCACCCAGCTGGCCGGCGCGCTGCACGCCAAGGGCAAGGTGCTGTCCGTCGACCTTTTCGCGAAGCCCGACAATCGCGGCTACGACCAGCGGAATGTGGCACAGGACTATCAGGCCATCGGCCAGGTGGCCGACCAGGTGCGGCTGATGGGTTATGACTATCACTGGACTAGTTCGGCGCCCGGGCCGGTCGCGCCCATCGGCTGGATCCGGGCCGTGCTCCGCTACGCCAAGACCCAGATACCCGCCAGCAAGATCATTCTAGGCGTCCCCCTCTTCGGCTACGACTGGACCGGCGGGCACGGCACGCCAGTGAGCTGGCTGCAGGCCTTCCAGCTGTCCGAGCAGTACGGGGTACAGCCGCATTTCGACGCCGCCAGCCAGTCGCCGTGGTTTGCGTACACCGATCCATCCGGCCGCCGGCACGTGGTCTGGTTCGAGAACGGGCCAAGCACCCAGGCGAAGTTCGAGGCGGCGGAAAGTGCCGGGATCGGCGGCGTCTACGTCTGGATGTACGGGCTTGAGGACACGAGCATCTGGACCGCGCTGCGGCAGAGCTTGCCGCACCGCCTGTCCGCGGCCACCCTGTGGCGGGCCGGGACTTAATGCCGCAAGCGCTCAGATACCTGAGCGCCCTATCCTCGCCGGAGCCCTTCTCATCTCACCACCGGCAGGTAGCGTAACTAACGCTAATTACTTCGATTTCACATTAGGCGGGGGTGGAAAACCTGTGCTCGGATCTGTTTCGCCTGTACTGCATTGGCGCAAACGCGGCCCGCGATTGGCGGTGGCGGTAATCGCCACGGCCCTGCTCATGGCAGGGTTGATCGCGGGGCCCCTCACGCAGGCCAAGGCGGTAACTTCACCTGTGACGGTGTCGCTTACGTTCGACGACTCAAATGCTGATCAGCTGCCGGCTGAACAGACGATAAAATCCCTCGGCCTGCACGGCACCTTTTACACGGTGTCGGGATGGGTTAATCAGCCCGGCTATCTGACGCTGGCCCAGGTGCAGCAGATCGCTGCGGACGGCAACGAGATCGCCGGGCACACGATCGAGCATCCAGATCTGCCTACTCTGGCCGCCGGAGAACAGCAGCGGGAGATCTGCAACGACCGGGTCAACCTGATCAACTGGGGCTTCCAGCCGACTGACTTCGCCTACCCGTTCGCCGACGCTGACACGAACGAGACGGACGCGAAGGCCTGCGGGTACAACAGCGCCCGGGGTCTTGGCGACGTGGTCGACCCCCAGGGCGACTGCAACGGCTGCGTCTACGCCGAGACGACGCCACCGCCGGATCCGTACTACCTGCGCGCTCCGGACGAGGTCGACTCGACCGTGACTCTGGCCCAGATGGAAAAGCAGGTGACTCAGGCTCAGTCACACGGCGGCGGCTGGGTCATCCTCACCTACCACCACATCTGCACCCCCATTGGGGCTGCGAACTGCCCGGCCGATCTGTCCACCACGCCGACCATCTTCAACGCGTTCGTGACCTGGCTCGCCGGCCAGGGCTCCAACGGCGTCACGGTGAAGACCGTTCAGCAGGTGATCGGCGGCACGTTCAACCCAGGGGTGTACGCCAGCCCGCCGGCTCCGGCCGCCCCGGGCGTCAACGCCCTGGTAGACCCGGCGCTGACGAGCATCGACTCCACCACGGGGTTCCCGGCGTGCTATCAGCCTGGCGGCTGGGGCACCAACACGGTGGCCTGGGCGAGCAGTACCAGCGTCCCACCAGGATCGCCTACCGGATCGACGTCACAGAACGTCACGATAACCAGCTACAGCTCGGGCGACGCCAAGCTGTTGCCCACCTTGGACCAGGGGGCCTGCACACCAACCGTGGTCCCGGGTGACACCTACAACCTGAGCGTCCGGTACGAATCCACGGCGGTCAGCCAGTTCGCTCTGTACTACAGAACGACCTTCGGTAGCTGGGTCTACTGGACGTCGAGCCCGTGGTTTGCCGCGGCATCGACGTGGGCGCAGGCCACCTTCACCACGCCGGCGGTGCCGGCCGGGGCCAACGGCGTCAGTTTCGGACTGGCCCTGATCGCCAATGGGACCCTGACGACCGACGACTACAGCTTCGTCCTCCCCGCCTCGGGAGGTGCGGCCATCCAGGCCGCCCTGACTGGGCCCCCGGGACCCATCATCTCGATCGCCAATGAGCGGGTGCGCGTGCACTCGCACCTCCGGCTGCTGATTCCCGGCCGGGGCAACATCAGGCCGGGCCGGAGCTTCCCGATGCCGGAGAATCCCGGACCTCACGCCAAGTCGCCCACCTAAGCGCTCGGAGACCTGCTTAACGCCGCCGGTCACGTCACAAGAGCGTGACCGGCGGCGCTGGGCGGTGCGGATAAGCGGGCAGGACGTCGATTTCCCGATCCGGGATCGGCCGCTCATGTTCCGTCGTCGCTGTCACAACCCGAAACCCCTGGGGGTATCCGTGAATGTTTTCCGGCATGATCGCGCGGCCGAGCGCAGGCCTCGTGATGGACAGACCGCGCTGGTATCTACCGACCTGCTGGTGATCGGCCTCGGGTACGTCGGGCTGCCGCTGGCTCGCGAAGCGGCGTTCTCCGGGCTCACCGTGGTCGGCTACGACCTGAACACCGAGATGGTGGCCGCGCTGAACGCCGGCCGCTCGCACGTGGGCGACGTGCCGGGCTGCGATGTGGCCGAGATGCTGAGGAAGGGCTTCCGGGCGACATCGGACGAAGCCGACGCCGGGGACCCCGATACGGTGGTGATCTGCGTGCCCACGCCATTGTCGGCTGATACCGGGCCTGACCTATCCGCGGTCCGCGGAGCGGTCGAGGTGACCGGGCGGATGCTCCGGCCCGGCATGCTCGTCGTGCTCGAGTCAACCACGTATCCCGGCACGACCGATGAAGTCGTGCGGCCGCTGCTGGAGAAGGCTTCCGGGCTCATGGCCGGCGTCGACTTCTCGCTGGCGTTCTCGCCCGAGCGGATCGATCCAGGTAATCCCCGCTATTCCATCCGGAACACCCCCAAGGTCGTCGGCGGGCAGACATCGTCCTGCGCCGACGCGGCCGAGCGGTTCTACGGCCAGCTCTGCGATCAGGTGGTCCGGGCCAGGTCCGCGCGCGAAGCGGAGATGACCAAGCTCCTGGAGAACACCTACCGGCACGTCAACATCGCGCTGGTGAACGAAATGGCGATCTTCTGCCATGAACTCGGGGTGGACTTGCGGGACGCCATCCGGTGCGCGGCCACGAAGCCCTTCGGCTTCCAGGCCTTCCACCCCGGGCCCGGCGTAGGAGGCCACTGCATACCGATCGATCCGAACTACTTGTCCTACAAGGTCCGGACGCTCGGCTACCCGTTCCGGTTTGTCGAGCTCGCCCAGGAGATTAACGGCCGGATGCCGGTGTACACCGTCGACCGGGCCGCCGAGCTGCTCAACAGCAACGCGAAGCCGCTGAAGGGCGCGCATGTGCTGCTGCTCGGTGTTACCTATAAGCCGAACGTGGCCGATCAGCGTGAGTCCCCGGTCCAGCTGGTGGGGCGGAAGCTCCGCTCCCGCGGTGCGGTGCTGACGTACCACGACCCCTACGTGGACGAGTGGCGGCTCAGCGAAGAGCCGGTCCGGCGGGCCACCGACCTCGACGAAGAAGTCGCGCAGGCCGACCTGGTGATCCTGCTGCAAGACCACTCCTCGTACGACCTGGACCGTATCTCACGTGACGCCCGCCTCGTCCTGGACACGCGCGGCCGCATCGAGGGACCCAACGTAGAAATACTGTGACACGGTCCGGTGCCTTACTCCTCGAACCGGCCGCCTAGGTACCTGGCCAGGAAACGCTCGGCCGCGGCGTAGAACTTCAGCCGGTTCTCCGGCTTGGCGAAGCCGTGGCCCTCGTCGGGGAAGAGCATGTACTCGTGCTCGATCCCGGCCTGCTCAAGCGCGGCCACGATCTGCTCGGACTCGGCCTGCTTGACCCGCGGGTCGTTGGCGCCCTGGGCGATCAGCAGCGGGATCCGGATGTCACGGGCCCGGGACAGCGGCGAGCGTGACCACAGGAACTCCTGGTCCGTTTCCGGGTTTCCGACCCGCTTGTACAGCTGCGCCGCCATCGGCTTCCAGTACGGCGGGATCGTCTCAAGCAGCGTCTGCAGGTTCGACGGGCCGACGATATCCACCGCGCAGCAGAACACGTCCGGCGTGAACGCCGCGCCGACCAGCGCCGCGTACCCGCCGTAGGAGCCGCCGTAGATCGCGACCTTCGCCGGATCGGCCCAGCCCTGGTCCACCGCGTAGGCGACCGCGTCCAGCAGGTCGTCATGCATCTTGGCGCCCCACTCGCGGTCGCCGGCGGTCACGAACGACTTACCGTAGCCGGTCGAGCCGCGGTAGTTCACCTGCACGCAGAGGTAACCCCGGTTGGCCAGCCACTGCGCCTCGGGATTCCAGCCCCAGGTATCGCGCGTCTGCGGGCCGCCATGCACGTCGAGCACCGTCGGCAGGCCGGAGCGGCCGCCGTCCGGCGGGAAGGTGACGTACCCGTGGATGGTCAGCCCGTCCCGCGCCTTGAACGAGAACGGCTCCATCCGGGCCAGGGTGTACCGGGACAGCTCGGGACGGCTGTCGAACAGGAAGCTGCCGGTGCGGCTGGGCCGGTCGTAGGAGAAATACTGGACCGGCCCGGCGTCGTCGGTGAACGCGATCAGCCAGGTCTTGTCGGCCTCGTCCCGGCCGACCGGCTGCGGGTCGCCGTGGTGCAGCGCCCGGATCGCCTTGAAGTCGGGCTCCACCGCCGGGTCGAGCACGTGGTACTCGATACGGTCCTTGAGCACCTCGACGATCTGCGGTTCCCGCGTGTCCGGATGCAGCATCGCGCCCGCCACGTCCGCTTCGGGATCTTCGAGGAGCACCTGGGTGGCGCCGGTGGCGAGGTCGACCCTGGTGAGCCTGCCGGTGTCCACGCCGATCGAGCTGATGGCCAGCAACGAGGTCCCGTCGGCGCTGAACGACAGCGCGTCGCTGGCCGGGGCGTCGTCGGCCGGGATGGTCACCAGCGTCCGCCAGCTGTCCTCCGCGCTGTCCCGCACGAGCAGGTCGAACCCGCCGTCGGGCAGTGGCGAGACCGCGGCCCTGACCACCATGTCCTCGTCCGCCAGCCATCCGGCGTACCCGGGGTTCTCGATCAGCTTGGTCAGTTCCCCGGTTGTCAGGTTGAGCCGGAAGACGTCATGCAGCTGCGGGTTCTCACGGTTCATCCCGACGAGCACCTCGTTGCGGTGCCGCTTGCTGGTAGCGATGATCCGCGCCTGGATGCCGTCGAACGGCGTCAGGTCACGCCGCGCCATCGTCTCCATGTCGACGTCGTACAGCCGCCAGTTCTCGTCCCCGCCGGTGTCCTGCACGTACAGCAGGTGCCTGCCGTCATGCGCCCAGGCGAACGCCCGGATGCCACGGTCGCTGTCGTCGGTGACCACCGACGCGGCGTCCCAGTCGACGCTGGAAGGGCCTGAGGCGCCGATCGGTGCCACCCAGACGTTGAGCACTCCGTCGCGCGGCGCGATCCAGGCCAGCCGGGTGCCGTCGGGCGAGATATGCGGACTGACGCGCTCCGGATTGCCGAAGAGCACGTTGCGGGGGATGAGATCGGCCATGACCTCATGCCTACCACACCGGGCTGAGCGTCCGGCCCGCCGCCGGCCGGGGTTCGCCTGGGGCGTAGGGACCCGTGGCCAGGAAGCTCAGCCGGAGAACCAGTGTGCCGGCGCGGGGCTGGTGTTGTGGTAGATGTGCTTCTTTTCCTGGTATTCGTCCAGGCCGGAGGGCCCGAGCTCGCGGCCGATGCCGGACTGGCCGAAGCCGCCCCATTCCGCCTGCGGCAGGTAGGGGTGGTAGTCGTTGATCCACACCGTGCCGTGGCGTAGCGCGCCGGCCACCCGCTCGGCCTGGCCCGCGTCCGACGTCCACACCGCTCCGGCCAGGCCGTAACTCGTGTCGTTCCCGAGCCGGATCGCCTCGTCTTCGGTGCTGAACCGCTCGACCGTCACCACCGGCCCGAACACCTCCTCCCGCACCACCGTCATGTCCCGGTGGCAGCCGCCGAGCACCGTCGGCCGCAGGAAGAAACCCTGGGCCAGTGGGGGCTGGGCCGGCCGGCTACCCCCGGCCAGCAGCTCCGCGCCCTGCGCCTGGCCCAGCGAGATGTACCTCTCCACCTTGGCCCGGTGCGCGGCGGAGATCAGCGGGCCGCATTCGGTTTCCGGGTCAAGGCCGCGGCCCAGCCGGATCCGGTCCGCGCGGGCGGCCAGCTCAGCGACGAAGCTGTCGTGCAGTGAGTCCTGCACGATCAGCCGGGCGCCCGCCGAGCACACCTGGCCGGAGTGCAGGAAAGCGGCCGTCAGCGCGTTATCGACGACGGTGTCGAAGTCGGTGCCGTCGAAGACGATGTTCGGGTTCTTGCCGCCGAGCTCGAGCGCGACCCGGCGCACTCCGCGCGCCGCCGCGGCCATGATCGCCTCGCCGGTGGCCAGCCCGCCGGTGAACGAGATCAGGTCTACGCCACGGTGTGCGACCAGGGCCTGGCCGACCGTGGCACCCTGGCCGAGCAGCAGGTTCACCACGCCCGGCGGCACATCGGCTTCCTCGAACAGCCCGACCAGCGCCACCGTGGACAGCGGGGTCAGCTCGCTGGGCTTGATCACCGCGGTGTTGCCCGCCGCCAGCGCCGGCGCGAGCTTCCAGGAGATCTGCAGCAGCGGGTAGTTCCAGGGCGCGATGAGCGCGCAGACACCGACCGGCTCGTGCGTGATACGGCTGGTCACGTGGAGCCGGCCGGGGTCGACTACCCGTCCCGCGTGCGAACCGGCGATGCCCGCGTAGTAGCGGAAGACGGCGGTCGTGTCATCCACGTCGGCGCGCGCCTCGTTCAGCGTCTTGCCGGTGTCGAGGCTTTCCGTGCGGGCCAGCTGCTCGCGGTCCCGCTGCAGCAGGTCGGCGATCTTGGCGAGCAGGGCCGCCCGGTCGGTCACCGTCGACTGGCGCCACGGGCCGTCGTCGAACGCCTCGCGGGCGGCTGTGACCGCCGCGTCCACGTCCGCCGCGGACGCCTCGGCCACGGTGTCCAGCGGGGTGGCGTCGAACGGGTTGATGGTCTGTGAGGTGCCGTCATCGGCAGCCGGGGCCCACTTTCCCGCGATGAAGAGATATTTCACGCCCGGCTCCCAGGGATCAGTGTGACCTCGCCACTATAGACGCGCCCGGCCCTGGCGGTTAGCGTCACAAGGGAGCCGCAGGTTCCGCCGTGACCTGCAGCTCCACCCGGTGGAGCAACGCCGCCGGATATCAACTAGTTTTGCTGAGGTGAGTGGTTCGCGAACCACGCTGGCAGGGTGGCTGGCGCGGATAGGTTTCGCCGATGCCGCGCGGGCCGAACGCCTTTTGCTTACCGATCTCGGTATCACCGAGGCCGAGCTGAGGACCGACACGGTCGTGACGGCTCTGGCCGTCGTGGCCGACCCCGACCTGGCCCTGATCGGGCTGGCGCGGATCTTCGACGCCGCGGATCACCCGCACGCCCTGCGCGCGGCGCTCCGCAGCGAGCAGGATTTCCGTGACCGGCTGACCGCGGTGCTCGGCGTCAGCGCGGGCCTGGCCGATCATCTGGCCAGGCACCCGGAAGACTGCCAGGTGCTGCGCGGTGCCGTCAGCCCCCCCACTGCGGCGCAGCTGCGCGAGGAGATGCTGCACGCGGTCGGTGTGCCCCCTGGTGACCTGGCCGGTCCCGACGCCCCCGACGATCCGGTGGCCTGCGAGAAGGAGCCCACGGCCGCGCTGGCCGCGGCGTACCGCCGTCGTCTGCTGCACCTCGCGGCCCGGGACATGACCGGGGTCGCGACCGTCGACGCGGTGGCCGAGGAGCTGGCCGACATCGCGGCGGCGGTGCTGGAGGCGGCCCTGGCCATCGCCCGGGCCGAGCTGCCCCCCAAGTCCGTGCCGGTCCGGCTCGCCGTGCTCGCCATGGGCAAGTGCGGCGGCCGTGAGCTGAACTACGCCAGCGACGTCGACGTGATCTTCGTGGCCGAGCCGGTCAAGGGCGAGGAGGACGAGACCGCCGCGCTCGCCACCGCCAGCCGGCTCGCCGCGGGCCTGATCGGCGTGTGCGCGCGGTCCACCCCGGAGGGCAGCATCTTCCCGGTCGACCCGAACCTCCGGCCGGAAGGCCGGTCCGGCCCGCTGGTCCGCACGCTGGCCAGCCACCAGGCCTACTACCAGCGCTGGGCGAAGACCTGGGAGTTCCAGGCCCTGCTGAAGGCCCGGCCGGTGGCGGGCGATATCGCCCTGGGCCAGGCCTACGCGGACACGCTCGGCCCGCTGGTCTGGCAGGCGGCCCGCCGCGAGCATTTCGTCGAGGACGTGCAGGCCATGCGCCGGCGCGTGGAGCACTCGCTGCCCGCCAGCCAGGCCGGGCGTGAGCTCAAGCTTGGCCCGGGCGGGCTGCGGGACATCGAGTTCGCCGTCCAGCTGCTGCAGCTGGTGCACGGCCGGATCGATGAGACGCTGCGCGTGCCCGCGACGCTGCCCGCCCTGGCCGCCCTGGCCGCCGGCGGGTACGTCGGCCGGGCCGACGCGGAGGAACTGGCCGCCGCCTACCGCTTCCTGCGCCGCACCGAGCATCTGCTGCAGCTGCACCGGCTGAGCCGCACGCACACCCTGCCGGAGGATCCCGCCGTACTTCGCCGGCTTGGGCGGGCGATGCGGTTCATCGACCGGCCGAACGAACCGTGGTGGCAGTCCGCGGAAACCGTGAGCCGCCCCGATCCGGCGGTCGAGTTCGATGAGTTGTGGCGCCGCCACGCCCGGCAGGTCAGGCGCCTTCACGAGAAGCTGTTCTACCGGCCGCTGCTCGAAGCGGTGGCCCGGCTGCCGTCGGAAGCGGCCAGGCTGACGCCGTTCGAGGCCCGGGCGCGGCTGGAGGCGCTCGGCTACCAGGACCCGGCCGGGGCGCTGCGCCACATCGACGCGCTGACCGCCGGGGTCTCGCGCCGCGCGGCGATTCAGCGCACGCTGTTGCCCGTGCTGCTCGGCTGGTTCGCTGACGCCGCCGAGCCGGACGCGGGCCTGCTGGCGTTCCGCCAGGTCAGCGAGGAGCTGGGCTCGTCTCCTTGGTACCTGAGGCTGCTGCGGGACGAGACCAAGGCGGCCGAGCGGATGGCCCGCGTGCTCGCGTCGAGCCGGTACGCGGCGAGCCTGCTGCTGCGCGCGCCCGAAGCGGTCGCGATCTTCGGCGACGATGCCGAGCTCGCTCCCCGCAGCCTGGCGGCGCTACGTTCGGAGATGATGGCGGCGGCCCAGCGCTACGAAGACGATGCCGAGGGCGCGGTGACCGCCGTCCGTTCGGTCCGCCGCCGCGAGCTGCTGCGGACTGCTAGCGGGGACATTTTGTGTGCCCCCGGGGGGGAGAGCCACCCCGGGGGGGACGAACCAGGAAGCCCCCCCCAGACCCCCCCCGCTCACGGGGGGGCT
>OCTA010000714.1_pt1 | contig 30520 bp, 26 predicted proteins | sample 1538991 | NCBI WGS metagenome assembly OCTA01 (sample SAMEA3539302, study PRJEB22396) | soil metagenome | biome: tundra; feature: field; material: soil | place: USA | collected 2010-05 | depth 0.15 m | reverse complement strand
GCCCGACGAGATCGTCACGGCCGAAGTCAGGCCCGACCTCGTTGCCGAGGCCCGCAAGGGATGGGGCGTCGAGAACAACATTACCAGTTCGGGCATCGCGGCTTCGTCGCGGTGAAGGGCGGCACGCAAGACTGCCCCTACACGTACATGCACGATCTGGCGGCCGGTAACTACCGCCTCCCCTGGGAGCGCGACGTGCAGGTGACCGACGGGACGAGCTGCGGATTCCCGGCGCTGGCCCGGGCGTACCGGGGCCCCGAGCCCCGTCGCTAGGTCGTTCAGAGCTGGCCGCGCGCTCTCGGGTGGCGCGCCCGCGGCGCGGCTCGCACCGGTCCCGGCGTCGCCGCGGGCACGTCGGGCACGAGCGGCAACGTGTCGATCGAGACGCTTGGCGTGTCCGCCATCGGTAGCGCCTCCACGGGGACCGTCACGACGGACGCAGAAGGGGCTGCGCTCGCTGACGCCGCCGGATTTGTGGACAACGCGGGAGGGGACGCCTTCGGAGCGAACGCCGTCGGGGGGACTTCGGGGCTCCGAGCCGGCGCGGTCTCTGGCGTCGCGCGAACGAGCCAGCCGTGAACGTCGTCTCGGCGCTCGATGACCGTCACCCCCATGAGGCCCGCCGCGGCTGCCACGGCGATCCAGACTCCGAGCGAATGCGGACGTCGCGTGCGCACGGTGCCTTCGCGGTCCTGCGAGTCGGAGAGGCCGGAGGCATCGGGGCGACTGCGACGGCTGCCCTCGACGCGCGTGCTGTCGGGGCCGCCGGCGGCGTACGTGACGGCGCGGGTCGACGCATCGCGCTGCGCCTCGTTCGCGCGCGCCTCGATGCGCTGCCGGTCGGGCGCGCCGGTGAGGGTCGCCCAGTCGGTCTCGATCTGCGCCAGCCGCGCTTCGCGACGGCGAAGCACGGGGCCTGCCAGACCCTCGACCCAACCGGCGACCTCGGAGGCGTTCGCGACCGGGAGGCTCGTCTCGATGGCGCGAGCCATGTCACGCGCGGTCGCGAAGCGCCGCGCCGGGTCCCGATCGAGCGCGCACATGACGATGTCGTCGAACACGATCGGAACGCCCTGCACGTGATGGCTCGGCGGGAACACCTGGCCGAGCAAGACCTGGGCGGCGAGCTGCACGTCGCTGTCGGCGCGAAAGAGGGTCGCCCCCGTCAGCGCCTCCCAGAGGACGACGCCCGCGGCGTAGATGTCGGTCGCGCGCGTGACCCTCGCGCCGTTCACTTGTTCGGGCGCCATGTACCCGAACTTTCCCTTGATCTCGCCCGTGAGCGTGCGCTGCAGGCGGCCGGCGGCCTTGGCGATCCCGAAGTCGACCATGCGCGCGACGCCGTCGGAGCCGATGATCACGTTCTGTGGGCTGACGTCACGGTGCACGATCTGCAGCGCCGCGCCGCGCTCGTCGGTGGCTTCATGCGCCGCGTGGAGGCCGGCCAGCAACCCGCAGACGACCGCCGCCGCCACCGGGAGCGGCATCGGCTCGCGCCGCGCGCGCATCGCCGTGAAGAGCTTCGAGAGCGACTCGCCGTGCACGTACTCCATCACGATGAAGACTTCGCGGTCAGTCGCGACCACGTCGAGCGTCGGCGCCACGTTCGGGTGTCGGATGCGCGCCGTGACGCGCGCCTCGTCGAGGAACATGGTCAGGAACTCGTGCTCGCGCGCGAGATGAGCATGAAGGCGCTTGATGGCGACGATGCGCGAGAAGCTTGCGGCGCCGAGCGAGCAGCCGAAATGCACGGTCGCCATGCCGCCCGATGCGATCTCGTCGTAGATCGCATAACGCTCGTCGATGATGTGGGGACCGGACAGGCCCATCATACAAATCTATCAACACGGGAGGCGAAGTCACAACAAGAAGACTAGCGCTTTGGCGGCGCCACGTTCCCGATGTGCAACCCACACTCCCGTTTCGTGTTCTCTTCCCACCACCACCGGCCTGCACGCTCGTGCTCGCCCGGCAGCACGGCGCGCGTGCAGGGCTCGCAGCCGATCGAGATGAAGCCGCGCTCATGGAGCGCGTTGTAGGGAATGCCGCTGCCCCTGATGTACTGCCATGTATCTGCCGACGACCACGCTGCGAGGGGATTGAGCTTGATGAGCGTTCCCGGGCCGCCCCGGCCGGCGAAGGTGCGGTCGGTCTCGACGACGGCGATCGCCGAGCGCGTCGCGGGGCTCTGATCGCGGCGCTGGCCCGTGGCCCAGGCGCGAAGACCCCCGAGCGATCGGCGCAGCGGCTCGACCTTGCGAATCCCGCAGCACTCTTCGTGCCCCTCGTCGTAAAAACTGAAGAGGCCCTTCTGCTTGACGAAGGCCTGTAGCGGCGCGGCCTCGGGCGCCATGAGCGTGATGTCGATCTTGTAGCGCTTGCGCACGGTGTCGATGAACCGGTACGTCTCGGGATGGAGGCGCCCCGTGTCGAGGCAGAACACGGAGAAGGGCAAGTCGCTCTCGCTCGCCATGTGAACGAGCACCACGTCTTCGGCGCCGCTGAACGCGATGCCGAGCGAAGCGCCCCAGCGCTCGAGGCCCCAGCGAAGGATCTCGGCGGGTGGCCGGCTGGCGAGGTCGCGAGCCGCGGCCTCGAGCTCGGCCGGCGTGATCGCGAGGACGGAATCGCCGGCGGACGCGGCGGGCGAGGCGTTGCCCTCGACGGTCGCGGTCTCCTTGGCGCCCTGCACGAACTGCGCGAACTGGAGCACGCTCTCGAAGACCGTCTCCGCGCCGCCCTCCTGGCGGACCACGAAGAAGGGCGCGAGCCCGATGCCGAGGCGCGCGCCGAGCTGCATGCCGGGCGAAGCGGCGTCGTTCTCGTCGGCCCAGAGCACCTCGTCGACGCGGCTCCAGAGTCCGCGGGCCTTGAGGAGCTCTTCGGCCTGCGCGCACTTGCGGCATGGTTCGCCGCTCGCGAGGCGCTTCTTGACCATCGTGACGTGCATGGCCGAAGAGCTTAGCTCGGAGACGGCCACGAGGAAGAGTCGATCAGGCCCAGCTCGGAGGCCCCACGTGGAAGAGTCGACGAGGCGGCAGTATGGAGAGGCGGGACCATGGCCCCTCTCCGCATCGACGTGGTTTCGGACCTCGTGTGCCCCTGGTGCTACATCGGGACGCGCCGCCTCGAGCAAGCGCTCGACACACTCGGCGGGCACGACGCTCCGGTCGTGTCGTACCGTCCCTTCTTGCTCGACCCGTCGATCCCGCCCGAGGGCGTCGATCTCCGGGAGCAGCTGCGAAAGAAGTACGGCGGGGACCCCGAGGCGATGTTCGGTCGCGTCGAAGCCGCCGCGCACGAGACGGGCATCCCGCTCGACTTCGCCAAGGTGAGGCGCATGGTCTCGACGATCGGTGCGCACACCCTCCTGCGGCACGCCGCCCCCCGCGGCACGCAGCGAGCGCTCGCGACCGCGCTCTTCGCAGCCTACTTCCTCGACGGGCGCGATCTCGGGCAGCCGGCGGTGCTCGCTTCGCTCGCCGTGAGCCACGGCTTTGCGACCGACGAGGCAATAAGCCTCATCGGCGACGCGAGCGAGCGTCGACGCACGCGCGAAGACGCCGACGAGTCGGAGAGGCGGGGCGTCGAGGGCGTGCCGTTCTTCATGTTCGGTGACCGATTGGCTCTGGCCGGAGCTCAACCGCTCAAAGTCTTTCGGAGCACGATCAAGCGTGCGAGCGCGCCGCTCGCCTCCTGACCGTTCGACCGTCTCATCCTCCGACGGCGTGCCGGCATGGGCGTTGCTTTTGAAGGGAGTTGAAGGACGGCCCCCAATGACCCTGCTCGAATTCGTCGTCTATCTCGTGATCGCTGGCGTCTGTGGCGCCGTTGCGCGGGCGCTCGCCGGCGGTTCGGCCGGAGGGTTCATTCTCTCCATCTTGCTCGGGTTCGTTGGAGCGTTCGTCGGAACCTGGCTCGCACGCATGTTCCACTTGCCCGAGTTCTTCCTCATCGCGATCGCCGGGCACCCGTTCCCGATCGTCTGGTCGATCATCGGCGGCATGGTGCTCGTGTTCATCGCCCACGCGCTCACGCGGGGGCCGCGGCTCCGGTACTCGCGATACTGAGGCGTCTCAGCGGCTGATCTCGGTGCCGATGCCCTGATCGGTGAAGATCTCGAGCAGCACGGCGTGCTTCATGCGGCCGTCGAGCATGTGGACCTTCTTCACGCCGCCCGCCAGAGCGTCGAGGCCGCACTGCACCTTGGGGATCATTCCTGAATGGATGACGCCTCGCTCGATGAGCTGCGCCGCCTGCGGGGCAGTCAGCGAGCGAATGAGCTCGCCCTCGCCGCTGCGCACGGCCTCGACGTCGGTCAAGAGGATGAGCTTCTCGGCGCGCAGCGCCTCGGCCACTTTGCCCGCCGCCGTGTCGGCGTTGATGTTCAGGGAGTGTCCCTCGCGGTCGACGCCGATCGGCGAGATCACGGGAACGAACCCGGCCTTGACCAGCTGGTCAACCACGTCGGGCAGGATCTCGATGATCTCGCCGACGCGCCCGGGGTCGACCATGATGTCGGCGCCTCGCTCGCTCTTCGCGCGCACCTCGCCCATTTTTCGTGCGCGAATGAAGGTGTCGTCTTTGCCCGAGAGGCCCACGGCGCGCCCGCCCTGCATGCAGATGAGGCCGACGATCTCCTGATTGATCTGCCCGGCGAGGACCATCTCGACCACGTCCATGGTCTCCTCGTCGGTGATGCGGAGGCCGGAGACGAACGTCGAGTCGACGCCCATCTTGGCGAGCGCGGCGTTGATCTGCGGTCCGCCGCCGTGCACGACCACCACGTGGATCCCGACGTATCGAAGGAGGCAGATGTCCTTCGCGAAGCTCGCTTTGAGCTCGGCGTCGACCATCGCGTGACCGCCGTATTTCACCACGAACGTCCGCCCGTGGAAGCGCCGGATGTACGGCAGCGCCTCGTGGAGAACGGACGCCTTCTCGATCACGTCTTGCATCGCCCCTCTCTTTATCGCGAGAACGGTGGAAACGTGGCGAAATGCGACGCGTGAGCCCACGCTTGAGGTGGTGCGCGCGTGCGCGGCAAGCGCCGCGCGAGTCCGGCCTCTTCGACTTCAACCGCCTCGACGCCCGGTGAGGCGCGCGAGAGTCGCCTCCTCAGAACGCGCCGCGAATCGTCTCGGGCCGGCAGCTTCGACGGAACGCGGCTCCGCTTCGCGTGCACGGGAGGGTCACGTCGAGGGTGCCGTGGACGCGATAGTGCGTCACGTCGATGGAGACGCCGCCCCGGCGCTCGGCTGTGTGCGACAGCTCCTGGATCGACGTGACTCTCAGCGCGAGCGCGGAGCTCGCCGCGCTCGCCGAACGACCGGCGTCCGCGGCGCTCGTTTCCCACTCGATCTCCGAGTTGAGGTCGACGCGATCGCGCCTCGCCCACGCGGCGGCGACGCTCGCGGTCGGGGCGAAGGAGCCGACGCGAAGGGCGGGCGCGAGGAGTCCGATCGAGAACCCCACGAGGAGGCCGTCGAAGGAGCGACCGGAGCCGCTCACGCGAAGCCGCGTCGTGGTCTCGTCGACGGGGGGGCGCCCCTCCGAGCGTCCGTACCGCCAGGTCGTCCACGCTTCCCCGACGGGCGCGATGAACCCGGTGGCGCCGCCCGCGAGTTCGACCGACGGGACCGGCGCCGGCGCCGGTCCGGGCGGGTCCGCGCCGCCATCGTCGTTCTCGCGAGCGTCGAAAGATCCGCTGACAGAGGCGCTCCCGTCGGACGACGCCGGTTCGGGGTCAGGTTGCGCCATCGCCACCGCCGCTCTCGTGACCGGGCCGACCGCCACGATCGCCGCCAGGAGCGTCGAAGACGTCGCGCGGAGACGATGGCGCTGAAAAACTCTCACCGTGGGTCGTGTGGGGTCGTGTCGGTCGTGTCGGTCGTGTCGGTCGTGTCGGTCGTGTCGGTCGTGTCGGTCGTGTGGGCGCGGGTCCGCGCTCATGGCTCCAGGCCTTTATCATGCGCGCACCGGCGCGGCTTCCCTCGGCTTCGGCCGCGCGCTATGGGCCTGGTTGGAGCACGCGCGCCGATTGACGCTTTTTGGATCGCGAGAGAAGGGAGTCGCTATGGCCGCACCGGGCAGGAGGAGCGTGTTCGTCGCGGCCGCGATCGGCGTCGCGGTCGTGGCCGCGTGCGGCTCGAGTGGCAGCGACATCGTCGGCCATGGGCCGCAAGAGCCGGACTCCGGCGGCGCGTCGAGCGGCGGCTCGGGCGAGGGCGACGACGGGGGCGGTACGTTCACGACGGTGACGGACGGGGGCTTCTCGCTCGACGCGTTCGCGAGCTGCGCGGCGACCACCGAGCAGGCCACGGAGCTGCCGCTCGATCTCTACTTCATGCTCGATTCGTCGGGCTCGATGGACGACCTCATCGCGGCCAAGGCCTCGAAATGGACCTCCGTCGTCTCGGCGATGAACGCGTTCGTCGGCGACCCGGCGTCCGCGGGCATCGGCGTCGGCCTCCAGTACTTCCCCCTGACGGCAGCCGGGGTCCCCAAGACGTGCACGTCGTCGGCGCAGTGTCCGGCCAATCCGGCGGCAAATCCGCCCACGACCGGTCCGTGCTTCTTCAAGGCGTGCGACATCACGATGACCAACGCCGTGCAGCCTTGCGATACCGACGCCGAGTGTGCGCCCATCGGATGCAAGGCGGTCGGCACCTGCAGCAACAACGCCGACACGGTCTGTCCGGCCGACGGCAAGCACCCGCAGTGTGGGCCCGACGCCAACGGCTTCGACCTCGGTACGTGCACCGCGCTCACCACTTCGACCTGCATCGAAGGCGATAGCTGCGCAGCGCAAGACTACGCGACCCCCGCGGTTCCGATCGCAGCCTTGCCCGGTGCGGCGGCGGCGGTGACGGCGTCGCTGATGACCCACTCCCCCTTGGGGAACACCCCCACGTCGCAGGCCCTCCTCGGCGCCATCGATCAGGCCAAGTCGTTCGCCACGGCGAACCCCGGGCACTCCGTCGTCGCCGTCCTGGCGACCGATGGCATCCCCGATGAGTGCTCGCCCAACGACATCCCGGGGATCGCGCAGATCGCGGCGCAGGGGCTGAGCGGCGCGCCGAGCGTCAAGACGTTCACCATCGGCGTCTTCGCTCCGGACGCCATCGCGTCGGGAACCGCGGCCCTCAATCAGATCGCGAGCGCGGGCGGCACCAAGAAGGCCTTCATCATCGACACGACCGCGCCGAATCTCGAGCAGCAGTTCGAGACAGCGCTGAACGCCATTCGCGGTGCCGCCCTGCCTTGCCAGTACGAGATCCCCGTGCCCGAATCCGGCGTACCCGACTATACGTCGGTCAACGTCGAGTACACCTCGGGAGCCGGCGTCGCTTCCGGCGTGCCCTACGTGCGCGCCTCTTCGAACTGCGGGACGGCCAGCGGCTGGTACTACGACGTGGATCCGGCCGGCGGCAGTACCCCGTCGGCAATCTTCGTCTGTCCGGGGACGTGCTCCACCCTCCAGAGCGACGCAAAGGGGCGCGTCGACGTCGTGATCGGGTGCGAGACCGTCACCCGCTAGATCACGCGAGAAAACCCGGAAGCGCGCGAGGGCGCAAGGCAACAAGGTCCGTCCCGTGCCCGACGTCTACGACGAGAGACCTTACACCGCGCACGCTTACGCCGAGACGCATCCCGGTCGCCTCGCCGCGTCGGCGCGGCTCGCGCGATGGGAGGCGCCGCCCGTCGAGACGGCGCGGGTGCTCGAACTCGGATGCGGTCGGGGAGGCAATCTGCTGCCTAGGAGAGCCGAGGCGTCGTCTCGCGCAAACGCAAAGAGGCAGAAAAACGTAGGCCAACGTGGTTGTCTGTGCTCACCCCACCGGCACTGGTCAGGCACGTTTGACGCGCCGCCCCTCGTCGTCGCCTTGCAAAACGAGTAGACGACCGGCGGCGACGCGGTAGAAGCGTTCTATGAAGGCGAGTGGGCGAACCTGGATGTGCCTGGCGGGGGGCGCCGGCGCCTTCGCGTTGGCTCTTCTCGGATCGTGCGGTGGGGCCCAGTCGAGCGATCTCCTCACGGCTCACTCCGGCGATTCAGACGACGCCAGCATGGGCTCGAGCTCGGCGGCCGAGGCCGGTCAGCGCGAGACAGGGGGCAGCAATCCCCCGGGGCCCGACAGCTCGAGCAGTGGCAGCAGCAGCGGCGTCATGACAACGTGCGGCGCCGATACCTGCGCGAACGGCTGCTGCAACTCGAATGGGAAGTGTGTCTCCGGCAATGACAACGCCGTCTGCGGCTCGAACGGCACGGCCTGTCAAGACTGCACGGCCGCCGCGAACGGCGGAATGTGCTCCGCGCGGACCTGCACGCCCGGCAACTCATCCGGCTCGTCGTCGAGCTCGTCGTCGAGCTCGTCGTCGGGCGGCGGCTGCACACCCGCGACGTGTCCCCGATGCATCATCGGCATCCCCTGTTGCTCGGTACTCGACACGTGCATCTGCAATCCGTTCGTCCTGACATGCCCCTAGGGCAGACCGATGCGCGTGCCGTCGACGCGCGCCGCGTCCGCGGTTCCTTGCCGCCGGGACCCGATGGGGGGCTCGGGAACACTCTCACTCTCGAGCGTGAGCCGAGCGGGAATCGTAGGCGCTGAAGCCGCCTACGGGACGACGTCGACGGGCTTGCTCTCGGCGAACTCGGCGCTCGCGAGCTTGACCACGCGCTCGTTGCCGGTGAGACCGCTCGAGACCTCGATGCTCGCTCCGGTGTCCCGCTCGACGATGACGGAGACGACCTGGGACTGCGCCTGGCGCTGATCGAGGTCGGACCTGAGCGCCCTGGATCGTGGCGACGTCGGCCCGGATGAAGTTGGTCCCGTAGTCGAAGAGCTGCTGCTCGCTGAGCGACGTGCTCTCGAGCGCGATCTGGAGGATGGGAACGTTCGACGCGCTGTAGCGGATGACCGTAGCACCGGCCTCACGACGTGCTCGCCTCGACCCGACGAAGGGGCGCCCGCTGCCGACGGCCGGTCGGCGCAGGCGGGGGCGGCCGGCGGCGGGCGGCGGTGCTACCTTCGCCGTCCGCATGGATGATCTCGTTACCGTCGCCGCTTACATGGATGTGCCCGAAGCTGAACTGGCCAAGGAGCGCCTCGAACTCGAAGGCGTCGCGGCCTACGTCATCGGCGGGCAAACGGCGGGCGTCATGCCTTTTCTCACCGGACCGACGGGCGGCATCCGCTTGCAGGTCGCGCGCCTCGACGTCGAGCGCGCGCGGGAGATCCTCGGAACCTGACGCGAGACGCGGAAGCGCGAGGCGCGCTACGATCGCGGGGTGACCGCCGGTCGCGGTCCGCTGCGATTGGCGGGGGAGCCCCCCGGGGGCTCGAGCTGATCGAGCAGCGCGCGCGTCGGGAGATGGGCGCCGTCGATGCCGAGGGCGCGGCTCGCCATGCGCTTCGCCTTTCCGCGATCGCCTTTGGCGTGCGCCATCAAGGCCAGTCGGTAGAACGCGTTCACCTGGAGCGCGGCATCGGGGCCGTGGCTGCCTTCGCGCGACACTGACACGGTGAGCCCCGAGAGGGCTCGCTCGGCGAGCTTGTCGTCGTCGAGATCGATCGCGACGAGGCCGAGGAGCATCGCGATCTCCGCGTTGCGCCAGTCCATGCCGAAGCCGGCCTTCAGTGAATCGAAGGCCTCGGCGATCTCGTCGAGCGCGAGGTGCGCCTTGGCCGCCTCGAGGTGGGCGCGCGCCAGGAGCGGCGTTCGCTTGCCGCGAGCCTTCGCCGTCGCGTCTTCGAGCACGGCGATCGCTTGGCGCGGCTGCCCGAGCTCCCTCGCCGCCGTCGCCCAGAGGAGAACGGCGTCGAGGCTGTCGGTGTCGGCGGCGCGAGCGCGCCCGGCGACGGCGAGCGCGCCCGCGGGGTCGTGGGCGCTGTCGAGCAGAAGGTTGCCGGCGCGGACGAAGAGGCGCGTCCGCTCGGCAGGCACGTCGTGCCGCTCGGCATGCGAGGCCAGCAGGCGCGCCAATCGGCCGAAGTCGCCCGTGATCTCGCAGACCCGTTCGAGGCGCTGCATCAGCTCGTGGCTATCGGGCGTCTGCAAGAGCGCCTTCTCGAGCCAGTCGCGGGCCGCCCCGGCGTCGCCGGCGCGCTCGCAGACGTCGGCCATCGACAGGACCACCCGGAGCATCCGATCGCGGTTGCCGGCGTCGGCGACGGGCAAGAGCGCCTTGTAAGTCTCGAGCGCGAGCGACCACTCGCCGTGCGCTCCGTGGATCGCCGCCATTCTCTCGAGGCCGTCGGGATTCGCCGGGCTCCGCTCGAGGAGGCGCGCCAGCTCGCGCTGCGCGTCTTCGAGGCGCTTCGCGTCCAGCAAGACGTCGACCACGCGCACGGCATACACGTCCGCCGTGGCGGGGAGGCGGGCGCCGTTCGCCGCCGAGGCCTGCCGGGCCAGGACGCGCTCGTGGAGCGCGAGGAGCGCGTCGACCTGGTGCTCGTCCGCGACCGCCGCGCTCTCGAGATCGAAGAGGGCCCCGTCGTCGTCGCCCAGGCTCTCGCGAGCCCCGGCGCGGAGGGTCAAGAGCTCGGGGTCGTCGGGCCGGGCCGCGATGGCGGGATCGAGCAGGCGGAGCGTGGCGCCCTCGTCGCCGGCCAGACGGTAGGCCTCGACCAGCCTGCGAAAGAACGCGCCGTTCCCGGGATCGGAGGCGAATCCGAGCTCCAGCGCCCGCCGCGCGCCCGCGGCGTCTCCGCTCCGATCGCGCAACTCGAGCAAGCGCTCGGCGAGGGGGGCGGTTCCTGCACCGCCGATCGCGAGGCGTTTTTCGAGACCGTCTGCGAGCCGTTCGCTCCCGAGGGCCGCGAGTTGCTCGATGAGCGCGTCGAGCCGTGCCGGATCGTTCGGCACCCTGTCGACGATCGACTCGTAGACGGGCAGCGCTTCGTTTTTGCGGCCGGACTTCTCGAGGGCGTGGGCGAGTCGCCAAGTGGTGTCGGTCGACTCTTCCGGGCTCGACGGGGTCTTCTGCCGCCGCTCGAGGACAGCGACCAGTTCGTCGAAGCGTTCGAGCTTTTCCAGCGTGTCCGCAAGGAGGTCGGCGGCCTCGACCTGTTCGGGGCCGTCTTCGAGGGACCCGGTGAGGAGGCCCAGCGCAGAGTCGGTCCGCGCGGGGTCTTCGAGGAATATCCTGGCGAGCTCGAGGCGAAGTCGCCCTCGGTTCACCCCGGGCTCGAGGTTGGGAAGCGACGCCTCGAGGAGGGCGGCGCGGCGCTGGGTCGTCGCGAGCCGTGCGCTCTCGTCGCCGAACGCCCTGTGCGCCGACGCGAGCGCCGTCCACGCGGCGGCGTCGGTCAGGCCCTCGTGCTCCAGCTCTCGCCCCATCCGCTCGGCGTGCCGGGCGATGCGCGCGCCGAGGTCGGCCGGACGATCGAGGCGCTCGGCCCAGAACGCCGCGAGGTCGGCGAGCGCATTCGCGCGGGCCGCGAGCGTGGCGGCTCGTTCGACGCGCCGCTCGATCGCGCGCGCCTGCAGGTCGTGCCGTCCCCGCGCGGCGAGCGGCGCTTCGAACCGCTGGGGATCGTCGCCGCTCTCGAGCGCCGCGTCGACCGCGGAGTCGACGAGATCGTAGGCGCGCTCGAGGTCGCCCCGCGACACGGCGACCTCGGCGAGGTCGACGAACACCTCGGCACGGTGCGGCGGTGCGCCTTCCTCGCGCGCGCCGTCTTTCGAGTCGTCCATCGAGTGGTGGAGCGCGAGGAGCAGCGTCCGATACGTCCCCTCGGCGAGTTCGATCTGGCCGGCCGAGAGCGCCGTTCGACCGAGGTCGTGGAGGATCGCGGGATGCCCGGGGTGCATCTCGGCCGCCGTCCGCAGCTCGGTCAGCGCCGCGTCGCTCTTCTGGGCGCGGTCGAGCGCACGCGCCAGGCGGTGATGGGCGAGGGCGCGCTCCTTCGAGCGTTGCGCGCGATAGAGACCCACCTGGTCCCGGAGGACCAGCGCCGTCTTGTCCCATTGCTCGAGCGACTCGAGCACGTCGGCCAGGGCGGGCCTCAGCGCGGGGTCTTCCGGGTACCAGGAGACGGCCAGCTCGAGCAGCGCCGCGGCGTCTGCGGGCTCGTTCAGCTTGCGCCAGTGAAGGTCCGCGGCCTCGCGGAGCCACGCGAGCCGACGCTCGGGATGGCCGGGCCGTCGCGCCTGCGTGGCCAGCAAGCGAGAGAGCGGCTGCCAGGCTTCGTCTTCCCGGTAGAGGCCGATGAGGCGCTCGGGAACCTGCTCGACGCGCTCTGTCTCGACGCCGGCCGACAGCGCGCTCTCGAGGCAGCTCCGCGCGCGGCTGCGGTCGCCCAGCGCCACGTAGGCGTCGGCGAGCTGAAGCGCCCGGAGGCCGCGAACCGCAGAATGCGCGTGCGCGACCAGCCACTCGAGCGCGCGCGCCGCGTCGCCCCACGCTCCCCGCTCCGAATGGATGCGCGCGAGGGCCTCGAACGCCGGCTGCGATCCGAGCACGCCGGCCTCGCCATAGGCGGCCACGGCCTTGTCGGTGGCGCTCTGCTGCTCCCAGAGGCGCGCCGCGCGCTCCCAGCACGCGCGCTGTTCGCTCGCGTTCCCGGCGCTGGCGTACACCTGGCTCTGCGACTCCCAGAGGGTGGCGAGCCGCTGCAGCTCGCCCGACACCTCGAGCAGGCTCGCGAAGCCGCGCAGGGCCGCAGCCGCGACCTCGTCGCGGCCGTCTTCCTCGAAGAGCTCGTCGAACATGCGGATGGCGCGGACCGGATCGCCGAGCAGGTCGGCGCACACGAGGGCCGACTCCTTCAAGAGCTCGCGCCGCCGATTCCGGACGAACGGCAGACGGCTGCAGCGATAGAGCAGGTTCAGGGCGGCCTCGGCCTTGCCGCCGTCGACGAGCAGCGCCTTGAGCACGTGGATCGTTCGCCACGCGCCGTCGGCCGCGTCGTCGCGGGCCGGGGACGCCGGCTGCTTCCACGCCTGCAGCGCGCGCTGGAGCAACGCCTCGAACCCGATCTTGGCGAGCGTGGGCTCGCCCGTGACGTCGGCTTCGATGCGCGGAATCACCTGGGCGAAGACGCCTTCGGTCGCGCCTGCGGCGGCCAGCAACCGCAGTCGGACGAGCTCGCGAATCCCCTGGACCCGCTGCTCGGCGTCGTCGGCGAGCGCGAGCTCGCGCTCGGCCATTCGAACGAGATCGTCGGCCCGCCCCGAGCTCTCGTAGTGCTGGCGCAGCAGCGCGATCGCGCGCCGCTGGGAAGCGACCACCGACTCGCTCCCGGTCTGCTGGGCGAGGGCGGCCTCGCCCCGGAGCGCGGGGCCCGCGCCCACGCGCTCGAGCAGGTCGATGACGTCGGCGACGGGCGCCGCGTCCGCGAGCATGCGCTCGACGATCGCGATCGCTTGCTCGGGGGTTCCGAGGTCGAGCCAGAGCGACGCCATCTTGCGGAGGAGCTCGCGATGCTGGAACCCCGTCGAGCGGGCGAGCCGCTCGTCGAGGAGCTCGATGAGCGCGCTCGTGTGCCCTTGCTTCTCGTAGAGGCGCTCGAGCGCCGCGTCGACCGCCGGGTCTTCCGGCCGGAGGGCGTGAATCGACTCGAGGTACACGATGGCGCGCTCGGGGAGAGCGGCCAGGTCCTTGGCCGCAAACGCAGCCTCGTCGAGCAGGCTCGCGCGGTCGCTGTCGTCGGAGGCCGCCGCGATCGCGCGGTCGTAGAGCCGGAAGAGATCGTCCCACCGCGCTTGCGACCCGAGCACCAGCTTGACGCGGTCGAGCGCCCACCGCGCGCTCGGCGCGAGCTCGAGGGTGCGCTGGAGGGCCTCGACGAGGCGAGGCGATTCGGTTCCGGACGCCGCCTCGAAGTTGACCATGCGCCGCGCGAGCGACTCGGCGCTCGCCGCATCGAGCGACGCGCCCTGGACGAGCACGTGATGGTACGCGCGGGCCACGGCGTCGGCCTGCCCGAGGCGCCGCGCGATCTGCTCCGCGGCGTCCCACAGGTCCATCGCGTCCGGAAACTCGGTCACTCCGTCGATGGCGACCCCGAGCGCCGCCGCTCGGTCACCCGTGAGCTCGACGATCTCCCGGAACCACCGCTGCCGCGCGGCGGGCATCACCGCGGTCTCCTCGCGCGCGCTCGCCAGGAACTCGTACACGTGGAGGCGCGTCGTGACATCGGCTTCGCCGGCGAGCTGCTCGAGTCGCTCGATCACCTGCGGGCGCGTCGCGGCGTCGGCGAGGGTGCTGTGCAGGAGCTTGTTCGCCGCGGCGACGGGCGGCACCGCGCCGACGAGCGGCGCGAGCGCGATCGCCGCTTCGGCCGGCCGGCCCATCTCTTCGAGCAGCAGGCGAGCCATTCGCAGGATGACCCCGCGCCGTTCGCTCTCACTGCCCGCGTCACCCAGCGAGCGGAGCGCGACGAGGCCGCCCTCGACGTCGCCGGCGTGCAGCTTGATGCGGCAAAGCGCCTCGAGGGCCTCTCTCCGGCCCGGCTCGGTGTCGGCGAGGCGCTGGTAGACGGCCATCGCCGCCCCGGTCTCGCCGTACTCGTCTTCCGCGCGGGCCCATTCGAGCAAGACCTTGGCCGGCCGTGCTTCACGGCCCGCGCGCCATTCGTAGAGGAATCGGCGATCGAGGTGACGCTCCTGCGCGCTCCCCCTCGACTCGACGAACGATTCGAAGTCGCGGACGTCTTCTTCGAGGCCGAAGGACTCGATGAGCTGGCGATGCACCAGCGACGCCTGACCGTGCTTCGATGCATCGGACCCGAGGGCCCTCGCCCGCGCCTTCTTGAGAGGGCGCACTGAGTCCGCGGACGCGGGATCGCAATGCGCGAGCACGGCGTCGATCAGCGAGACGAACTCGTCGACCGCGCCCGCCTCGATCGCCCCCTTCTCGAGCTCGAGCAAGAGCCGGGCGCCCTCGGCCCCGCTCTCGGTTCCGATCGCGGTCCGGATGAGGACCCGAATGACGTCGGGGAGCTTGGTCCAGTCGTTCGCTTGCCGGTAGAGGCCCGTCAATCGCTGCGCCGCGTCGCGGTCGTCAGGCAGCGCCTCGAGCACGCGCTCGTAGAGGTTCTGGGCGTGCGACTGGCCCGCGGGCGTGGCCTCGTACATGCGAGCCGCCGGCCGCCACGACTCGGCGGCGGCGCGCGAATCGTGCAGCTGCGTGAACTGCAAGTCGCCGAGCCCCTCGAGCGCGCGCTTCTTAGCCTCGTCGCCGCCGACGCGGACCTGATGCTCGAGCGCCGCCCGGTAGAGCGTCGGGTCGTCTTCGTCGTGCGCGAGCTCGGCGACCGCCTGCGCTGTCGAGAGACTGGCGCCCGGTTCGTCGAGCAGCCTGCGACAGGTCTCGATCGCCGCGGCCTTGCGCCCTTTGAGCGAGAGCGCGCGCGCCGTGCGGAGCGCGAGATCGGTGCGCTCCCGCGCCGGCAGGAGCGGGATGGCCTTGGCCACGAGGTCGAGGAGCTCGATCGTGCCTTCGGTCGCGCTCTCGGTCGCGCCGTCGGTCGCGTTTTGCGTCTGCGTGGCTGCGTCGAAGAGCGCCTCGACGGCTTCGTGGTGAGCCGGATCTTCTTCGAGCAGGCGCCTCCAGGCCTTGACCGCGCCAGGCGTGTCGTGCGCGGCGTCGCGACGGAAGGCGGCGACCGTTCGCATCAGCGGCCCGCGGCGGTCGAGCGTCGCGCGCGCGCCTTCGTCGGCCCTCTCGAGCGCGTGTGCGCCGACCGCGCGAGCGCGCCCGGCGTCGCGCTCGTGGAGGGCGGCGAGGAAGGCGAACGCGTCGGAGATGCGAGGCGAATCGGCGAGCGCCCGCAGGGCCCTCGCGAGGCGCGCGCCGTCTTGGGGCGCGTCGGGATCCATCGCGAGCAGCCGCGCCGCGGCTTCTTGTCGGGCGGGAGGGTCGGGCGCGATCTGCACGATGAGATCGAGCGCTGGACCCAGCGCGTCGGGATCGCCCGGGTCGACCTCGAGGTCGAGTACACGCCGAGCCGCCGTGAGCCCGGCGGGCCCGCCAGCGCCCGCGAGAACGGCCTGGAGGAACGCGCTTCGTGCTCGCGGGAGCTCGGCCTCCTGCCAGTAGAGCGTGCCAGCGTCGTACCAGACGCGCTCTCGCACCGGGGCCTCGTTGGCGCCGGCCGCCCGCGCCAGCGCGTTCGCGGCCCGCAGCTGCTCGCCCGCGGTCTCGGCCAGCTGGAGGTAGCGCGCGCGCATCTCGTCGTCGCCCGGGTCCTGCAAGACGACCCGCTCGACGCGATCGAGCTCGCTCTCCTCGAGCTGCACGACGTTGGCGACCCCGGTCTCTTCGGCGCGCGGCGTCAGCTCGAACGCGTCGGCCTCGTCACCGCGACCGACGGTTTGCACTGGGCGCTCGTCGCTCATGGCGTGGATCCGCCGTCCGGCGTGGTCGCCGGATTCGCCGCCGGCTCGACGAGGATCAGGAGGGCCTCGCGCGTCCCCGGCGGTGGCGGTTCACCCGCACCGAGGGGGCGCGCGATGAGGAGGTTCGGATCGCGAACCGACAGCTTGACCGACACCCGGAGCCGGGTCTCTTGCCCAGGCACCGCCATCACGGGAGGCGCCGGCGCAGGCGGCGCGGCCGGCGCCATCGAGGCCGGGCCCTCGGCTGCGGGCGCACGGACGGACACGGCCGCCGGGGCGGGCGCGACGGATCCGGTGGGGGCGGCCGCCTTCGTCGACCGCAAGGGAGGGGGCGGAGGTGGGCGCGAAGTCGCGGGACGCTGAGGCGGCGGGGGGGGCTTGGCGGAGTTCATGTTCGTCCTCCGGAGATGGGCGCAGGAGATCAAGAGCACGTGCCGCTGTTCGACTCCCGGAATTGCGCGTTCGCGATGTCGCTGTGTCATCGCAAGGGTAAAGGGAGCTCAGGAGGGATCAAGCGAGTTTGTTCGCTGTGCAGCCGTGTTTCAATAGTGAACCCATGACTTCGAAGTGGTGGGCTCGCCGGAGAGTGCACCGATGACGCGTTCGATTCGAGGTCGATCCCATGCGCACACGGTCGTTTGCTCGGCTCGCCTGCCTCGCCTGCCTCGCCTGCCTCGCCTGCCTCGCCTTGCTCGGCGGTGGCGACTCGGGCTCGACATCGCAGCGCACGCCGGCATCGGCTTCGACCTCAGCGGCGTGGTCGTCACCGGCCGCACCGGCTTCTATTTCTAGGCAGCACGAGACCAACGGCCCGGGCGGCCGTCGCGTGGTACAAACCCCCGCCATGAGCTCCGATCGCCCGGACGAATCGTTCGCGGCCCTGTTCGAAAAGTCGGGACCGGCCGGCCAGGCGCCCCTGCGCAAGCGCAACCCTCGCATCGGCGAGACGCTCGACGCGCTCGTCGTCCAGGTCGGCAGAGACGCCGTCTTCGTCGAGCTCGACGGCCGGCGTCAGGGGTTCATCGAGTCGATCGATCTCAAGGGGCCCGATGGCGCCATCAAGGCGTCCGCCGGCGACCGGCTTCGCGTGCGCGTCGTGAGCGTGGATCCCGAAGCGGGGGTGCGCCTGGCGCCGACAGTCGAGGCGGCCGTCGCCGTCGGAGCCAGCGTCGCCCTCACCCCATCCGGCGCGAGCGGGGCTCCCGGTGAGCCGCCCGCGGTCTCGGTCGCGATCGGGCAAGTGATCTCCGGCGTCGTCGATCGCGTCGAGGTCTACGGCCTCTTCGTGCAGCTCGACGGAACGAGGGGACGCGCGGGTCGCGGGCTGCTTCCCACAGTCGAGCTCGGGGTCCCTCGAGGCACCGACCTACGGAAGGCGTTCCCGATCGGCACCAAGCTGAAGGCCAAGATCGTCGAGATCGGCGACGGCAAAATGCGCCTGTCGGTCCGCGCGTTGAAAGACGACGAGGAGCGCGCCCAGTTCGACGGGTTCCGCGAGCAAGAAAAGAAGGCCCCCGCGCCGCACACCTTCGGCACCCTCGGCGACCTGTCCCGGTTCCACAAGTCGAAGTAGCTCCGTCCGCTCTGTCGGCGTGGTTGCTAGAGCGCTTTAGCGTTCCCCGACGAAGACTGGCGATACGGCGGCTCGCAGGTCGTCGCACGCCGGCGGGGCGAGCGGCGACCGCTCCCGCGGGTCGCGCTGGGTGTCGAAGCACGCGAGGGAGCCGGGCGCACCGACCAGCGCGCGCTCGTCGGCAGCGGCTCCGAAGCGCGCGTCGTCGGGCTCCCACACGCTGGTCGCGGTCGCGAGGAGCACCGTCGGTCCCGGCCCCGGGCTCCGCGGTCGCAGGAGTGACCGGCCGGTCACGAGGTCCGCGAAGGGCAGCGTGGCGCGGGCGCCCTCGACGCCGAAGAGATCGACCACGGTCTCGTGCACGTCTTGCATGTAAGTGCGGCGGCCGGCGTGGGTTCCGATCGCCGTCCGTTGCGTGGCGTCGAGCGCGCGGGGACCCGCGATGAGCCAGCCGGGGACGCGTAGCTCTTCGTCGAAGAGCGAGTGGTTGTGATAGAGCCCGCCGTGCTCGCGGAACTGTTCGCCGTGGTCCGATAGAAAGACGACCACCGTGTCGGCCCACGCGGGCGACGCTCGGAGCACCCTCAAGAACTCGGTCACCGTGCGCTCCTGCAGGGCCACGCTGTTGCGGTAGTGGTTGTGGAAGGCGCCGACGTCGCCGAGCGGGTCGGTCGACTGCGGAGCGAACGGCGCGAGCGCCGGATCGACCCGGTAGGGAGCGTGTGTGTTCGAGAGGTGAAGCACTCCGAAGTACGGCGTCGCGACGTCCGTCGTGCGCACGAACTTCAGCATCTCGTCGGCGGCGCGCTCGTCGGGCGCGCCCAGCTGCTCTTGCCCCATGCCGCCGAGTTCCGTCGCCGTCACGAGGACGTCGATGCCGGCGCGGCGCGTGAACGTGCCGAAGTCCTCGTAGTCGGGGTTCTGCGATGTCACGTAGGCCGTGCGGTAGCCGACGGCTCGCGCGATCTCCCAGAGCACGGGCGCGGAGTGGGCGGTTCGGAAGTCGGCGTCGGGCGCGAGGCCCGTCCAGAGCATCATGCAGGCGCTAAAGGTATTGGGCGTCTGCGAAGTGAGCTTGCCGAGCGGCACGCGATCGGCTGCCGCGCCGTCGAGGAACGGGGCGCGGCAGGCCGGCGGCGGGTCGGAGCACATCGCGTCGGCGCGAACGCTCTCCGTGAGAACGAGCAGGACGTTCGGGCGGCCGCCAGGGCGGCCGGCGCTCGAGAGCGGAGGCAGCGGCGCGGGGGTGCGGAGCGACATGCCCTGCCGCACCTGCCCGCGGCCCTCGACCCAGGTTCGAAGCGCGTGCACCGTCCCGTGAACGAAGCACGCGTCCGGCGTCGCGGCCTGCAGGAAGCGACTGTCGACCTGGTCGGTCCAGAAGCACACCGCGGCTCCGCAGAACAGGAGGGCGGGCAGGAGCGGAAAGGCCCCCGCGAGCCGGGGGGCGAGCCACCGGGCGGCGCCGAAGACGCCCGCGGTGATGATCGCGCCCACGAGCACCATCCCGCCGAGGAGCCAGGGGCCCCCCCAGGCGTCGAACCAGTCGGTCACGGTCCCGCGAAGAGCGACGCCGAGACGCACGGTGTCGCGCCCGACGTACGAGTGGAAGACGCGATGGTAGAGCGCCTGTCCGGCGTACGCCGATGCCGCGAAGGGAAGGACCCAGAGCGCGAGGAGAACGCCGAGGGCGGCGCGCGCTCGCGTCGTCCCGCGGAGCAGCAGCCAGCACGCGATCGACGCGGGGCCGGCCCAGAAGGCGGCGCTGATGAGGAGCGAGCTCGCGTAGATGGCCTTGGCCTGAGCGGCGAACCCCGCGATCGCGCGCGCGCGGATCGCCATGTCGAGCACGACCGCGAGCGCCGTGGGCCAGGCGAGCGCCAGAAGCGCGACCGGGCGCTCGCCGAAGAGGGCGCGCGTCATCCAGGCCAGGCGGGCTCGCACGACGGGCGAGCCTAGCCGACGCGCGCCCGTTCGTGCGCGCGTCGCGGCGCTATGCGAAGCGAACGGCGGAGACGATCGCGCCCATCACTTCGTCACGAAAGACACGTTGACCGCCGTCGGCTCCAGCCGCACCGGCGACCACCATGAGCGGCAAGAGATGCTCTTCGCGAGGATGACATTGCCGGGCCGCGGGGGCGCGCGCCCAGTGGACGAGCGCCTGATCGCGCTCTTCGGGGACCGACGCCACCGCTGCGGCGAGCCAGTCGTCGAACGCGGCGGACACGTCTCGCGTCCTCGGCGCCATGAACCCCCGCATGTTGTGGTAGCTCATGCCGCTCCCCACGATCAGCACGTTCTCTTCACGCAGGGGCGCGAGCGCGCGCCCGATCGCGAGGTGCTCCGAGGGGTCGAGGCCCGCGCGAAGCGAGAGCTGAACGGTCGGGATGCGAGGCTCGGGATAGGCGACCTTCAGCGGAATGAAGACGCCGTGATCGAAGCCACGATCCGCGTTGGACGCCGAGTCGATGCCGGCCGCGCCGAGGAGCCTTCGAACCCGAGCGGCCAGGTCCGGCGAGCCGGGCGCTCCCCACTCGAGGGCGTACGTCTGGGGAGGGAACCCGTAGTAGTCGTAGAGGAGAGGCGGGCGAGCGGCGGACATGACGGTGGCGACCGGCTCCTCCCAGTGCGCCGAGACGACGAGCAGCGCGGCGGGCGTCTCCGGTAGCGAGGCGGGGATCCCGCGAAGCCAGTCGGCCAGCCGATCCCAGGTGTCGGGAGGTCCCATCGTCCACTCCATGAAGAAGCAGGGGCCGCCCCCGTGCGGGAAGTAGAGCGCCGGTTGCTTCATCGTGGTTATCGACTCAGCCTAGCGTCGAGGCTGAGTCAGCGCTGGCCGACGCGTGAGGTTGAGCTTGCGAACCCGGAAAAGCAAGATGGGTGGTCATGACGAGTCTCGTGGAGCCGGCGATGCAGGCAATGGTCAGGCCGTCGACCAGGCTCGGCCGGACGTTCCTCGGCCCGATCGTGGCGGTTGCGCGAGAGCGCGCTCCATTCGCCGTGCTCACGTTGACCTCGAGCCGCCCGCGCTAGTTGCCGCCCGCGCCCGCGTGGCTCGACGGCCAGAACAGCCACGCCACGGTGCCGGGAATCGTCCAGGCGGCCAGGACCGCAAGCGCCGGTGCGTAGCCGAACCGCTGCACCGCATGACCCAGGGCAGGGTTGACCACGATCCCGCCGAGCGATTGCACCGACGCGATGACGCCGCCGGCCGCGGACACGGCGCCCCGCGGGACTCGCGACAGCGCGTCGGTGTTGCAGAGCGTCACCACGGCCCCGCGCCCGACGGCGCTCGAGAGAAAGCAGGCGACGGCGACGTGCGGATCGGGCGCGGCAGCGAGCCCGAGGAGCCCCACCGCCGCGAGCAGCGCGCCCCCGGCGAGGAGCGCTCTGGGCGCCGAGTCGTCATCGCCGCGCCGCCTCGCGCGCCTCGCGCGTCTCGTGGCCAGGTCGCCGAAGACGAGCGCTCCGGCGTCGTAAGCCACGGCGCTCGCGACGAGGTACGGCACGAGCCCGGCCTGCGACAGCCCGAACTGGCGCACGTAGTACTTGGCTTCCCACGCCATCGCGAACGCCGACGCGGGGACGATCGCGAGCAGGCCCACGAGTCCGCGCTTCACGGCCGGGTGGGCGGCGACCGCGAGCATCGACGGTCGCGGGCCTTGATCGCCGGGGTCCTCGAGCGCGGCGCGCACCCGAGGACGGGAGGTCACCGCGAGCCAGCACGGCACCCAGAGGGCCGCGAGCGCCGCCGTGCCGAGGAACGCCGCGCGCCACCCGTAGCGCGCCGCGATCCCGATGGCGATCGGAGGCGCGAGCATGCCGCCGAGCGACATGCCCACGAAGAGCAGCGACATGCCGCGCGCGCGATCGGCGGGCGCGAGCGCGCGCTGCACCGCCTGCACGCCTCCGGGGAACGTGGGCGACTCGGCGAGGCCGAGAGCCAGCCGAAGCGCAAACAGCATCGCGAACCCAGGCACGGCGGCGTGTAGCGCGGCCACGGCCGACCAGAGCACGAGGCCCGCGAGCAAGCCGCGACGGGCGCCGACGCGATCGATCCATGCGCCGGCGAAGGGCCCGGCGACGAGGTAGCTGAGCGAGAACGCGGAGCCGAGCCAGCCGTACGCGGCGTCCGAGATATGGAGCGCCTTCGTGATCGTCGGCGCCAGCACCGCCAGGGTCTGCCGGTCGACGTAGCTGATCGACATCGCGAACGTGGTCACGGCGACCAGCGCCCAGACCTCGCCCCTCGGCAAGGGAGCCTCGCGCGGCGTCGTGAACGGCGGCTCGCGTCGCGGCGAGATCAGGCCTTCTTTTTGCGACGGATCACGACGCCGGAGTTCGACACGCGGGCGAGCGTCTCGTTGTCGCTCAGGCGGACGGTGGAGCCCGTCCAGCGCGGACGAACGCCGCTCGCGGGACTGTCGATCTCGGCCTCTGCGTGTCCGTTGCTCCTCGACGTCGGCTCGAGCAACGCCACCGAGATGGGCGGCGGCGGCGCCGGGCGCGCGCTGGGCGCCTGCCGGAACGTCTCGTAGAGGGAGCTCGAGCCGCCGTTGGGGCCGCCGAGCGAGAGGAGGCTCTCCGGGTCGGTGATCTCGGCGATGCCCTCGGACGCCGACGAGAGCGACGCTTCGATGGATCGGCGAAGCGCCGCGCCGTGATCGAGGCGCGCCAGCCGGCCCGTTCGAGCCGGAGCCGCGGGGGGGGCTTCGGCCGGCTCGGATTTCGGTGCGTTCGGTGCGTTCGGTGCGTTCGGTGCGTTCGGTGCGTAGAGCGGGGTGCCCGCATCGGTCTGGGCGAGCAGCTCCCGGAGGTCTTCGACCGTGGCCTCTCCAATCGCGAGAACGAGCCCGTCGACGAACTCGGCTATCATTGACTCAAGGTTACGCATCCGAAGGATTACTCCTTAGCATAAGACGCGCGCTCCGCATCGGTCTTGTCGAGCCCGCCGTTTTTTCTCGCTCGCGCCCTCGCCCTCGCCCTCGCCCTCGCATGCGCTCGCGCGGGCGCTTTCTCTGCACCGGCCCCTCGCCGCCCGGAACGCGGCAACTCACGCCGAGTCTTTTACCCTGACTGGCCCCATGGGCGAAAGGCGCGATGTGGCGGGCGCTGCACGGAGATCGCGCGACGGATGACGCCGTGACGCCGGTCGAGCGCCTCGACGACCCAGCCGTTGCCGGCATAGAGGCCCACGTGACCCGGCCACCACAAGATGTCACCGGCACGGAGCTGACCGGCCTCGAGTGGAACTTCGGGCAGCTCCGACGCGATCGCGTCGGCCGTTCGGGGCACGCGGACGCCGACCGTTGCCCAGGCCGTTTGCACCAGCCCCGAGCAGTCGAAGCACGACGGGCCCGTTCCGCCCCAGCAGTAGCGCTTGCCGACCTGCGCCCACGCGAAGTTCATGACCGTGCCGTGGTCGCGCAGTTCGAGGGCGTCGGGCGGCTCGGCCGAGGATGCCGTCCGTCGCGATCCGGCTGACGAGCACCCCAGGAGAACGACGGACGCGAGCGACAACGAGGCCAACGAGGCCAACGAGGCCAACGAGGCCAACGAGGCCAACGAGGCCGAGCGGGCGACGAAGAGCGACGACACGCGCATGCCGCCATCGTCGCAGGGCGCGACCTGCCAGGTAAAATTTCAGGCTATCCGGCGCTCGAGCAACGTGCGCGAACGCTCCCGGAAGCGAGGGCTTGGCGCGCCCGGTCGAGGCCGCCGGCTGACCGTCAGGGGAGCGCCTGACGTACCGCGGCGCACGTCGCGCCGGGCATTCGCACCGACGTGAACGCGGTGCCCGCGGTCGGGCTGAAGACGGGCTGCGTGCCGTCGACGAAGCTCGTCTGGGTCGAGCTGCAGTCGCCGCCGCCGCCCACGAGCCCACACCCAATGACGTGCGAATCGATCGCATATTTGCCATTCGTGCCGCTCGGAATCTTGGGTATCGTCACGGTTCCGGAAAGGTGGTTGCAATCGCTCGCGCGTCGTCGACGTCCCGCTGGCCACGCGGTCGCTCATGATCCATGGCTCGATCGTGACGCTGCCGGGCGCCGTATCTCGCGGCAAGATATTTCAGGCACGCGATCGCCAGGGAGAGGCAACGGTGGCGTGTTCGTACGGTGTGCCGCAGCGAAAACGGAAGATTGAACGCGGAGCGGTAGTATCTGGTACCGGGGGCTCCGCCCCATCGCCCTCTTACCCCGCCAACGTCAACCGATCGAAATCCCTGACTAGCGGAGCAAGGCCCTGCACTCGCTCCGTGCGCCCCGCTTCGCCTGGTGCGAGCAGCTTGAGAAGCACCGGCGCGCTTCGGTGTACGCGCCGCGGCCCTGATAGGCCGCTCCGAGGATCAGCCACGCGTCGGCGTCGGTAGGATCGAACTTGACGGAGCGCTCTCCCGCTTCGATCGCCTTCCGGAGGTGACCTCGATCGAGGGCCCGCTGCGACTCACGCTTCGCCTCGCTGGCGGCCTTCGCGTCGGTATCTGTCGCCGCAGCCTGCGCGGTAGCCTCGGGCTGCGCAGGGGACGCGGCTGATTCGGTCTCGCGCGCGAGGGCCTGCAGGTCGGTCGGCGTCGGGTTCGACGGTGAACGTTCGGAGGCGTGCTCGGAATCGGCCGCGGTGCCGGGCGCGGTGGTGGCGGTATCGGCCGGCATGGGCGACGCCGGCTCGGGCTCCGCGAGAGATGGTGCGGTCAGCTGGGCTGGCGCGGGGGAGAGCGGCTCGGCGAGCGCTTCCGACGCGGCGTTGAACGACGCCGGTCGGGTGGGCGCCTGCGCCGCGCTCGCGTCGCGGGTGACGCTGACCCGGACGAGAGCGCCCAGGCCGATCACGGCGGCGAGACCGACCGCTCCGGCGACATAGCGCGTCAAGTAGCGACGGCGCTCGCGCGCGGCAGCCGAGTGCAGCGCAGCGCGTCGCGTGCTCGCCTTTCCGACATCGGCTACCTCGACGGCCGGTGGGAGCTCAGGCATGTATCCCTGGGGCGCGCTGTCGAAGAAGCGATCCGCGATGTCATCGGCCGGAGCCGCGTTGCGCACGACCGGCACGAGTGAGTTGTTCGCGTTCTTGGGATGGGGATGCCATTCCGCAAGCGCGCCCTCGAGGCGTTTTCTCGGCGTCATCGGATGAAACTCGTCGGGCTCGATTCGGTTTCCCATGTTTGTGGGGGAGCGGGAAAGAAACGGGTCATCGGACGGTCGGTTTCTTTCAGTCGGTCGAGGCGTCTCGCGCCTCGCAGGGGACCGGGACCAGCGACTCCCCGGCTCTTATGGCCTTGCAGGCGTCGATACATACCCCACCACAGGAAAGAAGTGGGGACGTACTCCGCGACGAGCACGTGGGCGGGAGGACCCAGCACGTCCCGGGCACACCCGCCCCGACGCCCCCCTCGCGTTCGGTACGGCAGAGCATTTCGAAGAAGCTCGGCTCTCCGTTGCCTCGGGAGGTAGAGAGGAACGGCGGCAAGATCGCGGCGCAGCTTGCCCTGGGGGGGCACTTGTCAGCGGGAGCGCCTTGATAGCAATTGTGGACATTCGTTTGCGAATCACAAGCATTCGAACTCGCCGCCCTCATGCCTGCAGCTCGACGAGTGCAGAGGTTGAGGTACGTGAGGCCATCGCAGCCGCACTGCGGGCCGTAGCTCGTGTCGTCCTTGCATGCGAGGTCAGCGAGCTCCGCGCAAGATCCTCCCGCGTCGGCTCCGCAGGTCGTCGTCTCGCAGAACGACTCGCTGCCGCATACCGACGCGTCGGAGGCGCTGCAGGGAATGAGTGCCATCGCGTCGGGGCCAACGACCGTGGCGATGGGGATACGGTCTTCTACGCATCCAGAGGCGCCGAACGAGACGACCGCCCACACGGCGGCGCCGAGCGCGACAACTACGATGCACTCGATGGCGCGCGCTCGCGTCACGGGACCCTCGCCGCGAAGAGCCCGCTCCCGGCGGCCGTGAACGTGAAGCCCGCGAGCACGACCGGTCGCACGCGCCACGGTACGAAGACCTCGGGATCTTGCGCGCCGTCGTCGATGAAGTAATGACGCGAGGCGAGATCGACGTCGCCCCCGACGACCACCGTCAGCGCCACGCCGGGCGCGAGCGCCACGTAAGCTGTGGCCCGCGCCGTCAGTACGGGATCTACCTTCGTGGCCACGTCGGGGTTCAGGCGGATCGTCGGCGAAGCGCTCGCCGCGCCCGATAGGACGGCGGTGACCGCGATGATATCGACGCCAGCCCCCGCGCCGACGTCGAGCGCGATCCACGATCCGTGCACGACTTCGAGCGCGGGCATCGCGCGCAGCGAGACGAGGCTCGCGTGCGAGGTGACCGGGGTGACCGTCGAGTAACTCGTATCGAACCCCACGACGTACTCGCCCGTCACCGATACCGACGGCCGCCATTTGTGCCGCGATCCCACGACGAAGCCGCCCCCCACGTGCGCCACGGGGCCGGCCCCGTCCGCGATGCCACCCGCCCCGGCGAGCGTGGTCAGGTCGACCGCGAGGCCACGGCTCGAGCTCGGCGATGGGCTCGGCGATGGGCTCGGCGATTCGGTGACCACGATCGGCGCGACGGGCGGAGGCGAAGCGGGGGGCGCCGGAGTCGGAGGCCGCGGCGTCTCATCGGCGAGGAGCTGCGACTCGACCGCCGATCGGACAGCTTCGCTGATCTCTTCGCGAACGATCGCCGGGGAGGCGTCACGCGGGATGGTGCGCCGCACCTCGATGGGGCCGTTGCGGACGATCACCACGACCTCGTGACGCGAAGCGAGATCGACCGAGACCGCGAGACCCGCAGGCGGCGAGGTTCCCGCGTCGGCGCTGGCGTCGCCAGCGGAGACGCCCGCCGTGACCGTGTGAGGAACCAGGCTAAGGCCCAGACGTCTGACGAGTTCGCGAATCGTGTCCATCAGCAGTCCCGCGTCGTCTCCCCCGTCGATGAGCGTGACGTCGAGCGTGCGCGTCGAAGCACCCGGCGATGACGGCGCGCCGGAGTCGACGACCTGTGCGAACGAGGCTCGGTCGAGGGAGCCGAGCGAACCGAGTGACAAGAAAAGCCCCGCGACGAGCGAGGCGAGGGGGCCGCGCCCTCGCGCGCGTGCCCGCATCAACGACCGTTCGGGTTATCGAGGCGCGCCCTCACGTGCGCGGCGTAGGGCGTATCGGGGAAGGCTCCGACGAGCGCGGTCCACGCGCGCGTCGCTTCGTCGCTGCGACCGAGGCGGTCGAGCGCGGTCGCGCGCTCGACCATCGCCTCTTCGGTGAGGTCGCCGCCGCCGGCTGCGAGGTAGGCGTCGAACCGCGCGAGAGCGCCAGTCGGGTCGCCCCGATCGAGCAGCACCCGCCCCACGATCGCTCGGAGCACCTGGGCTTCGCGGCTCGTCGGGTAGCGAGCCTCGAGCTCGCGATCCGTGTCGAGTACGCCGCCGTAGTCGCCGCGCCGCCGCGCATCGCTTGCCCTCTCGAAGAGCTCTGCGGGACCGATCGTGCGAGCGGACGCCGCGAGGACCGGGCCACCCCCCTGCGACCGCGCGGGTCGAAGGGCTGGGGTCGGCGCTGGCGACTCGCGCGATTCGGCCGCCTCGGGCGCGATCACCGGTTCGGGGAGCGCGACCATGGGCGCGCGATGGATCTTCGGACGGGGCGCCTCGGTCGTTCCCGCGGCAAGAGGTGCTGCGGGGGCCGGTCGCGTGACGAAGCGCGACCACGGCCCTTCGCCGAGGCTGTTCGTGGCGGCTGCCGCGCCGCCGACGAGCAGAACCGCAGCCGCGAGGAGCCACACGAACTTGGTCCGTCGCCGCCGGGGCGCGCGCGCCGTCACACGCGGGATCGCCTGCGGGAGAGCCGCCGGAAGGGCGTCGAGCGCGAGCTGTCGGAGGCTGCCGAGGCCAGCGAAGCGCTCGAGCGGCAGGTCGGCCGCGAGCTCCGCGGCGAAGTCCGCGCGGAGCTGTCGCTCGAGGCGGCACGCCGAGCAATGCGAGACGTGCGCGCCGAGCCGGGCTCGCTCCGCCTCTTCGAGCGTCCCCTTGGCGTCCTTGTCGAGGAGGTCTTCAGGGTGCAAATCCACAACGTTCATCGGGCAACCCCCAGCGCGTCGACGAGGTCGGCGTCTTCTTCGATGCGACTCTTGAGGGCCTCTTTGGCGAGGCGCAGGCGACTGCGCACCGTGTTGAGGGGCGCGCCGCTGTGGGTCGCGATCTCCTTAATCGACCAGCCGAGGCACACGCGCATCGCCAGCGCCTCGGCCTGTTCGACCGGGAGGGTGTCGAGCAGGTCGCGCAGCAAGGCCTTGCGGTGGTTCGCCGCGACCTCTTCACCCGCCGGCGCGTTCGAGCCGGCCATCAGGTCGGCGTCGACGCCGTCTTCGCGCCGCGACTGATCGGTGCGAGACCGCTTGCGCGTCGCGACGGCCGTGCGAACAGCGATGATGGTCGCGTAGCCGATCGGCTCGCAATCGCCGCGGAAGGCTGGCAACGCCTGGACGAGGCCGATGAGCGACTGCTGCACGGCGTCGTCGAGGTCAGGGTGTCCGCCGCCGAGCACCGCGCGGACGACCCGCCCGAGGCGCGGAGCCACTGCGCGCAGGAGCTGCCCGGTGGCTGCCCCGTCGCCGGCTGCCGCGGCGCGCGCGAGCGCCATCATCGGCGCGATGCTCCCCGGAGCCGGCTCAACTCGCTGATCGGTCACTACCAAGGCCATGTCTCACCGGTGTAGTGGATGCAAGTCCTAAAAAAAGGTCATCGGGGGGTGCCGCCCCCGTTTCGGGTAGCGGCGGGCGAGCCTTTCCACTTTTATGACCTTTAATTCCGTCTTGGCGCCTACCTACCGTGCGTATTGGGAGAGACGTCCATGCGAGCCACGATTTCAACGGGTCTGTTCATTCTCGCGGTCCCCAGCTTGTTCGGCTTGTTCGGCTTGCCCGGTTGCGGTGGCCGCTCGCTCCTCGACGATCCCTCCGACGAGCTTCCGCTCACGAACCCCAACCCCAGCAACACCAGCCCGAACACGAACCCGGAGCGCGACTCGGGGGCAGGCTCCTCTTCTACGAAGGACGCGAGTACGAAGGACGCGAGCGCCAAGGAGAGCGAGGCCGGCAGCGGGTCGTCGAGCGGAGGCGGAGCCGGCACGGTCGTGTGCGGCGCCGAGACCTGCACGTCGGCCACCCAAGACTGTTGCGCCACCATGACGGGCGCGATGAGCGGAGCCGCGTCGTGTGTCGCGAAGGGCCAGTGTACGAACGGCGCCGTCGCGATGTGCACGAGCGCAGCGAGTTGCTCCGGCGGCGACGTGTGCTGCGTCTCGCTGGGCGGCGGCACCGGCGGCGCCCCGACCGGCGCCGGCGGCTACTCGGTCACCTGCAAGAAGACGTGCGGCACGGGGGGCTTGCAGCTTTGCGCGGCGAACGCCGAGTGCGGCCCGGGCGTGACCTGTCAGGCTATTGCCATCGTCGCCGGCGCGAAGATCTGCGGCGGCCTCGGTGGCGGCGGCGCCCCCGGTGGCTTCGGAGGCCACTGACGGCATTCTCGGCCGAGATCCGGATTGGCCGCAGAGGCGCCGAGGGCACAGAGCAGTGAATAGGGGCGGGTACCAAGCGACTCGGGCGCGGGCGAAGCGGATGCGGCCCGCGAGCGTCCCGAACCTCTTTGCTCGGCGTCCTCTGCGGCTCCGCGGCCAATCTCTCTAGAGTTAGACTAGACTACACGGCGTCGAGCCCGCGCTCGCCGGTGCGAATGCGGATCGCCTCTTCGACGTACGAGACGAAGATGCGGCCGTCGCCGCCTTGCCCGGTCGACGCGCGCTGCTGGATCGCGCGCACCACCGCGTCGGCCTCGTCGTCGGGGCCGTACCACTCGACGAGCATCTTCGCGGCATAGGCGACCCGATACGCGCTGCCGCGAAAGACTTCGCGATGCCCCGCGGTGCGCCCCGTTCCTTTGACGGGCCCGAACGTCAGCCCGCGCACGCCAATAAGGAGGAGTCGCTCGACAATCGCGTCGAGCATTTCCTCGCGAACGATGGCTTGAATCTTCGTCATTCCCCGGTGCCCTTCGAGATCATGGGCATGGATCATTTTGCGCGCGTTTCACGATCTCGATCTCCGCATGTCTGCCACACCTTCGCGATGTGCGATTCCTCGAGGAAAACGGGTGGAGAGGGCTCGCTTGGTGCCTATCGGCCACGGTGAAGACAAAAAACACACTCGTCGTGACCCGATGTGATCCCGACATAGGATCGAAACAATGGGTGCATTAAGAAAGCGTTAAGACGGTGTTAGGGAGGCATTAAAGCCTATTCACACCAGCCCCTACCGCTCAGCGCGGATGAACCCGAGGAGATTTGCGATGTTCCCCAGACTCTTGGAACGTATGAGGCAGAAGGAATACCGCCGCTTAATTGCCTGGACGTTGGCGGGCAAGGTCGTTGGCGCGATTGTCTTGATTCTTACCATCAAGGCGATCGGTGCATACGTGTTTCACCCCGCGTTTGCCGACGACACCACCGCCCCGGCCGCTGCGGCGGCTGCGGCGGCTGCCACGCCGCCTCCGGATCCGGCGTACGTCAACCCGATCAACACGATGTGGACCGTCATCGCGGCGT
>OCTA010000713.1_pt1 | contig 30528 bp, 26 predicted proteins | sample 1538991 | NCBI WGS metagenome assembly OCTA01 (sample SAMEA3539302, study PRJEB22396) | soil metagenome | biome: tundra; feature: field; material: soil | place: USA | collected 2010-05 | depth 0.15 m | reverse complement strand
CGACCCGATCGATCGTGGGCGCATGCGCCTTCATGAGGGCGCGCACGCTAGCACGCCGTGTTCAACGCCCCATCATCACGGCTTCATGACGAAGAGTGTCACGGCGCCCCCGACGAGGAGCGCGAGAACGCCCACGATGAGCGGCAGCAGCCATCCGGGCTTTCCGCCCGGAACGCCGTGCGCCATGACGTCCGAGTCGGGCGCTCTCGCCGCGTCGTATGCAGACGCGGGCCACGGCTGATTGGCGTTGGCCGCGAACGGATCCCCTACGACGTTGGCCCCGAAGGGATCGCCCGCGACCGCGAGCGGCGCGATCCTGGCGGCCATCACGCGGGGCATCGCCTCGGCGATCTGCGCCGCGAGCTCCTGCTGCGGCACCAGCGCCCACTGCCGGTGGTCGCCGGTGAGCCCGTACGCGGCGCCCACCGCATCGGCCAGCGCGCCCACGCTCTTCGTGCGGATCGCGGGGTTCTTCGTGAGCGCCATCTCGAGGACGTCGTCGATTGCGGGTGCGATCGGGTACTTTGGGTTCGCCGCCTTCGTCGTCGGCGGGTCGGGATCTTTGGTCAAGATCGCGAGCAGAATCGACGGGCCGTTCGTTCCGCCGAACGGCACCTCGCCCGTGATGCACTCGTAAACCACCGCGGCAAGGGCGAACACGTCGGCGCGCGAGTCGATGGTCTCCAGCCCCTGCGCCTGCTCCGGCGCCATGTAATACGGGCTGCCGATGGTGGTCCCGAGGACGGTGAGCTTCTTGCGGCTGCTGCTCGCCGTGTCCTTCACGCTCCCGAAATCGAGGAGCTTCACCGCGTCGCCCTCGCGGGTTCCGCACAGGAAGAGGTTGTCGGGCTTGAGGTCGCGGTGAATGAACCCGCGCGCGTGAGCTTCGTCGAGCCCGATCGCGACCTGCGAGAGCATGCGAACGAGGCGCTCGGGAGGCAGCACCTTCTCGCGCTTGAGGACGTAACGAAGCTCTTCGCCGTCGAGGAACTCCATCACGAGGATCCACGCCTGCGAGAGTGGGTCGCGGTCGAACGCGAGCACCTTCACGATGTGCTCGTGCGGCAGGGACGCGTTGATCTCGTACTCGCGCTTGAAGCGCTCGAGGGCGACCTCGTCTCGCGCGACGTCCGTGTGGAGCATCTTCACGGCGATCCGTGAATCGGTCTTCTTGTCGATGCCCTCGTAGACTCGACCCATGCCGCCGTCGGCGACGACGCGCCGGAGCTCGTAGCGCCCGCAGAGGCGAGTGCCGATGCGTACGTCGTCGGCCGAGGGGGCGGCGGGAGCCATGCTCGCCGCGGCGAGGGGCGTTCCGTCGGCCGGGCAGAATCCTGCGTCATTCGGGAAGACGCGCTGGCACTGCGGGCAACTCTTCATTGATAGACTGGGCCGCCGTTCACGCTTCCCACCACGAGAAGCCTATCGCGAGCCGTTGCGCGTGCGAAGGGTCTGTAGGAGGTGCGTCGTACAGAGCGGCTCACACCCGTTCAGCCTCGCTCCGGCGGAATCGAAGCGGCCGCCGGCTGAGGAGCCACGAAGTAGATGATCCGGTTGCACGAGGGGCACTGCTCGAGGATCGGTTCGCGCCGGAGCCGGTGAAAGAGCTGGGGCGGCAGCGCCATGTGGCATGCGTTGCAAGTGCCGTCGCTCGTTTGCGACAGCGCGGTGCCGCGCTTCAGCCGGATCATGTCGTAGCGGCGATAGAGCTGCGCGGGGAGCGTCTTGGTCGCTGCGCCGCGCTCGGTTTGCTTCTCGCGCTCCTTGCTCGACACTTCGCCGAGCTTGGAGTTGATGTCCCCCTCGCGCGCTCCGAGCTCGGCCACCAGCTTGGCGTGATCGGACTCGGTCGCCTCGAGCTGCTGACGCGAAGCCTCGGACTCGGTCGACAGCTTCCCGATCTCGTCTTCGCGATCCCGAACGAGCTTGCGCAGCTCTTCGAGCTCCCGCTGCGCCGCGTTCGATTCGCGCTCGGTGCGTGACCTCAAAAGTTTCTCGCGAGAGTGGTCGAGCTGCTGGGTCATGTTGCGGACATCTTGCACGAGCTCGGCCCGGGTCTTGTCCATGACCGCCAGCGAGGCGCGGCTCGCTCCGAGCTTCTCGTCGAGCTTGGCAATGCCAGAGCGAAGACCGTCCAGCGTGGAGCGCTCCTGCGCGAGTTGCTCCTGTAGTCCCTTCAGTTCAGCGTCGATCTGCGCGAGCTTTTCGAGCGCGCGGATCTGGTCGGGGATGCTCAATTCGTGACTCCGGAACGATGAAGAAAACGAGGTAGGCACGTACATAGCGCACGTAGCCCTTTTAGGCGACGCCCCCTCGCCGCACGGGCGCGCGGGCGCTCGAACAGGGGGCTCTCGAGGATCGTCATGGATGGTTTCTGCGACCGGTACGCGGTCGACGGCGCGGCCAGACCTTGCGGCGGCGGGTATGCGCGTAGAGCCCCGCGAGAGCCGCGAGAGCGTGGGCCCACCTGGGTTCGAACCAGGAACAACCCGGTTATGAGCCGGGGGCTCTGACCGATTGAGCTATGGGCCCGAGTCGCTCTCGATCGCAGCGGAGAGCGACCGTATCGCGCGGCGAATGCCACGCGCGCAAGCTAGTCGAAAGGGCCGCGGGACGGAAGCGTGTCGAACGCGGGCGAGCACGCCCGGGCTACTTCGCGCATGCAAAAACGCGGAGCTGCGCATCGCTGTCCGAAGGCGACGCGACGAGGATCGACGATCCGTCGGCCGGGGATCCCCCGAGACGGTCGAGGAAGAGGAGCGGCCGGGCGTCTTTCAGTGCGTCTTCGCCGCTCGGCGGCGCGGTCGGGGACCCGGCTCTGTCCAGAGGAAGGAACCGCGCGTCCTCGTCTCTCCCGACCCAGGCGAGCGCGAGGGTGCGCGCGCCGTTCGTGGGCGCGAGATCCGAGACGAAGCTCGGTGCGCCACGGCCCAGTCCGTCCGTCTCGAAGGCGACCGGCGCTTCGACGGTGTCGCCTTTCACTCGCACGCGAAGGAGCGTCCCACCCGAGCCGTCGACGGCCTCGCCGTCGTCGCGGGCGACGACGAGGAGCGTCGGGGTGCCCGCGCCCTCAGCTCCCTCTGCCGGCGGCTCGGCCGGGCGCGCTTCGAGATCGAAAGCCGAAACGTGCCCTCCCGGATGGGTCAAACGTCGTACCGCGCCGATGGCGATTCCCCGGTCGTCGAGCGACACCATTTCGAGCCATCCGAACGCCCGGGCTTCGCCGGTCGCCTCGGACTCCGACCCGTCCGTCACCGTGGCCTCGGGCAGGCGCGCGATCCAGACGACGACGAAGCCCGGGCCGGCCGCCGCGACCCGCGGGAGCTCCGCGTCCGACTCGGCCGGCGAGATGTCGTGCGCGATCGCGACGTGATCCTTCGCGAAAGCGGCGGCCTTGATGACTCCGCGAGGACCGCTGGCGGCGCTCGTTGCTTCGTCCCAGACGAGAAGGCCGGACGGCCCCGAGAACGCGAGATCGAGCGCCAGCGAGTCGTCGCGGCGCCGGGGAACGACCCTGGGCGCGCCCAGGGTGGCCCCGGTGTCCCCGGTGATCGCGTAGAGGGCGACGTCGCGGTCATCGCCTTGCGCAGGCCCGGGCCCGGCCACCCCGGACCGCGCCGTAGACCCGGACGGCGCGGACGCCGCGCCCGCTGCGGGGCCGGACTTGATCGTCGGCTGGCGGGCGTAGGTCGCCGCCACGAGATCGGGCGATCGCCAGCCGACGCGCGGCGGGGGCGCGTCGCCCAGGGTGGGACCGAGGTCGACGATGCGCGTGAGCTTCAGCGGGGCGCGAGCGAGCATCGCGACGGCGCCGACCCGACCCGCCCCGGTGCGGTGCACCAGGCCCACCGCGATACCGCCCGGATACGAGACCGCATCACCGAGCTCGAGCTCGTCGAGCGTGTCGGCCGATGCGAGCACGAACGCCTGGTCGGTTCGCTTGCAGCGCGCGGGAGCGAGCGCGACCTCCGCGTCCGGCGCTCCGTCGGCCACGGCCTCCTCGGCGGGCGCGCTCGCCTGACCTTCGCCGCTCGACCGGTGGCAGCCTGCGACGGAGAGCGCGGCGAGCCCGACCCAGACGGTCGCGCCACCCGCGGCCGACCGCGACCGCCTCATCGAGAGTCCATGAAGCCATCGACCACTTCGAGCGCGAGCTCGAAGCGCTCGAACGGGGGCATGATGTAGGCCCCCGCAACGCGACCGCGAACGGCCGAGAGCATCTCCCGCGCGATCGCGACGCCTTCTTTGCGCGCCGCCGGCCCTCCGCCTGCTTTGCGCATTCGCTCGCGGATCGACTCGGGCACCTGCATGCCGGGGACCTCGTTGTGCAGGAACTCGGCGTTGCGATGGCTCGCGAGGGGCAAGAGGCCGACGAGCACCGGCATGCCGAGGGGGGCGATGTCGTCGAGGAAGCGCTCGAGCACTTCGGGCGAGTAGACCGGCTGGGTCATCACGAGCTCGGCGCCGGCGGCCTTCTTGTCGCGCAGGCGGGCGAGCTCGCGCTCGTAGTTCATCGCGGCGGGCTCGGCGCCCGTGGCGAGCACGAAGCGCGTCGTCGCCCCGAGCGGCTTGCCGCCCGGATCGACGCCGTGGTTCAGGCGCGTCGCGAGCTTGAGGATCCCGATCGAATCGAGGTCGTACACCGCCGTCGCGTCGGGAAAGTCGCCCATTTTGGGCGGGTCGCCGGTGATGACGACGAGGTTTCTCACGCCGAGATCGTGAGCGCCCAGCAGGTGCGCGATCGTCGCGAGCAAGTTCCGGTCACGCCCGCAGACGTGGAGGATCGTCTCGATGCCGACCTCGCGATGCACGCGCACCGCGAGCGCCAGGTTGCTCATGCGGGCCTGTGCGCGCGCGCCGTCGGCGATGTTGACCACGTCGACGCCGCCGTCGCGGAGCATCTTAGCCGCCGCGACGGCGCGGGCGGGATCGAGCCCGACGGGCGGGTTCACCTCGACGGAGACCACGAACCGGCCAGCCGCGATCTTCGCCGCGAGCTGGCTGCGCTCGGCGAGAGGCGGAGGATGCATCGAACCGGGGATCGACACGCCGAGCGCCGGCGTTCGGGAGTCGGCGTTCGACGCGTCATCTTCGCGCTTCACGGCAAAGCCTTCGGCGTCGCCCGTGGCGCTCGCCATGCGCGCCGCAGCCGCGATGCGCCGGATGTGCTCGGGCGTCGTTCCGCAGCAGCCGCCCACGAGGCGAACGCCCATGCGGATCATGCGACGCGCGTAGACGCCGAAGTACTCGGGCGTCGACACGTAGACCATCCGCTCGTCGACCCGGCGCGGGAGGCCCGCGTTTGGTGATGCGAGCACCGGCAAGCCGAACGGGATCATCTTGGTGACGGCCGCGAGGACGCCCATCGGCCCGTCGGAGCAGTTGACCCCGACCACGCTGGCGCCCCATTCCCTGGCGAGGCGGGCAATCTCGTCGGCCTCGGTGCCCTCGGTCATCCGCCCGTTCTCGTCGAGCGAGACGCTCGCGATCACGGGGACCCGTCCCTCGGCCGCCTCGACCGCGGCTTCGACCGCGACGCGGAGCTCAGGGGTCTGGCGCATCGTCTCGACGACGAGGGCGTCGACCTGCCCCTCGAGCAGCGCGCGCGCCTGCTCCGAGAACACCGCCTTGACCTTGGCGAGGTCTTCGGAGTCGACGTCGCCGCCGGCTTCGCCGAGGAAATACCCGCTCGGCCCGATGGCGCCGACGACGTAGGCCTGGCCGGCCGCCGCGGCTCGCGCGAGGCGAACGCCGGCGGCGTTGATCTCCTGAACGCTCGCCGCGAGGCCGTATTTCTCGAGCCGCAGCGCGTTGGCGCCGAACGTGTTCGTCTCGATGACCGACGCCCCGGCGCGCACGAAATCTTCGTGCACCTTGGCGACGATCTCGGGGCGCGAGACGTTGAGCTGTTCGAAGCAGTTCGTGCCGTAGAGGACGCCGCGCTCGTAGAGCTGCGAGCCCATGGCCCCGTCGACGACGAGCACGCTCGTGCGGACGGCATCGAGAAACGGGCGATCTGTACGGGGCGGACTGGGCGGCATGGGCGCCGCCCGAGGCGGCGTGGATAGCACCTAGTAGGACCTTGTCGCGCTCGGCGCAAGGCGTCTCGGGGCGAGACGGGCGGCGATCGCGCGCCGCCGCTGTATCGTGCACGTCGAAGGAGAAACCGCAAAGGCGCGAAGGCGCGAAGTTCTTTGATCGAAGCCTCCACAGTCGTGGTCCCTGCCACGGCCTCATGTTCTCACGTTGCGTTGGCCCTCGCATTAGCCTCACGTTGGCCCTCGCATTGGCCTCACGTTGGCCCTCACGTTGGCCTCACCTTGCTCCTCAGCTGGCTCTCACGCCGGCCTTCACCTCACTCATCGCGCACGTTGCGCTGCCCTCCCCCGATGTCTCTTCTCCGCGGCCTTCGAAGCGCCCTTCCTGATCTGCGCGCCAGCGTGGACGAGGCCGATCGTGTGGCTTATGGACGTGACCTCTGGCCGCGGCATCACTTCGCCGTTCGAGCGGGCCGCGCGGCAGGCCACAAGCCGGAGGCGATCGCCTGGCCCGCGTCGACCGAAGAGCTCGCGTCGCTCGTCGGCTGGGCGGCGCGCGAGGGCGTTCCGCTCGTTCCATTCGGGGCGGGGAGCGGGGTCTGCGGGGCCGTGCTCCCAGGCGCCGACACGCTCGTGGTCGATCTGAAGCGCATGGGCCGCATCCGCGCCATCGATCCCTCCGCGCCGCTGGTCGACGTCGAGGCCGGCCACATGGGCGTACCGCTCGAGCAAGCGCTCGGACGGGCCGGGTTCACCCTCGGTCACTTTCCGTCCTCGATCCTCTGCAGCACCGTGGGCGGGTGGGTCGCCACGCGGAGCGCGGGGCAATGCTCGGGCGCGTACGGCAAGATCGAAGACATGGTCGTCGCGCTCGAGTGCGTGACCGGCGCCGGCGAGATCGTTCACCTCCGGCGGCGCGAGCGAGGCCCGGACCTCGCCTCGCTGGTCATCGGGAGCGAGGGCACGCTCGCGATCGTCGCGAGCGCGAAGCTCCGGCTCCATCCTGCGCCGACCGCGCGGGGCTTCGGCGCCTGGTCGTTTCCGACGACGGAGCACGGGTGGGAAGCGATGCGCGCCATCTTTCAGGCGGGGCTGCGCCCCGCGGTCGCGCGCCTCTACGACCCGTTCGACGCCATGCTCGCGAAGCGCGGAGGCGTGAAGGCCGGTGTGAAGCCCGGCGTGAAGTCCGCCGACGACGGCGACGGTCGCGCCCCCGCTCCGGGCCGCGGCGGCGGCGCGCTCCGCACCCTCTTGAAGCGGCCCGCGGCGCTGAACGAGCTTCTTCGCTCGGGCGTCGTGGGGCGCGCGCTCGGCGGGGCGATGCTGGTGGTCGTGTTCGAAGGCGCCGGCGATCGGCCCGAACGCGCCATCGAAGACGTGCGCCGGCTCGTCGAGGCGCAGACGCGCGCGCCGCGGAGCGAGCAAGGCAAGCCGGGCCAGACAGGCCTGCGAGGCGTCTGGGAGGGCGCGGCGCCCGCGGAGCGATGGCTCGCGCACCGGTACGCGGTCAGCTACCGCCAGGCGCCCATCTTCGCGAACGGCGCCTTCGTCGACACGATGGAGGTCGCGGCGCCGTGGTCGCGTCTCGGCGCGCTCTACGAAGCCGTGCGCCGCGCGCTCGGCGACCACGTGTTCGTCATGGCCCACTTCAGCCACGCGTACCCCGACGGCTGCTGCATCTACTTCTCGTTCGCCGGCAGCGCCGGCGAACGAACGGGCGCAGGCGGATGGGACGCCGCGTGCGAGGCGATCTACGACCGCGCGTGGCGGGCGGCGCTCGCCGCCGCGGTCGACGCGGGTGGAACGATCGCCCACCATCACGGCGTCGGCCGCTCGAAAGCGCCGCGGCTCACCGACGAACTCGGGGCCGGCGTCGACGTCGTGCGGGCCTTGATGCACGCGTTCGATCCCGAAGGCATCCTGAACCCGGGGAACCTCGTCGCCAAGGGCGCGCCCGGCGTTCGACCGATCGCGCCGGGGCGCGCGCCGGGGACCACTTCGAGCCCGAAGGTGTCGGTCGATCGAACGAGCCTGCTCGCCTGCGTCGACGGCGGCGTCGACCTCGCCAGCCTCGAGCAGCAGCTGAAGGGCGACGGGCTGACGCTCGGCGTTCGCTTCGGCGACCCCGCGCCCACGGTGTGTGAGTGGCTCGAACGCGGCGCGCCGGGAGCCCGAAGTCGCTGGCTCGATCCCGTCGATCAGGTGCTCTCCGGGCTCGACGCGACCCTGACCGACGGGCGTGCCCTGCGCGTCCGTCCGGCGCCGAGGCGTGCAGTGGGGCCTGACCTCACGGCGCTCTTCGTCGGGGCGGGTGGGCGCTTCGGCCGGATCGATCGCGCCTGGCTCCGCGTGCATCCCCTCGGTGTCGTGCGGCCGGAGAGCGCGCCCTTTCACCGCGACCACGACGTTGCGCTATCGCGCGAAGAGGCGTCGCTCGCCGACGCGATCGAGGTCGCTCTCAGGCGAGGCTAGAGCCGCTCTAGCCTCAATGCCGCTCGGCCAATCTCGCTCTCGAGCGCGAGCCGAGCGGGACGCGCAGGCGCTAAAGCCGCCCGGGCCGGGTCATGCCGGTCATCCAGGCGGCCACGCCATCGGCCGCCCACCGAGCACGTGGCAATGAAGGTGGAAGACGCTCTGGCCAGCGTCCGCGCCCTGGTTGACGACGAGCCGGTACCCGCCCTTCGCGAGGCCGAGCTTCTCGGCGACGTCTCGGGCCGCCAGGAGCACCTGGCCGAGCGCGGCGGCGTGCTCGGGAGTCGCCTCGTGGATCCCCGGGATGTGCACCTTCGGGATCACGAGCGCGTGCACTGGCGCGGCGGGACGGATGTCCTTGAACGCGAGGACGTGCTCGCTGTCGTGGACGATTTCAGCGGGCGTCTTGCCCGCGACGATGTTGCAAAAGAGGCAGCCCGGCATGGTCGGCCGAGCGTGACGCGGGCGTGCTTCCGTCGCAAGCGCTAAGAAATGCTCGAGGCCACCCCATGTGCGGCCGCGCCGCGCTCACAGCATCCCCAGCCGAGCTCCGCGAGATCTTCGGCCTCGACGAGACGCCGGTCATCGTCCCGCACTACAACGTGCCTCCCTCGCGGCCGCTCGAGGTCGTGCGGGTCGTTCGCGGGTCGACGTCTCGCAAGCTCGAGCCGCTGCGGTGGGGCCTCGTGCCGCCCTGGGCGAAGGATCCGAAGATCGGTAGCAAGCTCTCGCTCGCCCGCGCCGAGACCGTCGCCCACACGGGTGCGTTTCGCGAGGCGTTCCTCACCCGGCGGTGCCTCATCGCGGTCGATGGCTTCTACGAGTGGAAGCGCGCGGGGAACGGGAAGCACGCGGGGAACGCGAAGAAGCGAGCGAGCACGCCGTTCTTCCTGCGCCGGCCCGACCACCAGCCGTTCGCGCTCGCCGGTCTCTGGAGCCGATGGGTCTCCGGCGACGGCGAGGTCATCGAGTCGTGCGCCATTCTCACGCAAGCCGCGCGCGCCCCCGTCGACGCGATTCACGACCGCATGCCCGTCGTGATCGATCCGGTCGACTGGAGCCGCTGGCTCGACCCCGACGGGAGAGACGCCGGCGCCCTCGAGTCGCTGCTGGTCCCGCGGGCCCTCGATCTGGTCGCCTACTCGGTCAGCGCCTACGTCAACGATCCGCGTCACGACGACGCGGCCTGTCTCGAACCGTGCGAACCGTGCGAGGTCGCGCAGCAGAGTCTTTTCTGACTGTCCCGTCGCGCTCGATGGGCTATAAGGGAAACCGATGGCGGTGGAGTCCGCCGAGACCCGTTGTGCCCATGGTGGCCAACCAATGACTCCTACGTGCTGCGCCTTGCGCGCGCCGTAGGAACGATCGCCGGGAGTTTCCGGGCGCCCTCCTCGACGCGCAGTCGAACGAGAGGAGATTCCGATGATCAGGTTCGCCCGCCTCCAGGCCCTCGCGCAAGCCCTCGCCGTGGCGCTCGCCCTTGGCGGCGTCGTCGGAGCCGCGTGCGGTCTCGCTTCCGGAGTGTTCCTGCTCCTGCTCGAACGGGTCACGGCGTTCCGCAACGCGCACGAGATCATCGTGTACACGCTGCCCGCCGCCGGCATCGCGATCGGCCTCGTGTATGGCCGCTGGGGGAAGCCGATCCGGGGCGGCAACAACCTCATCATCGACAGCATTCACGAAGACACGCCGCAGATCCCCCTCCGGATGGCGCCGATGGTCCTCGCGGGCACGCTCCTCACGCACCTCTTCGGGGGCAGCGCGGGACGCGAGGGTACGGCCATTCAGATGGGCGGGAGCCTCGCCGACGCGGTCGCGCATCGCCTCGGCCTCGACCGGATCGGCCGCCGCCAGCTGCTGGTGGCCGGAATCGCGGGCGGCTTCGGATCGGTGTTCGGCACCCCGATCGCCGGCACGCTCTTCGGGCTCGAGGTCGTGGTGATGGGCCGCATGGAGTACGAGGCGCTCATCCCGTCGCTCGTGGCCGCGCTCGTCGGCGATCGCGTCACGCGCGCGCTCGGGGTCCACCACACGCCGTACCCCGCGGCGCCCTTCGTCAGCCCGACGTTCCTCGTTCTGGGCAAGGTGGTGCTCATCGGCGCGGTCATGGCGGCCGCGACCGTGGCGTTCGTCGAGCTCACCCACTTCTTGAAGCGCACCCTCGAGAGGCGCATCCCGTCGCTGCCCGTCCGGATGATGTGCGGCGGGCTCGCGGTCGTCGCCATGTGGAAGGCCATCGGCACGAGCGACTACCTCGGCCTCGGCGTCCCCACGATCGTCCGGTCGTTCGAAGACCCGGCCCTTCCCGTCTACGCGTTCGCCGCGAAGCTGGTCTTCACGTCGGTGACGCTCGCGGCAGGTTTCCTCGGCGGCGAGGTCACGCCCCTCTTCTTCGTCGGCGCGACGCTCGGCAACGTCCTCGCCCGCGCGCTGAACCTGCCCATCGCGATCGGCGCGGGCGTCGGGCTCGCCGCGGTCTTCGGCGCCGCCGCAAACGCGCCCATCGCGCTCTCCGTGATGGCCGTCGAGCTCCTGGGGGCCAACATGTTTCCCCACGCCGTGGTCGCGACCGTCGTCGCCTACCTGCTCTCGGGGCACCGAGGCATCTACCCGTCGCAGCGCCTCCATCGCCGCAAATCCGGCGGCGCCCCGCTCGAGGCACCCGTGGCCCTCCGTGACTTCCACGATCCGTCGGCGCCTGCGAGCCCGGAGGTGAGAGCGCGGAAGTAGTCGTGCGCGGGGGGCCCACCTCGCTTCCGCCCGCTCTCCGGCCGTGCGAGCCGGGATCAGCCGTTGTCGGCGTCGATCTCGTCGAGCTTGAGTCCCGAGGCGAGGCGCAGGAGGGCGGCATCGATGCGGGCGCGATCGCTGTCGTCGGCGTGGAGGCCCGAGACGCCCGCTCGACCCGCGAGGTACGCGACGCACGCGTACTCGACGTCGCTGAGGAGCGCGCGGCGCTCGATGCGGAGGCCCGGGAGCGAGTAACGCATCTCGCGCGCGCCGGTCGCGGCGAACACGCCGAACGACTCGACGCGGCCCTGCGTTCCGGTCAGCTGCCGCACGATCCCACGCAAGAGGGCTGCGCGCACGCGGGCGCGGCGAACGTCTGGATTTTCGAAGAGAGCGAAGCTGCGATTGCGCGACACGAGCCCCGGGACCAGCGTCATCCCGACGACGAGCGCCTCGCGATCGACGGGCAAACGCATCACGGATCGGCCTCCGCCGACGCGGCGTGCGAGGTCGACCCCGTCTTGATCACGCCCGCGCGCTGGAGGAGCTCGGCCTGGTGGCTCGTGCGGAGGGCAGTGATGAGTTCGTCGAGATCGCCTTCGATCATCCGATCGAGCTTCGACAGCGTGAGCCGGATGCGGTGATCGGTGACCCGGTTCTGGGGGAAGTTGTAGGTCCGGATCTTCTGCGAGCGCTCGCCCGTCGACACCATGCTGCGGCGGGTCGCGGCCTCGGCCGAGTCTTGCCGCTCGCGCTCGAGATCGAGGAGCCGGCTGCGCAGCACCTTGAGGGCCTTCGCCTTGTTCTTCAGCTGCGAGCGCTCGTCCTGGCATTTGACCAGGAGGCCGCTCGGCTTGTGGATGATCTGGACCGCGCTGTTGGTGGTGTTGACGCCCTGGCCGCCGGGGCCGCCGCTCGCAGCGATGCTGATCTCGAGGTCTTTCTCGTCGATTTGAACGTCGACCTCGTCGGCCTCGGGCAGCACGGCCACCGTCGCGGTCGACGTATGGATGCGGCCCTGCGTCTCCGTCGCCGGGACGCGCTGGACGCGATGCACCCCTCCCTCGAAGCGGAGCTGCGCGTAGACGTCGCGCCCCGTCACGAGGGCGATGCACTCCTTCAGACCCCCCGTCGCGCTGTCGCTCTGCGAGAGGATCTCGACCTTCCACCCTTTGCGCTCGGCGAAGCGCGTGTACATGCGGAAGAGATCGGCCGCGAAGAGGGCGGCCTCTTCGCCCCCCTCGGCGCTCCGGATCTCGAGGATGGTGTTCTTTCGCTCGTTGGGATCCGGCGGCAAGAGCAGAAGCTGGATCGACGCTTCGAGGCGATCGCGATCGCCGTTGAGCTCCGTGAGCTCGGACTGTGCGAGGTCTCGAAGCTCGGGGTCCTCGAGCGCCTCTTGCGATTCGCGGATACGCCGCTCGACGTCCCGGTAGCGCGTCAGCGCGCCGACCACGGGCTCGAGATCGCTGCGTTCCTTGTTGAGCTTCGACGACCGCGCTCGATCGGAGAGCACGTCGGGCCGGCAGAGCATCTCTTCGAGCTCCGTATAGCGGCGCGCGAGCTGCTCGAGCTTCTCGATCGGGAGCATCAGGCCGCCCGCGCGGGCGCCGTCTCCGCGCGCAGACGCGGCGCCGCCAGCAGGTCGGCGTAGCTCGCGAACGACACGTCGCCACCCGTGGCCGGGGCCTCGCCGTGGTCCTGCCGGAACAACGTCACGCGCAGGCTCGCCAGCGCGACCTCGAGCTGCGCGTCGTCGGGCTCGGCCGTGGTGATCTTCTGGACCAGAAAGCCGGGAACGAGCAGCACGCGCAGCGGCCCGGTGGCGCAGTGGCGCGAGAAGAGTCGCTGGAGCTCGAACGTCACGGCGACCAGGAACGGCAAGAAGGGCAGCTTCTCGAAGAAGAAGAGGACGTTGTCGGCCAGGGCGCTTCCCGTATGGATGCGCGGGAGCGCGGCGCCGACGGCGATGAAGACGAGGATCGAGACCAGGGCCACCATGACGAGGAACGTCGTTCCGCAGCGCGGATGAAGCGTCGTCTTGCGGCGCGCGTTCTCGACGAGGAGCGCCTCGCCGGTTTCGTAGGTGGTGATCGTCTTGTGCTCGGCCCCGTGATACTGAAAAACGCGCCGGATCTCGGGGACGCGGCGAATGGCGACGAGATACCCGACGACGACAACGAGCTTGAGCACGCCCGTCATCGCCTGGAACGGCGCGCTCTGCACTTCGAGGCCGAGGCGCAGCAACCGGTTCAGACCCGCCGCCGCTGCCTGGGGCAGCGCAACGAAGAACGCGATCGCCACGGCCGCCATGATCCAGCTGCGCCCGCCCGCAGCCTTCGACGAGCCTGCGGCGGGACCCTCGCCGTCGGCGCGCGTGACCACCCAGAACAGCGCGAGACCGAGCGCACCGAGGACGCCCAGCATCTTCACGCCCGCTCCCCCGACCGTGCGGGGAGCCTCCGCGTCACCCTCTGCGTCTTTCTCGAACTGCTCGGCGCTGAACCGGAGGGCCTCGCCGCCGAGACGGAGCGACTCGACGAGCGACGCCACCCCTCGAACGAAGGGCCAGCGCGCGGCGCCACGCGCGCCTTCGCTCATGGCGCGCTCGCGCACCTGAAGGCTGCCGTCGCGACGGCGAACCACCACGGCGAAAGACTTCGGGGCGCGCATCATCACGCCCTCGAGTACGGCCTGCCCACCGATGTACGGACGAGACGGAGCGGACGCCATGGTCGTGCAACAAGAGTAGCCGAGCGGAACGGCTTCCGCCGCACACGCTCGCGTTTTTGCTCGCCCTCGCGAGCGTGCCGCGGGCGCTATTTGCTCTCGGGTCCCTTGGGCTCGGCCGCCTTCGCGACCTTGCCCGCGGCGACCGCGGCCGTCTTCTCGTACCGCTTGCGGAAGCGATCAACGCGGCCGGCCGTGTCGATGAGCTTCTGCGTCCCGGTGTAGAACGGGTGGCAGGCGCCGCACACGTCGACCTGAAAGTCGCCGCGGGTGGAGCGAGTGACGAAGGTGTTGCCGCAAGCGCACTTAATGCGGGCCGCGGGGTATTCGGGGTGAATGCCTTCCTGCATGACGGCCGACCAACCTAGCAACGGTTACGCCGACCCGCAATGGGACCGGGGAAGATTGGCCGCAGAGGCGCAGAGCCGTGAGGGGGTTGGTACCGATGCGACTCGCGCGCGAGAGGGTCGCGCGTCGTGTGGGTGTGGACGCTGGACTTCGAACGCCTCTCGCTCTCTCTGCCTCTGCCCAGCCGCCCTCTGCGCCTCTGCGGCTAATCTCCCCCTCGAGGGGGAGGGGGGGTCAGAACGGGATGTCGTCTTCGCCGCCGCCGGAGGAGGCGCCCTGGGCGAAGTCGTCGTACGGGGCGTCGGACGGCATGTCGCCGCTGCCGCCGCCGGCCGCGCGCGGAGCTTCGCGACGGGGCGCGCCGCCCTCGCGCGGAGCGCCGGCGCCGTCGCCGCGGCCACGGCCCGCGAGGACGATGTTGTTGGCGACGACCTCGGTCGAGTAGCGCTTCTCGCCGTTTTTCTCGTAACTCGAGGTCTGGAGGCGACCTTCGATCAGGATCGAATCGCCCTTCGTCAGGATCTTGCCGAGCGCCTCGGCGCGGCGACCCCACACCGTCACGCGATGCCACTCCGTGCGCTCTTGGCGGACGTTGTTGCGATCGAGGTAGCTCTCGTTCGTCGCCAGGCGCAGCTTGAGGATGGCCTGACCCCCGGGGGTCACTCGGAGCTCGGGGTCTGCACCCAGATTTCCGAACAGCATCACACGGTTCAACCCTTCGGCCATCGGCGCGACTCCTTCGGTGCGATTCCCTTCACGCGTGATTACGCCGGACCGCGCGGGAACGCCAGCCTCGGCGGCTTCTCGAGCACGTCTCGACTCCCCCATCGGCCGGCGCCGGGCAGAGGTTGCGTGGAGACCTTCATGCTAGCGTCCGGCGCCGTGGGCCTGGACGACCATCGTAAGCGGATCGACGACCTCGACGACCAGATCTTGAAGCTGCTCGACGAGCGGGCGGGGGTCGTGGCCGACGTGGCGCTCGCGAAGCGTGAGGCGAACCTCCCGAGGTTCGACCCCGAGCGCGAGCGCCAGGTGCTCGACCGACTCGCCGCGCGGGCCGGGCAGTTCCCCCCGGACGCCGTTCGCGCGGTCTACCGGGAAGTGATGAGCGCCTCACTCGCGCTGCAGGAGCCGATCAAGGTCGCCTACCTGGGCCCCGAAGGCACCTTCTCGCACGCTGCGGCGCGCCAGTTCTTCGGCCTCGCCGTCACGTACTCGGAAGCGACGACCTTCGACGGCGTGTTCGACGCGGTGTCGCGCCGCCAGGCCCTTTACGGGGTCGTGCCCGTCGAGAACTCGAGCGAGGGGACGGTGCCGCACGCGGTCGACGCGCTCGTCAGCGGCGATCTGCTCGTTCGCGCGGAGTTCGAGATCGAGGTGTCGCAGTGCCTCCTCGGGCGCGCCTCGGGGCTCGCGTCGGTCGAGCGCGTTTACTCGAAGGCCGAAGTCCTCGGCCAGTGTCGCGTCTGGCTCGCCAAGAACCTCGGCGGCGCGCAACTCGTTCAGGCCTCCTCGACGGCCGCCGCGGTTCGCGAAGCGCTCACCGACCCGCAGGGCGCGGCGATCGCGAGCCGCCTCGCGTCCGAGCTCTACGGCCTCCCCGTGATGCGCGAGCGCGTGCAGGACCGGGCCGAGAACTACACCCGGTTCGTCGTGGTCGCCCACGAAGACGCCGGGCGCACCGGCGACGACAAGACCACCGTCGCTTTCAGCCTGCGAGACGGACGCGGGGCCCTCATGCGAGCGCTCGCGGTCTTCGACGAAGAGGGCATCAGTCTGTCTCATATCGAATCGCGCCCCAGCCGGGAGAAATCGTGGGACTACGTGTTCCTGGCCGAGCTCATCGGCCACCGCGAAGACGCGTCGGTCGCGCGCGCCATGGCGCGTCTTCGTGAGACCTGCCCCCTGGTCAAGCACCTGGGCAGCTACCCGCGTTCGCACCGCTCGGCCTGATTCGCTTCGAAACAAAACGTCATACGCGAGGGAAGGAGACGGAACGACCATGAGTTGATGGGTGGGCCGGCCGCGTTTCGAGCCTCCTCGCCGCCGTTGTTCTCTCTGTTCTATCTTCTCTCCCCCATGGACTCCGTTCGAACCCTCATCGTCGGCGCCGGCGTCACCGGCCTGGCCACTGCCGCGGCGCTCTCTGAACACGGTGACAGCGATTACCTGATCCTCGAGGCCGACCGCGAAATCGGCGGTTGGTGCAAGACCGTCAAGAAGGAGGGCTTCGTCTGGGACTACTCGGGCCACTTCTTCCACTTCAAGCACCCCGAGATCGAGCGGTGGCTCGTCGAGCGGATGCCTGGCCAGAACATCCGCGTCGTTCAGAAGAAGAGCTTCATCGCGTACAAGGGCCGATTCGTCGACTTCCCCTTCCAGAAGAACATCCACCAGCTCCCGCAAGACGAGTTCATCGACTGCCTGCACGACGTTTACTTCGCGCGGTCGAGCGACGTGAAGGCCGACGAGAAGCACGCCGCGCCCCCCGCGGCGAACTTCAGAGAGATGCTGAGCGCCCGCTATGGCCGAGGCATCTGCGAGAAGTTCCTTTTTCCTTACAACGAGAAGCTCTATGCGTGCGACCTCGCGACGCTCGACGTCGACGCGATGGGCCGCTTCTTTCCGTATGCGGACCTGACCGACATCGTCCGCAATATGAAGCGGCCGGACAACGCGAGTTACAACGCCATCTTCACGTACCCGGAGGGCGGCGCGATCGAGTACGTGCGCGCAATCGCGAGCGCCGTTCGGCCCGGCGCCGTCGCGTTCGAAGAGGCGCTCGTCGCGGTGGATCTCCAGCGCAAGGTCGTGCGCACGACGAGTCCCGACGGCGGCCGCGAGATCGGGTTCGACCGGCTCGTCTCGAGCGTGCCGTTCAACCGCTTCGCCGCCTTTTGCGGTCTCGATCACGACGCGGGTCTCTGGACCTGGAACAAGGTGCTCGTCTACAACTTCGGGTTCGACGGCAAGGGCCAGCGAGACGTGCACTGGGCCTACTATCCGGCACGCGAGACCGCCTTCTACCGGGTCGGCTGGTACGACAACATCTTCGACACCGACCGTCTGAGCGTCTACGTCGAGGTCGGGTTCCCCAGGGACGCGCCGATCGACGCCGCGAGCATGCGCGACCGCGTGCTCGCCGACTTGAAGCGCGAGGGCGTCGTCTCGACGCAGCAGCTCGTCGCCGAGCACTCGGTCGTCCTCGATCCGGCATACGTCCACGTGACAGCGCGGTCGATCGCGGAGCACAGGCGCATGGCGGCGCTGTTGAAGGCGCGCGACGTCTGGTCGCTGGGCCGCTATGGCGGGTGGACGTACTGCGCCATCGAGGACAACATCGTGGAAGCGCGCGAGCTCGTGGAGAGCTGGCAATCGGGCCACATCTCGTAGTAGTGGGGGGGCTCCCGTGACTTCTTCAGCTTCAGCGCGACCAGCGGATCCGGACATCTCCATCGTCATCCCGATCTACAACGAGCAGGCGATCCTCCACGCCGCCGTGGTCGATCTGCGCGAGCGGCTCAAACCGCTCGGGTGGCGCTACGAGATCATTCTGGCCGAGAACGGCTCGAAGGACCGCACGATCCAGATCGGCCACGAGCTCGCCGACAAGTACGCCGGCGAGAGCGATGGCCAGGTCAAGATCATCTCGCTCGGTGAGCCGAATTACGGCAAGGCCCTGAAGCAGGGCATCTTGCTGGCGCGGGGAAATCTGGTCCTGTGCGACGAGATCGACCTCTGCGACACCGAGTTCCACAAGCGCGCGATCGACATGCTCCAGACCGGCGGCGCCGACATGGTCATAGGCAGCAAGCTCGCGGTGGGCGCGGCCGACGAGCGGCCCATGATCCGCCACGCCGCCAGCGTCGCCTACTCGACCTTGCTCAAGGTCTTGCTCGGCTTCCGCGGCACCGACACGCACGGCCTCAAGGCGTTCCGGCGGCTGGCGCTGCTCGACGTCGTACGCGCGTGCCTCGTCGACAAAGACGTCTTCGCGAGCGAGTTCGTCATTCGGGCCGACCGGGCGGGCATCGTGATCAAAGAGATCCCCGTTCAGATCATCGAGAAGCGGCCGCCGAGCATCAACCTCTTCAAGCGCGTCCCGAACGTCATGAAGAACGTGGCCAAGCTCACCTGGTCGATCCGCTTTCGCGGCTAACGGCGCACAGCCACACGCGGTAGGCTCGCCGCATGCGGATCCTGTACGGGGTCGTGGGCGAGGGCATGGGCCACGCGACGCGGAGCAAGGTCGTGTGCGAGCACCTCCTCGCGCGCGGGCACGACGTGAAGATCGTCGTCAGCGGGCGCGCGCACGGGATGCTGTCGAAGGCGTTCAGCGACGTCGTCGAGATCAAGGGTCTGACGATCCGGTACGTCGACAACCGGATGGACCGCGACGGGACGCTCGCGCGGAACGTGCTTGCCGCGCCGGGCATGCTGGCCAAGAACGTCGGCGCGTACTTCGAGACCGTGTCGAAGTTCAGGCCGGACGCCGTCATCAGCGATTTCGACTCGTTCGCCTACCTCTTTGCCAAGCGCCACGGCCTTCCCGTAGTGTCGATCGACAACCAGCAGATCGTGAGCCGGTGCAAGATCGCCAAGTTCGCGAAGGCGGGGGCCAAGGTCGACTATCAGCTCACCAAGGCGTTCGTGCGCGCCAAGCTCCCCGGCTGCGACCACTACGTCGTTACGACGTTCTTCGAGCCGCCGATCCGGCGCAAGTGCGAAGGCGACACGACGCTCGTTCCGCCGATCTTGCGCAGAGAGATCCTCGACGCGAAGAAGCGCGCGCGCCCCGGCGACCACGTGCTCGTTTACCAGACGTCCGAGAGCGACACCAAGCTCCTCGACGAGCTGCAGCGCATCCGCGACCAAAAGTTCATCGTCTACGGCCTCAGGCGCAACGCGCAGCGCGGCAACGCGACGCTCAAGGAGTTCAGCGAGTCCGGCTTCGTCGAGGACCTCGCGGCAGCCAAGGCCGTCGTGTGCAATGGCGGGCTGTCGCTCATCGGCGAGGCCGTCTACCTCGGCAAGCCTATCTTCAGCGTACCCGTCCGCAACCAGTACGAACAGGTGCTCAACGCGCGCTACGTCGAGCACCTCGGTTACGGTCTCGAGGCGCCGCAGATCGAAGCCGACCTCCTGCGCGCCTTTCTCGCGGAGGCGCCGAAGTTCGGCGCGCGCCTCGCGAAGCACAAGCAAGATGGCAACCGGGAGCTCTTTGGGTTCGTCGACAAGCTCCTCGAGCGGTTCGCGCATAAGGCGAAGCGACTGAAAGAGCGATCCGTGTGATCGGCAGGCGAGAGACCGCCGTTTTCGCTACAAATGGAAGGGTGTCTCGAGAGCCCGTCGATTCGGTCGCGCCGCCGGCGCCGATGCCGGTGGCGCAGGGGTCTCTGCCGGCCGACAAGGTCGACGTCGCGGTCATCGGCGGAGGCATCAACGGGACGGGCGTGGCGCGCGACTTCGCGCTTCGGGGACTGCGCGTCGCGCTGTTCGAGCGCAACGATCTCGCCTACGGCGCCAGCGGCAACTCGAGCGGCATGATCCACGGCGGCGCCCGTTACATGCTGCAGTCGCCGCAGGTGACGGCGAACTCGTGCCGCGATTCCGGGTACATCCAGCGCATCGCGCCTCACCTGCTCTTTCGCATCCCCTTCCTCATGCCGCTGCGGAGCGGGGCGCAGGGTCGGGTGATGTTCGAGCTCATCGACGCGTACTTTCAGGCCTACGACGACTACCAGCCGTTGAAACGCGGTGAATCGCACTGTCGGCTCGACGCGAGCGAGATGGCGCGTCTCGAGCCGGGCCTCGTCGGTTCGCACGTCGGCGGCATCACCTTCGACGAGTGGGGCGTCGACGGCGGACGCCTCTGCGTCCTCGGAGCGATCGACGCGATCGAGCACGGCGCACGGGTGCACCTGCACACGACGGTCGAATCGATCGAGCGCGTCCCCGCGCGGCCCGATCGCGGCGCGGGCTACGTCGTCAACGCCCGGCACCGGATGACAGGCGCGACCGTCCGCGTCCTGACGCACGTGGTCGTGAACGCCACCGGCGCCTGGAGCCCGATCACCGCGGGCATCGTGCGGGTCGGTCAGGCGAGCACCAGGGTGCGCCCAGGAAAGGGCATCCACATCGTCCTCGACCGGCGCATCACGAACTACGCCATCCTCTCGAAGGCGATCGACGGGAGACAGGTCTTTCTCTACCCCTGGCAAAATGTCAGCCTCGTCGGCACGACGGACGACGACTACTACGGCGACCTCGACGACGTCCGCGCCACGAGCGAAGAGGTGCGCTACCTCGTGCAGGGCGTCGCGAAGGTGTTTCCGGGCATCCGCGAGGCGCGCGCGATCGGAACGTACGCCGGCGTCCGCCCGACCTTGTACGACTACGGGCCCACCGAAGACGCGCTGTCGCGTGACCACCGTATCGTGGACCACGGCGCGGAGCCCGAGGGGGGCGGAGCGCCCGGCGTCTACTCGATGGTCGGCGGCAAGCTCGCGAGCTACCGGATGTTCGCGCAGGAGCTCTGCGATCTCGTCGCGCCTCGACACTTCGACGTCACCGTCCCTTGCTCGACGCACGAGCGACCCTTGCCTGGCGGCGAGCGCGTGCCCGACGCGCTCGCGCTCGCCGAAGCCCACGGCGTCACGCCGGTGTGCGCGCGCCGGCTCGTGTATCGGCACGGTTCGCGGGCCCAGAACGTCTTCGAGCGCGCCGCGCGCGTTCCGGCGGAGCACGACGTCGTGTGCCCTTGCGAACCCGTGCTCGAGGCCGAAGTGAGGCACGTCGTGCGCGAGGAGATGGCGCGCACCGTCGACGACGTCGCGCGACGGACGCGCCTCGGACTCGGCGCGTGCGGCGGGATGCGCTGCGCGGCGCGCTGCGGTCAGATCGTCGCCGAGGAGCTGGGCATCGCGCCGGCCGAAGGGCGCACCATGGCGCTCGAGTTCCTCGTCCAGCAAGCCAGGACCCGGATTGTCGCGCTCGGCCCCCAACAGGCGCAGCAAGAGGCGCTGATCCTGGCGCACGTGCGCGCGTCGCTCGGGGAGGCTCGATGACGAGCCGGACCGACGGGCTCGGGCCCGTCGTTGTCATCGGCGCGGGCGTGTCGGGCACTGCGGCGGCCATCGCGGCGGCGCGGCTCGGCGCCCGGGTGACGGTGGTCGATCACGGCGCCGGCGCGTCGAGCCTCGCGACCGGGGCCCTCGATTTCACTTGGGCGCCCGCGTCACGCGATCGCAGGCTTGCTGACGAGGGGGAGCCCCGACGACAGGCAGACCTTTCGCGCTCGTCGCGCGACGTCTTCGACGCGCTGGGCGTGTACGTCTTGCCGTCGCGTCCTGCTCGCCTGGTCACGACGGCGGGCGTCGTTCGCGAGGCACGCGGCCACGACGCCGCGCTCCTCGACGCGGCGTCGATCGACGTCGCGCGGACCGCGGGCCGGCGCATCGGAGTCGTCCGCTGCTCGCGTCCGGGATGGGACGCCGACGCGCTCGCTGCCGCATGGGGCGGCGCGTGGGTCGCAATCGACGCCCGCGTGCTCAAGTACGCCGACGAGCGCGGAATCCCCGACGCCGATTTCGCCGCACGCCACGACGACGACGCGCGCCTCGCGTGGCTCGCCGAGCGCCTGCGCGAAGCCCTTTCGGGCCGGGCGGAGGGCGGCGGTCTCGCGGGCATCGTCCTGCCGCCATCACTTGGCGTCGACCGGCCGCGGTCGCAGGCGCTCTCGGAGCGTGTCGGCGTTCCATGCGGTGAACCGATCGCGATGCCCGGAGGTCCGGCAGGTCTCCGCTTCGAGCGCGCCCGCGACCGCGCGTTCGCGACGGCGGGCATCACGAGGGCCCGGGCTCGCGTGCGCCGAGCCGAGGCCTCCGGCGGGACGTGGCACGTGACAGGATACGAAGGCACGAGCTTCGAGGCGCACGCCGTGGTGCTCGCCACAGGCGGGCTCATCGGGGGAGGCATCGAATACGCCCCGTCCGAGGCGACCCTCGCTGCCGCGTTGCCGTCGTCGGCGCGCGCTCCCTTTCGAGCGTCGGTCGACGCGCCCGTCGTCCTCGGCGCACACGGACGGCCCCTCGAACTGCCCGGCTCGCTCTTTGGCGTCGAGCCCGAGAGGCTCGCCTGGCCCTTCACCTGCGAGCCGACCGGTCCGACCGGGCCCTTCACCGGCGGCGGCATGCTCGAACGCGCCGGCGTCCTCGTCGCCGACGACGGCGCCTGCTTCGGCGCGCCCCGCGGCCTCTTCGCGGCCGGCGAGGTCGTCGCCGACGGGCCCCGCACGTGGCTTCACGCCTTGACGAGCGGAGCCCTGGCCGGCGCCTACGCGGCCCGCCGCTACCGGTGACTCATCGCTTTCGCGAGCACCTCCCAGCCCACCTTCAGCATCGCGTCCGTGCCCTTCTCCGGATCTTCGGGGACGTTGCGCGCCTCGACCCCCGTGGCCTCGACCGCCGTCGCCCCCGCGCCGCCGGCGACGACGACCACGTTCTTCGGCGCAGGCGTCGAGCCCGCAGATTCGCGCGAGAGATGACCGTCGAGGTCCTTCTCGCGATACGAGATGCCGCCCTCGTCCTTCGGCATCTCCACGGCGACGTCCGGATGGACACCGTCGGCCTGGATCGCGCGTCCGTTCGGCGTGTAGTAGCGCGCGACCGTCAGTCGCATGCCCGCCCCGCCGGGCAGCGCGATGATCGCTTGCACGCTCCCCTTGCCGAACGTCGGCTCCCCGACCACCGTCGCGCGCTTCTGATCCTGGAGCGCCCCTGCCACCAGCTCCGACGCGCTGGCCGTGTACTGGTTCACTAGGATGACGCATGGTTCGCGGGCGAACGCGCCTCCCGGACGCGCCTTCACCTCGTCGACGATGTGCCCGCGATGGCGGGTCGTGTAGATGACGCCGGCGTCGAGGAACTCATCGGCCACGTCGGCCGCCTGATCGACGAGGCCTCCCGGATCGCTCCTCAGATCGAAGAGGATGCCGGTGAGCTTGCCGCCGGCTCGCGCACGCACCCGGGCGGCGGCGTCGATGAGCTCGTCGTGCGTGTGCTCCTGGAACTGCTTGACCCGCACATAGGCAACGCCATTCGCAAGCAGCCGCGACGACACGCTCGGTACGTGTACGAGCTCTCGCGTGAGCTCGAACGTCAAGAGGTCCGGCGCGCCGCCTCGCCGTACCCCGACCTTCACGTGCGAGCCGGGCGCGCCGCGAAGCCGCTTCACGAGCTTGTCGAGCGGCTCGGCCGACGGGTCCTTCCCGTCGACGCTGACGATGACGTCGCCGCTCTTGATCCCGGCCCGATCGGCGGGGGAGCCCTCGATCGGCGCGAGGACGACGAGCTGTTCGTTGCGGCTCTCGACTTCGATCCCGATTCCGCCGAACTCGCCCTCGGTATCGCTCTCGAATGCGCGGAACTCGTCGGGCGCCATGTAGCTCGAGTGCGGATCGAGCTCTGCGACCATGCCCTTTATCGCCCCGTCGACCAGGCGCGCACGATCGACGGGGTCGACGTACTCGTTCTCGACGTCGACGAGAACGCGTCCGAGCTGCTCGACCGCCGCATAGGGCGTGTCGCCTCGCGCCGCACGACCGTTCGCGCCTCCTGTGAGCGCCGTCGCACATGCGCCTCCAGCGAACGCGCAGATTGGAAGCAGGAGCACCTTCGAGAGGCGGCGAACAGCCTTTTTTTCGCGGAGCATGGCTCCGGCAAGGTACCGCCCCGCGCCTCGATCCCGCGAGGCCGAGAACGCTCTTTTCGAGATTTGGACCGTTCCCCCCCGCTTACTCAGCTTGACCCTTCGCCGCAAGGCAGCCGATAGTAGGCCTGCTCTTATGCAGGGAAGCGCGCGGGTCTCCCGCACCTTTCGCGCTGCCCAACCCGAAGGAGGCCGCCTTGGCGACGAGTGACAAGGAGTCGATTCCGAATCTGCAAGGCTCGAAGACAGACAAGCGCAAGCAGAGTCTGTACTTCCCCGAGTCGATGCTCCAGGAGATCAAAGAAGAGGCGGCCCGTCTGGACCGCTCGCTCTCCTGGGTCGTGCAGCGCGCGTGGAAGATCTCGCGAACCGAGATCAAGAAGCTCCCGAGCGTCAACGACGTCGACGGTGGAGACGACGAGGAGGGCGGCTGATCTCTTCGGTCGAGCGTTCATCCGTAGCACCACTCGCTCCATCGACCGCACCGGCTTCTGCTGACGACCCGCCGTCGTTCGCGGTGGGTGGCGACGGCACGCGTCTGTATGTTCACGCCCGTACGGCGGGGCATGCGGCGGGCGACGTCCACGCCATCCTGAGCGACGGCGTCCTCTGCGACGGCTTCATCTGGAAATATCTGTGGGGCGCCCTCGCGCCCGTCGTTCCGGTCGCGCACTGGCACTATCGGGGGCATGGCCGGAGCGGCATTCCCGCGGATCCGGATCGAATCAGCGTCGCAGCGCTGGCCGACGATCTGGACCACGTGCGCCGGCATATCGGCGATCCGCCTTGCGTCCTCTTCGGGCACTCGCTGGGGTGCCAGGTCGCCCTCGAGGCGTATCGACTGCGACCCGACAAGATCAAGGCCATGGTGCTCTTGTGCGGGAGCTTCGGGAACGTGACGTCGACGTTCCACGGCGGCCCCGTGCTCGATCTCATTCTTCCCCAGCTGCTCGACGTGGCCCAGCGTCTGCCCGATGTGGTGCGCGCCGTCTGGAGCCGGCTGCCCCCGAAACTGTCGCTGAAGATCGCGCTGAAGTCGGGCGAGATTGACTCGGAGCGAGTGCACGCAGAAGACGTGCTCCCGTACCTCTCGCACATGACGCAGGTCGACTTCCCGATGTTCTTACGGATGCTCCGCGCCGCCGGCGAGCACAGCGCCGCGGATCTCTTGCCGCAGATCGACGTGCCCGTCCTCGTGATTGCCGGCGAGCGCGACACGTTCACGCCCTCGTTCCTCGCGCAAACGATGGCCGAGGCCCTCCCGAAGGGGGAGCTCTTGATGGTGCCTCGCGGGACCCACGTGACGCCCATCGAGCAGCCCGACCTCGTGAACGCGCGCATGACCGAGTTCCTGCGCGATCGGGTGCTGACCGCTCGCCCTGCTGGCGTAGAGCTCGGGCCGCCGTCGCCCTGAAGGTCACTTTACTCGCGACCGGGCGCGCCCGTGGAGTGTCCGGGATGGGCGCGCATGAGCCAGACAAAAAAGTTGCGGGCACGCCTCGAGTGAAGCGCGCCCGCAGAGAGTCGTTCCTTACCGCATGGGCCGTGTGTCGGGCGTCATGAACCCCTAGCCAACGGCTAGGTGGGGAGCTCTGACCACTCTTAAGGCTTCCGGGTGATCCGCACCCTTGCGGGGCGGCCGGCCTGCACACCGAGTCGTCATCGCTCCCCGGGTTCGTAGGTGCAGGGATCCATAGATGCCAACAAACACGGACCAGCAGAGGGAACATTCGAAACATAACATCGGCCGACGCTCGGTCAACGACCCCAAAAACTGGGCCAGGCGCTTCTTGCCGTGAATACATCGGTGGACGGAGAACCGCTTACCGCGCGCACCGCGCGCACCGCGCCCACCGCGCCCACCGCGCCCGCCTTGAGCTCTGGCGGACGAGGGAGCGCCGCGACCGCCGGCGGACGAAGACCCATGGACGACGGAAACCTGGCAGATAACGTCCACGACGGCGTCCACGACGGCGACGACAGCGCCTCGCCCGATTTCAGGTTCGCCATGCGGGCGGCCATCGCCCGAAGGGCCGATTGCGGCGGACGTGTGGCCTTCTGCAAGGCTCTCGACCGCGACGCGGAGGCCGGCTCGCTGCGAATGGCCGGGCTCATCGTGGTCGAGGTCGAGGGCATCGGCCCTTCGGCGCGGGGGCGCCTGGCCGATGTGCTCGATGACGCGCTCGAACAGGAGCTCGCGGCCCGCGGCGCGACCGGCCCGGGCCTGACCAGCGCCAGCGATCGCGACGCGGCCCTCAGCGATCAGCTCTTCCGCGCTCGGCGCCTCGGGGCCCCGGGCCTGGCTATCGTTCTCGGTCCGCTCCGAGCCGCCGCGAACGCCGTCGGCGCGCTCGAGCCGGAGGACAGCGCCACCCTCAGGTTCCTGGCAAGCGCCACCGCGGAACGGCCGGTCGTGCTTATCCTGGATGAACGCGACGCCAGGACCGGGGGGTACGCGGAGCCGGTGCCCCTGGCAGAACTCCTCGGAAACGGCGTTCGCCAGGCGAGCTTGAACGCAGACGTGCCGGCGCGCGATTCTTCGCCGACGTTCTCGCCGACGTTCTCACCCACGCCCGAGCCAGCCTTCGTGCTCCCGCCGACGGCATCTTACGCGACCGAACATGCGCAGGCGTTCGAGAAGGCGATCGAACCGACGACCGAGCCCGAGACCGCGCACGCGCGTGCCCCGGCATTCGAACCCGCGATCGAGCCCGAGCCTGCGCCCGAGCGCCGGCCGGTCTACGCGAACACTGCGGGCGCGAGCGTCGTCGATCGCGAAGATCCCTGGCGCGCCTGGACCCTTCAGCTCGTCGCAGCCCGCGGCGCTCAGCCGCTCGCGGCGCTCGAGAGGCTCTTCACCGACAGCTACATGCCGCTCGCGAACGCGTTGGGCGCGGGGCTCGACGACGCGCGCGCTCGCGGCGCCGCCGACGAGTTTCGCGCGGCCTTCTCGAGGAGCTACTCCGAGGCGTTCCCGACCTTTTCGGCGACCGCCAAGCGTCCGCGCATGGTCCTCGACGTCCACGAGAGCGCCGGCCGCATCGCGCGGCTCCACGGCGCGCGCTCGACGCGAATGCTCCTCGTCGACGCGATGCGCTGGGACGTGGCACGCCTCGTCCAGGCCCGCCTCGTCGCGCGTCTCGGCGAGCGCGCCGTGCTCACCGACGAGGTGCTCCTCTGGAGCGCTCTCCCCACGACCACGATGCGCCAGCTCGAGACGATCGCGCGCGGCGTCGACGCGCTGCGTTCGCCCGGGGAGATCGACGCCGACGCCGAGCCTCCCCGCGGACGAACGGCGGAGTACGTCCGCCGGCTGAGGGTCGGGCCCCGCGAAGTCCACAAGCTCGACGTCATCGAGGCGCGCCTCCAGGGAGCGCGCGGTAATGTCTGGCGCGCGCTGCCCGAGATCGCCGAAGCGACCGCCGAGGCGATCGCTCGCCACGCCGAGACGCTGGCGCCGAACACGTTGCTCTTCGTCTTCGGCGATCACGGCTTCACGATCGACAAGACCGGCACGGCGCGTCAGGGCGGCCCCTCGCCCGAAGAGGTTCTGGTGGGCGCGTTCGCCTTCCTCGTAGGCGATGTGCACTGAACGAGTAAGATGCGGCCGATGCGACTGCGAAGGAACATCCTCATCACCGGCGCGAGCTCGGGGCTCGGCCAGGGCATGGCTCGCGAGTACGCCAAGCTCGGGCGTAACCTCGCCCTCTGTGCCCGTCGTGTCGACCGCCTCGACGAGTTGAAGCGCGAGCTCGTCGCCGCGAACCCCGGGATCCAGGTCTTCGTACGGTCGCTCGACGTGATGCAGTTCGAAGCCATCGAGCGCGAGCCCAGCGAGGCGTACGTTCCGCGCTGGCCATGGCAGGCGCTCGGCTTCCTCATGAAGCGGCTTCCGCTCTCCGCGCTCGCGCGCATGACCTGAGCGGAGGGCGTTTGGGCTCTTCGACCCTCCTGGCCCGGTGGCTGCTACACGCCGGCGACACCCGGGCGATCGCGCGCGAGGCGCGCGGCGAGACTGCGTGGCGCGACGCGGTCGCGGCGGCTGATCGGGTCGCGGCAGCGCTGCTCGACGGACGCCGCTCGCTCGAAGGCGAACGGATCGCCATGCTCGTCTCGCCGGGCGCGGATTTCCTCGCGTGCATGTTCGGCGTCTTGCGTGCGGGCGGGTGCCTCGTCGTCCTCTCGCCCGTGCACCCGCCTCCCGAGACGCTCTACTTCTGCGACGACGCGAAGGTCGAGACGGTCATCGCCTCGCCCGAGCTCGCGGAGCGCGTGGCCTTCCTCGCGGCGAGCGCGCCCTCGCGTCGGATCTTGACGACGACCGCGCTCCTCGGCGGCGCGCGGGCAGCACCGTCGATCGCCGCCGATCCCGGAGACGACGCCCCCGCTCTTCAGCTCTACACGAGCGGCACGACGGGCAAGCCGAAAGGCGCAATCATCACCCACGCGAACCTGGCGAAGCAGCAAGAGCTCCTCGCCGAGGCGTGGGCCTGGGACGCCGGCGATGTCCTCCTCCACGTCTTGCCGCTCCACCATCTCCACGGCCTCGGGATCGCGCTCTTGTCGGCCATCGGCGCAGGCGCCGCCGCGCACTTCCTGCCGTTCGATCCGCGCGCGACGTGGGAGGCCATGCCCCGCACTACGGTGTTCATGGGCGTGCCGACCATCCACATGAAGCTCCTGGCCGCGCTCGACGAGGCCGACGCCGCAACGCAGGCCCGGTGGATCGCCGGCGCCCGGTCGCTTCGCCTGATCACGAGCGGCAGCGCAGCTCTCCCCGTGACGCTCGGCGAGCGATGGCGCGCGATCACGGGCGCGTATCCGCTCGAGCGCTTCGGGATGACCGAGATCGGCGTCGGCGCGAGCAACCCCCTCGACCCGGCGGGACGCCGCCCAGGCATGGTGGGCCTCCCGCTTCGCACCGTCGGCACGCGCATCGTCGGAGACGACGGGCGCGACGGCGATTCCGGCGAGCTGTGGATCGAGGGGCCCTGCGTCTTCGTCGGCTACCACGGCCGCGCCGACGCAACCCGCGACGCGTTCGTCGACCACGCCGCGGGCCGCTGGTTCAAGACGGGCGACACCGTGTCGCGCGGAGACGACGGCTACATCAAAATCCTCGGACGGACGAGCGTCGATATCCTGAAAAGCGGCGGTTACAAGCTGAGCGCCCTCGAGATCGAAGAGGTCCTCCGCGAGCACGCGGCCGTCAGCGAGGTCGCGGTCGTCGGGCTTCCCGACGCGATGTGGGGCGAGCGCGTCGTCGCGTGCGTCGTTGCCCGGGCCGGCCTCGAATCGGCCTGCACCGAAGACGCGCTCCGCGGCTTCGCCAAGGAGCGGCTCGCGCCCTACAAGGTGCCGAAGCAGGTCGTCGTGATGAGCGACCTACCGCGTAACGCCGTGGGCAAGGTCATCAAGCCCGCGCTCGTGAAGAAGCTCGGGTGAACGCGGCGCGCTAGCCTGGTGGTGATACGACCCCGTCGCCGAAACGGCCTCGATGCGCGACGCTTCGGCCGACCGCGGGCCGATGGATGGGGCGCCGCCGAGGTGAACCCAGAACGGACACCCGCTGTCGGTCCACGCCGCCCGGAGCGACCCCCCTTCCGAGCGGCGCGGTTCGCGAGACTTACTTCAGGTCATAGACCTCGACGGTGTCTTCGAGGAAGTGCGGGACGAGGATCCGACCCCGCTTCGTGTCGTAGCCGATGTCAGCGGGAGATTTTTGCTTGTCGAGCGCGACTTCGAAGGGTCCGCCGAGCGGCCCCTTGTAGACGGTCGAGGTCTCCCAGCTCGATACGAGCAGCGAGTCGCCGAGCGCAACGACGCCGTCGAGCACTCCGCCCGGCGGCTTCGAGACGCTCTGCTTCTTGCCCTTGTCGTCGAGCAAGTACACTTCGCCCGATCCGAAGGTCACGACGACGACCCCCTTGTCGGTCACGAGAAGGCCGTTCGGATTGCCCAGGTCCTTCCCCTTGGCGAGCGCCTTCGCGTGCCCCTTGTCGATCACGTAGACGGCGTCGGTGCCGCTCGGCTCCATGTCCTTCGCGCCTGCCTTGAGGCCCGAGTCGGACACGTAGACCTTGCCGTCGGGACCCGTCGCGATGTCGTTCAAGAACGTGGCGCCCGGGATGGCGACGTCGCCCTTGGGTGCGCCGGTCTTCACGTCGAACGTGCGCACGACGGTGATATCGGCGACGTAGAGCACGCCCTTGGCGATACCCATGCCCTTGGGGGCGTCGAGCTTCGTCTTCTCCTTGCCGCCCTCGATCCACTTGAGGGTGGTCACCGTGCCGTCGGGCGACAGCGCGGAGATGAAACCGTTGTTGTCCTTGTCGGTCGGCTTGCCGTTGATGTTCGACACGAGATAGCGATCGGCGTCGGCGTCGTAAAGGACGCTCTCCGGAGTCGCGAGGCCTGCGTATTTGGCGACCGGCGTCGGCGCGGCGGGCGCGGGGGCCGGCGCGGGCGCGGCGCTCGCGGCGGGCGGAGGGGCGGTGTCGGT
>OCTA010000712.1_pt1 | contig 30530 bp, 18 predicted proteins | sample 1538991 | NCBI WGS metagenome assembly OCTA01 (sample SAMEA3539302, study PRJEB22396) | soil metagenome | biome: tundra; feature: field; material: soil | place: USA | collected 2010-05 | depth 0.15 m | reverse complement strand
GCACGATGGCGACGGCGTCAACCTGTTCAGGCGCGACGCCCGCCAGCGAGAGACACGCCGCCATGGATTGCTCGGGAAGCTCCGTGGGACCCGTGTGCGCGCCGGGTTTGAGTCCCTGCCGGCTTAGCTTGGATTCTTCGATGGCCGCCGTGAGACACCCCTCTTTCAGGATGGCAGACGCCGCGTCGCCCAGAATGCCGCCGATTCCCAGAATGATCATTTCTGTTTCTGGCCGCCTTGCTGGGTTTTCTCGGCCTTCTCGATTTTGGCCCAGGTATCCCGCAACGCCACCGTCCGGTTGAAGACCGGCTTGCCGGGAGCGGAATCCGGATCGGCGCAGAAGTAACCCAGGCGCTCGAACTGATAGCGGTTGCCTTCCACCGCATCCCGCAGCGACGGCTCCAGCTTGGCGCCGGTGAGCACCTCCAGCGAGCGCGGGTTCAGATTCGCGGTGAAGTTCTCACCTTCGTCAGTCTCGTTTGGATCTTCGCGGGTGAACAGATTATCGTATAAGCGCACCTCCGCTTCGATGGCGTGCGCCGCGGAGACCCAGTGGATGGTCGACTTCACCTTGCGCCCATCCGGAGCATTGCCGCCGCGCGTGGCAGGGTCATAAGTGCAGTGGATTTCCAATACCTCGCCCGTCTTTTCGTCCTTCACCGCGCCAGTGCACTTGACGAAGTAGGCATAGCGCAGCCGGACTTCACGCCCCGGAGAAAGGCGGTAAAACTGTTTGGGCGGGACTTCCTTGAAATCGTCCCGCTCGATATAGAGTACCTGCGAGAACGGCACTTTGCGCGTGCCCATGGCGGCATCCTCGGGGTTGTTCACGGCCTCCATCTCCTCCACCAGATCCGCGGGGTAGTTATCGATCACCACGCGCACCGGCCGCAACACCGCCATCACGCGCGGCACGCGCTTGTTCAAGTCTTCGCGCAGGAAATGCTCCAGCAGCGCCAGCTCGATGCTGCCGTTGGTCTTGGACACCCCGATCGCATTGCAGAAGTTGCGCAGGGCTTCGGGCGTGTAACCGCGCCGCCGGATGCCGGAGATCGTCGGCATACGGGGATCGTCCCAGCCGCTCACACGCCCATCCTGCACCAGCGTGAGCAGCTTGCGCTTACTCAACAGAGTGTAAGTCAGATTGAGCCGGTCGAACTCGATCTGCTGCGGATGATAGATTCCTAACTGTTCGACATACCAGTCGTACAGCGGACGGTGATCTTCGAATTCCAGCGTGCAAATGGAATGCGTGATGCGCTCGATGGAGTCGGACTGGCCATGCGTGAAATCGTACATCGGATAGATGCACCACTTGTCGCCCGTGCGGTGATGTTCGGCGTGCAGAATGCGGTACATCACCGGATCGCGCATGTTCAGGTTCTTCGAAGCCATATCGATCTTGGCGCGCAGGGTACGCGAGCCGTCGGGAAACTCGCCCGCCCGCATGCGCTCGAACAGGCCCAGATTCTCTTCGATGGACCGGTTGCGCCAGGGGCTCTCCTTGCCCGGTTCGGTCAAAGTTCCGCGGTATTCCCGAACCTGGTCGCCGGTGAGATCGCAAGCATACGCGCTCCCGGATTTGATCAGTTTCGCCGCCCATTCATACAACTGGTCGAAGTAGTCGGAAGCATAGAAGAGCCGGTCTTCCCAGTCGCCGCCGAGCCAGCGGACATCCTTGATAATCGAATCGACATACTCGGTCTCTTCCTTCGAAGGGTTGGTGTCGTCGAAGCGCAGGTTGCACTTACCGCCGAATTCCGCGGCGAGACCAAAGTTGAGATTGATGGACTTGGCGTGGCCGATGTGGAGATAGCCGTTCGGCTCCGGTGGAAAGCGCGTATGCACGCGGCCACCGTACTTGTTGGTCTTTAAGTCCTCGATGACGATTTCGCGGACGAAGTTCGAAGGGCCTGGGATGGGGTTCATAATATCCGGAAACTCCTACTGCAACTTGTGAATTGCCTGGCCGATGCGCGCGATCGAGGTGTCGCGGCCGAGCACCTCGAGGGTCGCAAACAGCGGCGGCGCGTTCTTGCGGCCACAGACGGCCACGCGAATCGGCTGAAACATCTGACCAGTCTTGATTCCAAGCGCGCCGGCGGCAGATCGCAGCGTTTGTTCGAGCGCGTCGTGCGTGAACTCGGCGGTGCCAAGCGCGGCGAGCAACTCGCGGCCGCATTGCAACGCGCGCAGCGCCATGGCCGCATCGCCTTTCTGCGGGATCAGCTCGGCGCTGTCATAAGGCGGCAACTGATCGGCAAAGAAGAAATCCGCGACGGTCAGTACGTCGCGCAGTAACTTGATGCGCTCCTGCACCAGGGGAGTGATTCGCAGCATTCTGGCGCGGTCCACGTTAAAGCCGGCGGCGTGCACGAATGGCAGCAGGCGATCGGCGAGATCTTCCACTGGCAGCGCCCGGATGTGCTCCCCATTGAGCCACAGCGCTTTCGGATCGATGGGGTCAACTTCGGTGAAATTAACTACCGCGTTACTGCGATTGACGCCTTCAAAGGAAAACGCGTCGATCAATTCCTGGCGGCTCATCCGGTCGCGATCGTCTTTGGGCGACCAGCCCAGCAGGCACAGGAAATTCACGAAAGCTTGCGGCAGGAAGCCGTTGTCGCGATACGTGGTCACGCTCACAACCGGGCCGTGCCGGCGCTTGGAAAGCTTGGCGCCATCCGGAGCGATCAGCAGCGGCAGGTGCGCGAATTGCGGCGGCGTGGCGCCCGCGGCTTCGAAGATGAGCACGTGCTTGAACGTGTTCGTGAGATGGTCCTGGCCGCGGATGATGTGACTGATGCGCAAGTCGGCGTCGTCCGCGCAGGAAGCCAGGTGATAAGTCGGCATGCCATTGCTGCGCAACAGCGCGAAGTCCTCGATATCCGCCGTGGATTTGATCTGCTCGCCGTAGACGGCGTCGCGAAAGCAGACGTTGGCGGCGCGATCGCGCGGCACGCGGAAGCGCAGCACAAACGGCTCTCCGGCCGCGGCGCGCCGGTCGCTCTCGGCGGCGGAAAGCTCGCGCATGCCCGGATTGAACAGCCACGTGCCCTCGCCGCGCGCCGATTCGCCGGCGTCGGCTTGGGCGGGCGTGAAGTCGCGATACGCCATCCCCTTCTGGAAGATGGCCTGCGCCGTTTCCCGATGCACCGCCAGCCGCTCGGATTGGCGATACTGCTCGTCGTAGCCAAGATCCAGCCAGCGCAGCCCGTCAAAGATGGAATCGAGCGAAGACTGCGTGTTGCGCTCGACGTCGGTATCGTCGATGCGCAAGATCATCGCGCCGCCGTTGTGGCGCGCGTAGAGCCAGTTGAAAATGAACGTGCGCGCGCTGCCGATATGGAGAAAGCCGGTGGGAGACGGCGCGAAGCGAACTCGTAGCATTAAAGGCCCAGTATAACAAGCGGTCCGCGCGCCACGGGATATATGATAGAGGCATGCCTTTGCTGCGCCTGATTGCCGAGGGAGTTGGGCCGTTTGAGCGGCTCGATGTGGACCTGTCGGATGGCAAGGGCAACCCGCATCTGGGGCCGCACATTTTTGCGGGGGTGAATGGGTCGGGGAAGTCGACTGTGTTGCGGACGTTGGCGTGGGTGATGGACACGGGGACGTCGGGATTTCAATACGCCGACTGGGCGCACTTGACTGCCGGATACGCAAACTCCCGCGCGTTGGTCCTTATCCAGCCGCCTGGGGCCGCCGCATACGCCCGCGCTTGCACCAAGGGCGATCCGGCAGGCCTGGATGTTTGGAGCAAATCGGCACCGAGCGGCACCGGCATCGATAAGCGATTACTTCAGGGCTTAGATGTCGAGTGCTGGGTCGGCAAGGTTGATCTGCGTGAGTTTGGAGGAAAGCGCGTGCCTGCCCGGGAAGATGAGGACCGTACCAGCCGGCTTGTCTTCCGTGACAAGCCGCTTGTACTCGGTGACCGCGCGTTCAACGTCCCCGCCTACTCGCCAGCGGCTCGTCGCGCAGGGGAGTTCAACATCGCTGCCTATTCACCGTCGAGGGCACTACGGCATGTAGCGGCTGTCGACGTCACAAAAAGGCTCGCTGGCGCTGATGAGAATTCGTTGGCATTCGAGTCGACGGTCCAAAACGACTTCGTCCAATCCTGGCTATTAAGCCTCTATAGCAAGAGGGCAATCTCGCGCGAGCGTCGTCAATCGGGAGACCAATACACGCGCTCGCTCGAAAGGTTTGAGAACGCCTTGCGACTCCTCTACGACGAGGGCGTTTCCTTTGACGTCGAGCTCGAGCCGAGCTTCCAGCCTCGCCTCAAAGCTTTCGGCCGCAATCTGGACTTCTCCCAGTTGCCGGACGGCGTGCGTAGCACTGTGGGCTGGATCGCGGATTTCATGATGAGGCAGGATCTGGTGAAGTGGGATCCGCACCTCGATGGGAAGCGGCCGGGCGTGCTACTTCTCGACGAAGTTGATGCGCACCTCCATCCTCTCTGGCAACGTCGGCTCTTGCCTGCGATGCGAAAAGCGCTCCCGGACGTGCAGATACTTGTCACTTCCCACTCGCCCTTCGTGATCTCGTCTTGTCCCGGCTCCCGTGTGCATGTCCTCGAACTTGACGATAACGGACGTGCCCATGCACGGCCACCGGTCGATTCTCCAATTGGCGAGTCGGTCACGACCACGCTGAAGGAGATCTTCGGAGTAGACAGCCGCTTCGACGTTTTGACCGAGCGCGAGTTGGATGAGTGGAACACCTTGAAGCGGCGCGAAGTCGCCGGATCGCTGTCGGCAGCGGATAGGTCGCGTCTTGAGGAACTGACGATTACTCTCGCCAACAGAAGCGAGGAACTTCGGTCCATCGTGGCCTCGCCCTTGACGATTCCCGAGAGTGTGCTGCGGTCGCTCACGGCAAATGAAACGAAGCCGCATCCGGTCAAGCGGCGGAAACGCGCGTAGACGGGCATGTGGCACACGCCGCGCATCTCGCCGCCTCCCTCTGAACTCGTCAAAAACGGAAAGAGATGGACCGCTCGGTTCCAAGCCATCGCAAGCGGCTCCGCCAAAGGCGACTGGGCAACGCAGTCAGCGAAGAAGGTTCTCGGCGCGCCTCTTCGCGACCTGGCTCACGGGAAGTGCGTGTATTGCGAGAGCGCTCTGGAGGTCACGTCCTACCTGGAAATCGAGCACTACGTGGCGAAGACGGTCACTCCCGAACTGGCCTTCGAGTGGACCAATCTCTTACCAGCTTGCCGGCTATGCAACAACGCCAAGGGCGAGCAGGACCACTAAGGGCGCGCTTCTGAAACCTGACGCTGAGGATCCCGAGCCATATTTCTGGATTCATCCAGATACCGGCGAGCTTGAGCCACATCCGACCCTGAATGCAGACCAGGCGCATCGTGCGAACAACACGATCCGGCTGGGTGGCCTCCAGCGAGCAGCTCTTTGCGAGAAGCGCGTGAGAATGCTGGGAAGAGTCGGCCGGGTGGCTGGCGCAGGTGTCAGCCGCCGGTCATTTGAGCGCTGCTCTGCGGGCGGAGTGGGAGGACCTCTATGATCCTCGCATGGAATACAAGTTCGTGCTGCGCCATGTCCTCGAGACTCGCGGCCAACACGAGCTCGCAGAATTCGACCGGATTCGATTCAGGGTGCCTGAACGTTTTGGGGACCGCTCCCTCACGGTCGCGGCTCGGTAACTGTGGCGTTGATTTCGTAAGTCTACTTGCCGGGATCCGAGGGCGCGCGGGCGGCTGAACGAATGCTAACTAGAATGGGTAAATTGGGGGAAATCCCCGCTCGGTAGCGTTGGCCGTCCTTGACGCCTATGGTAATCGTACCTTCGCCTCCTCTATCTCCGCCCCAAATCCCATGGGGGCCGGCGCGACAAGTCCCAGCGATCCACATTAAGGTGAGCGGCCGTCAGACGGGCCTTCCGAAGGTGATTCGGGTAGACTCCGCAGATGCGGCACGAGCCACATGCCGCCGACACCCACGAGCGTCAGGAGCGTGAGGAACAGGCCTGCGGTTTGGGCGACGGGTCTGTAAATCAGTTCGACCCGACTGTGCCCCCAAGGTACGCGGATGGCGCGAAGAGCGCCATCCACCCGCTCAACGGGCACTGGCGCGCCGTTTACCGTGGCACGCCATCCCGGGTAATACACCTCACTCAAAACGAGCAGACCGTCGCTGCCTGCGTCGACGTTCAGAACGGGATGGGCGGCGCGATAGTCGCCAAGTTCGACACGGTCGCTGAAATCGCTGGAACCGGGCGCGAGGGGCGCCCTTAATGACGCGACCGTCAGAGCAAAGTCCCGGGCGTTGAAGGAAGGATCGCGGAGAAGCGCTCCCAGACGTTCTTCGGATGGCTCAACGATCGCCTTATGGACGAGCCATGCGCGAGGGTAAGCGCCCGGATTCTCGTAGATTTTCCACGCCTGATCCGCGTAGACAGCGCCCGGGTCGGAAGCCGATGCGGGCCGGATCGAGTATCGCACGTTCCAGATACCTGAGACATCCCGGTAGCCGTCGTAAACCTTTACCACTGTCGCAGCCGCCCCCCAGGTTGTCTCAACTCCGAAAACGTCGCCGATATTCGATATCGGGTCCGTCAGCAGTTGAACGCGAAAGGGACCGGGGAGCGAGCGGAGGAACTCAGCCGCGGAGCGGAAACTTAAGAGGCGGTCAAGTTGATCGGCGCCTTTGGCGCGCTCCTGAATCACGTTGACTGCCGACCAATCGAAGGCATACAAGTCAAAGAGAAGAACTCCCGTAAAAAGGAACTTCATCCAGCCAGTCCGGCGGCCCAATGTCACTCGCCACAGGAGTACCGAGACTACGAGGATGAGCACGAGCGAGAGCGATACCAAAGGGCTCATTTCGACCTTGGGAAACAACGCTCCAGTCGAAAGCGCAATCGCGCATCCGATTGCCGTCCACTTCAAAACAGTCCACAAGCGGTCCCAGGAATGCGCCTGCGCCGAGAAGAGGGTGTCTGTTCCAAAGGCGCACAGCACGGCCAGGGAGAAATCGGCAAGATAGAGGCCACGGCTGGCCTCCCGCGCCATCCAGAGTCTTGGGACAATTGCATACAACACTCCGTGGACGATGGATAGAGCGGCCATCGAATACAGAAAGCTGACGACCACCAGTCCGGCAAGAAACCGGACCCAGATCTCTCCCCACCTTTTCCAGGTTCCGATGACCGCCAGCGCGAACGCGAGCGCTCCCATGTAGGGGCTCACGCCCTCACCCGAGCCGAGACTCCCGCCAAATGCCCATGGGGCCAGAAACAGAGTAATAAAGTTGTGCGCCCACATACCGCCGCTCATATAGGCATAGGGTATTTTCTGGCTCTCCGGGAGCATGGCGGGTCCGACACTCCGCAACGTATACCCGCCGCTCTCTAGGGACGGCAGCAGTTGCGCGGCGCTGCCGATGGCCGCAACAAAACCCGCGACTCCGACAATCAGCAGACACCTCACCCCCACATCCATCCGGGATCGCGGATGCGGCCGGTGTTCGTACCGGCAGGCGGCAAAAACCGCCGTGGCGACAATCAGGATGGCCTGCATGATCGCGGAGTACAGGCCCCCGGCCAGAATCGAAAGCGCAACGCCAGTCCCCGCGGTGGCCGCGTTAACGGCGCTATTCCGCGCGGAAGTGGATTTCAGCGCGCGAAGTATGAAAAGAAAGATCAGCGGGAACCAGATAAAGCTCTGAAATAAGTGAGGCCAGCCGCCGCTGCGCGCCATGACGCCGCCAAAGGCGAAACCCAGCCCGGCCAGAAAACCGGCGAAGACGCTCAGCCCGAGTTCTCTGATCAGAAGGAACATGAAGAAGGCGCCAAAGACATGGGTCAGCGCGTATAGCCAGTGGTATAGCGACAGCGAAAATACTCCCTTTGAGGTCAATGGGAAAAGCGCCAGCAGCAGATTTACCGGATAAAAGGCGCCGTTTTGCATCTCTATGACGAAGGGATGCCCCCCAAACGAATATGGGTCCCAGAGCAGGGAAGCATGCGATTGGAGGCTGCGAGCCAGAAAGGTATACCACGCATAAGCTTGATTGGCGCCCTCAAAACCCGTTAACAGGGAGAACTGGTGGCCGATCAGAATCCGCCAGTAATACAGCGGCGTGAGGATCAGTAATACTGTGAAAACTTTGAGTCTAGTGCGCATCGTTAAACGCGATGGCTGGAGTATAACACCGGCGCTGGAGACATGCAAATTCGTGCTACGGACACACGCGGGCAACTGAACGAATGCTAGAATGCGCAAATTGGGGGAAATCCCCGCGCGGCGGTATTGGCCGTCGTTGACGCGTATGGCAATCGCACCTTCGCCTCCTCTCGCTACCACGCCTGTCCGCAAGCGGCGCCGCATCGCCCTCACGCTGCTGCTCTCATTGCTGGGCATGTTCGGCCTGGATGCGCTCCTGTTTCGCACGCACCTTTATATGTCGATTCTGGAACCGGATTCCTCCGCCGGACTCCTGGAACTGATCCTTTGGCGGGAGAAGCGGGCGCAGCGCACAGCGGGCGACAATCTGGTCGTGACTCTCGGCAATTCGCGCATGGGCTACATGCCAAAGGGAGTGGACCTGCGGCCGCGCCAGACGGGCTATGCCGTCCGGACCGCCGTCGTGCCCGGCAGCGATCCGCGATCCTGGTATTACTTGCTGCGCGACCTGGATCCCACGGCGCGCCGTTATCGCGCGATTGTGTTTGGGATCGACGACTACGACGATGAGGACCGTTTGTTCAACCCCGATGACGATATTCGCGCGCTGCACTATTCGATTGCCAGGCTTCGGTTGGGTGACACGATCAAGTTCGCCCAATCGTTTCACAGCCGCGAGGTTCAATTGGAAGCCCTGCGCGGCGCCGTGTTGAAGGGGATCGCGCTCCAGAGCGACATTCAGGCGTTTCTTGCGCATCCGCTGAAGCGCATCGCCTACGTTCGACTCTGCCATCAGGGTTGGCCCGACTGGACCTACAACTATGTGGAGTCGTCCAGCAATATGGTGGGCCTGCAGATCGATTGGTCCACCCTCACAGCGACGTATCCTCCCGGAATGACCGAGGAGCAGAAGGGCACGGTGCGTTCTTTTCTGATTCACGAGCCCAATCCGCAGACCGGACGCCTGGCTCATTTCCTTCGCACGTGGCTGGGGCGCACCGCCGATCGCTATCGCGAGTCGCGCACCAAAGTCATCTTTTTCCGGTTGCCGCGCGGCCCGATACCGCGCCCCGACTACCTGGTGAAGAAACGCAGCAGCTCCATCCGGGAGTTGGCGTCCCGCCCCAACGTGATCCTGGCGAACGAACACCTCTTCGATTCCCTGGAGCATCCCGAGTTCTTCAAAGACGCGATGCACCTGAACCGGGATGGAGTGGAAAGGTTTTCAGCGATGCTCGCGGACGAAGTTGCCCGCATACTCGGCCCGCCGGGCGAGCGGGCCGCGAGATGATCTGATCCATGCTCTTCAACACCGCACATTTCTTTTTGTTCCTCGCCGTAGTGCTGGCGTTGTTCTACACGAGCCCTCGCCCCCTCCGCAAGTATATTCTGCTGGCCGCCAGTTATTTCTTTTACGGAAGCTGGAATTACAAGTTCATTCCGCTGTTGTTGACTTTGACCGCAATCGATTACACGGCTGGTATCTGGCTGGAGAAGGTCCCACCGGGTCCGCGGAGGAAAACGGTCCTGATCCTGAGCCTGTGCGCGAACCTCGGCTTTCTCGGCTTCTTCAAGTTCTACAATTTTCTGGGCAGCAACCTGGCGTGGGTGCTGGACAAGCCCGCGCATTCGTTCTTTCTGAATATCGTGCTGCCCCTGGGCATCAGTTTCCACACTTTTCAAAGCATGTCGTACGTGGTGGATGTATATCGCGGCGAACAGCAGGCCGTGCGCAATCCCATCGACTATGCGCTGTTCATCTGCTTCTTCCCGCAACTGGTAGCCGGGCCCATCGTTCGCGCGCGCAATTTCTTTCACGATTTTTTCCACTGGCAGCCGCCGTCGGCCGAGGATGTCTCGCGCGGGGTCTTGCTGATTGCGCTGGGCCTCACCAAGAAGATGGCGTTCGCCGATCAGTTCGCCAAAGTGGCCAACGACTATTTCAAAAACGTGTCCGGAAATCCCGGCTGGCTGACCGCCTGGAGCGGAGTAGTGGCGTTCGGGATGCAGATCTACTTCGATTTTTCCGGCTATACGGACATGGCCATCGGCATGGCGAAGCTGCTGGGCTTCCATTTCCCCGTGAACTTCCGGCGGCCGTACCTGGCCGCGAGCATCACGGACTTCTGGCGCCGCTGGCACATCTCGCTATCCACCTGGCTGCGCGACTATCTGTACTTCTCATTGGGTGGCAATCGGCGGGGACGCTGGATGACCTACCGCAATCTGATGCTCACCATGCTGCTTGGCGGGCTGTGGCACGGCGCGAGTTGGAACTTCGTGATCTGGGGAGGCTTCCATGGCGGGCTGCTCAGCCTGGAGCGTGTCTTTCGCGGCGACAAGCCGGTCCGCGAGGATTGGAATTGGCTCTATCCGTTGAAGGCGATCGTCACTTTCGCACTGGTCATGATCGGTTGGGTTTTCTTTCGCGCCGCCGATCTCCCGCAGAGTCTACAGGTTCTGCACGAGATGTTTCGCGGACATGGACACCTGTTACTCGCGGCTTGGCATTTCGAGTTGATACTGATTGCGCTGGTGCTGGCGGTGTTGGAGGAGAAGCTCGATTGGTTCGAGCGTGTGCTGAAGGCGCCCATGTTGGCCTACGCTTCCGCGCTGGCCCTGATGTTCTTCTGCATCGAGGTTTTTGGCGTCATCGACGCGTCGATTCCATTCGTGTACTTCCAGTTTTGATGCTGTTACAATCCCCTTCATGAGAATCACCGCCATCGACACCTACATTGCCGGCAATCCCTGGAAGAACTGGGTATTCGCCAAGGTGTCCACGGACGAAGGCATCCACGGGGTGGGCGAGGGCACGCTGAACTGTTTCGGCAAGACGGTGGAGACTGCCATCCACGAACTGAAGCCGCTGGCGATCGGGATGGACCCGTTCCAGGTGGAGATCATCTCGCAGCGCCTGGTGCGCGATGTGTATACGGATGGCGCGCAGATCCACATGTGCGCGGTAGCGGCTATCGAGATTGCGCTGTGGGACATCATTGGCAAAGCCTGCAATCAGCCCATCTACAACCTGTGGGGCGGGCAATGCCACGAGAAGCTGCGCGCGTACGCCAATGGCTGGTATCGCGGCCCGCGCACGCCGGAGAGTTTCGCCGCGAAAGCCAAGCTGGTCGCCGCGCGCGGATACACGGCGCTCAAGTTCGATCCGTTTGGCTCGAGCTGGCGGTTCCTTTCACGGTACGATTTCGACCTCGCAGTGGACATCATCCGGGCGGTCCGCGACGCCGTGGGGCCGCCGGTGGACCTGCTGATCGAAGGGCATTGCCGCTTCAACGTGGCGACCGCCGTGGAGTTCGCCGAAGCCATCCACCAGTTCCGGCCTACGTGGTTCGAAGAGCCCGTGCCGCATACCAACATTCCAGCCATGGTGGAGGTGGCGCGCCGCAGTCCGGTGCCCATCGCGACGGGCGAGAGCCTTTCGACGAAGCAGCAGTTCGCGGAGTTGCTTAAGCACGAGGTCGTGAATATCCTGCAGCCGGAGCCGCTGAACCTGGGCGGGCTGTTCGCCGCGCGCAAGATCGCGGATATGGTGGACGCGCATTTCGGCGTCATCGCGCCGCACAGCGCGCAAGGGCCGGTTTGCTCGGCGGCGTGCGTGCAGCTCAACGCCTCCATTCCCAATTTCTTCATTCATGAGTTGTTCGACGAGTTCAACGAACCGTGGGAGCGGGAGATCGTGACCCATCCAGTGCACCAGGTGAACGGCTACATCGAAGTTTCAGACCGGCCGGGGCTGGGCATCGATCTGAACATCGAGGAGATCCTGAAACATCCGTACCAGCAGGAAAACTATCTGCCGTTGTTCAAGCCTGGATGGGAGAAGCGGGAGCGTCAGGCGTGAGCCGCGCCGGGCACAGGCGAGTGAAATGCGGGCAGGTGCGGCAGTGGTCGCCCTCGCGCAGAGGAAAATGCAGGCGTTCCTGCGCTTCGCGAAATTCGCGTACGGCTGCATCGGGCGAGTCGAACAGTGAGGGCCGCAAATCGATGGGCACCGCGGCATTCGGCCGCAGGAAATAGACGTACGCTTCATCGGGCGCGCGGCCGTTGAGCCGTTCCAGCGCGAGCGCGTAGAGGCGCAACTGCAGCGCATATTGATCGGCGCGGGCCGGCGCTTCGGCGGCGCCGACCCGATCCGTCTTGTAATCCACCAGCACGGTTTTACCGCGGTCTTCAAACCATAGGTCGATCTGGCCGCGCAACACCAGGTTTTCGACCTCCATCAGGAAATCGAATTCGCGCTCGATGGTGGCTGCGGCGGCGGCGCGCCGGCCTAGCGCACTCTTTCGAAACAGATCCGCCAGCTTGGTTGCGTCTGGATCGGCCGGTTCGACAAGCGATCCCGCCAGCAGCGCATGCACCTGTTGGCCGAAATCGCTGGCGCTCACAGCCCCTGGCAGACGACCGGCAGGCTGAATGCCTGCCCCACCCGCGGCTTCGAATCCCAGGTAGCGCGAAAGGTAGTAACGCCGCGGGCAATCGGCAAACGTGGCGATGGAGGTGACGTTGGCTTGTGAGTCGTGCTGCTCTGTGAGGGCCGGCCGCGGGAGTGACTGCGCGGAGGCAGCCGCCTCATCGTGTTCGCGCGGCGCGGGCCGCTGGGGTGGTTCGGCGACACTTCGCACCGGCAAGCGCTCAGCGACGACGGCCGCCCAGTTTTGCGGCTTCTTGTTATTGCTGGAAAAGGACAGCACCAAGTGCTCTTCGGCGCGGGTCATGGCCACGTAGAGCAGCCGGTTGCCTTCTTCCTTTTCGCGCTGCTTGAGCTCCTGCCGGATGGCGTGCTGGAACGCGTCGTCCTTATCTTCCCGGCAGAGCGGATGATGCCAGCGCGCGCCCAGCCCGATGCGCGGCGAAAACGAAATTGCTCCGGGCTTCGCATCAATGCCCTTGTGCATCGCCGCCAGAAACACCACCGGAAACTCCAACCCTTTGGCCGCGTGCACGGTCATAATCTTCACCGCGTTGGCCGAATCTTCCGGCGGCGCATCCGGCTCGCGCGGCTTGGACTCGCGCAGGATCTCGATTTCCTCCACGAATTCCGCGAGCGTTTGCCGCGCACTGGCCGCCCGCGCCTGCGCCAGGAACTTCTCGATATTCGCCGCGCCGCGCGGCCCCAGAGGGCACTGATAGCCGCACTCGTCCATGGCGCGCAGCAGCAACTGGTCGATTGCCGTGTAGTCCCGCGTGGCGCGCCACCGGTCCAACTGATCGCGAAAACGTGCCATCTTCTCCGCGTCGCCCGGCGCGAAGCTCGCGAGCATCTCAGGCGTCAGTTCTTCCACCACGCTGCCGAGATTCCCCAGGAGCTTGAGCCGGAGCAAAGCTTCGTCGGACGCCGCCACGAACGGCGACCGCAACACGGCCGCCATGCCGATCTCATCCCGTGGATTCGCCAACACGCGCAGCAGATGCATCAGGTCCACGACTTCGCGCGTTTCGTAGAAGCCTTTCCCGCGATTGACCAGATACGGAATGCCGAGATCGTCGAAGGCGCGCGTGAACTCGCCGAGCACCTCGGAGTTGCGCACCAGCACGGCGAAGTCCCGGAACTCGGCGGTGCGGTTGCGCAACTGCAATTGGCCTTCGAGTTCCAAAATGCGTGCGGCCGTCCACTGTGCCTCCAACTCGGGCGTGGCCGCCGCCAGCACTTCCACCGAGCGTTCCGCCTTGTCCGGGAAAGACAAGCCCGGCAACAGCCGCCGCGTCTCGATACCTTCGGCGCCGGCGGCCACCGCCTCCACCGCGTGCAGAATATCGGGGCGGCTGCGGAAGTTCTCGACCAGTTCCACCAACCGCTTGCCCGCCTGCTCGACGGCGTCGCGGTACTCGCGGAAGACCCGCGGCTCGGCGTGGCGGAATCCGTAGATCGACTGGTTGATGTCGCCGACCGCATAGAAGCGGTCCGGCGGGCGCAGCAACTTTAGCAGCTTGGCCTGTTGGCCGTTGGTATCCTGGAACTCGTCCATGAGCACCCGGTCGAATTGGTTTTGCAGGCGGCGCCGGACTTCCGGATGGTCCTCCAGCAGACGCACGGCGCACTCTTCCAGGTCGTCGTAATCGAGCGCGCTTAATTGCCGCTTGCGCTCGCGATACACTCCGTCGAAGCGCGCGAACAACTCGATAATCGTGGCGCGCTCGGCGGCATAATATGCGGTGATAAGTGAGTATTCGAATTCGGGAAGCAAGTCGTCCTTGAGCGACTTGAGCAGATCGTACGCGCGGTTGCCGCGCTTCAACTTCGCCAATTTGCAAGTGAACGACCGCATGGCGCGCAGAGTTGCCTCCGGCCCGTTTGGCAAGGCCGCCGCGATGCGCACCACCCAATCCTGTGCCTCTTGCAGGTGCGCCTCTTGATCGAACTTCCAGCCCGGCGGGCGCAGGCTTCGCACTTCCTCGATCGCCGCGGCGACATCTGCCGCAGGTGGCGCGGCGAAGTTGGGTAGTTCGCCCACTTTGACGCCCGCCGCGCGAATCGCGTCATAGGCCTCCAGCACTTCCGTACCCGCGTCTGTGGCGGCGAGCGACCGCATCAGCGCGCGCATGCGTTCGGGCTGCTCCGCGAACGTGCTGTCCAGCACTTCGTCGATGGCGCGGCGTTGTTCGCGCAACGACTCGCGCTCGTCCATCACGTAGAACTCGGGATCGAGGCCCGCGAAAACCGCGTTCTCCTTCAGCAGGCGGGCACAGAATCCGTGCACCGTGGAAACATACGCGCGCTCCAACTTGCCGCGAATCTCCGCGCGGTCGTGAAACGCGCGTGCCAGCTTGTCGCGCATGTTGTTCGCGGCTTTATCGGTGAAGGTGATCGCCAGAATGCGCAACGGGTCCACGCCGCTCGAGACCAGGCGCTCGAAGTACGCGACCAGAACCGTGGTCTTCCCGGAGCCCGGGCCCGCCACCACGCAGGTGTCCCGCGGAGTCTCCTCTACGGCGACGGCTTCCAACTGGCGGGGCGTTAATCCCACGACGAGGCTCCCTCGGCCAGGGCGGGCGCCGCGATGACAAACCGGCAGACGTCGCGCAGTTCGCAGAACCGGCATCTGTCCGGATCGGCGGGATGCGGCTCCACGCGGCCCGCGCGAATCTCGCCCACTATGCGCAGCGCAGTCTCGATGGCTTGCGACGGCTCGAATTGCATCCAGGGTGTACGTTGAATGCCGCCCTTGAAGCCCCAATAAGACATGCCCTCGGGACGCAATTCGAAGAAGCGCTCCACAGCCAGCATGTAGAGCTGCGGCTGCAGCAGATTCTCATTCGTCCCAAGGCTTTTGGTATTCTGCGCACCGCTGTACTTGTAGTCAATCACGTAACCGCCGTTGGTCGGAGTAACATCCACGCGGTCGATACGTCCGCTGATTTCAACGCCGGCATCCAGCTTGTAGCGGAATTTTTGTTCCGTGCGGATGTCGTAGCCCTGGGCCCAGGCGGGGTCTTCCACCAAGGCACGCACGTCGGCCAGCATCCGCTCGCGGCAGGCTTCCGTGCGGTAACTCGCAGGCACTCGGTTCCGTTCGCAAATGTCGTGGAAGACGCTCTCGAAAGATTCCTCCAATCGGCCCGCATCGCGGTGAAGCTTGGCCAGCACACCATGCACGATGGTGCCCTGTGTCCGGAAGTCGAGCCGCCGTTCGGGCCGTGCCGGCGCCCCTTGCAAACGCAACGTGTCGCGGCCAAAGAACTGGAACGGACACTGCAAATACGATTCGAGCGCTGTCGGCCGGAACGCCTGGTGCCGCAGCGCCACGGCATCCAGAAGATCCACGCTGGCAATGAGTGCCGGTGGCCGCGCTGCGCTCGCCTGCCTCCCCGGCTGCGGCAGCACGGATTTCCACGGACTCTCGGCCGCCGCGACGCCATCGAGGTATAGCGACGGCAGATTCTGCTGTCCACGCGCGTCGCACTGCGGATAGCAAAGCGTGAGCAGTGCGGTGGCGCGCGTCACGGTCCAATCGAACAGGAAGCGCTCTTCGGCTTCGAAATCCGCCGCACTGCGTAGCCGGACGCCCGCCTGCTTCAACTGTGCGCGCGCCGCTTCCGGAAAGAATGGATCCTGCGTGTGGAATTTCGGGAATTGCTTCTCCACCAATCCGCACACGAAGACGACCGGCAACCGCCACTGCCGCGCCTCGTGCGCGCCGAGCACGTGCACCACGTTGCGGCGGCCATCGTCGCCGCGCAATGGCGTCAGCCGCAACACCGATTTCGCCGCGCGCCAGAACTCGCGCAGTGGAACGGGACGCTCCCCCAGCGCCCGCGCCGCCTCCTCCATCGCGCCATCGAAGAGCTCCAGCACCGCCGCTTGGCTGCGCGCTATCGCGGCGGTTTCGTAAATGCCGGGCTCAGGCCTACCTGGCGCGCACAACTCACGCAGACCTTTTAGCCGCGCTGCCCACGCCGCGGGAGCCACCGAAAGCGCTCGCCATGGGTCCAGCCTCTCGATCGACCTCAACAATTCGACAACCGCACTCGCCCGCTCGCCGGCTCGCCCCCTCGCCCGCTCATCCGCAATCGCCTGCAGCTCCGCCAACCCGCGCCCCGGCATCTCCTCGCGCACCGCGAAATCGAATTCGTCGCACGCGATTCCCGGCGCCAGCCGGATGGCCGCCAGCGTTTCCGCATGATCCCATCCGCCCAGCAGCGCATCCACAATTCCCGCCAGGTAGCGCACCAGCGCATGCTTCGACAGGTCGGCATCGAAGTAGAATCGCGCGGGAATGCCGAAGCGATCCAGCGTCGCGCGCAGAATCGGCGCATACAGCTCGGGGCTGCGCACGATCACGCCCATATCGCGGAACACGCGGCCCGCGGCGGCCTGCACCAGGATGCGGCGCGCGATTTCGTCCGCCTCACGCTCGATGGAGGGCGTTACGCAAAGCTCGATGCGTGGGCGCGCTCGCACCAACCTGCACGCCTCTTCCACGAAGCCCATCTCGAGCAACCGTTTGCGCGTGGGTTCGGTGATTCCGGCGTCAGGCAGAGTGAGCGTCACGTCCGCATGGCTGCACATCGCGGCGATGACGGCCAGCTCCGGATCGGGCAGCGCGTGGAACCCATCCAGCCAGATGGTGTGTATCCCGGGGTGGCCATGGCGCGCGATCTGTTCGGCGGCATGCGTGAGCCGCTGGGAGCGCGTCGCCAATCCGCGGCGTCTGAGTTCGCGATCCACCTCGTGATAGACCGCCAAAAACGCCTCGCCCAGCGGCGCCGAGCCGCCCGCTATGCGATCCGCCAGCCGTTCCGCGTCGCATCCAGCGGACGAAAGCTCCTCCATGGTGCGCGCCAGGGCTGCGCAAAATCCAGGAAGCCGGACCACACGCGCAAACTCAGACCGGTTCACACGGCCGGCGGCCGCCTCCACGATAAGATAAAGCAGCGGTTCGGAAACCTGCGGCAGGTCCGCGGCGAACGGATCCACGAAGCGCGACAGCGTTTGGATCGATCCGGGCCGGAAAACGAAGCCCTCGCGCGCCACTTGGTTTTGCAGGTGCTGCGCCATGGTGGCCGTCGGAGTGAGCAGCCGCACGCCGTAATCCCGCCGCCGCAGAGCGTCGCGGAACCGCCCTAGAATGCGGGAGGTCTTGCCCGACCCGGCTGGGCCGGTTAGCAATAGCATTTATCCCAGATTAGCCCGCTTCGACTATACAAATCATGCGACATTTGGCTCAGCCGGACACGAATCTGACACATGCCTCCAAAACGAAAACCGGCGAGAGCTTCCTCGCACAAATCCGCCGTTGTCCCGATCTCGGCAATCGAGAAGCGAATCCATATGTACCGTGGGCAGAAGGTAATGCTCGACCGCGACCTTGCTGAACTCTATGGAGTGCCAACAATGGCGCTCAAACAACAGGTGAAACGCAACGCCAACCGGTTCCCGCCGGACTTCACCTTTCGCCTGACCAAACAAGAGGCGGAATCGTTGATATCACAAAATGTGATATCAACGTGGCGCAGCTTCAGCCGCGTACTGCCCAGCGCCTTCACGGAGCAAGGCGTAGCCATGCTGTCCTCGGTGCTCAAGAGCGAACGGGCCGCGCAGGTGAACGTCCTCATCATGCGCGCCTTCGTGCGGATGCGCGAGGTGCTCGCGGGTCAGAAGGACCTTCTCAAGAAGCTCGACGAATTGGAGAAGAAATTCCAGACGCATGACATCGAGATCAAGGCGATCTTCGACGCCTTGAAACGGCTGATTCAAGTTCCGGCGCCGTCTCACCGCCGGATCGGCTTCATCGCCGCTGGGCCGCGATAATTCCTCCGCTCCATTTCATGCTATAAGGAGAGCTTGAAAATCGTCGTCCGCAACCAGACCCGCAACACTGTTTTGGCCGATGCGGCCGAGGTCGCCGACACCAGCGAAAAGCGCCGCACGGGATTGCTCAAGCACGATCACCTGGACCCCGGACAGGGCCTGTGGATTGTCCCCTGCGAATCCGTGCACAGCTTCTTTATGAAGTTCGCCATCGACCTGGTCTATCTGGATCGGAACAAGAAGGTGCGCAAGGTCCGTCACCGCATGGTCCCCTGGAGGCTATCCGCCTGCCTCGCCGCGCATTCGATCCTGGAGCTGCCGGCAGGCGTGGCGGCAGCCAGCGGCACAGAGGCGGGAGACCAGTTGGAGATCGAAGAACACTAACTTACGAACTGCCGATTAGCACCCCCGCGAGAAACACCAGCACGCCTCCCAGGACCACTTGAAGAGTGGCCGCGAGGAGCGGGCTATCCATGTAACGATGCCGGATATAGCTGATGGATGCCAGCTCGACCGCCACTACGGCCACTGCGGCCGTAAACGCAATGTGAAAGCTCGGTATCAGAAACGGCAGCGTATGTCCGATGCCGCCGGCAGTGGTCATCAGCCCGCAGACCAAGCCGCGCACCCAAGGATGCCCGCGGCCGGTCAGCGATCCATCGTCGGACAGCGCTTCGGCGAAGCCCATGGAAATGCCCGCGCCCACCGACGCCGCCAGGCCCACCAGAAATGCGTCGTGGCTTTTCTGGGTAGCGAAGGCCGCCGCGAATAACGGCGCCAGCGTCGACACGGAACCATCCATCAGGCCAGCCAACCCGGGTTGCACGATCTGCAGCACGAACAGGCGCCGGCTGGCGGCTTCCTCCTGCTCTCGCGCGTTCGTAGTGAGGCTCTGCTCCAGCGACTCCGCGGCCGCCTGGTGCTGGCGTTCGACCTCCGCCAGATCGCCGAGCAGCTTCCTGGTGGATGCGTCGGTCACCCGCTCCTGGGCCTTCTCGTAAAACTTGCGGGTTTCCAGCTCCATGATCTCGGCCTGTTTGCGCACGACACCGATACCCAGCGGCCGCACCAGCCATACCGGCCGGCGCGCGATGAAGCCTTTCACATCCTGGCGGCGGATCAGGGGGATATGCTCACCGAAACGCTGCCGGTACATGTCGATCAGGGCGCGGCGATGTCCGTTCTCCTGCTCTTGCATCTCCTGGAACATCTCCGCGGTGGCCGGATAGCTCTCGCGCAGGCCATCCACGAAGTCGCCGTAAATGCGGCCGTCTTCCTCCTCCAGCGAAACGGCCAGCGCCAGGATCTCCCGCTCGGACAGTTCTTTGAAGTTCTTCGCCATGCAATCTCCAAATATGCTACGGATACATCGACGGATAAGCCGCGCGCATCTCTCGCGTCAGCGTCCGCGCCATTTCGATCTGCACCAGTTCGCCCTTGCCGATACCCGGACACCAGGCCGCAGTCTTGCGCCACTCACGGCGGCTTTCCGTCAGCTCCGGCCAGAAGGGAAAGATGCGGCACTGCGTGGGCTTCGCGGGATGGATTGAACACCCATCCGCGCGCAGAAACCGGCATTGTCCCCCGCGCGGTATGCGCAGGCGGCGCAGATTCTTCGTCCGGTAAATGTAGCGCTTTTCGAATAAGGCGGCCGTCACACCCAGGAAGTTGGCGGCGCGCACGATATCGTCCTCGGTCAGATAGACGAAGCCCTTGCGCTGGCAACAGGCCGTGCAACCTGGCTGGCATTCAAAGCGCATTTATGTCATTGTACGCGGAGCGCGACCATGCGGCTGGCGGCGGACGCGCCGTGCCGCGCCGTCACTTTGATGTCGTACTGGCCTGCGGCGGGCTGGATGTTGCGCACGACGGGGATGGCCCCGGTCGGGTCGGGAGGCGGCAACTCGGGCGAGGAGATTGAAACCGGCTTCCCATCCTGAAGAACCTTGATCGAAAGCCGCGGCGCGCCGCCCGCTTGGGCCGGATGGACCACCATGTGAAGCCGGATCTGGGGTCCCGGCCGGATACACTGCATCGAGCGACGGGGTGACCTTGCCGCCGGCAAAGTGCACCGGTCGGCGGGATTCCGGCCGCCGTCGCGAGGGACGTCGAAGGGATCGACGCGCCGCATCGGAAACTACCAAGGCCGCCCGCTTCACTCTGGCCGCGCCATTTTCCTGGTCCACGACCGCGGTCTCCACCGTATACCGGCCGGGCGCCAGCAGCGGCGGTTGCGCAAGAGTCAAGTCTCCGCGGGCGAACGCTTCGAACTTATCCGCCAGAATATCGTTGGCCAAGTCGCGGCTCACTTTCGCGGCTCCCTGGCCGTCGGCGTCCTTCCCCACCGCAAGCAGGGAAATATGCGAGCGCAGCTTGGCGGTTTGCTTGTCCTCGCGATAAGACATGTTCTGCATGGGCACGTGGAAGACCATGGAATACTGCACGGCGTTGCGCGCGGCGCGGAACGGCAGAGGCTGCGCGTGGTATGCGAGAGCTTTCGGATCGCCGCCGGCAGTGGCGATGGTGATGCTTTTCACTCTTGGATTCATGACTCCTCGCCGATGGCTTCCGCTACCGAACCAAACGTGTTCGGGGATTTACGGCCCGTCGCTGGCGAACACACGGCTGCCCGCGCTAAACGGGCAACGCCACAAATGCCTATCTTAACTTACTGGCTCGCAACTGCCCTTTACTTTACGGAAGGGAAGCAGCATCTGCCGTAGTACTTGCCTTTAAGGATCGTACATTCGCAGTGCATTGCAGATTTTTGCCTGTGCCTTCGCCGGTACAGGTGTCACGCGGCTCCAACCCACGTGACTGAACACCACAAGGCAATGGGACCAGATGACCCTGGGAGGAATGTAACCTTCGCCCAACCCGACTGACGGTGGCCGGGTGAAGATCTCCGGCCGCGGAATAAACTCACGGCGTCGCCTTGCGGATGATAGCAGGCAAGCGAGGCTGGCGCACAACAGCGGTAAGCCGCCATCGAGACTTCTCTTGCGCGTACACCAAGAGAAAGCGCCGGGCACGGGGCCCGGCCGTTGCACGATTCGCCGAACTAACGGCGCTTCTCCACTTCCTGCGCGGCGCTCTTCAGAGTCGGGTCGTCCGGAAAGTAGGTCCGCGCCTCTGCCAGAACCTTTTGCGCTTCGGCGGTCTGCCCGGTCTGCCAGCAGCTCAGGCCGATTTCCGCCAGGGTCTGCGACGAGCTTTTGAACGGCGAGATTCCCAGCTTGTGATATAAGTCCGCCACGCCGCCATAGTTGCGCTGCCGGAAATATGCCTGCACCAGAAACTCGCCGGCGAAGCTGTTCGCCGGATTCTGATCGAACGCCCGTTGCATGAAGCCCGCCGCGGCTTTTTCATCCTGCTGGGCGGCAGCCTCCAGCGCACGGACGTAGGACGTCACTCCGCCGCGGCCCATGTTGCGCGAATTGGCCGATACATATAGCGCGGGCACCGGCCGGTCGTTTACGAGTTTCAACGGCACGTTTACCGAAGCCAGCGCGGGTCCGCCCGCGGACTCGCGGATGGTGATCACCAAGTGAAAATCGCCGGGATCGAATCCGGCGAGCGGTATGGTCTTGGATTTCAGGAGCCGCCCGTCATGGAAATCGGAGGGCGCTACCGTATCGGTGAGAATGCGGCGCGCCTCGCGGTCCTGCACGTTGGCAAGCACATACTCGACCGTGCAACCTGCGGCGCCAGTGGGCGGCTGCTCAATCTCATACAAAATGGTCAACGCGCTGCGAGTGACAAAAGTCCGTGGAGCGGAAGGATGAAACTGGATGCCATAATATTCGAACGGCATGAACCCGTCCGGCCGCTCCACTTTGGCCACTTCCGCCGCCAGCAGCGGCCCATTCAACTTAAAGCCTTGCGGCGGAGCGATGGAGACTGGCAGGGTGCCTTTATAGCTCTTGCCCGCCGCCGGATTCACGATTTCGACCTCGAGCCGATACTCGCCCGGAACGATGGGCAGCCGGTAGGCCACTTCGAAGGGAAGGAAGGTCTTGCCGCCATCGGCGCTCTTATCGAACGCCAGATAGGCCCGCACCTCGGAATCCTCGACGATGAGGGCACCGGCTTTGGTCGTCAGATGGTAGTCGATGCGCAGGTTGAGATCCGTGCCATTGCTGGCGGGCACGCCCAGATCCGCGCGATCGACCGCCACCGCGTAATCCAGCCAGTATTGCCCGGAGGGATCGGGCAGCACAAAGGAATCGATTTTCAGCGGCTGGTCCTGGGCGAGGAGGAAGTACGAGCTGACGTGCTCGCGCAAGGCCCGCATCTCGCGGAGCTTTCGCAGGTTGAACGAATCGTTGGCGAGATTCTGGATCTTGGCGACCAGCATGTCGCTCGACATCTCGGGTTGAAAGTTCTGTTTGTCGATGGGATCGTTCGGGATCAGCGAAAATGCGGCATGCGCCACATCGCCGCCCAGCGGCATCAGGCCGCGATAGACGTCCGCGTTAGTGTTGAAATTGCTGCCGCGCACCAACTTGAGCGGCCCATCCATGTAGGGGCGGTAAAACCGGTATTCTTCGATATCCTCCGGCTGGAAAAACAGCAGGTTGAAGAACGGGGGTAACGACGGATCTCCCGTGTTGTTGCCATACGACCACAACTCCAGCGGATAGATCTGGCCATAGCCGATGAACGGGTGGGCCGAAACCGGCTTGCCCAGCACGATGTAGGCCCGCCCCATATCGGTCTTCCAGCCGGGCGTGTTGGTCATGCGGCCGAAATGCTCGTTGGCATACTCGATCCGCTGGTAGATCTCTTCCTTGTACGGATTTCGCGCGGAGCCGTGCAGCGGGTTGCGAACGTCCCAAAAGTTCTCGATGAACTTCTCGCGCTGCTCGTCGGTTTGAAGTTGGAGAAACGCCTTGCGTTCCTCGTCGGTGATGATGTAAACGACGTCCCGATTCAGCCACTTGTTGTATTGCGGCGGAAGCTTGGGCTTGGCCGCGAACGCATGCACCGTGACGACGGCGAGAAGGGCTGCGAATACGGGAAAATTGCGGAACATCGTCGAGACCTGCGGAAACCGAACCAAACAAAAAATGAGAGAGAGCCGGGGCTCTCTCTCATTATAAGCGTCGCGAGTATGGAACCTAGAACTCGAACCGCACCGACAGGCGCGTGGTGAATGGATTGGAGTAGACGGCCGGCGTCAGGAAATCCGGATTGAGCTCTCCCGGGCTGCCGTCGACCTCTTTGAATTGATTCACGCGATACGGGATGATCCGGTTCCCGATATTGAACATGTCCGCCCCCAGCTTCACCGCTTTGGTCTCGCCGAGCTTGATCGTGTAATCCGCGTGCAGGTCCAGCGGGAAGGACCAATCGGTGCGCCCGTACGCGCCCCGCGCTCCGTCGGGAATCTCACCGGCGTTTGAATACACAGGGTGATCGAGGTACCCGGTAATCGGGGTACCCGACTGGATGTTCCACCCTAAGCCGAGATTGAGCTTGCCGATGGTGTAGTTGCCGAACAGCTTGAGCTGGTTCCTGCGGTCGGTGGGCAGAACGCCCGGAGCATATTGGGCATTCAACTTGCCATCGGTATTGGTGAAGTCGAACATCGAGCTGATGTTCGGATCGATCTGGCCGTTGTCGGCGCGGTAGTTGCCCTCGTAGTTGCCGTACAGCTTGGAGAGCACGTAGCTTCCGTAGAACTGAAAGTTCGAAGTGAAGCGGCGGCTGACGACCACTTCCAGGGCCTTGTAAATGCGGCTGGCGTTCGGGAATCCGTCCGGAATACCGTCCGGGCCGGGGGTGCCGTTCGGAGGCGTCCAACCATCGATGCAACTGGTCGAGTTCGGACCGCTGCAGGGTGTCTGATTCGTGAAGATGTCCTGGTGCGCCGAGGGATTGCCAACCACGTAAGGCACGGCATAACCGTAGCCGTAGGCGTCGTATCCCTGCGTAACATTGACGCCTTGCTCGTCTTCCAGCACACGCAGTAAGTGGCGGTAGGTGAATCGGGAGCTGATGGTGAACCGGTCGCTAAACTGGTGCTCGAAGCCGCCGACGATCTCATCCTGAAATTGGGCGCCAGTGCCGCCATAAATGATGGTGGGCAGCGTGCCCGTCACGCCATCGGTGGAACTATACTGCGAAAGGAAGGCCGACGGAGCGGTATTGGCCGGTTTACCCGGCCCCGGATCGGCATAGTAGACACAGCACGAGAAACCAGTCTCCTGGGACAAAGACCGGACGGCAATATCCTGCGGGATCTTCTCGTAGAAGCGGCCCCAGTTCGCAAAGAACTTGCTGTTGCGCTTCCCGGTTGGGTCGACAATGATACCGATACGCGGCGCCCAGTTGTGCCCGAACACATAGCGGCTATCGTTTCCGTTCAGCTCCTGCTGCTCGAAGCGAAGGCCCGGCTTGATTGTGATGCGCCGCCCGATCATCCAGGTGTCCTGAAAGTATCCCGCGTGGTAACGGGAGTCCGTGGTGATATTTGGCGACGAGTAATTGCCGCGTTCCAGTTCCAGCACGATGGGACTCGTGGGATCGTTGGGGTCCAGGTGCGTGCGAACGAAGAAGCCGCCGTGAACGGTCTGTCCGGCGGCGCCGCCCAGCACGGGATCGCTGGGGAGGGTAAAGTCGGGTCCGGAATAGAGCTCGTAGTCGTCGTAGGGGTCGTCCTCAAACTGATAGCCCAACTGCAGCGTATGCTGCCCAAAGAACGGCTTGATCCACGAGACGGAAGTGTTGAATTGGTGCGTGTGGGCAACTGTGTTCTCCAGGTAACCGAGGCCGTTGTAGGTACTCTGCCCGCCGGTCCCTTCCTGTACCGCCGTGTTGTCCACCATCTCGTAGCCGTTGAATTTCGGTGTCTCGTCAAAGTGATTATAGTATTCGCTGTAGTTGGCGGTGAGGACCAGCGCATTGGTGAGCGCGCCCGTGTAACGCCCGGTCCAGGTCCGGGAACCATAGGAGAACTTGCTTTCGCGCAGGTCGTCGTTTGAATTCAAACCGCGGTTGTAAGTCATGGGGGTGCTGCTCGGATCGCCGAACACCGATCCTTCCAATTGGTTCTTGGAATTAATGTTCCAGTTGATCTTTGCCGTGTAGTCAAACGTCCTGGAGCTGACATTCACCGTTCCCAGAGAATAGTTGCCAAAGCTCGGGTCCGCCTGTTGAAAGCTGTTGTTGAAGACCGGGTTGAAGCCGCCGTAGAAGAACAGCTTGTCCTTCTTGATGTAGCCGCCGGCGTCCGCGCCAAAGTCGAACGTGGATTGGTTCTTGATGTACGTGACTTTATTCACTACCAGTGGATTGACGTCCTTGAAGTTCGCCGCGAGGAACGTGGGTGCGAAATACCCATACAACGAACCGTGGAACTTATTGCTGCCGCTCTTGGTAATGACATTGATGATGCCGCCGAGAGCCTGGCCGTATTGCGCTTCGAAGCCGCCCGTCATCACCTGAACTTCCTGAATGAAATCGAAGTTGACGCCGGTTCCTTTCGAGCCGAAGTTGCGGCTGAAGGTTCCGAAGCCGCCGAAGCCCGGGTCGGTGATGTTCGCCCCATCCACAAAATATTGATTTTCCAGGCCGGAAGCGCCATTGATTGCCGGGTTAGCGGCTCCCGCGCCCGCGCTGTCCGCCACTCCAGGCGCCATGTTAATCACGGACGAAACGTTGCGGCCGATGGGCGTATTCGTGTACAACGATGAAGTCAACACGCCCCCAACCGTGGTGCTGCTCAGGTCGATGGTGGCCCCGCCCGCCTCGGTCACTTCGATCTGCTGCGCGGCCTTGCCCACCTGGACGGTGAAGTCCTGGGTGGTCTGGTGGTTCACGCCGACGGAAACGTTCCGCACCTCGGCCGTGGCAAACCCCGACATGGTGACCGTCAGATCGTACTCCGAACCCGCCCCCAAGTTTGCGAACGTATAACCGCCGACGCTGTCCGTGGTCATGGTGCGATCGCCGTTGGGCGATTTCAGGCTAACCGTCGCCCCCTGCACGACGGCGCCGCTTGCGTCACGGACAACACCTGCGATCGATCCTTTTGTAATGTCCTGGGCCTGCAAAGCCGCCAGGCCCAAGAATGCACACAGCAATACTGCACTTTTCAATGCTGCTTTCATATTCCTCCCTGTTTGCTGAACACGTGAATGACATCTCCCAGGCCGGCAAACTGAAATCTGGCTCAGTCGCCGCTCCTTCTTCGTGCGCGGCGCCCGCTATGGCCAAGGTGCGCGCCAACTCCTTGCGGGCCTCTCCCGCCAAACTGGCAGATGAGGCTCTCAAGTATCCCCAAAGGCTATAGGAATATCACAGACGGGCTTTTCGGCGCAACAAGTCTCGCGGGTTTCGACGCGAACGGATTGTATCGAAGGCGTTCCCAAGCAAAGCTCCGGTCAAGAATCTCGGCCAAAATACGCGCCTGCGCAGTCGCCATCAAGCCAGGACGCGGAGAAAACGCCGCATCCCACTTTTCGTGGCTAAAATGCAGGCACTTTGCAGGCCACTCACGTGCGGCAAAAAAGTACTTGTGTTATCAGTATTTTATATTACATCGGTTCAGTTGTGATTCCGTGTTCAGTAGCCGGGGCTGATCGTAATTCCGGAAAACAGTAGGGGCCTGACCTGAATCAGAACCGGCACCGATTGGGTTTTGCCCATGCGGCGCGGGTGCGGATTCGTCCGGCTGGAGTTTTATTTCCGAACCGTGGATAAAGAATTCGTAAGATGACTGACGCCCCGAAAAGTCTCGCGCACCCACGGGCGGTCCATAGGACATTGGAAAGAACCGCCGGTCTGCTACTATCTGATGTAGAACAAATTGTCAGCATCAGGGAGCAGAGATGCCGCTTCTGTCGTCGCCTGTTCGTGAAATCAAGGACCACTACACCGTTCTAGTGATCGGTTCCGGTTACGGCGGCGCCATCGCCGCGTCGCGGCTGGCGCGCGCCGGACAGCAGGTCTGTGTCCTGGAGCGGGGCCGCGAGTTTCAAAACGGCGAGTACCCCGATACGGAAGCGGAGGCGTTGGCTGAAATGCAAGCCGAGCTTCCCAGCGGGCACACCGGCTCGCGCACGGGACTCTACGACTTCTATGTCAACCCGGATGTGAACGTGTTTGTGGGCTGCGGCCTGGGCGGCACCTCCTTGATCAACGGGAACCTCGCATTGAGACCGGAACCGCGGGTTTTCGACGATACGCGCTGGCCCCAGGCGCTGCGGGACGATTTCGGAAGCGTGGAGGAAGGCTACCGGCGCGCCGAGGAGATGCTGCGGCCGGCCGCGTATCCGGCGCGGTATCCGGCATTGCCGAAACTGCTGGCGCTGGAACAATCCGCCGCACATTTGGGGCAGACTTGCACGCGCCCGCCGATCGCGGTGAACTTCACCGAGGGCGTCAACCACGTGGGCGTCGAGCAGCATGCCTGCATGCTGTGCGGCGACTGCGTGACAGGGTGCAATTACGGCGCCAAGAACACGGTGCTGTTCAATTACCTGCCGGACGCGCGCAATTTCGGAGCGGCGATCTACACGCAAGTATCCGTGCGCCGCCTGGAGCGCAAAGACGAGCGCTGGCTGGCGCACTACCAGACGCTCAAAACCGGGCGGGAGGACTTCGACGAGCCGGTCCGGACCGTCTCGGCGGACATCGTGGTGCTGGCGGCCGGCACGCTGGGATCGACGGAGATTCTGCTGCGTTCGAAGGCCGCCGGCCTGCCCCTCTCGGGCCAGGTGGGCCAGCACTTCTCGGGCAACGGAGACGTGCTGGGCTACAGCTACGGCTGTGCGGAGGAGATTCGCGGAGTGGGTTACGGCCACCGCGATCCGCGCGATATGGAGGCGGTGGGTCCCTGCGTCACGGGAATCATCGACATGCGGGGGCAGCCCGATTTGGACGACGGCATCGTGATCCAGGAGATGGTCACGCCGGGCGCGCTGGCCAATCTGCTGCCGGAAGCCCTGGCCAAGACGGGCGCGGCTCTGGGCAAGGTGACGGGCGAAGGTCTCGGAGAAGCCCTGGCGATGGAAGGCGACGTCGAGAGCCTCTCCGTGGGTCCCTATGAAACCATGGCAGACCATACGCAGGCCTACCTGGTGGCGACCCACGAGGGCGGCGGCGGCAGTATGCGTCTCGAAAGCGACCGCCTGCAAATCGAATGGCCCCACGTGGGCGACCAGCCCATCTTCCAGCGAGTGAACGCGATACTGGCTGAAGCCACCCGCGCGTTGGGCGGCAATTACCTGATCAACCCGGTGTGGAGCAGGATCTTCAATCACGATCTGATCACCGTGCATCCGCTGGGCGGCTGCGCGATGGCCGACGACGCGGCGCATGGCGTAGTGAACCACAAGGGGCAGGCTTTCTCGGGCGGCAGCGGCACGGCGGTTCACGAGGGACTCTACGTGTGCGACGGTTCGACAATCCCCCGCTCATTGGGCGCCGGTCCGCTGCTGACGATTTCCGCGCTGGGCGAGCGGGCCTGCGCACTGCTGGCAAGCGACCGCGGCTGGCGTATCGATTATGCGCTGCCTTCGCGCCCGCCAGCCCGCAAGGAGGCGGGCAGTCCAGCGCCGCTGGGCATTCAGTTCACCGAAACCGCGCGCGGCGATGGGTTGGAACTGGATCTGACAGTGGTCTCGGACGATCTGGAGGATCTGATGCGCAATCCGGAGCGCAAAGCGCGCGTGGCCGGGCGGGCCCTGGCGCCGGCGCTCTCCAGCGAGCCCTTGAAAGTTGCGGACGGCGAATTCGGCATGGTCCATGGCGGGCGAATTGCCTATGGGATGAAACTGGTCAGCCGGGAGGGTAAGACTTTCTACCTGCAAGCATCCAAAGAGACCACCACCCTGCATGCGACACTCTATGACGGAGAGAGCGAAGCCTGCGCCGTTCTGGCCAAGAGCACGCTGCGCATCCTGCCAGGGGACTTGCAGCGGCAGTTGACCACGCTGCGGGTATCCCATGCCGTGAACGCAAAAGAACGTCTGCAGGCTACCGCGCGATTCGGACACGCCTTGGCCGGCGATCTATACGGCATCTATGGCGGCGTGGCTGGGGAGCGCAAGAAGCGGCCATTGCGCGTCAACGCCCCCGCAGTGCATGCGTTGCCCGGCGGCGGGGCGCGGCGTTGGCTGATCCGCTACCAGGGTGGTTCGCATGGGCCGGTTCTGCTGACGGCCGGCGCGGGCATATCGAGCCTGATCTTCTCGATCGACACGATCGAGACCAACTTGGTGGAGTTCCTTTTCGCGCACGGCTACGATGTGTGGCTGCTGGATTCGGCGGACGCCAAAGACCGCGAAGCGGCGCTGGCCGTGGTGAAAGAGACCGCCCGCGCGGCCCGTGTGCGGATGCTGGGCGACGGTTGGGAAGCCGCCGGGCCGGTGGAACTCAATGCAGCCACGCGCGATGCCGTTCCGGAGGACTGGCGGGGCATCCCAACTATCGGAACGAACGCCGCGCGGGATGTGTATCCGGGCATTTTGCGCGCGCTAAATGCTAACGCGACTTGATTAAGCCTTAAAAAAGCCGAACGCACTATCCAGGAACGCTATTCGCGCCAAACATAAACAAGGTTTTTACATATTAAAACCTGTTAATGGCGATACCAAAACGGAGTTCCGTGATAGCATTTGGGCGATGGTTCGTCAGGAGTTTCCTCGGCACGATGGATGCAAATTATAGCGCCTGACCAACCTTGCCACATCGGATCGTGAATGTCGCTCCAGAAATGGAGAGGAGGATTTGTATGCGAAAAATCAATTTGCCATCACGTCCGTTCTGCTGATGGCGGCGTGCGGCACCTCTGCGGTCGCACAAACCCCGAGGATCAACACCGGTGGTGTCGAAATGAGTAGTGGGAGTGGGCAACTGGTCTACAACAACTATTGGTCCATCTACGGCACAAACCTGTCTACCTGCACGGGCATGCATTGTTCGAAAGGTAGTACGGTTACACGTCATACGTCAATTGGTTCGAATATATATCTTGCGTTCCCGGATGGCCCAACCCCATCTGCACGCCGATTCAACTTCCCGAACCTATAACACTCACCTATAAACCTAAAAACGGCAGTAGGCCGTGCGCCTTGAACGTGGAAGTGGTTATTATAGTTC
>OCTA010000709.1_pt1 | contig 30609 bp, 25 predicted proteins | sample 1538991 | NCBI WGS metagenome assembly OCTA01 (sample SAMEA3539302, study PRJEB22396) | soil metagenome | biome: tundra; feature: field; material: soil | place: USA | collected 2010-05 | depth 0.15 m | reverse complement strand
TTGGCGGAGAGAGAGGGATTCGAACCCTCGAAGGGCTTTTGACCCTTACACCCTTAGCAGGGGTGCGCCTTCGACCACTCGGCCATCTCTCCTTGCGGCGCAATCATACGCAAGGGGGTCAAGCAGGGCAAAGCGCAGTCGTGGCGGCCCTAGCTCGGGGTCGACTCGGTATTCTCGGCCTCGGTATTCTCAGACTCGGTATTCTCGCGTTTGATACGGTGGAAGATCTCTTCGCGTTGCACCGACACGCTTTTCGGAGCGTTGACGCCCAGTCGCACCTGATTGCCTTTCACGCGCAGCACCGTCACCGTGACCTCATCGCCGATCATTACGGTTTCGCCCACTCTACGCGTCAGGATAAGCACGGTTCACTCCTCCGATTTTACCGGGCCGCTGCATGCGATCCGTCGGGACAACGGCATGCAGGTTACTGCGACCGCCGGCAAATTAAATTAAATTTCGTCAATGTGTCGGTGCGCTCAAGCGTGAACGAACCCACGCAGCAACGCTGGCGAGCGCTTGATCGAGAGTCTGCGGCTTGCTGCCGCCGGCTTGTGCGAAGTCCGGCCGTCCGCCGCCCTTGCCGCCTACTTGGGCCGCGACCGCACCGATTAGTTCCCCCGCGCGCACGCGCGCAGTCTGATCCGGCGTCACGCCGGCCACGAGCAGAACTTTTGAGTCCGACTCCACTGAGCCGAGTACGATGATGGCCGAACCAAGCCGACTCTTGAGTTGATCGAGCGCGGCGCGCAGCGCGCCGGCATCCGCCCCGTCCACGCGCGTCGCGAGTACTTTGACGCCATCCACATCGACCGCCGCATCGGCCAGATCGCGGCCGGAACTCAGTGCGAGCTTGTCCTTGAGCGTACGATTCTCCTTCTCGAGCGCCCGAATGCGCTCGAGTGCCTCGCGCACCTTGTCCGCGGCCTCAGCGCGCGAGCCGTGCACCAGGTGCGCCACATCGCCGAGCAGCCCATCGATCCGACGCACGTAGTCGAGCGCCGCCTGTCCGGTGAGCGCCTCGATTCGGCGTACACCGGCCGCGATGCCGGATTCACCGACGATATGGAACAGCCCGATATCTCCGGCGCGCCCCACATGCGTGCCGCCGCACAGCTCCGTCGAGAACTCACCGAACGAGAGCACGCGTACACGTTTGTCGTACTTTTCTCCGAACAGCGCCATGGCACCGGCCTCGATGGCCTGCTCGTAGTCCATCAGGCGCGTGGCCGCCTCGTCATTGGCGCGGATCTGCGCGTTGACCAGGCTCTCGATCTGTTGCAGCTGCGTAGGTGTCACGGGCTGGAAATGCGAGAAATCGAAGCGCAGCCGGTCCGCCGCCACCAGCGAACCCTTCTGTACCACGTGCGTGCCGAGCACGCTGCGCAGCGCCGCGTGCAACAGATGCGTCGCCGAGTGATTGAGGCGTATCGCCTCGCGCCGCTCGGCATCGACGCGGGCGGTCAGCGTATCGCCGAGCTTGAGGCTGCCGCTCTTAAGCTGACCGCGGTGCGCGTGCGTGGCGCCGCGCTTGTGCGTGTCCTCGACCGTGAAGCGCGTATCCGGCTTAGCTAGCAGCTCCCCGCTATCCCCGATCTGACCGCCGGCCTCAGCATAGAACGGCGTGCGGTCGAGCACCACTTCGCCGTGATCGCCGGCCGCCAGCGTCTCGACGCTCTCGCCATCGCGCAAAAGGGCGAGCACGCGTCCCTGCGACTCGAGCTCCTCGTAGCCGCGAAATTCGCTGCGTCCGGCCACCTGCGCCCCGCCGCGCTGATCGACGCCAAATCTGCTCGCGGCGCGCGCACGATCGCGCTGCGCTTCCATCTCGCGCTCATAGCCGTCCAGGTCCACCTGGAGCCCACGCTCGCGGGCGATGTCGGCCGTCAGATCGGGCGGGAAGCCATAGGTGTCATGCAGCAGAAACACCAGAGCTCCGGGCACGATCTGGCCGCCGGCCTCGCGCATGCGCGCATCGAACTGCACCATCCCGGCGCACAGCGTCTCGGCGAAGCGCTCCTCCTCCAGCTTCAGGATGCGCGCAACCTGCGCTGCCTCGCGCGCGAGTTCCGGAAACGCTTCGCCCATCGCTACCACGAGCGCCGGCACGAGCTGATAGAAGAACGGCTGCGATTGGCCGAGTTTGTAGCCGTGGCGCACCGCGCGCCGGATGATACGCCGCAGCACATAGCCGCGGCCTTCGTTCGAGGGCATGACGCCGTCGACAATGAGGAAACTGCAGGCCCGGATATGGTCGGCAATCACGCGCAGCGAGGGCGAATCGACCTCCACGCTGCCGGTCACGCTGGCCGCGGCGCTGATCAGGTCGCGAAACAGATCGATCTCATAGTTGGATTGCACGCCTTGCATGATCGCGGCCACGCGCTCGAGCCCGGCGCCGGTGTCCACCGACGGCTTGGGTAAAGGCGTGAGCGTGCCGTCGGCGGCGCGATCGTACTGCATGAACACCAGGTTCCAGATCTCGACGAAGCGATCGCCTTCCTCATCGGGCGAGCCGGGCGGTCCGCCTGCTACCTCCGCCCCGTGATCCCAGAAGATCTCGCTGCAGGGTCCGCAGGGGCCGGTGTCGCCCATGGCCCAGAAGTTCGACTTCTCGCCCATGCGCGTCACGCGTTCCGGGTCGACGCCGATCTCGCGCGTCCAGATCTGCGCCGCTTCGTCATCGTCGCGGAACACCGTGACCCACAGCCGCGCCGGATCCAACTTGAGCCGGCGCGTGACAAATTCCCACGCATAGCCGATCGCCTCGCGCTTGAAATAGTCGCCAAACGAAAAGTTGCCGAGCATCTCGAAAAACGTGTGGTGCCGCCCGGTATAGCCGACGTTCTCCAGATCGTTGTGCTTGCCGCCGGCGCGCACGCAACGCTGGCTCGTGGTGGCGCGCACGTAGTCGCGCGTTTCCTTGCCCAGGAATACGTCCTTGAACTGCACCATGCCGGCATTGGTGAACAGCAGCGTCGGGTCATTGCCCGGCACCAGCGACGAGGACGGCACGATGGTATGTCCCTGCTCGCGGAAGTACTCGAGAAAGGTGCGCCGCACATCGGCCGCACTCATAAAAGGGGGTTTCACTGTCATGATTAGTCCAGGTCAGCCACAACCTCAGATCGCAAGGCCGAACGGATATGATCGTTGGAAAAGCCTCGGTATTGCAAAAACCGCGCTTGTTTTGCCTTGTCCGGCCAGCGCTTAGGCTCGGCGAGACCGAAGCGGCGGATTCGCAGCTCGCGGGCCCGCTGCGCCCAATCTTGGCCTGCGGCCAAGGCCGCTTCGATCAGCCTGGCATCGACGCCGCGCTGCACCAGCTCGCGCTCTATGCGCAGCGGACCCTGCCCGCGCTCGGCGTGTTGGGTCACGTACTGCTCCGTGTAGCGTTCATCGTTGAGGTAGCCGCGCTCGATGAACTCATCGACGACGCCCTGCACCGTTGCGGGCTCGAAGCCCTGGGCCACGAGCGTCTCGCGCAGCTCGCCCGAGCAGAAGTCGCGTCGCGACAGCAGCATCACGGCAGCGGCACTTACCGCCGCGGCATCGGCGGACTGCCCCGGGGCGAGGGCGCGCTTACGCGGTCTTTTCCTCAACACGCTTGGGCGGCATCATCTTGAGGCGGATCTTGTCCTCGATTTCCTTGGCGATGTCCGCGTGCTGCTGCAGGTACACGCGCGTATTGTCCTTGCCTTGACCGATGCGCTCGCCGTTGTAGCTGTACCAGGAGCCGGCCTTGTCGATGATGCCTTGCGCGGCGCCGATCTCGATGATCTCGCCCTCGCGCGAGATGCCGGTGCCATACATGATCTCGAACTCGGCTTCGCGGAACGGCGGCGCCACCTTGTTCTTGACGACCTTGACGCGCGTCTGGTTGCCGACCACTTCCTCGCCATTCTTGATGGCGCCGATTCGGCGGATGTCGAGCCGCACCGAGGCGTAGAACTTGAGCGCGTTGCCGCCGGTCGTGGTCTCGGGGTTGCCGAACATCACGCCGATCTTCATGCGAATCTGATTGATGAAGATCACGATCGTGTTCGAGCGCTTGATGTTGCCGGTCAGCTTACGCAGCGCCTGCGACATCAGCCGCGCATGCAGGCCCACCTGCAGCTCGCCCATCTCGCCTTCGATCTCGGCCCGCGGCGTCAACGCTGCGACCGAGTCGATCACGACCACGTCGACCCCGCCCGAGCGCACCAGCATGTCGGTGATCTCAAGCGCCTGCTCGCCGGTGTCGGGCTGTGAGACCAGCAGGTCCTGCACATTGACGCCAAGGGCCCCGGCGTAGGCCGGATCCAGGGCGTTCTCGGCGTCGACGAACGCCGCGGTGCCGCCGCGCCGCTGAATTTCCGCCACGACCATTAACGTGAGCGTGGTCTTGCCCGAGGACTCAGGGCCATAGATCTCGACCACACGTCCGCGCGGCAATCCGCCGACACCGAGTGCGATGTCGAGTCCCAGCGAACCGGTCGGAACCGTCTCGACATCGTAAGTCGCGGAAGCATCGCCCAGGCGCATGACCGAGCCCTTGCCAAACTGCTTTTCGATCTGTCCGAGCGCTGCGGTCAGAGCCTTCTTGCGGTTGTCGTCCATCGTCGCGGTTCTTTCCATCGTGGCGGTCCTTTCAGAATCTGCATCGGTTTTAGCCCTGCCGAATTATCCCACAACAGGCGTGCCAGCGCGGGTGCAAAACGCGCGTAGAGCCACGATAACGCGTCGCTCCAGCGCCTAGCGGCGCAGCATTAGCAGCGGCCAGGAGGCGAGCGTCGTGTAACGCGCAGTCTGCGCCACGGTTGCAGTAGCGGCCTCAAGTTCATGACTTTGCGCGAGATAGAAGCGCCGTGCGAGAAGCCGCAGCGGCGGCGACAATGGCAGCACATCGGCGCCCGGCGCATCCCCGCGTGGCCCCTGCGGGCTCGCCATGCCGCGCACCAGCGTCACGTGCGGCCGCAACAGCTGCTCGTCCGGGTGCAAGCCGAGCGCTCGAGCGCAAGAGCTCAGTGCGCGTGCCAGCCCGCTCGCGGCGGGGGACACGCTGGAGCTCGTCGCCGCCAGCACTCGCGATTGCGGCCAGTACTCGAGCGCGTCGAACTCGAGCTCAAAGTCCGCCGCCTGCAGCGCCGCAGCGCGCTCGCACAGCCCGGCGATGAGCGACTCATCGACCGCGCCGAGAAAGCAGAGCGTCACGTGCAAATCAACGCTTGCCATGGCTCGGCCCCCGCCCCCTGCATTCAGGGCCTGCGCGGCCCCGAGCAGCCGCTCGCACCAGCTTGAGTCTGGCCAGAGTGCAAAGAACATTCGCCGCAACGCCAAGGCTGACTGCTCAAGGCGCGGCGATGATGAGCCGCAATGCCGTGGCGACCGCGGCACGACGCACGGCCTCGCGATCACCGCTGAAGCGCTCTTCCAGCGCCGTGAGCGCGCCAGCGCGCTGCGCACGCGCGAACCAGACCAGTCCGACCGGCCTGGTAGGCGTGCCGCCGTCGGGCCCGGCCACGCCCGTGATCGCGACCGCCAGCGCAGCGCCGCCGTAGTGCAAGGCGCCAGTGGCCATCTGTTCGGCTGTCGGCCGACTGACCGCCCCGAAGGTCTCGATGACGCTCGCGGCCACGCCCAGTGCCTGCTCCTTGGCCGCGTTCGAATAGGTGACGTAGCCGCACTCGAACCATTGCGAGCTGCCCGGGATGTCCGTCAGGCATTTAGCCAGCCAGCCGCCCGTGCACGATTCCGCCACCGCCACCCGGTGCTGCCTCGCGAACAACACGGCGCCCGCACGCTCGGCCAGGGCTCGCAGCGCCGCATCACTGATATCGTTCATGCGCCCATGGTAGCGCCTGTACACTGCGCCGCCATGGTGGCGGACCCCTCATCCGGCGTGCACACGCCGATGATGCAGCAGTACCTGCGGATCAAGGCGGAGCATCCGGACGCGCTGCTGTTCTACCGCATGGGGGATTTCTACGAGATGTTCTACGAGGACGCTCGGCGGGCCGCGCAGCTGCTCGATATCGCCCTGACCTCGCGCGGCCAATCCGGCGGCGCCAACGTGCCGATGGCCGGGGTACCGGTGCACAGCGTCGAGGCGTACCTGGCAAGACTGGTGCGTCGAGGCGAATCGGTGGCACTGTGCGAGCAGCTGGGCGATCCGGGCCAGACGCGCGGACCCATGGAACGGCAGGTCGTGCGCATCGTCACGCCGGGCACGGTCACGGATGAGGCCTTGCTCGAGCAGCGCCGCGAAACCCTGTTGGCCGCGCTGTGGCGCGAAGGGGGCAGCTTTGGTCTGTCCTGGCTGGAGCTCGCCTCCGGCCGTTTCAGTGTGCTCGAGCTCAACAGCGTCGAGGGCGTCGAGGCCGAACTCGAGCGTCTGCGGCCGGCCGAGCTGCTGCTGGCCGAGCACCAGGCCCAGGAACTTGCGGCGTTGTGCCGGCATGAACCGGTCGTGCGCGCCCGTGCCCCGTGGCATTTCGAGCTCGCAAGCGCCTCGCGGCTGCTGACCGACCAGCTCGGCACCTTGGACCTCAAGGGCTTCGGCGTCGATGAGCTGCCGCTGGCGTTGCGCGCAGCCGGCGCGCTGCTGCAGTACGTGCGCGACACGCAACGATCCGCCCTGCCGCACATCCGCACGCTGCAGGTCGAGGAGCGCTCCGATGCGCTCGGGCTCGATGCCGCGACGCGTCGCAATCTCGAACTCGACAGCAGCCTCTCGGGTAATGAGGCGGCGACGCTGTTTGCCGTGATCGACTCGACCGTGACTGCCATGGGCTCGCGGGCCTTGCGCCGCGCGCTGGCGCGGCCGGTGCGCGCGCACGCGCAGCTGCGCGAGCGCTATCACGCCGTGGCGGCGTTGGCGGAATCGCGCCGCTTCGAGGCAGTGCGCGAGCTGTTGCGGGCCATCGGCGATCTCGAGCGCATCCTCGCACGCGTCGCGCTGCGCTCGGCGCGACCGCGCGATCTGGTGCAGTTGCGCGCCTCCCTGGGCGCGCTGCCGGCGGTGCGCGCCGCGCTCGAGTGCTTTGATTCACCGATGCTCCAGCGGCTGCGCGGCGAGATCGGCGAGCACGCTGAACAGCACGCGCTGCTGTGCCAAGCCATCGGTGCGCAGCCCGCACACTTCGTGCGCGACGGCGGGGTCATCGCCGTGGGTCATGATTCGGAGCTCGATCGGCTGCGCGCCATTGCGACCAACACCGACGAATTTCTGGCCGAGCTCGAGCAGCGCGAACGCGAGCGCAGCGGCATCGCCAGCCTGAAACTTAGGCAAAACCGTGTGCAGGGCTTCTTCATCGAGGTTGCACGCGCACACGCCGAGCGCGTGCCGAGCGACTATGTACGCCGCCAGACCGTCAAGTCAGCCGAGCGCTTCATCACCCCTGAGCTCAAGGGCTTCGAGGATCAGGTGCTCGGCGCGCGCGAGCGTGCACTCGCGCGCGAAAAGGAGCTGTATGAAGCGGTGCTGACCGCGCTGACCGCGAGCTTGGACGCCCTGCAGCGCACGGCGGCGGCCATCGCGCTGCTCGATGTGCTCGCGGCGCTGGCCGAGCGCGCGAGCACCCTGGGATGGAGCGAGCCGACACTGGTGGCCGAGACGCGTCTGATCATCGAGGGCGGGCGCCATCCAGTAGTCGAGCGATTCCTCGACACGCCCTTCGTGCCCAATGATCTCTCGCTGCACTTAGGAAGGCGGATGCTGATCATCACCGGCCCGAACATGGGCGGAAAATCCACCTACATGCGCCAGGTGGCGCTGATCGTCGTGCTCGCGCATCTGGGCAGCTTCGTGCCGGCGGCGCGGGCCGAGATCGGGCCGATCGATCGCATTTTCACGCGCATCGGCGCCGCCGACGATCTGGCCGGAGGCCGCTCGACCTTTATGGTCGAGATGACCGAGGCGGCCAATATCCTCAACAACGCCACCGAGCACAGCCTGGTGCTGATGGACGAGATGGGTCGCGGCACCAGCACATTCGACGGCCTGTCGCTGGCCCGTACCGTCGCCGAATATATCGCCACGAGGGTTCGCGCCTTCACCCTGTTCGCGACCCATTATTTTGAGCTGACCGCGCTCGCCGATGAGATCGAGGGCTGCGCCAACGTGCATCTGGATGCGACCGAGCACGGCGATTCGCTGGTGTTCCTGCATGCCGTCAAAGACGGTCCCGCAAGCCGCAGCTACGGTCTTCAGGTCGCCCAACTGGCAGGCGTACCGCGCGAGATCATCGCGGCGGCGCGCCGAACGCTTACGCAGCTCGAGGCGCGCAGCGCCCGCAGCGCGCTCGCGCACTCACCGCAGGCCGAACTGCCATGGTCGCCGCCGGAACCGACTGTGCAGGACGAGCGCGCGCGAGCACTTCTGGCGCGGCTCGCAGCGCTCGACCCCGACTCGCTCACGCCGCGCGCGGCGCTCGAACTGCTGTTCGAATTGCACAAGATCGCTCTCGACTAAAGACGAGGCAGCGACCCATCGGGCGCTCATTCGAGCTTGAGTTCCATCCGTACCGAACCCTCGGGTCCGCCGCCTGAGACCTGATTGGTCAAGAATACCCGTTCCGGTTTGAGTTCCGCATTGGCCAGTACCGCCGCTTGCACGGCCTGGGCGCGCGCCTGCGCCAGCGCATCGCGTTGCGCCGCGCTCGGCGCAAACTGTGGCAACAACTGCGTTTCGAGCCAGGTGACGCGGTCCACATCCGGGTCGCTCCCGCTCGTGGTTTCGGGCGGATACTCGGGCTCGGCCTTGAACTGTGCTCGATACAGCGCCGCCAGCGCCGCCAGACGCACCGCGGCCGGTGCGGCCGCTGCCGTATGCAGCGCATCCTCGAGCCCCGTGCGCTCGAGCGCGGTGTCGTCGTCGTCGCCCTGTGTGTGCAGCGGAATGTCGAGCTTGACCTGCGGCCGTTCGACCAACGCGTTCGACAGCTGCGTGAGCTTCTGGATTTGCGCCGGGGTCAGCGTCGCGACACCAGCCGGGAAATCGATGTACGACAGTTCCGGACCGCCGCCGAAGAGCGAACCAAGCAGCGCAAAAGGGGCAGTCACTATCTTCGTGATCAGCCCAACGAAAAGCTTCCAGATGATCGGGCCGACGCGAAAAGTCGGATCATCGAGGCTGCCGCCCACGGGCAGATCAAGCGTGATCACCCCATTGCGGTCCTTGAGCAAGGAGACCGCCAGCTTGATCGGCAATGGCACCGCCTGCTTGCTCTCGGTGGCATCGCCGAACTCGAGCTGATCGACCACGATGTGATGCTTGGCATCGAGCTTGCGGTTCTCGACGTGATATTGCATTTGCGTGCTGAGCTTGCCCTGGGCGATGTTGTAACCCGCAAACTTGCCGGAATACGGATTGAACGTGGGCAGCTCGATATTGCTGAAGCTCATCGTTATATCGGTATAGGCCGCTGCCGACAGCACGTTGATCTGGCCCTTGATCGATACCGGCGCGTAGCGATCGACACTGCCATCGAGCGTCACGGCCGCGCGCGAGGCCGGATCGGACGACAGCCCCACGATCGAACCCTTGAGGCCGTAGATGGCCGCAGAGAAAGTCGGCGTCACCGAATGATCGGTGAAATCCGCCACTCCGTCCTGGATGTCGATGCGCGCGATGCGCGTGCGCATTGACGGTGGCTTGGCTGCGGCTGCGGCTGCGGCGGCCACCGTAGGCACAGCGGTATCGCTCTTGGCCCCTCGCGCGCGGCCCTTAGGCTTTGACGCGGCGACCGGCGCCGCGGTCGTGGTCGTGGTCGTGGTCGTGGTCGTGGCCACCTGCGCCGCCGCCGGGCCCTGCGCGTGCGCAGGCCGCATAATATCGGCCACGTTCAAGCCACCCTTGGCGCCGATGATGACCCGCCCGTACGGCGCGCTCGCCACAATGCGCTCGATGCTCAGCGCATCGGGCGCCATCTGATATCGCAAGCCATCAATGTGCAGCGAGCGCCAGCTCACCAAGTCCTCGTTCATCAGATTGTCGCGCGTCGCCAGGTTCGCGACGTCCACCGCGAGCGCCAACTGCAGCTGCGGCTGGCCGCGCGCGGGCGACTGCGCGTACGCCACATGGCCCTTGAGCCCGAGTCGTCCGCGGTAAAGCGTCAGGTCCGTGGTCTGCGAGATGTAGGGCTGCAGCGCCGGCAAATCAAATTCGCTTAAGTTCAGATCGAGCGCGGTATTGAGCGATGACAGCGTAACCGTGCCCTGCGTCTGCAACTTGCCGGTATCACCGAGCCCCAGATGCAGATCGAAGTTCAGCGGCGCGGAGCCGGCGCTCGAGTAGTTTTGCACCGTCAAGCCGATGGATCCGAGATGCATTTTGACCGCCGGAGTGATACTGCGGTCTTCCGCCTCGATGCTCGCATCCTGGAGCTCGAGCTTATCCAGCGCGATGCTCCAGGGCGGCGTTGCGGCCGCCGCGGCGGCGGCGGTTGGCGCTGAGCCCGCGGGTGTGGCCGTGCTTGAGGGCCCCATCAGCTGCCGCAGATTCAGGCTCCCATCCGCATTGCGCCAGAGCTGCAGCGCGGCCCGTTGCAATGTGACCTGGCCAATCGCAACGCGCCGTTCGTTGAGCACGACGGTCGTGTTGGCAACGTCCAGCTCCGGCAGCGTGATCCATGGCGCCTCGGCGCCAGTCTTTCTGGGGGCAATCCCCAGAGTGTGCACTTTGATGCTCGGCAGCGTCAGCGACAGGGCGCTAGCCGGTGTGGCCACAAACTGGTAGTTGCCCTGCACGTCCAGACTGCCGCTGGTTAGCGCAAACGGCAGCGCATTCTGCAGGTAGTCGGCAATGGTCGATGCCTTCAACGCCGTGACCGTGAACTCCCCAGTCGAGCCGAGCGGCCGCACCGTGAATTGACCGGCCCAGTCCAGTCGCTCTGCGACGCTGCTCTGGGCACTGAAGCGATATTTATTCTCGAACTTCGGCGCCGTGCGGAAATCGGTCAGGTCGAATTCGATCGGCGTCAGCGTGGCGGAGAACGGCTCACCGCGGCTCAGATCCTCGAAATGCACGCTGCCGCCATGCACGCCCAATGCGTTGACCCGCAGCGCCGGCAAGGCGGTCGAGGGCGGCTCCGGCTTTTCCGGGGTCGGCGGCGCGAGCTTCGTGAGGTTCAGAGAGCCGTCGCGGTTGATCAGCACCTGCACGACGGGCCGCTCGAGCCGCACTTCATTCAAGCTCCAGGCCCGATGCAGCAGCGAGGCACTCAAGGATGCGCTGACCCGCAGCAGATCGAAGCTCGCGATCGGCTGATTGTCGGCCTCGGCCAGCGCGAATTGGCGGATTTCGACCGTGAACGTGAACGGGTTGAAGCTTAGCTGCCCGATCGATGCGTGCCGGCCCAGATCCTTTTGCACGTACTGAACGATGGCATTGCGAGCCAGTCGCGGCACCAGCAGAAAGCCGCCCAAGGTGTAGAGCAGCAGCAGCGCCGCCGCGACGACGAGTAGTCGCGCGTGCGAGCGCAGCCATCCAGGGCTCGAGCGCGCAGCCGATTTAGGGTCCGAATCGTCCATGTTCGAGGAAATTCCCTGCTTCCCGTGCCACGCGCGCCGACAGCAGCATCCCCGAGTGCGTCACCGGCAGGCACAGCCGGCTCTTCGCGCCCTCGAGTGCGGTCTCCGAGACCGCAATCGTCCCGTCGTTGGCTTCCTTGAATGTTAGCAGCAAATGGCCCAAGCCCACCGGCATGGTGCCGGCGATGATGCCCAGCTCGCGCCCGATCTCCCATCGGCGCGCACGATCCACCAGCAGCTCCTCGGACGCGGCGAGCCCGATTGCTCGGCGCCCAAGGCCCCATTGGCCGAGCCGCCGCGCCACGCCTGAACCGGTGCAGGGCGTGCCGAGGAACAGCACCCGGCCAGGTTGAGCCATGCTGTAGCGCTGCAGGTAGCGCAGGATCACCAGGCCCCCGAGGCTGTGGCCCAGCAAGTGGACCCGCGGCGCATCGATCCGCGCGACCATCTGGTGCAGCGCCGCCGCGATGCGCGTCATCGGCTCGAACATCGAGCGATAGTGAAACACATGCAGGCGGTACCCGCGCTCGGCGCCCAGCCGCCGGCGCAACAGCGCCGACTCGAAGCCGGGCATCCACAGACCGTGGACGTACACGACGGCTGCCGCGCTGCTGCTCAATGCTGTGCCGACTCCTAGCCGGACGGCGGTGGCGTGCGCACGCGGATGTGCAGCTCGCGCAGCTGCGCCTCGCCGACTTCGGTCGGCGCGTCGGTCAGCGGATCGGCGGCCGTCTGCGTCTTCGGGAACGCGATGACCTCGCGAATGCTTTCGGCGCCGGTCATCAGCATCGCCAGCCGATCGAGGCCGAAGGCGATACCGCCGTGCGGCGGGCAGCCATAGCGCAGCGCATCGAGCAGAAAGCCGAATTTCAGCCGCGCTTCCGCGGCCGCGATGCCCAGCAGCGCGAACACCGCCGACTGCATCTCCTCACGGAAAATTCGTACCGAGCCGCCGCCGATTTCCGAACCGTTGAGCACCATGTCGTAGGCACGCGCGAGCGCTTCCCCTGGCGCATCGCGCAGCGCGGCCGGATCGTCGTCCTGCGGTGAGGTGAAGGGGTGATGCATCGCGGCCCAGCGCCGCGCCTGCGCATCCCATTCGAACATCGGGAAATCCACCACCCATAGCGGCTGCCAGCTTGGGCTGACCAGCCCACGGTCGTGCGCGATCTTGAGCCGCAGCGCGCCGAGCGCATCGCTGACGACCTTGGCCTGATCGGCGCCGAAGAAGATCAGGTCGTTGTCGGCCGCGCCGCAGCGCGCGAGCAGCCCCTCTAGCGCTGCATCGTCGAGGAATTTGACGATCGGGGATTGCAGGCCATCGCGCCCGCGCTCGCGCTGATTTACTTTGATGTAGGCGAGGCCCTTGGCGCCGTAGCGCGCCACATAGGCCGTGTACTCATCGATCTCCTTGCGCGTCAGCGCGCCGCCGCCCGGAACGCGCAATGCCGCGACCCGGCCGTTGGCGTCCTGGGCGGGGCCTGAGAACACCTTGAAGTCGCAGCCGCGCACCAGATCCGCGACCTCGACGAGCTCGAGCGCCACGCGCAGATCCGGCTTGTCCGAGCCGTAGCGTCGCATCGCATCGTGGTAGCTCATGCGTGGAAACGGTGTGGGCAGCTGCACGCCGAGCACCTCGACGAACAGCGTGCGCACCAGCTCCTCCATGAGCTGCATGATCTGCTCCTGCGTCAGGAACGAGGTCTCGATGTCGAGCTGCGTGAATTCCGGCTGGCGATCGGCGCGCAGATCCTCATCGCGGAAGCAGCGCACGATCTGGTAGTAGCGATCCATGCCGGCCATCATCAGCAGCTGCTTGAAGATCTGCGGCGACTGGGGCAGCGCGAAGAACTTGCCGGGATGGGTGCGGCTGGGCACCAGATAGTCGCGCGCCCCCTCGGGCGTGGCCTTGGTTAGCATCGGCGTCTCGACGTCGATGAATCCCTTCGCATCGAGATAGCCGCGCATCGAACGCGTGAGGCGATGACGCAGCCGCAGCCGCTGGCTCATGATCTCGCGCCGCAGGTCGATATAGCGATAGCGCAGGCGCACTTCCTCATTGACGGTCTCGTCGAGCTGGAACGGCAGCGGATCGGAGCGGTTCAGCAACTCGAGTTTCGCCGCCACGATCTCGATCCGTCCCGAGGCCAGGTTGGCGTTGACCGTGCCCGCCGGACGCTCGCGCACAAGTCCGCGTACGCGCACGACGAACTCATGCCGCAATTTCTCGGCGATTTCAAATACCGCCTGGTGGTCGGGATGGAACACGATCTGTACCAACCCCTCGCGGTCGCGCAGATCGACGAAGATCACGCCACCGTGATCGCGCCGCCGATGCACCCAACCCGCGACACTGACGCTCTGGGCGATCAGTTGCTCGTTGACCTGCCCGCAATAGTGGCTGCGCATATATTTTTTCTAAAGTGCGCGAGCGGCCGGCATGACCACGCCCAGGGTCACGATCATCTTCATCGCCGCATCGACGCTCAGCTCGAGCTCGATCGTCTGCGAGCGTGGCACCAGTACGATGAAGCCGGAAGTCGGGTTCGGCGTGGTCGGTATGAACACGCAGACCTGCGGCTCGGCGCCCTGCGCTCTCGAGAGCCGGACGTCCGCAGCAGTCTGGAAACCGATGCTCCAGAGGCCCGCGCGCGGATACTCGATCAGCAGCACTTTCTTGAACGAGTTACCCGAGTTGGACAGTATTGTGGTCGAAAAGCTCTTGACCCCACCGTACACCGCCCGCACGAAGGGAATGCGGTTGAGCACATCCTCCCAGACGCGCACCAGGCTGCGGCCGATGATATTGGTGACCAGCAGCCCGGTCGCCAGCAGCAGCAGCACCGCGAGCACCGCCCCAAATCCCGGTATGTGCACACCGAGCAGCACTTCCGGCCGCACAGAGCGCGGCAGCAGCAGCAGCGTCTGGTCCATGAGATCCAGGATGAAGCGCACCACCAGCACCGTGGCGATGATGGGCAGCCACACCAGCAGTCCCGCGATCAGGTAGCGGCGCAGGATCAACTTGAGGACCGAACGGGTCAACGCCGGCCCCGGCGCTTGGCCGCTTTGGGCGGCGACTTGGCCGAGGCGCGCTTGGCAGCAGGCTTAGCCTTGGGAGCCGGCTTAGCAGGGTGTGATTTACGGGTGCTGGCGCTGGAGCGGCCCGATGCCGGGTGCTTGGCGCGCGCGGCTTCGGGCTTGGCCGCCGTGGGCTCGGTCTTAGCCGATGCCTTGCCGTCGCCTGCGGTATCGCTCTTGGCCTCGCTCGGGGCGCCAGCCTTGGTATCGGCGCCGGCGTCCGCCGCGCCGGCTGCCTTGGCGTCCTTGGCATCCTTGGCGTCCTTGGCGTCCTTGGCGTCCCCGGACGCCGCCTCCTTCTCACCGCCGGCCAGGTTGCGCTTGTGCTCCTGATCGGACTTGAAGTCGGTTTCGTACCAGCCCGATCCCTTGAGCCGGAACACCGGCGCCGAGATCAGTTTCTTGAGCGCGTTCTTGCCGCACGAGGGGCATTTCTTGAGCCGTGCATCGCTGAGCTTCTGTATGACTTCGAGGTAGTAGCGGCATTGGCTACATTCGTATTCGTATATCGGCATGGTGCTGACTGCGGCAAGAGTGGGTGATGCGGGCAATTATAGACGGCAGTGACGCTGGTACAGCTGCCAAAAGGCTGCCGCCGCCCGCGGCAGATTGTGCTGCCAATCGGAAGCCGCCGACGTATCGGCCCCATCGGTGACGTACTTGGCGCAGCCGAAACGCGCCCCCTCGAGGTGGCACACCTTGGCCAGTGCATAGGCTTCCATGTCGATGACCTCGCAATGCAGTTTCGCCACGCCCATCTGGAACGAATCGCCGCTGCCGCATAGCGCCGAGGGCAATTCCTCGAATACCGCCGGAAAATCCAGCTGCGCCGGGATGTCCTCGAATGGCGTGACTCCGAGCGGAAAGCCGATGCCGCTGACGTCCATATCGCGCTGCACGAACTGCCGGCAGGCCACGAGTGCGCCGGCCTGCAGGTTGTGACTGCCGGCGGTACCAAAATTCAGCACCAAGGGCAGCCGCTGCCCGGCATGCCGATAGTCCCGCAGCGCTCGCATCAGCGACAGGGCGGCATTCACCTTGCCCAATCCCGTGTACAGCACCGGGACGCCCGCGCGCTCGAACAGTCCCTGTGCCTCGATCTCCAGCGCCATCACGATGAGCGTCGGCGGCCGCTCAGTCATAGCGCAGCACTGCCCGCAATGGCAGCCCGCCCCACTGAAACTTCCCAGCCAATCGCAGATCGATCAGCGCGGCCAGGCCCCCGACCTCATAGCCGGCCGGTAGACACAACTGCGCCGCCGCCGCCATGGTACCGCCGGTCGCGACCACGTCATCGATGAGCAGCAAACGGCCGCTGCCGCGCTGCATTTCGAGCACCCCGCTGCCGTACTCGAGCGCGTAGTCCACTGCTTCGACCGGCGGGGGCAGCTTGCCCCCCTTGCGGATCGGCACGAATCCCTTGCCCCGCCGCGCGGCCAGTCCCGCCGCCAGGATGAAGCCGCGCGATTCGACGCCCGCGAGCGCATCCGTCGCGCTCCACTCATGCTCGTCGAATAGGGCCTCGAGCGCATCGAGCGTGCTCGCGAACTGCGTGCGCAGCAGCGGCGTGATATCGCGAAACAGGATGCCCGGGCGCGGAAAGTCGGGCACATCGACAATGTGGCGTTTGAGGTCGTGCATGGTCTCTCCCGCCACGGAAGCTTAGACGCTAGGAGCCTACCGCGCGCATTTGCCGTATTTTATCGAACACCAGCTCCGAGCCGCGCACGCTGACGCGCACCCGGTCGCCCGGCACCAGCTCGTTGCGCAGGATGCGTTGCGCCAGCGGATTTTCGATCTGCTGCTGGATCGCGCGCTTGAGCGGTCGGGCGCCGTACACCGGATCGAACCCGGCCTCGCCGATCAGATCGCGCGCCTTTTCATCCAGTTCCAGCTCCATGTTGCGCTCGAGCAGCCGCCGCCGCAGGTACGCCACCTGGATCTCGACGATCGCGCGGATCTGCTCGGTGCCCAGGGGATGGAACACGACGATGTCGTCGATTCGGTTGATGAATTCGGGGCGAAAGTGCGTTTGCACGATTTCCATGACCGCGTTCTTCATGCGCTGATAGTTGCCCTCGCCGGAGAGCTCCTGGATCACCTGTGAGCCCAGGTTCGAGGTCATGATGATCACGGTATTGCGGAAATCCACGGTGCGGCCCTGGCCATCGGTCAGCCGGCCGTCATCGAGCACCTGCAGCAGTACATTGAACACGTCCTGATGCGCCTTCTCGACCTCATCGAGCAATACCACGGCATATGGCCGCCGGCGAATCGCCTCAGTCAGGTATCCGCCCTCCTCGTAGCCCACATAGCCAGGGGGCGCTCCAATCAGACGAGCGACCGAGTGCTTCTCCATGAACTCGGACATATCAATTCGCACCATGGCCTCTTCCGTGTCGAACAGAAACTCCGCCAGCGCCTTGCACAGCTCGGTCTTGCCGACACCGGTCGGACCTAAGAACAGGAACGAGCCGTTCGGTCGCCGGGGGTCCGCGAGCCCGGCGCGTGAGCGGCGGATCGCGTTCGAAACGATACGCACCGCTTCCTCCTGTCCGACCACGCGCTTCTCGAGTGCTTCCTCCATGCGCAGTAGCTTTTCCTTCTCGCCCTCGAGCATCCTGGACACCGGGATACCGGTCCACTTGGACACGACCTGCGCGATCTCCTCTTCGGTGACATTGTTGCGCACCAGCTGCGGCGCCTTCTGCTCGGCAAGCTGTGCCTGCGAGAGCCGCTTCTCGAGTTCCGGAATCCGGCCGTATTGCAGCTCGGCCATGCGCGAGAGGTCGCTGGCGCGACGCGCCTGCTCCAATTCCAGGCGGGCGCGCTCGAGCTCCTCCTTGAACTGCGCCGTGCCCTGCAGCGCGGCCTTCTCCGCCTTCCAGATCTCCTCGAGGTCGGCGTATTCCTTCTCCAGCCCGGCCAGCGTTTGCTGCAGGGTCGTGAGCCGGCCCTTGGATGCTTCGTCTTCCTCTTTCTTGAGCGCCATCTGCTCGATCTTGAGCTGAATGATGCGCCGCTCGAGCCGATCGAGCGCTTCGGGCTTGGAGTCGATTTCCATGCGAATGCGCGCCGCCGCCTCGTCGATCAGATCGATCGCCTTGTCGGGCAGCTGGCGGTTGGTGATGTAGCGGTGCGAGAGCGTCGCCGCGGCAACGATGGCCGGATCGGTGATCTCGACCTTGTGATGCACCTCATAGCGCTCCTTGAGGCCGCGCAGGATCGCGATCGTGTCCTCCACCGAGGGCTCATCGACCAGCACCGTCTGGAAGCGCCGCTCGAGCGCCGCATCCTTCTCGATGTACTTGCGATATTCATCGAGCGTCGTGGCGCCGACACAGTGCAGTTCGCCGCGCGCGAGCGCCGGCTTGAGCATGTTGCCGGCGTCCATCGAGCCTTCGGCGCGGCCGGCGCCGACCACCGTATGCAATTCGTCGATGAACAGGATGACCTGGCCTTCCTGTTTCGACAGATCCTTGAGCACCGACTTGAGGCGTTCCTCGAATTCGCCGCGGAACTTCGCGCCCGCGATCAGCGAGCCCATGTCGAGCGCCAGGATGCGCTTGTTCTTGAGGCCCTCGGGCACCTCGCCGTTGACGATGCGCAGCGCCAGGCCCTCGACGATGGCGGTCTTACCCACACCCGGCTCGCCGATCAGCACCGGATTGTTCTTGGTGCGCCGCTGCAATACCTGCACCGTGCGGCGAATCTCATCGTCACGGCCGATGACCGGATCGAGCTTGCCGCTGCGCGCGCGGGCGGTCAGGTCCACGGTGTACTTCTCGAGCGCCTGGCGATTCTCCTCGGCACCTGGATCATCGACCTTTTCCCCGCCGCGCACTTCATCGATGGCCTTCTCGAGCGCGGCGCGCGATGCGCGTGTGTCCTTGAGGGCCTTGGCCACGGCACCGCGATCTTCAAACGCCGCGAGCACGAACAACTCGCTCGAGATGTACTGATCGCCGCGCTTCTGCGCGAGCTTGTCGGTGACATTGAGCAGCCGTGCCAGATCGTTCGATATCTGCACATCGCCCGCGGTACCTTCGACCTTCGGCAGGTTATCCAACGTCGCACTGAGCAGGGTCCGCAGGCGCGTGACATCGACCCCGGACTTGATCAGCAGCGGCCGCACGCCGCCGCCCTGGGCGTCGAGCATGGCCAGCAGCAGGTGCGCGGGCTCAATGAATTGGTTGTCGCGGCCGACGGCCAGCGACTGCGCATCGGCCAGCGCCGACTGAAAGTGACTCGTGAGTTTGTCCATGCGCATAGCTATCCGCCTATGTGTGCTGTGCAACAGATTCGTGGGGGTGCGCAGAGCGAATTCAAGCCGCTCAGCCCAGCCAGCTCTCAGCGGCCGCGATGACGCCCACCCCGCAGCCGATCAGCACTACCTGCGCCACCCCGGCCCGTGCATCGACCCGCCGGTGCAGGCTCGGGATCAGATCCGCCACGGCGACATAAATCAGCGAGGCGGCCGCCACCGAAATGGCATACGGCAGCACATCGAGCGTGCGGCGCAGGGCAAAGTAGCCCAGTAGCCCGCCGAGGATCGAGGTCAAGCTGCTGGCCGCGTTAAACCACAGCGCGCGCACCGGGCTCATGCGCGCGTGCAATAGCACGGCCAGATCGCCGAGTTCCTGCGGTATTTCATGCGCGGTGATCGCGAGCGTCGTGACCACCCCGAGCTTCACATCGGTCAGGAACGCCGCCGCGATCAGGACGCCATCGAAGGCATTATGCACTCCGTCGCCGAACAACACGATCCAGCCCGCGGCGCGATCACGGTGGCTCTCATGCGGCGAGTGGGTCTCGCAGGACTGCGCATGACAGTGACGCCAGAGCACCATCTTCTCGAGTACGAAGAACAAGGCAATGCCGGCGAGCACCGCTGCACCGATGGCCTGTATGCGCTGCGGGCCGACGCTCGCAATGGCCTCGGGCAGCAGGCCGAGCAGAGCGGCCGCCAGCATGGCCCCGGTAGCGAAGCTGATCAGGTGCGGCAGCAGCCAGGAGCGTCGCGCTTCCGGCAGCAACAGAAAGACGCTCGCCAGCGCCGCGCTCAGCGCTCCACCGAGGAAGGTCGCTAATAAAATCCACACCAAAATCATGGCCGACTCTAGCATTAAGTCGCATGCAGCCAGATCAAGGCCGCCATGCGTCCGGTCGCGCCATCGCGGCGGTAGGAATAGAAACGCTGCGGCTGCGCGTAGCAGCAGCTTAGGTCGGCGTGCACCGAGTCGACCCCGAGCGCTTTGAGCCGGGCGCGCGCCAGCGCCTGCAGATTGCACCGCCAGCCTCCCCGTGCAGTGGGCGTGAAGGCCGCAGCGGCCGCAGGTTCGTGCGCCACGAATGCACCGCGTACCTCCTCGCCCACCTCGAAATGGTCGGGGCCAATCGAGGGGCCGAGCCAGGCCTGCAAGGGGCCGGTGCCGGCCAGCGCTTTCACCGTGGCCTCGAGCACACCGGCGGCGAGCCCGCGCCAGCCGGCATGCGCCACGGCCACCGCGCTGCCGTCGCGCGCCGCGAACAGCACCGGCAGACAGTCGGCGACCAGCACCGCCAGCACCGGTCCGCACTTGCGGGTGATCGCGCCATCGGCACGCGGGGGCGGCCCTTCCGGGGCGAGCTGGTCGGCGTCCACCACTTGCGTGCCATGGACCTGCTCGAGCCACAACGGCTCGCGCGGCAGCGAAAGCGCCTGTTGCAGCAGGCCCCGGTTCTGTGCCACCGCGGCGGCCGCATCCCCGACATGCGCGCCAAGATTGAACGAGTCATAGGGCGCGCGGCTGACCCCGCCGGTGCGCAATGTGAAGGCCGCGCGCACGCGGTTCACGGCCGGCCAGCGTGGCCGCAGAACCTCACCGCCCATGTGAATCGGCGCGCAGCAGACGCAGCAGAGACACCAGATCGGCTGGCATCGGCGCCTCGAAGCTTCGCGCACGAGCGCTTGCGGGATGCGTGAGCTGCAGGCGCTGCGCGTGCAGTGCCTGGCGCCGGAACGTCTGCAAAGCGGCCTTGAGCGGCGGCGCGCCGCCGGCGAGCTGACGCATGCGGCCGCCGTAGACCGGATCGCCGACGATCGGAAAGCCGATATGCGCCAGGTGTACCCGGATCTGGTGCGTGCGGCCGGTCTCGAGCTGCACACGCAGCAGGGTGTGCGAGCGAAAGCGCTCCTCGATGCGAAAGTGGGTGACCGCCTCGCGCCCATCGCCGCGCACGGCCATGCGCGTGCGCGCGCTGCGGTGACGGCCGATCGGCTCATCAATACGACCACCGCCGGTCGGTTCCCCCAGGCATAGGGCCAGATACTCGCGGCACACTGCGCGCGCGGCGAGCGCCGCCACCAGGCACGTGTGAACCTCGGGCGTGCGTGCCACCACGAGCACACCGCTGGTGTCCTTGTCCAGCCGATGCACCAGCCCCGCGCGCGGCACCCGCGCGAGCAGCGGATCGTGCGCCAGCAGCGCATTCTGCAGCGTGTGCTCGCGGTTGCCCGCGCCGGGATGCACCACCAGTCCCGGCGGCTTATTGAGCACCAGCAGCGCTGCGTCCTCGTGCAGGATGTCCAGCGGCAGAGCCTCCGGGGCCACGCTCAGATCGGGGGCGAACTCGGCTTCGACAATCAGCTGCTCGCCGCCCTGTACGCGATCGCGCGCACGGACCGGCTGGCCATTGGCGCGCACGGCCCCCGCACGGATCCAGCGCTGCAGCCGCGCCCGTGAATACTGCGGCAGCGCGGCGGCCAGCGCCTGATCGAGCCGCATCCCTGCCGCCGAAGGCGGCAGATCGAGCACATGGGTTTGGAACTCCGGGGGCACGGTGCGGGTCAGCTATACTTGCGCGCGTTCGGCCATAGCATCTCTAAATCTTAAGGTCCAAACTTGAGTTCAAACTCCGCGCCTTCGAATCGCGCCCGAATCCTGGGCGCTGTGTTGCTCGCCACGCTGGCATTGCTGGGCGGCTGCCACAGCCGGCAGGCCAAAAACCTCAAAAAGGCCACGGCCCAGTCGCTGTACGCCAATGCGCACAAGGCGATGAACAACAATGACTTCGAGTATGCCATCAAGCAATACGAGGCACTGACCTCGCGCTTTCCGTTCACCGATCAGGCCCGCCAGGCCCGCCTCGACCTGATCTATGTCTACTACCGCAAGGGCGAGAAAGAGTCCGCCACGGACGCGGCCGACCAGTTCCTGCGCGAGAATCCGACCCACCCGCGCATTGATTACGCCTGGTACATGAAGGGCATGATCGACTTTGAGCGCACTCCCTACTCGATCGAGCGCTGGTTCGGAGTCGATATGGCGCGCCGGCCGCCCGCTTCAGCCCTCAAGGCCATTGCCGCCTTCACTACAGTCATCACGCAGTTTCCCAAGAGCGATTACGCGCATGATTCGCTGCGGCGGCTGACCTATCTGCGCAATCGGCTGGCCGAGTACGAGGTCAATGTCGCGCGCTACTATGTCAAGCGCGGCGCCTATCTGGCCGCTGCCCAGCGCGCCCAGGGCGTGATCGATCAATATGATGGCGCGCCGGCCGAGCGTGCGGCCGTAGACATTTTGCTGGATTGCTATCGGCGCCTCGGCTTCAACGAGCTGGCCTCGAACGTCGAGCGCGTCTACCAAGCCAACTACGCCAACGGCGCGCACGGCAGCGCCCCAAGCTCGAACCACCACTGGTGGGTCTTCTGGCGCGGCACCAGCTGAGGATCAGCGCCGGTAGCCGTTGGTGATCGGATAGCGCCAGTCGCGTCCAAAGGCGCGGGCGCTCACGCGCACCCCGGGCGGGGCCTGCCGCCGCTTGTACTCGGCGCGTTTGACCATATCGAGCACGCGCGCGACCACGGCTCGATCGAAGCCGCGCTCGCATATCTCCTCGACCGATAAGTCCTCCTCGATGAAGGCTTCCAGGATCGGGTCGAGCACCTCATAGGGCGGCAGCGAGTCGGTGTCCTTCTGATCCGGCCGCAGCTCCGCCGTCGGCGCGCGCGTGATGACGCGCTCGGGGATCGCGGCACCGAGCGTATTGCGGTAGCGCGCGAGCCGATACACCAGCTGCTTGCTGCAGTCCTTGATCGGCGCGAAACCGCCGGCCATATCGCCATAGAGCGTCGCATAGCCCACGGCCATCTCGCTCTTGTTGCCCGTGGTCAGCAGCATGCGCCCGGTCTTGTTCGAGATCGCCATCAGCAGCACACCGCGGCAGCGCGCCTGGATGTTCTCTTCGGTGGCGTCGGGCGCGCGGCCGGCGAATTCTTTCTGCAGCGCCTCGAGCGTGGCCGCGAACATATTCTCGATCGAGATCGAGCTCAAACTCACGCCGAGCGCCTGCGCCTGCGCCGCCGCATCCTCGCGGCTCATGCTCGAGGTATAGCGCGAGGGCATCATGACCGCGTGCACGCGATCGGCGCCGAGGGCATCGACCGCAATCGCCAGCGTCAGGGCCGAATCGACGCCGCCCGAGAGCCCGATGACGGCGCCCGTGAAAGCGTGTTTGTTGACGTAGTCGCGCACGCCGAGCACCAGCACGCGGTACACCGTCTGCTCGTCCGACCACTCGGGCGCGACGCTGCCTGGGATCGGTACCATGGCGCCGCCGCGGCGTTCGAACTCGACGCAATACAGGCCCTCCTCGATCGCCGGAGCGCGAACCGCGATCCGCCCTTGCGCATCCATCGCGAAGGAATTGCCGTCAAACACCAGCTCGTCCTGGCCACCCAGCAGATTCACGTACGCCGCGGGCACGCCCGTCTCGCGCACGCGCTGGCCGATCACCTGTTCGCGCTCGCGCTGCTTGTGGATCTCGTATGGGGAGGCGTTGATGATCAACAATGCCTCAGCCCCAAGCGCCCTGGCGCCCGCGGCCGGTTGCGGCTCCCAGGCGTCCTCGCAGATCAGCAGCCCGAGGCGGAAGCCGTCGAAGTCGACCACGGTCGCCTCGGTACCGGCCGTGAAATAGCGCTTTTCGTCGAATACCTTGTAGTTCGGCAGGCAGGCCTTGCGATGCTGCGCCAACACGCGCCCGCCGCGCATCAGGCAGGCCGCGTTGTAGATATGCCCTTGGTCGTATTCGGGGTAGCCGACCATCACGCCGATCTCGGGTACCGCCTGCGTGAGTTCCTTGAGAGCCTGTCCGATCTGCAGCCGCAGCCCGCGATGGAACAGCAGATCCTCGGGCGGGTAACCCGAGAGCGTGAGCTCCGGAAACAGCACCAGATCGGCCTGCAGCTCATCGCGCGCGCGTCGCGTCTCGCTGATCACGCGTTCGAGATTGCCGCGCACATCGCCGACCAGCAGATCCAGCTGCGCCAGAGCGATTTTCAGTCGATCAGCGCGTACCACCGGCGCTCCGCCTGCCGTCGAGGCTGTCCGTACCGCTCAACGATGCCTCGCCGGCGCCTTCCTGACGACTTTCCTGACTAGCTTCTTCAGCGTCTTCTTGAGTACCTTTTTGGGCGCCTTTTTCGGCGCGGGTTTGGCGGCTTTCCTGGCCGCTGCGGGCTTGGACCGCACACGCTTGGACAGCAGTTGCGCCATGGCGCTGCCGAGTTGCGCCGGCGATTTCACGGTGCGCACGCCTGCGGCCTCGAGGGCGCGATACTTGTCGGCGGCCGTGCCCTTGCCGCCCGCGATCACGGCCCCGGCATGGCCCATGCGCTTGCCCGGGGGAGCCGTAACGCCGGCGATATAGGCCACGACCGGCTTGGTGACGTAGTGACGGATGTGCTGCGCCGCCGCCTCCTCGTCGCTGCCGCCGATCTCGCCGACCATGATGATGCCTTCGGTCTGCGGATCGCGTTCGAACAGCTCCAGACAATCGATGAAATTCATGCCGCGCACCGGGTCGCCGCCGATGCCGACACAGGTGCTCTGACCCAGGCCATTGTTCGTAGTCTGCAACACCGTCTCGTACGTCAAAGTGCCCGAGCGCGAGACAATGCCAATAGCGCCTTTCTTGTGAATGAATCCCGGCATGATGCCAAGCTTGCATTCCCCCGGCGTGATGATGCCGGGACAGTTAGGACCTATCAGTCGCGTCGGCGAGCCGCTCAGCGCGGCTTTGACTTTGATCATGTCAATGACCGGCAGTCCCTCGGTGATGCAGACGACCAGTTCGATTCCGGCGTCCATCGCCTCGAGGATCGAATCGGCCGCGTAGGGGGCGGGCACGTAGATCATGCTGGCCGTGGCTCCGGTCTCGCGCACCGCATCGCGCACCGTGTCATACACGGGCAAGCTTAAGTGCCGCTCGCCACCGCGTCCGGGTGTTACCCCGCCGACGAGCTGGGTGCCGTAGGCCAGGCACTGCTCGGAATGAAAAGTACCTTGTTTGCCGGTGAAACCCTGGCAGATTACTTTAGTGCGCTGATTGACGAGTATGCTCATCGGGAAGCGTTCGCCGCAGCCACGACTTTTTTTGCCGCATCGGACAGGTCGGCGGCCGCGATGATGGCCAGCCCGCTTTGCGCAAGCCGCTCGCGCGCGGCTGCGGCGTTCGTGCCCTCGAGCCGCACCACCACCGGCACGTCAACACCGACGTTCTTGACGGCGTTCACGATGCCATCGGCGATCAGGTCGCAGCGCACGATGCCTCCAAAAATATTGACCAGGATTGCACGCACATTTGAATTGGACAGAATCAATTCAAACGCGGCCGTCACGCGCTCGCTGGTCGCACCGCCGCCGACGTCGAGAAAATTCGCCGGCCGACCGCCGTGCAGCTTGATCAAATCCATGGTCGCCATGGCGAGCCCGGCGCCATTGACCATGCAGGCGATATCGCCATCGAGCGAGACGTAGTTCAGATCGTGCTCGCTCGCTCGCCGCTCCATCGGATCTTCCTGGCCGAGATCGCGCAGCGCGGCCATGTCCTTCTGGCGGAACAGCGCGTTGGCCTCGATGTCGAGCTTGCAATCGAGCGCCACGAGGCCGCCGCTCTGGGTCACGATGAGGGGATTGATCTCGATCAGGCTGGCGTCGCGCTCCTGATAGAGTCGGTACAGCGCCAGCACGATGGCCTGAAATTGCTCGATCTGCTTGCCCTTGAGGCCAAGACCGAACGCCAGTTGCTTGCACTGGAACGGCTGCAGGCCCGCGGCCGGATGGACCGTGACCGACAAAATCTGCTCGGGCGTTTTCTCGGCCACTTCTTCGATGTCCATGCCGCCGGCGCACGAGGCCACGACCGCAATGCGGCCGCGCTCGCGGTTGAGGGTCAGACTTAGGTACAGCTCGCGCTCGATCTCTGAGCCCGATTCGACATACACCTGCTCGATCGGCAGCCCGGCGGCCCCGGTCTGCTTGGTTATCAGTCGCTGCCCCAGCATGCCTGCCGCAGCAGCGCGAACCGCAGCCTCATCCCGCGCGAGCTTCACGCCGCCGGCCTTGCCGCGGCCGCCCGCGTGGACCTGCGCCTTGACGACCCAGAGTTTGCCGCCGAGCGCCTGCGCGGCGGCGAGCGCCTCATCGGCGCTGCCTGCGACGCGGCCTTCGGGCACCGGAACACCGTAACTGGCGAGAATTTTCTTCGATTGATATTCGTGCAGATTCATTCGCGACCATCCGTAAGCCGAAAAGCAACGGATTGTCGCGGAAACAGGCGCCCGAGGCTAGGAGCCTGGGGCGCCTGAAGGCTCGTCAGTACTATTTGGCGGTGCTCATTTAACGCTGTAGCCGCGCGCCTCGAGGCAGGCGGTAATCGCGCGCTGATACTGTTCGCGAGTCGAAGCCGCCTGGTTACCCGGCACTGCCCCGCCCGGCTGCGTCGGATCGAAGCCGGTCTGGCCCTTCGACCAGGCGTGGCACTCGTAGCGATCGGCGGCCTGTTGCTCGGCGGTCTGGCCATTTCTCGGATAGACGTAGAAGTCATCACCGGGCGGTGCCGCGGCGGGCGGAGTGTCGCCCGCCGGCTGGTCGGCCCCTGGAGGCGGTGCGGCGACCACATAGCCGTTCATATCAGGCCGCCACTGATAGTAGACATCATCCGCGTAGTAGTACGGCGCCCCGCCGAGCCACAGCGTCGTATAGAACGGCGGCAGTACCGTCACGAACAGGCCGAAAGGCGGGCGCGTGACTACGAAGCCGTACGGACCGGGCGCATACCAGACGCCGGCGTTGAAGTAGAACCGGCTGCCACCGAATGCATACGGCCGGTAGCCCGGCGGCAGCGCACGAATGACTTGGCCCCGCGGAGGATAGTAATGGCCATGGTTGTAACGATTGTCGAGCACCTGGCCGTGACCGTCGCGCTGGAATTGCGGCGCCCGTTGGCGATCGTCGCCCCGTTGGTGATCGTCGCCCCGTTGGCGATCTTCGGCAAAGCTTGACGCGATCCCCGCCAGCGCCAGGACCCACAGGCCGGATAGCACCAGCCATTTGCGGGTTGTCCTATTCATCTTCAGTTTCATCTGTGCTACGGCTCCTCAAGCTTAAGCTCACGCGGTCGTATAGCCGCGCGCATCCAGACAGGCACTGATTGCGCGCCGATAGTTCGCTGCCGCCGCGTCAGCGCCGGCACTGCTGCGATCGATGCGCGCCTGCTCGTAATTGGCCTGCGCCTGCGCATTGGCATCGCTGGCTGAACCCACGACGGCGCCCGTGATGCCGCCCAGGATCAAACCGGCACCCGCGTCGCGTGGACCGGCTATGGCTGCGCCCAGGATCGCGCCGGCGATGGCGCCGACCGCGGTGCCGGCGCCCGGCGGCGTTGCCGGCTCTACCAGCACGCGCTGACCGGACGGTACGCCCGAGCGGCTCGGATCGAAGCCCGACTGCTGCACGGCCCAGACGTGGCATTCATATCGATCGCGCTCGAGCTGCTCGGGAGTCTGCCCGTTCGCGGGATACACCATGATCGGCCTGGGTAGCGGCTGCGCCTGGACGACGGTACGCTGTGGCGGTGGCGCAACACAGGCCGCCAGAACCGCCGATAACGCCAAAATGGACCCGGTACGCAGATTAAGTAATGGAGTACGCATATGCTTCATAACAACGATCCAGCCCGTGGATAGGTTGACAGAAAGAGACTGAACACGGCCTGAACTATAGAGTGCGGCTTGTCCCAACAGTTTCAATGCTAGGTGGCCGCCCTTCATGAGTACTGCTGATGCGCCGCCCGCCGCGCCTTCGGGCGACCTGGCCTGGCGGGTAGTCGGGCTCGCCAATCTCTACCGGCTGCTGCTGCCACCGGTACTGTTCGCGCTGTATCTATTTACCCGCCCCACCCCGACCGTGGGCGGTACCAATCCGCAGTTGTTCGTTCTGGTGTGCGTCGTCTATTGGGCGCTTGGGGCCCTGTTCGCTTTCGGCGGGCGCGGCCACTGGCCGAGCCGACGCGTGCTGGTGCTGGCGCACACCTTGCTGGACACCGCGGCGGTAGCGGCCTTGCTTTACTGTAGCGGCGGCGGCGCCAGCGGACTCGGGATCCTGTTGGTCATCCCAGTCGGGGCGATGGCGCTGCTGGCGGAAGGTCGCGGCGCCTTTGCCAATGCTGCCATCGCAGCCCTGGGCATCCTGCTGCAGCAGATCGCCTCCGTGGCCCTCGGTACGGCGCCCTCCTCGGACTATCCGCTGGCGGGCATGCAGGGCGCCGTGGTGTTTCTGGTGGCCCTCATGGCCTGGCCCGTGTCTACCCGTTTGCGCGAGAGTGAAGCCCTGGTGCGGCGCGCAGTGCTCGATCTGGCCAATCTGGCCCAGGTCTCGCAGTACATCGTGCAACACCTGCGTGAGAGCATCCTGGTGGTCGATCCGGACGACTACATCCGCCTGATCAACGAATCCGCCGCCCAGGTGCTCGGCGAAGCGGACGCGGTGCCTGGCGCGCTGCTCGGCGAGGTCTGCCCGAGGCTGCTTTATCTGCTCTCGACCTGGCGCGCCAACGATGTTCTCGATCCCGGCGCCGATGCCCAGACGCTTCTGGCCGCCGACGGCGCACGCTTAATCCGGCCTCACTTCGCCCCGCTCGGCGATAGCAATCCCTCGCCCGTGATCGTGTTCCTCGAGGACACCGGAGAGATCGCGGCCAAAGTGCAGCAGACCAAGCTGGCTGCCCTGGGCCGGCTCTCAGCCAGCATTGCCCATGAAATTCGCAATCCCGTCGGCGCGATGAGCCACGCCGCACAGCTGCTGGCAGAATCCCCGGGACTCAGCGGCGAAGATCGCCGCCTGACGCAGATCATGCAGGCCAATTCCAGCCGCGTCAGCGGCATCATCGACAACGTTCTGCAGCTCTCGCGTCGCGAGGCGCCCAAGCCGCAGGAACTAACGCTCGCGGCGTGGACGGCGCGTTTTCGCGATGAGTTCTGCGCCACCCTGGAGCTGCCGCGAACGCAGCTGCAGATCGACGCGGCTTCCGGGGACGTACCGGTGCGCATCGATGGCAGCCAACTGCATCAGATCATCTGGAATCTGTGTCAGAACGCCGTGATGCACGCGCTGCCCACGGCTGCCGCTGCAGGCATCCAACTGCGCTACGGTCGACTCGGTGGTGTGGGCCGGCCCTATCTGCAGGTCACCGATCGCGGCCCCGGGATTGCCACAGCCGATGCCGAGCGCATCTTCGAACCGTTCTTCACGCGGGCCCAGCGCGGCACGGGACTGGGGCTGTTCCTGGCGCGTGAACTCGCGGCCGCCAACGGCGCCACGCTGCTGTACGAGGCGCGCGAGGGTGGCGGCAGCGTCTTCCGGGTCGTGTTCGCCGACCCCAGTCGCTGGAACGACCTGTATTCCTGATGCATTCCACACCACAATGATCCCCGTATGTCGCTGAAGCCGACCGTACTGATCGTCGATGACGAGCCGGATCTGATCGAGCTGGTATCCCTGACGCTCGAGCGCATGAATCTGGCCACCGCGTCCGCCGGCGACCTGGCCGGTGCGCGCTCACAGCTTGGCGCGCACCGCTTCGGCCTGTGCCTGACCGATATGCGCCTGCCCGATGGCGACGGTCTGGATCTGGTCGCCTACATTCAGCAACACCACCCCGAGCTACCCGTCGCGGTCATCACCGCTCATGGCAACGTCGAATCGGCAGTGCGCGCTCTGAAGCTCGGCGCGTTCGATTTCGTGTCCAAACCGCTGGATCTGGGCGTGCTGCGCAAGCTGGTGGCCACTGCGATCAAGCTCACTCAGCGCGGCCCTCCGGCTTCGACGCTCGAAGCGGCCGAGTCTGTGGCGCTGCCCGGCCAGGGGCCCCGGCTCATTGGCCATTCGAACGCGATGGCCTCCCTGCGCGAATTGGCCGCGCGGGTTGCGCGCAGCCAAGCGCCCGTGCATATCACCGGCGAATCCGGCACCGGCAAGGAACTGGTTGCCCGCATGATCCACGACAGCGGCGCCCGGGCGGATGGTCCCTTTGTCCCTTTGAACTGCGGTGCCATTCCCTCCGAGCTCATGGAAAGTGAGCTCTTCGGCCACAAGCGCGGCAGCTTTACCGGCGCGGTGGCGGATAAGAAAGGCCTGGTGCAGAGCGCGGAAGGGGGCACGCTGTTTCTCGATGAGGTCGCCGATCTGCCATTGCACATGCAGGTCAAGCTGCTGCGCGTGATTCAGGAAAAGACCGTGCGACCGATCGGCGAGCAGCGCGAGGTGCCGATCGATGTGCGTGTGCTGTCCGCCACCCACAAGTCACTGGCCGAACTGATCGCGCTCGGGCGATTCCGCGAGGATCTGTATTACCGCATCAACGTGATCGAGATCCGGGTGCCGGCACTGCGCGAGCACGCCGGTGACGTCCCCGAATTGGCCGCCGCCATGCTGCAGCGGCTGTCTGCGCGCATCGGCGTGAGCCCACCGCAGATCAGTGCCGAGGCCTACGCGGCGCTGAATCGCTACGCATTCCCCGGCAACGTGCGCGAGCTTGAGAACATCCTGGAGCGTGCGATTACACTCTCGGCTTCGGGCCTGATCGACGTGCAGGACCTGCAGCTGCGTGCGCCCGGGGCTGCCCCGGCCGCGCTCGCGCTCGAAACAGCAGCGGGCGCCCTCAGCAGCGCCCCTTCCGCTGCGCCGTCCGAGC
>OCTA010000707.1_pt1 | contig 30629 bp, 25 predicted proteins | sample 1538991 | NCBI WGS metagenome assembly OCTA01 (sample SAMEA3539302, study PRJEB22396) | soil metagenome | biome: tundra; feature: field; material: soil | place: USA | collected 2010-05 | depth 0.15 m | reverse complement strand
CCGCGTCGAGCCTTTACAGCGCCCCGATTACGATTTCGTCTTCGGAGACGCTGGAAGCAATTGCGGTCGAGACAGGCTATACCACCAGTGCAGCAGCTACGGCTGCCTACACCATGGCTCCGGTGCTGCCGGCGCCTACGTTCTCACCCGCAGCCGGGACCTACACCACTTCGCAGTCCGTAACCACCAGCGACGCGACAGCGGGGACAACGATCTACTACACCACCAACGGGACCACGCCGACGACCGCGTCGAGCCTTTACAGCGCCCCGATTACGATTTCGTCTTCGGAGACGCTGGAGGCGATCGCGGTCAAAACTAGCTACACGACCAGCGCTGCAGCTGCGGCTGCCTACACCATCAACTCTGGAGGCTCCATTGTCACAAGCGGCCCCCTGAGCATCACTGTCAATCCCGCATCGCTCGCAGTCACTGACGGACAAAGCGCTACGGCCTCGGTCCTGGTCACGTCCCAGATACCATTCACTTCTCCACTTTCATTCAATTGCTCGGGTTTGCCTTCAGGAGCATCATGCAGCTTCTCTCCGGGAACGATGACTCCGTCAGGGGAAACGGCTTCGACTACCCTCACAATAAACACTTCGATGACGACCGCAGCATTGCGCCGCGAAACAACTCCAATGTTCCCCGGCTCGATGTTGGCTTTAACACTCTGCTTAATTGGGTGGAAGAAGCGGCGTGGCTTTACGCTCCTGCTGGCATTGGTTGCCTTCGGACTGAGTGTGTGCACTGGTTGCAACATGCCGCTGGCGAAGTTTCAAGCAACCACCCAACCCACTGTATCAATGGTCACGGTCAGCGCCCAAGCTGGTTCACAGCCACTGATTACAACGACCCTGAATCTCACGGTGCAGTAGATACTTGAATGCAATCCTAGTGAATTTGGGTGCTTTTGAGGATCAATGGAGGATGACTGGAAAATCGCCACCACGGAGCGGCCACCATATTTGTGGAATGGCTTCCTCGTCTTCAGAATCTCAGCTCGTTGCTACTGCCGAACTCACGTCAATCGCCTCCTTAGTTCCTTGATGAGTAGTGGCTGAATACAGGCTCTGATGCGAAGGAATGTCCCAATAACTCAGCACTTCGGCCAAATCGGACCGCACTTTGGCTTCAGTGCAGTTCTTAGCCCCGAACCGGAAATTGTTTTCGCCGAGCCGGTCGATTTCATCGGGGTCCTTCCAAAGTCTGTCGATAGCCTGGGCTAGGTCTTCTGGTGAAAATGGTTTGCATAGCACCCCGTTATGACCCGAATGCACATAATCGTAAATTCCTTTTGAATCCGTTACAACGACTGCCTTGGCGAGATGCATGGCGCATACCAGCGTTACATGACCGCATGGTACCGTAGAGCCAGACAGCGGCAGCACCGTGAACTCGGAGTGAACCATGATATTCATGGCCTCTTCGAATGGCAGGTTCACCATTACCTTCACGTTCGCTGGAATTTCCAGGCCGATCAAGTTATCAGGGCGTACCACTAGAACAAACGGAATCCCCGGCAATTTACGGGCCGCCTCGATCAGCGTTCGATAATCCCTCCCATTGCCTCCGATCGCGGAAACGTATCGTCCGGCTTGCAAGGGGAAATCAGGAGATACCTCAGGCACTCCGATACTCCAGAGGCGAAGGCGAATCCGCTCCTTTGGAATATGGAAATAATCGCTGTAAAGTTCGCGCTCCATCGAGGAGTGAACCGTAAACTGTTTCACCTGTGTAAATGCATAACGCATGAGGCGGATCCTGAATCCTTTAGGAAGTTCAGGAAAATTGAATGAAAAGACATAGTGGTCGACGTTGACTCGCAGAAGGCGGCAAAACAGCGCACACAGAAACGTTGTTCGAGGTTCCTGCGTGACCAGGAGTCTGGCTCCTTTGCTCCGTGCTCTCAGGACTGCATTCAGGCAGGCGCGAATGATAGCGATGTTGGGTCGCCGAATTACTCTTTCGAGGAGCCACGTCGGACGGTCGTCGAAAAAGATCCATGACGCACCCTCGCCGGTGAGTCCAGGTCCCAATCCGCGCCAGCCATCCCCGTAGTCCGGCGAACAACAAACAATCAAAGGTTTATTCATAGTGGATAAACCACTGAATCTTGCCACTAATCTTCTGAGCTTGCCCAGGATCATATCTCTCGTCGGCATCTGCTGAACGACCCATTCCTTATAAGCGCCGAGCCCCCAAAAGTTCCAAGGGCTCCAGTCACGAAACTCAGTACGGTCTAGCATTGATTTAAACGTCTTGAAGATAACTTTCTCGTAATACGTTTCACAAAATTTGGCCTTATAGCGGACGTGCCAGGGTTTCACCGTTCCTGCCAGATGAACGATATTCCCAGCCAAAGGCATTGGTTTTTCGTATTGTAACGTATTCCATGAAACCTCCATAAGCCGAGTGCGATCCTCCAGAACCAAATTCAGGGCGTCTTGATCTTGCGAATGGAAATCGTCAAATCTGTCGATACTGAGTTTGACGAGCTTGCTCGCAAGTTGTTCGCGACGCCATGCATTGAGTTCCATAACCATAAAGCCACTATTGAAATAATTCTTTTCGTCCCGAAGTCCCAGGCGACGCTTCAGCATGGGATCATCCTGCTTAAGGCGAATACAGATATCTCGGACCGCAGCAGCGATATTACCATCCAGTTCCACTTCAAACGCTTCCGTTAGGTCACGAAGGACTAATAGATCAACGTCTAGGTAGATACAACGGTCTAACTGGGGAAAAATATCGCTGATAAAGTAGCGTGCATAAGCAGTTTTGCTTTTCAAATATGCCGTCGAACGAAATGACTGGAGGTGCTTGAGGTACTCTTTGCCGATTTCCACGAATACTACGATCTCGCAATAAGGATGATCCCAAGACCGTCGTAGCTTTTCTTTATCACTCTCGCGAAGTCCTGAGCTGATCACGTGAATGTTTAACCGACTGGAAACGTTCTCGAGTGCCGATCTAACCGTGACGGCCAATCCAGGCAGAACCAGGCGATCAGCGCTTAACACGATATCAACGGACATCGGATGCCCTCCTTTGCACTTCAGATCTCTATTGGCCTCCTCCGCCTCTTCGGAGCGTTCGCGATTGAGCGATGTTCAAACCAACTCGGTTGTGCGATGCACACTCACATCGCCCGCCTTAGTTTCCAGAGCCCATGCAATCGTGTAGTAGATCCTTAGTTGGTCTTGTATTCGATGAGCCGTGACCTGCTGTTTCGGCTTTTCTCGAAGGCGTATGTTAGTTGTCCGATGAAGATTGGAACTTGCTGCACATGTGAATGGATTCCATAACAAAATAAAGTAAGCCAACTCTCACTCTTCCAGCGAGCTCGCCACGCTGAGCGAAACGACAGCAGCAGCAACAAAGCCAGCCAGCATCCGATAGGAATGAGTCCTAAACGGACACTCGCGATCACCGCGGCAGCAAATGAGATCGCCCAGAAGCTACCCCGTACGATATTGGCATTTCGCTCAGAGGACCAGAACGAATCATTGCTGTTCCGGAAACGCTCTGAGACTTCTGCATAGGCGTAACCGGCTCTTAGGGCACGCTTCCAATATTGACTCCAATGTGTGATCGCCAGGTCGTGGCCAGTCATCGGCTCGTCGATGTGCAGTATCTTGAATCCGTGAGCCCTGATGCGACGGCAGAGCTCTGGCTCTTCTCCTGCAATCAGCGCTTCATCAAAACCGCCAGTCTCCACCAGCGCTGCGCGACGCACAAGCACATCTCCACCGCAGAATTCTGTGAGGCCCGGCCGATACACCCAATCTAGGTCGAGAATGCGGTTGAAGAACGACTGCTCCGGGTGGATCTCACGTCTGTGTCCCCAGACAGCCGCGATGGATTCGTCCGCCGACAGCGCATCGAATGCAACTCGAGGAAAACCAGGGCGCAGTACTGTGTCTCCATCGAGAAAGAGGATCAGGTCAGATGCGGCATGTCGCCATCCGGTGTTGCGGCCCAGCGCGGCCGTGGGACGCTCTGAATGGACCGTGATCGAATGCGCGCCGTATCTTGAGGCAAGCTCTGCACTACCATCGGTCGACGCGGAATCCACGTAGATTACTTCTCTCACGGCAACAGTCTCAACTCGAGCGATCGACTCCAAACATCTGCCAAGTCTCTGCCCCTCGTTCCGACCGATTACGACGACAGATACCACCGGTTGCAGGTGAGCTTTGTAATCGAACTCAGGGCTCCGTTCAAAAGCACGCATGCACACCTCGTTCTTCGCTGCTCTCGGCGGACAACATATCTTCCATCGTGACGGGCATTTTCTTCTTTTTTGGAATCACACGAGCCGGAACACCAACGGCCAGGCAGTTGGGCGGCACATCCGTAAGGACCACTGCGTTGGCTCCAATGCTCACATCGTTTCCAATATGAATTGGCCCGATAATCTTGGCGCCCGCACCTATGTCAACACGGTCTCCAAGAATCGGCGAACCGCGGTGACCAGTGTGCTTCAGTCCCACAGTTACTCCGTTTCGAATCACACAATCGTCTCCAAAGACCGCGTCGCCACTGATGATGATCCCGCCGAAGTGCTCGATTCGGAAGCGCCGGCCAAGTGTCACCTCGCAGGGAAGCTCGATGCCGGTTAGTATCTGGGAGATCACCTGCAAGACCTTATAGAGGAAAGAAAACGGCATCCGCAGCCAGCGCCAGTGAATGGTGTAGCGCCAGCGTCCAAAGCGGTAAACAACCATCACCCAAAGACCCTGCCGTGACAACGCCCGGTTGTAGGTACGCCAATCCTCGCGCAAATTCTCAAACAAGATCAACCTCCGTTATCGAATTGAAACTTGAGGCACTCATCGAAAGAACCCGGCGCGATGCAGAGCGGCTTGCATAATGCCTTTGAGCGCGGGCCGATTGAAGGCCAGGAGCGTGCCTGCCATTCCGTACATTGTGTGGATATCCAGCCACCCGACTTCTTCATCGAGAGATGCCCGAAATTGGCGGGCAGCGTGTACGTATGGCGAAAGCTCCAAATAAGTGCGTTCGTAGTAGTCGCGCGGCGAGTGAAGAGGACTCGGTCTGTCAGGCATCTTCCAGGGTTTCACGGTGCCCATTGCATGAATCAGCGGCGGCATTCCATGCAGAAGATTGAACCACCGCTGAACCGGTCCATAGGCTCCCGCGCCATGATGTTGCAAGATTTCAGTGGAATGAATCAAGCGTCTCACAGGAATGGAGAAGAACTCCTGTGATGCGAGCAGAGCGCTGATAGCGTCCTGATCACCGAGCATATGCTGGTTGCGCTGAACGGCTGGTTTCGTCTGCTCATGCAGATACTGTTCTGTCTGGAGCAAGCTCTGCCATGCACGAAGAAGTCTTTCGTGATGGAGAGTGACGCGAACGACCGCAGTATTCAGAGCTCCAGGCAAGGATCGTCCAGCTTTCAGACCCCAGGTGGCACAGCGATGCGTCGAGCCATCGGGATACTCCCACGGATCCTGAGTAACCACGATCGCCCCCGGCGGAACGGAGACAATGAAATCAAGGTTGCCATTTACAGAGACGTCGGTGTCAAGCCAGAGGCACGATTTCGCACCTGTGGCGAGCCCATCCAGCAGAACCGCGGGCTTGACGTTATAGCTCCCCGATAAAGGTAGTCTCTCTTCGGAAAGGCTCACCTGCGAGAAGCGTTTCAGCCACGTTCGAAAAGAATCGGCAATCCCTGGGAATCTAAGTCGTATGGGCCAGTCAGGGCAATATCGATCTAGAGAGAGCAGAAGAATCTTCAGGCCTGCTACCTGATTGGGTCGATCTTCATAGAGACAAACAAGCATGGGCTCTCTCATCGTTCGATTTATTTAACCCGTTACAGAAGATGGCGCCTACGGCAAGCTCTATTGGCGCGCGAGCTCCGTGTCGATCTTTTCAAGGAGGCGGCCAAGGTCGTCCAGGTCGATGCGCAATCCTCCTGGAGCCGCATGCCCCACGAGCATCGCGTATCTCATACCCAGGCAATCTGTATAACCTTTAAAGGTATTCACGAACCGAAACGGAGGAAGCAGACAGCACAACACCCCTTTGTCTGCCATTGTGAGCAAGGCATGCGGTATCTGACTTCCTTCGACACCTATCACTACTTCGGCCCCCATTGTTTGTTCAATGATTTCTGATGGCGTTAGTTTTTCAGGATCCACAATATCGAATCCGTGCGCAATGAGAAAGGTCTCAAATTCCGAATTGTTTACGATCTCCCTGCTTACGCCGAGACTTCCCCTGCGCAGGAGAACACGTTTTGCCCGCCGCAACCGAAACTGGTCTTTAAGACGATTCCGCAGAATCTCATAACGCTTTCTCTTATATGCGTTCTGTCCAAAATCCCGCAAAACGACGACTTCGTCAAAACGCGTACATGCCACCTGGTCACACCAAATGTTGAGCAAGCGGCGATAACCCGGTTCATGAAGGTACGGCTTGCGCTTGAGAATGAACGGGTGGCCGATCTCCTCTGCCGCAAGATGGAGTGTGAGATCATCGGTGATCCAATGCCCAAAAAAGTGATTTCCAGTCCATGAGCATGCGACCACGCCGCTCCTCATCCGTTTCTCCGGCCCGTTGTCTGCCTCGGCTTTCGCACGGGTCATCAACCGCTCTCTCCATCGCCCACTGTAGAGCCCTCCCTCGACTACGGAAACGTTTCGGAACCGATACGCGACGGTGGCGGCGTGGTTCCTCACTTCAGCTGTCAAGTATTCCATCTCCTGTGGTAAATTTGAGAATTCGATCGCGTCGGTGACTCGGTCGAGATCGCCCGGAAGATAAATTGATGGTTGGACTCTTTGCTTCAGGGCAGGCTCCACAATCCAACTCTCGGCGCAGGCATCCTCGATCGCATCAACGGCTGTGCCGGTAAACGAAAGCAGCTTGTGTGTGATTGTTAGAGTATGCAAGTTGTCCCCCGCAAAGTTTCTACTTGGCCGCCCGGCTTCTTTCCCGGTTCGCAATGCCCGATGGCGTTACCGTGGCTGGGTTTGTTTTCGCGCGTCAATCATTGCTTCCAATAGGGCCGCACGCTGCCGATGCATCTCCTGGTGCGTCATGCTATGGGCATATGTCAACGATTGCATGCCTGACCGTTTTAGTTCCGAACGGTGCGTGGCCGCGTGACTGAGGAGATCGGCCAAGGCGGAAACATCGTTAGCTGTCGCGAACAGGCATAGCTCCCCACTCTTTACGCAAGAACGAAGACCAGGCGTATCACTTGCGAGCACCGGTACCGCCTGGGAGTATGCGTCGAACACAATCCTGGGTTGCTCATCACTGATGCTCGGAACCACGACGGCATCGTATCCGCGAATCAGCTCGAATAGAGGAGCACCGTATGGGACGGTTCCAAGTAAGTTCACGGCAGTCGTGCCCTTTAACTCCGAAGCCACGAGTTCACATTGGCTCCTGAGGTCTCCCTCACCCAGGATGTCTAACGATATTGGAAGAGAATCTGTACTTAGCTGCTGCATCGCTTGCAAAAGAACTAGAAGGCCTTTGGCGGGAACAAGGCGTCCGACAAACAGAAGCCTCAGTCGTGAGTCAGAGGTGGAAAGCTTCTTTTGCCAAATGTCCTCCGCGACATATTCAGGAAGGATGTCTTCTTCATCGATCCATGACGCAGGGATAACAAATCCGTTAGAACGCTTTGAGCCCAGCAGGCTGTGGCAATACTCATCTTGAGTGCAGATAACGAGTGCTGCATTGCGAAGAACCAATCTACTCATGAACTCTTGAAAAGCCGCTCTCAATCGTCTCTTCCACCCGGCTCGCTGTCCATGCTGTAAGCGCCAAGGAGCTGATTCGACGACGATCACCAGCGGCTTGCGGAAGATGATGGCGAGCGGGGTTACTATCCAGCCCATCGGAATCGGCCACCCCGCGATTGCACTATGGACAATGCCTGCTTTGCGAATGGCCCTGCAGAGACGTGCCACTATCGTCGGCATGCCTCGCAAAGAATGCACAAGGCTTTTCTGGGCGGGCAACTCCACAACCTCGAACGTTGATCTGTCCGAAGGTAATGGCTTGGCATCCGGGGGAGGGTCTTGTTCGCGGCACGACGATGCAATCATCAAATGATCCACGTAGCCTAAGTGCATCAAAAGATCCTTGTGCCATAGCTCGTCTGCAAATAGCTGCCCAGTGCTGTCTCGATAGAGTGGTAATTGCTGCTCTACAACCAGCAAATAGGGGAGAGTCAGGCGAATTAGTTTTTCGCGATCCAAAGATTCGCCAACGTACTCATCAGCCAGTAAATCTTGCATGACTTTTCATCCCCAATTCGAGATTAGTTGCGCTTCTGCCTCACAAGTCGGTGCTGCTTGCATGCTGGAGTATCAATCACGAATCAGCTCAGCAGGCCGGCCGACTGGCCGTGCAGGCACGCCGACGACAGTTGCTCCCGGCGGCACATCGTGGGTGACCACGGCATTGGCGCCCACGGTTGCGCCATCGCCAATTGTGACTCCCCCCAGGACGGCAACTCCCCGACCGATCCACACCTGATTGCCAATCCAGATTGGGCGCGCAACGTGGGTAGATTCCCGCAGCGCCACGCTAGGCACATGGGCGTGATTTGCGTCGCGAATGCTTGAGTACTCGCCGATCATTGTGCCGGCTCCAATTCTGATTCCCGCCCTGGATACAATGTGCACACCGCGCGAAAGAACTACACTATCGCCTAACTCAATCGCGCCCATTTCTTCAGTCTCCAGATAGAGACCTGGATAAATGAGCGCCTCTCGCCCAATGCGAACTCTGCCCGTGCCATGCACCTCAGGCGGACCCATCACGACAACTGAGATGTCCAGAGGCTCTGCCAGGCTTGATGACAGAAGGGCGTGCGCGCGAAGCCTCACGACGTTCCGCCGCAACCCGGCAGTTGCTCGAAACACTGCAGACAGGAATGACGAGCACGATGCTTTGACGCTTCGACGCATAAAGTTTTCAGTCAACCGGATGATAGTGTTTCCGCGTCATCGCTTCACCAGGGTTGAGCCGGAGAAAGCCGGCCTCCTCTGGTGTCGCGCCATGCGCGACTCATCATCGATACGAGGAGTCGATCGGCCCGGGCCATGATGCGTCGTTCCGGGTCTCTACTCAGTTGTCTCCGCTGAGACTGCAGCCAGTACCACAGAAGCTCAATGAGCATGGCAAAGCGTACTCCCAGACCATGATGCTTCCGGTAGTAGAGCAACATACTGCGCATACGCCAAAGCGTAAGTTGCGCACCAGCTCTGGAGATCTCGAGCGATGGCACCTGGCGAGACGACTCGCCCCCGATGTGCACGACTGTAACATCGGGCCAATACCATACCGAATACCCTTTTTCCTTCATGCGCCGGCACAAATCCACCTCTTCGTAATAGAGAAAGAATCGTGGGTCGAAGTGGCCCACGTCGTCGAGGGCCTCAGCGCGAATAATCGAATATGCGCCAGGAACCCAATCGACTTCCGCAGATTCGCGTTCATCGGCCCAGGTGCGGTCGAACCGTCCAAAGAACTTCGATCGCGGAAACCGCGCCGCGAGTCCTGAAAGCACAATTAGGTCGTTAAGCACCGTGGGAAACATCCGCGATGATGGCTGCAGCGAGCCGTCGGTTCCAAGTAAGCGTCCGCCACCGATTCCTACCTGCGGATTCGCGTCCATATGTGCCACAGATCGTTCAAGAGATTCCGCCGTGAGGAACGCATCGGAGTTGAGCAACACCACATAACGTCCGAGAGCTGACTGGAACCCGAGGTTATTTGCTCGCCCAAAACCCAGGTTGACTTCGCTTCGAATCAGGACAGCATCTGGGAATTCCTGGTCGACCATGGACGGAGATCCGTCGGTCGAAGCGTTATCGACGACAATGACCTGAATCCGTAGCAAGCCCCCAGCGCCAAATACCGAGAGCAGGCATTCGCGCAGCCGATCGCGCGTGTTGAACGACACGATCACGATGGAGATGTTGAAAGGGATCAAGGCAGGACTCTGCATCCGGATATTGCCTCTAGGGGGCTTTCGCTTACCAGCTCGCGAAACATGCTCGCGAGGAAACCTACGTTTCGAGGTAGGTTGTAAAGTTCTTGCACGCGTCTGCTGCCTGCGACGCCAAACCGGCGCCGGAGAAGCGGATCATCCATGAGCCGCTGCAGGGCAGAAGCCATTGCCTCAGTCGACGACGCAGGCACCAGCAAGCCATCGAGGTCATTGCGAATCAGCTCCGGAATGCCGGCGACACAAGTACTGACACAGGGAACCTCCATGGCCATGGCTTCCATCAATGCCACAGGTACGCCTTCAGCGAAGCTCGCCAAAGCGAAGACATCCGCACGGCCAAGCAACTGCCGGATCTCTTCACTGCTCTTGGCTCCTTCGAATATCACCGGAATATTGTTCTGCACAGCGTATGTCTGCAGGAGTTTTCGATCAGGGCCCGCACCGACTAGGCGGATCCGGAACGAATAACCTCGGCTAAGCAACAGGTTGCAGGCGTGTAACAGAATAAGTTGGCCCTTTGAGGGGACCAATCGTCCTACGCAAAGCACCTCCAGTACGTTACCTGGCCTTTGCTCGTGTCTTGTTGGCCGGAATACGTCTAGGTCAACGCCTAGCCGTACCACATGCATCTTTTCCCAATGGACGGATTCCACGAGCCGCATAAGCTGACTTCGGCAAAAGTCGCTAATGCAAAAAACGAACTTTGCACTCTCCACTTTCTGTCGAAGATAGACGTTTTCGACATCATAGAATTCGTCTGGCCCATGCACAGTGAGCGAGAATGGGAATCGCCAAGCTATAGAAGCCAGCATGCCTACAGTGGCCACAGGCCCGCAAAAATGAATGTGCAGGTGACGGCGACCTCGTGATTGCATCCAGTCGCCGAGGATCAGGGCTTCGGCAAAATAGAAAACTCCGTAGACAGTTGCATGCAGGTCCCAGCGCCCCAATCGTAGGGTGGCAAACAGACCGCGTGCGAAGACGCCTGGCCTGCGCAATAACGTCTTGGTCGCAACCCATATTGCCCTCCCGGCTCCTGAAGACTTGATGTAGAACGTCTTTGTCATCTCTTCTGCTTCTGTCTCGGGCATCGACGAACCTGGAACGTCTGGCTGATTAATGGAGGCGACTTCGACGTTGAAGCCCAGCCTTCGCAGCTCTCTCACTTCATTCAGGAAGAATGTGTGCGAGACGCCCGGATAGATACTCAGAAGATAGACGAGCTGGCATCCAGGAGACGGATGGGGTGAAATTACGGCAAAATCCTGCGTTCCGGGAACGAAATCGGCGCGAGGCTCCGGGCACAGAGCTAACGCCGGAGATTCGTCGTGCAGCATGGGCTTTTGGATGCTCGTTTCCATAGATGGAAGAAGGTTGCGTTTACTACTTTGTCGCGGCGTGAGGCAGGCATGCTCCGCAATGACAGGTCAACTCATGACCGAATGTTGGTTTGTTCACAACAGCGCCGTAGATGCCGATCATCCGATCGATCCTCCGTTGCCAGTCAAATTCGCGAACTGCTCGTTTTCGTCCAGCTTCGCCCATTGCTTTCGCCAATTCCGGATGATCAATTAACTTCTGCATAGCTTCAGCAAAACCCATTACCAGTGCCCCATAGCTTTGCGGGTCCACCAGGATGCCGCACGAAGAGTCCAGATAGTCTACGGGACCGCCCCAGCGTGTAGCGATTACCGGCTTGGCTGTGGCCATTGCTTCCAGCACGACAGCGCCCCCGCTTTCATACAGACTGGGAAGAACAAGTCCGACAGATTGTCGCAGGCGAGCGGCGTATTGGGGCTGAGTTTCCCGTCCAACAAAATGAACGTGCTGTGAGACTCCCAGCTCCTGGGCCAGTGACTTCCAAGTCTCCAGCATAGGTCCGTCGCCAACGACGTCGAGCTCAGCGGTTGGAACCTGCGCAAGAGCCCTGATCGCGATGTCCAGTGCCTTCCAATCCACGAGGCGGCCAACAAAGACAAAGAGAGGGGCGGTACGGACCGCATTGCCCGATTCGCTGTGCCATGTTTCGATATCGATTCCGTTCTCATTCATCTCGATCACTCTGCCGCGAATTCTTTTTGGCAGCGCATTCCGCGTACGTTCATTCGCTACCAACACTACGGCGGCGCGTTTCTTGCCAGGCAATAGGCTGTTACCTGCGTCTGCGAATACTTTCAGAAAAGCGATGGTGGCGCGACTCATCCATGATTCGTTGCCGCGAAAGGCCGCGGGATATTCCATTCCGCCATTCAGGGGTCCAATAACTACCGAAATTCCTAACCCAAATAGAGCAGATGGAAATCGCGGAGAAATCGGAATGGGTTGGTGGACGACATCGATCTCTTGCTTCCGAATCAGCCGGCGCAGCATCGAGCGCTGACATAATTGAGTAATGATTTGGTTGAGAAGCCCAAATGTGGCTTCAGAGAGCCGCCTCGGAAGATGACGGCTGAGACGGAAGAGAAACCTGTGAATCCAAAGGTCGGGAACAAACAGTATCCGATCCATGTCTCGCGGAAGCAACTCGGCAAGTTCGGTCCGCGTTCTCGAATGAACAATCAGCCAGGTCTCGATTCCTCGCGCCTGCAGCAGGCTGAAGTAACGGAGAGGGAGGAATGCCTCGCCGCCGAAGCGGGTTGAGGCATGTTCGGCAACAATACAGACTCGCATAGGCACTCAAGAGGCGGAACGAAAAACCTGGTAATAACCCAACGCTTGTATGACTAGTTTGAACGCCCGTTCCCTCGCATAATGTTTAGGCGTCAGCTCGACGAAGGGCATGATTTGGCCGGCCCGCCGATGTTCGGCCGTGCCGTCAAGGAAGCCTGCTTCGTGCGCTTCATGCAACCACCACTTTCCCTCGCCGGCGGCGTGGAAGCACTTGAGGCTTGACCACGGCTCCGCTTTGAGGATGCGCACACCCTTCTTACCGAGTTTAATCATGACTCTTTTTGCCGGCGTTCGATCCCAGCATTTCCAGTACGTCGGGTCGAGATAACCGCCCCCAATCCGCATCGCAAGAGCCGACCACACAATCGCCTCCACATGTGGAATGCGCGGAAGATTGTCGCCGCCGAGTTTGCCTACCAACCAGTTCATCCAGTCCAGATCGGCGCGAGCGCGCCAATGCGCGACCCCAATGTCAACGTGGTGAGCCAGAGAGATTCCGCTCTCGATTGCTGTTTTGACCACTTGAGGCGGATAAAGACAGTTCGGGCGCTGCCACATCAAAAGCAGACCAGTGTGAGGCGTCTCCTCAAATTGAAACCGGTTGGGGAAATAAATGTCTGGGTCGAGCAAAACCAATTCCGCGTCTGGCTCGCTAAGCAAAAGCGGATCGGTTATTTTGCGCCAGCACGGGTGTCCGCGCCGGAAGGCACGCAGATTGCTGTACCCGGCGAACAATTCAGTCTCGCGCTCGCTCAGATCGTCCTCCGAGTACACCTCCCACTTATGATTCTTCGAGTCGAGAGATTCAACCGCTTCGGACAAAACTTCCTTGTCCTGCTTCCAATCGGTGATAAGACGCAGGTGCAGCGGTTCTATTGAATTGCGAAACAAACTATCTACTGCGTCCCTGGCGTAAAGCAGAGAGCGCGGCGATAGCACCATATACACTTGTCGGGATTGAGTCATAAGCAGATCCGAAGACGTTGCGGGGATTGCGTAGAATGTCAGTCTTCAACGCGAGATACCCAGAGTGGAGATATCGGGGATGACACCAATGAATCAGCGGGTGATGACGACCTTCAGCACAAAGCCCACGCCTAGAAGTGCCAGAAAGATTCCCGTTGCCTCAAGATCCTGTCTCCATGTCGAGACGCCCTCGCGGCTAGCGCCTGTAGCGAGCACGAAATACGTTGGCAAGTCGCCGAGAGCCACGGCCACGACTGCACCGAACATGCCGAAAAAATGGAATCCAACTGGAATAGCTACGACCACCGATGCGCAGTAGACGGCATTCCCAATCGCTTGATATCGCGATTTTCCGAGAGACAACAACGCAGGCATCGTGGTCGCATACATCAGCGTGTGCCAAAGTCCAAGGGCTAGAAGCGGGACCATCCAGGAAGCGTCGTGATATCGTCGATCGTAAACCTTCGATACCAGAAAGCCACCCAAATACACCATCAGGCATAGCATCAGCGCGCCGCCCAGCAAAGCGCGAAGTCGGTACGACAAGAAGATCCCACGGAATTCAGGAAGCGGAAGATGCGCCATCTTCGCTATAAATGGATAGCCAACCTTTTGCGTGAATGCGTTGATGATTTGCCGCGGAATATCTGAGACTGTGTATGCAATGCTGTAGATGCCGAGCAGCGTAAAGCTTACCAGTTTTCCGAGTATCAGCCGATCCGCCTGGGAAGCGAAAAAACTGAAGGCGGTCGACAGCAGAATCCATTTCCCAAAGTGAACCAGGCTGTGAACGCACTCTCGGTCCCAGCAGAATGAGTTGAGGATGCCAGGAATCGCGGGGCGGTAGAAACTGATCGCCGCCCTGTAAATCGCAGTCATTGTCGATCCGATGACCAGCGCCCAGACCGATGGATACAAAAGCGCGCAGCCAATCGTGATCAACGATCCGAAAACCTGACAACTGAGGTCGAGGAAGAACAGTCTGCGGATACCCAGGTGCCGCGACGCAGACAGCAGATTGGTGCTGTTGAAGGAGCCGATGACAACAATAATACCGAGCGCCGGAAGGAGCTCTATCAGGCGAGGCTCATGATAGAGCAATGCCATGGGCCAGGCGAGCACAAGAGAGACGACGAAAATGCCGGCGCCGCGAAGCACTTGCAAGGTCCAGACTGTGTTGAGCAGTACTGGATCGTCGCCGCGGCGGCTCTGGATCACGCTGGGACCGAGCCCAATGTCGGACATTAGACTGATCCCAACAACAAGCGTTGCGACCAGCGCCATCAGGCCGAACGACTCCGGCATCAACAAGTGCGTCAAGACGACACTATTGACTACGCGCAACGCCATCGAACAGCCATAATCTATGACTGTCCAGAACGTGGCTCGAATTGCCGCCGATTCAAGCACCTCGTCGGCGCGCGTTTTCACTTCGACGGGTTCTTCTATCGCTGCATTCAGTTCTGGAACCTCGAGGGCATCAAGCATTTGTCGATTTCACCAGGTAAGACAAGATCCGGTTCCCCATTTTGAGATGATTTGTCCGTTGGGTAGTGTCCCTAATCCTTGAGAATAAGCATCACCGCCGTCGCCACCCCGGTATCGGGAAAGTTGGTGCTGGTGAAGTTTATTGTCGTCCCGCTTCCGATGCGGTACTGCGTGAAAGCCCCCATGTATCTTTGGTTGAAGGTCGCGGCCCACCCGGCAGCGGATGAAGAGTTGATGTGCTGCGTGCACCAGACCACAACAGCGAGATCACCCGGAACAGAGACCACGTTCCCCGCCGAAAAGGCGACGCTTGCACTGCCGCTCTCCGCCAAGGTTCCGTACGCATCGATGCGCGAGTCGCCTACACCGCTGTATTCGCCAAGCTGAATGCCGATCGCCGTAGGTGATGGTACAGTTGCAGTTACCTCACAGGGCCCTGAACCCGACGCCACCCCAACAAAAGTGCTCTCGCTTAGGAAACGGCTATAATTCGCCTCGGCCTTAGCCGCCCATTTGGTAGACCTGCATCCAGAACCAGAAGTGGTCAAAGTCACGCTCGGAGCGTCATTCAACGCAACACCGACCACCATCGTGTTCCCTTTGGTGACGTTCGAGGGGAACGAGTATCTGCAAACCGTTACGCCTCCACCGCACCCGTTATAGTTGTTCCCAGACATTGCTTGTACCTCGGTGACGGGGTTGGCCCTATACGTCTCTCTGGGTTGAAGTCGCAGAATGACAAGAGCCAGGATACCTACTGCAGCAATACCTACCGCGGCAAGAACCAAGACCCAACGAGGAAGGCGCGGTTTCATACGTGGGGGCATTTCCGCTGCGGGGGGCATTACTTCTATGCGCTTTCGTGCATTCTCCATGACTTACTCCTCCGTTGTAAGTTCTGATTGAAGTGGAACAATCCGATTAAGATGGCATTTCTGTTTTTGGCCCGGTGATTCTGAGATTCAAATCGGGTGTCGTTGACAGGATTACCCCGCGCCCGCTTACGAGCCGGTTCCGCTGAGAATCACGCCTACCGTATGCGCGATGATCTTAAGATCCAACATCAGGCTCCAGTTCTCGATATAAGCAACGTCCATCGAGATATACGTATCGAACGAAGGATCTTGTCGCGCCTGTACCTGCCAAAGACCTGTAATGCCCGGCATTACATCTAAACGGCGCAGGTGGCTAAGCTGGTAATTCCGTACTTCGCTCGCAATGGGCGGCCGGGGTCCGACGATGCTCATATCGCCGCGGAGCACATTAAAGAACTGGGGCAGTTCATCAAGTGAATACTTTCGCAGAAAGCGTCCGACCCTGGTAATACGAGGATCGTTGGTGACCTTGAAAAGTACGCCATCTCGCTCATTCATATGCATGATGGCTGCGCGAAGGTTATCTGCATCCCGTACCATGGTGCGAAATTTAAGGCAGCGGAAAACGCGCCCCTTCTTGCCGATACGTTCTGCGGAATAGAATACCGACCCCTCGGATTCCAACTTCACGGCTATGGCGATGGCCAGGACGCCCGGGGCAAGCACGACCAATGCCAGCAGGGACAGTGCGATATCGAGGACACGCTTCACCCTGAGGCTGAATTCGGGAGGGCCGCCGCAGTGAAGCGGAATGGTGGGAAACCGACCGATGAACTCGATTGGATCGTCTAGCGCCTGCTCGTCATACATGTAGGGTATATAGCGGAGATTCACGCCATGAATGCGCGCTTGCGCGAGGATGCTCCGGACAGTTTCACGGTCGCACGAATTTGTTAGGAACACTTCATCGATGAAGTTTTTACGTGTGTGATCGAAGAGTGTCTCAATCGTGACCACCTCGCAGCCGGGATCTCGAGTGCAGCCCGAAGTCGCGTTGGGAATGTCGACAAATCCCTTACATTTGTAGCCCAGACGCGGCATGTTTTGAAGGTGCTGGTGAAGGGCCTGAGCTTCCAGCCCAGTGCCCACAATGAGTACATTGCGCGTGTCCTGGCCCCGCTCGAATTTCCGATAAAGTGTCAAGCGGTAGATGAGCCTTCTCACGCTGAGCGACACTGTCACCAATCCAAGGGTGATCAACACGATCCTGCGTGGAATGTCTTCAGCTTTTACAAGGTAAAGCGCATTGGTAAGCAGCAGACCGGCGACGAAGCAGGCCTCTATACTCAGCTTCTGCTCGCGGAAGATATTGTTAAGCCGCTTCGGCGTATACAGCTGTAAGCGCCGGCTGGTCAAAATGAGCGAGATGCAGAAGCCGCAGAGAAAAGCCAGTAAGATCCACATCGAGCGACCATAGATAAGGGTGCCGTGCAAGAATCTCCTCGCGCCATCCACCGGGTTACTATGTGTCGCGTAAAGAGTGGCGATTATGGCCGACCCAAGGACGGTAAGCCCATCAAGGATCATCCAGAAGTTGGCTTCACTGCCCGGTTTCCGCACAGGTCTTGCGGGCGAGCGCTCAGCCGAGTGTCCCAAGGACGGTGCAGATGCGTCTAAGCCTTGCCAGAAGAATGCCATTGTTTCGATCCCTTCGCTCGTAGAGCGCTCCAACCGCAGGGGAAGGTCGCTCGCTGATCTGTAGTGGATCTCAGTATCGAGTGGATTCGGCCGCAGCGAATGCTGGAGCCGCCACGACAGGTGCTGAAAGAGAAGTCATTGTGTTCGCAGGTCGGCACACGAACTTTGCTGCCGTCGGCCCGGCTGGCGATCAGTCAAGCGGTGGTTCCAGTCCGCTTCGCAGGAGCATTCTGTGTCATAGTCGGTGTCACAGAGAGAGACTTCTTGTTGCTTGGTTGCTTAAAGCCGCGGAGTTCCCTTCTCAGATCTCGATCCGCACGTCCCAGCTGGACCTTGTTCAGCACCACGGCGACGCCGGCAACCTGCAGCCGCTCAAGAAGCCGAGCTGCGCGATGCAGTTCCTGCCTGGTTGTCGTGCCGGCCTTGACCACAAGCACAGTCGCATCGACCGCTCGCGCCAGATACTCGGTGTTTGCTGAAGTCGGCATCGGGTCCGAGTCGATTAGCACAACATCGTACCCGACGCTTGCTTGTTGGAGAGCCTGACCGGCTGACTTGGCAGGCGGGGCATCTCCGTCCATCCGCAACGGCGGGCGAATGGAGGTCGCGCCCTTTATGAACGGGGCCTGCTGGACCTCGTCGCTATCGTTCCATTCCCGAAGGAGGAGTTCGGGCCGCGAGAAAGCTTTTCTGCGTGAACCATCGATACCGCTGGATGCTGCCGCTCTGATCGTCCTAGTCCTCAGGTTGAGAGCGCGCAATTCTTCACTTAGCCTTTTGATAACGGTGCTTGTTCCAGCGTCATGCGCCGGCGCTGTGAAGAGAAAGCTTCGCGCTCCCGCGTTGCGGACAGCGTTATCGATGCCGGCGGCAAGCCTGAAAAAGTACTCTTCTGCAACCTCATCGGGGAATTCATGTGTGTCAAGCAGAATGCCTATGGGATGGAAGCCCACCACACGTTCGATATCCTCGGCCGTGTAAAGTCTGTTGTCGAAGAAATCAATGCCAACCGAAATGCCAGCGGCGCAACCAAAGCCGATAAAGAGCAGAGCAAGTGCGTAAAGTGACACTTTGTTTGGCTCCGGGTTAGTCGGGGTCAGCGCCTTTGTGGACACATGGACCGATCCGGGCGAACTGCTTTCCAACTCAAGATCGCGGATGCGGTCGTCAATGGCTTCGTAGGTTTTTTGAAGGCTTTCAATCTCGGGTCCAAGCTCTGTCGCTCTTTGAAATTTTGGCGCAGCCGATGTTGCACTTTGCGTATTCTTGTCCAATTCCTGAGTTAGTTTGAGTTCAACAAGACGCGTGCGTTCTACGTCCCTGCGAAGCTTGCTCTGAAGTTGGGTGGCGGCCTTTTGTCTCAGGTCGCTCATCAGGTTCTCTATCGAGGATAGTTCGCCTTTGTCTTTCTGATAGATGGGATGATCGGGGCGAAGACTGCTCATCTCTTCCATCAGCAAAGCACGACGGTTATTCAATGTACCCCATATTTGGGATAATCCCGGGTCTGCTGTGATCACCTCTTCTGCAGCAGTATCCAAGGCGCTCGATTGGCCCGGGCCGTCGTTCTTTAGCGACGCATCCAGTTGTGCCTCCGCCGACTCGCGCTGCAGACGGGCTAAGCCCAATTGACTGCGAACTGTGTCGGATGATGTGTCGTACGGGTTGGTCGCTCCCGGTCCAGTCGAAACCGCGGCTACGCCTAATTGCTGCATAAGGTCCGCTTGCTCTGCAAGGTCAGCGTCAATTTGTTTCTGGAGGTGGCCCCTTTCCTGGCGCAGCGTATTCAAGCGATCACCGAGCCCAAAAAACTCTTCGTTCTTGGCTCTCTCCACATAGGAGTTGGTAACCGCATTGACTGTTTCGGACAGACCACTCGGCGATGGGCCAAGAAGTCCGATCGACATCTCATAGGACGTGCCAATCCTCTTTACATCCAGAGAATGCTGCAGATTGTCAATTTCAGATGACAACGGCAGACCAGATCGGCCCCGTACCCAATAAGGAAGTTGGGAAATAGCATCAGCGACAATGTCATATCGAGTTACTGTCTGGATCTGGTCCTGAAAATAGGAGTCGTAAGGAAGTTCGACCTCACTGTCGGTGTTGAGTACTTTGGGGAACTTGGGCGAAATGTAGACTACGCTCTGGGATGAATAAACCGGTTTGGCCTTCTTCCGGAGTACAAATGCACCGCAGCCAACGAGCATGAAGAATAAAACCAGGAAGACAGTCAAGTGGCGTCGAACACTGCTGAACACGTCGAGCGTGCGACGCTGCCCCTCGAAGGAACCACTAACCCGGCCCGGCGGAAAAGACTGCGGACTGCCGGTCTTTCGAGAAACGGAACTCTCTGGCGCTAAATTGATCATTCTGAATCCTTCGTCCCTAGTGAACAGCAATCGTTGCCAAACTTCCCATAGTCAGGAACGGCGCCAGCTGCTGCATCACAAAACCAACTTTGGTGAGCCCGCTTCGTGGCACAAAGATCACATCGCCCGGATGCAGCGATACGTCCATGCCACCATTCGGCTTGAGAAGGTTATTGAAGCGGACGTACTGCGTCTTTCCGCCTTGCATACGATGCACGATTTCGATCTCTGGATTACCCCCGGCTCCATCGCTCAAGCCGCCCGCTTCCCCGAGAAGCGAGGTAAGGGAAGAATCGTGCCTTAAGGCTATCTGACCAGCATGCTGGACCTGGCCGAGGACCGTAACTGTTCTAGCCACTGCAGGCACGAAGATCAAGTCGTTGCGACGAAGACGAAGATCTGCTAATGGGCTGCCGCTCATGAGTAACTCCTGCAAATCAACCCAAAACACCTGGTCTCCCCGGTAAATCACGCACTGATCTGGAAGACTGCCGTCTGTCCGTGTTTCAACTCCGCCTCTCGATAGCACCTCGAGCAGAGTTGGCGTCTGCTCGAAAGAAATTGACCCTGGGTTCTTGACATTTCCGAGCAGGGTGACGTGATTCGACCCGTACTTCAAAATCTGCACCGTCGCAGAGACGCTGGTATAGTAGTGCGAAAACGCCGCGCAGATTGTTTGCGCGGCTGCTTCGCGAGTCAGATTGGCAATCACAATAGGGCCGGCCACCGGTATCGTAATGCGGCCATCCGGTCCAATTGCGCCTCTTGTAGACAGCTCCGGTCGCCCAGGAAACTCAATGGAGATTTCGTCTCCGGATCCCAGCGTATATTCCTCATCTGCAGACGGTTCGAATCTGCGCAAGGCTTCAGTAGTGCTCAGCTTCAACGTGGGGTCAGTGGGGCTCTCCGGGGCAGTCTCACTTGCCTCCTGAACTGTCTGCGCCTGAGGTCCATCTGCCGCGGAGCCAACTGCGTGCCTGGCATCAGCAGGAACTGGGCAGGCGATGCTGATCGCAAGAACTAGAGAGATGCAGATTATACCCGTAACCGGTAACTCAGGCATGCTCACAGAAGACTCCTCTTGTAAAAGTTGTTGCGTACCGCTCGAACTGAATCGCAAGTCGCATCATTGACCATCCGCGCTAGACTCGCGCTCCGTGCGCACCCATGCTGCATTGAGCCGAGAAGTGCGCCATATCTCCGGGACTATCCAAAGCTTCCAAAGAATATAGAAAGGGACCATCGATAAAGCCTTCATCGCCGTCCAGAACCCTGCGCCTTTGATAGTCGCAGCGGTTATATGAAGTAGCAGCACAGCAAATGCCGCCAGAGTGTATAGCCTCAGCCATGAAACCGGCAGGCAGGCCGCAACGAGCAGAAGAATCACCTCTGAAGCGATCGGGAGTGCCAATAAGTCCAGAAACGGTTCAATCTGCCTCACGCGCCCGCGGAATACGCCGGCAAGTAATTCGGGAGCCCACCGCTTCATCATCCGTAAACGGCCGCCTTCCCAGCGAGCGCGCTGACTTCGTGCGCCCATGCTCGAGACGGGCATCTCACCGCGAACTGCGGCCGAATCGATAAACTCTACTCGAATGCCCGCTCTTACTAGGGCGAGGTGGTATTCCAGATCCTCGACAACAGACTGAGCATCGTAAGGAATCTGTGTCAACACTCGCCGATGAAGCGCGAATCCGTTGCCTAAAATGCCTGCCGACAGACCGAGACGTGCGCGACCGCGCGGACGGATTACATTGACCCCACAGAAGGCAAGTGCCATCAATTTAGTCCGCTGGCTGTCTTGAGAGTTATGAACCTCATATCGGCACTGCAGCGCCCGTGCTCCGGCTTTCAACCTCTTTTGCACCTGTGCGATCAACCCAGCGTCGATCACGGAGTCCGCGTCGATCACGAGCACTGCTTCTGAATGCCCAGCCAGAGCAGCTGTGAACCCGCAACTCAACGCGGAGCCCTTTCCTGTCCGGCTAGGATCATTCAACACCATAACCTTCGCGCCTGCGACCTCGGCTTCGGTCGCCGTAGCATCGGTACAGTTATGCGCCAGGACAAGTATCTCCGTAGCAGGGTTGGCACCAGCCAGCACACTCCGGACGCAGCGCCCGATCAGAGTTTCTTCATTGTGCGCTGGAATTAGTACGGTGATCGGCATCTGATCTGCCTGTGGCACTTGATCCTTGACACGCGCCTGCGGCATTAGGGCAGTTACACTCAACACAAGAAGCTCTACGATCAATGGGAGCGTCGCGACAACAAGAAAGACACTCATGAGGAGAAGCAAATAGGATAGGCCCGACATATCTGATCTCCTCTCATCCAGGAAGCAATGCCTGAGTGAATGATCCTTCTTCATGACTGCCTAAAGCCGCAACGGGCCGCGGATCGACGGTCACTCTCTGCTGCATAACCATTTGCACTTGCCGATATAACTCAGGCATTTCGTGCGTATATACAGGAACGAACTGGCCCCGAATACAGAAAAACGTGCTGTCCCCGTCAAAATGCGGAACTGGAATAAGGTCCGGCTCGATGCGCCGCAATGCCTCAGCGACCTTGCCTGCCATTCGAAAGGAGGGCCGGAGTTGTGATGCATGGATAACCCTGTTCAGATTGGGATGCAAGCCTGCAAGCCAGAGTTCGCGCCTCCAGCGGCACGCAAGATTCATCACATGGATAAGTGAACCTAGTGCGTCTGCTCCGATATAGGTCGTGTGGCTCAAGTCGAGCACTACGTGCAAACCCGAAAGAAGCGCGCTGCGCACGTCGGATTCGAACTGGGGTAAGACAGATCCGGTAAGATTCCCATGGATGCGAAGAACCCTTGCCTGGCCGGCCGTCTCCGTCGTGATCTGCCCCTTCGTGCGCGGCTTTGATTGAGCTGCCATCCACACCAGCTGAGCAGGTAGATATCGGAGAAGCCCGGCGCCATTGTTGAAATAGCGCTTGGCCAGCCGGGAGGGCTCTTGAATCGTTCGATAGAGCCATTCCAAACCGCTCTGCTGCATCCAGACGGGCGCTCGACGAAGCCTGCCGCTCAGAAACTCAAACGATCCGCCAACTCCGATGCAGACGGGAACCCTCAGCCGGTTACGGTGCATGGCAATCCATTTCTCTTGCTTAGGATTTCCAAACGCAACCAGTAGAATGTCCGGCTTTGCTGCTTCAATTCGGCTCAGGATGTCCTCGTGATCCATTTCCTCCAAGGGCTGGAACCTTGGACTATAACGCCCGGCAATGCAAACGCCCGGGAAGTTCCTCTGCATCCACGCGGCCGCACCCGCCGAACTTTCCTCATCTGCTCCCAACATGAATATGCGGTACCCGTGCTGAGATGAAAGCCTCGCAAGCTGCGGCACGAGATCGGCTCCCGCCACCCGCTCCTTAAGCTTCGTGCTCAGAAAGCCAGAAGCCCACACCAGCGGCATGCCATCGGCCAGCACGACATCGCACCGATTCAGAGTCTCACGCAACTCGTCATCGCTGACTGAATTCACAAGGAAATCAACGTTTGCTGTCGCGATCTGATGAAAGCTGCCCTCGGCAATCTCCTCTTCCACAATGCCCAGGACCTCAGCCATTGTGAGGTTGTCTATAGCAATTCCTAAAATGGCAACACAGGGCTCTCTCGATTTCAGCATGGCAACTGCTCCTTGCTTCTCGCTGAGGGCGCGCGTTAGCATCTCGCGTGCGCGGTCTAACGAGAGGTGAATGCATTTTTAGAGGAACTGGGCTGAGTGCGGGCAGTCTGTTCGTGTTTGGAGAGAACTCTTCTGACGTAACCATGGAAGATCTTCACTTCAATCGGGCAACACTCAAATGACACAAACCGCAAGTTCCAGATCGCAGCTCTTTACTAGCATTGAACTTGGTGGGCTCACCGTTATAGGTGCTGAAATATCTGCGCCATTCGCAACCCAGTCCAGCTTCAGAAAGCGATGGTCTGGCCCAGGCTTCGCCTTCGTAACTCCCATAAGGAGTTACCGGATTGTCACTTGATTGATCCGAGCCACACTTCGCGTACGTAACTCCCATTAGGAGTTACCGGATTGTCAATTGATGCGCTCGCGCTATCGGGACCCGACCGCCAAAGCTTCGCCCAGCCTCAGGCCGCGCCGGCTGTGACTGTCGTAGGGACCCGGGGTGAGGCTGACAGCCCAGTGTGATGCTTAGTACTACAACCTGCGACTAACTTATGACGAGAGTCAAGATGCAGCAAGCGGTAAGACTTCTTAGAGACGTTAGTCTCCATTCAGCTTCCCAAAGCAGGCTATTGTTTTCATATGCAACGTAGATTGCTTTGAATTGCCGGCAAAATCCTCCTTGCAAGTTCCGCGTGTCAACCACTGCTCCCACGCCGCTCATGCAGGTGAGATCAGTATCTGGCATGTGGCCATGTGTACAGGCCATCGACTTGATTTGAAGGAGGATCGCTGTTTTGACGAGCGACGGGCTAGTGTTCGAATGATTCTGATCCGATTGCGACAGTCTTTTCCCGGGCCCTGATTCTGATCTGAAGCTGCCAAATTGGATTTTCCAATCACTTCAAATCAATGAAGTGGCATCTCTCGAGTTAGAAGAGCTCAAATTTGTTGTAAAGAGATTAGGATCAATGTGATATTAGGGCTAAGTGCATCTTGTAAGACAAAGACAAGAAAATATCACTTGACTGTTATAGGACACAACCAAGCAAATATCACTTGACTGTCATAGAAGATGCTTTATTCTGTTGGCTCCTAAGGTCGCGTCGGAGATGCCAAATGACTCATAGGTCGATGATCGGCTTTCTGGTCCTGGCAGGTATTCTGCCAAGCGCAGTAGCCCAGGCACCAAGTCCTTCTGGCACAGTTGCCGGCAGCAGCAAAGCTCTTCCGATAGCACAAGATGAGATCAAGACTTACACCATTCCTCCTGGGACGAGGATATTGCCTTCGTTAAGAAACGAGATCAGCACACGCTCGGCAATGCCCGGAGATCCGGTGTATCTCGATACCTTGTTTCCAGTGGTTCACAATGGCGTCGTAGTGTTTCCTGCCGGCATGTGCGTTAGGGTAGTTATTGAGCGTGTCCAGCGTCCCGGTAAAGTGAAGGGTCGTGGGCAGCTTCAGATGCGGATTGCATCCATGATCTTCCCGAACGGTGCGGAAATTGCACTTTCCGGATCGCTCGATAGCGCACCTACGCCCGGTGGGGCAAAGGTAGTCAACGCGGAAGGAGCGGTTGAACAAGGTGGGAACAAAGGCCAGGACACGCGACGCATTGCTGTCAACACGATGGAAGGAGTGGGAGTTGAAAGTCTGATCGGAGATGGGACTGGACACTTGGGGGCTGGCACCGGAATTGGAGCAGGGGTCGGTGCGGCCGTGGGAGTGCTAACAACGTTCTTCACGCATGGCGACGATGTGGTGTTTCAGCCCGGCATGACACTTGAAATGGCGCTCAGTAGGCCAGTTGTGGTTCAGCAGTCGCAACTGGGGGGATGCCCGCATACACGGGGGTCGTCATGCCCGCGCCCACGGCTCCGCTGCAGCCAACGGGGCCTAAGTGATTAGAACGAAATAATTGCGGCAATGCATTCGTATGTTTGTGTTACGCCATGACAGCTGCACGCGAATCGGCTATTTTCTATAGCCGATTCAGAAGTTGAAAGACTCCGCCTCCTCGTGGGGCTCAAGCACGCTGGCAGTTTAATAACCCAGTGAAGGCCCGCCATTCAACGATCAAGTGCCCGTAAGTTCCACCTGTCCGAGGAACAGCCCGTGCACTATCTTTCAATGGCCCAGTACTAGGGAAGAAACCGTCGCTCTGCTTTAATTCCATGACAGGGTGAAATTGTGCACAAACCACGGGCGCGGGCTCTGATCGCAGAAGATTCGTATCTCGTGTTCCCCGCCTTCCTCACAGCGATACCGATGCGTGCTGGATGTTTCTGACGCAATTGGGTTAACCGCGTCTCTCTGCCCTTTTTGAGCACCTGGAGAGACATTCATGGAGAGTGTATTGAGACAACATCTAGATGTTTTGACCGTCATCTTTGATTCCGAATTACGATCGCTCGTCAAACTCACTCTCGAGGGCGATGGGCACCGGGTGCTTGAATCCGGTGGCTACCTTCAAGCCACGGCCAAATTGATTGAGGGGCTTGATCCTGATGTCATCCTTCTTGAGTGTGGGAAGGCACCCTCCGACGTCCTGGAATTCCGCCAATTATTGAAGCGCGCTTTCAAGGAGCGCTTGGTCCTCATCTCGGGGAGAACCGAACAGACACTTCATAAAGAGGCGCGGGATCTAGGGATCAGGCATTTCCTAATGAAGCCAGTCTCGCCATTGGAAGTTAAGTCAATAATCACCAATCTTCATCGTGTCATCGAGTTAGAGTCCTCCGCAATAAAGCGCGACGACTTGGCGTGGTGGGCACTCTACACCTCTCACCGGCACGAAAAAGCTGTTGCCCGGATGCTTCAAGCGAAGGAATTCGATGTTTTCCTTCCGCTCTACCAGTCACTACGGCGCTGGACCGACAGGCACAAAATGCTGTCTCTGCCCCTCTTTCCCGGATATGTTTTTGTTCGCGGCGGACTGAATCGCAGATTAGAAGTCGTGACAACTCCCGGCGTCCAAATGATTCTGTTCTACGGCGAGCGTGTGGCAATCATTCCAGAGGTCGAGATCAAGGCGATTCAAAAAATGCTCGAAGGGCCATATCATGCGGAGCCGCATCCATACCTGAAATGCGGCGAGCGAGTTCGAGTGAAACGGGGCAGCCTTGAGGGCATCGAAGGAATTCTCGTCCGCAAGAAGAATCTCTATCGGTTGGTTCTTTCCGTGGATCTCCTCGCACGCTCTGTTGCTGTGGAGATTGACGCTGCCGATCTAGAGCCCATGGATTCGCGAGCGGGCGTTGCCAAGTTCCCGCCCGTACGAGTTGCAGGCATTGGAATATCTGACGAACAGTCGTTGCGAATCGCACAACAACCCGCTAAGACCCAAGACGATAGGGTGGTGAGTCTTGACTGAACCGCGCACAAGATCATGACCATCTTCGCCAAACACTGCGAACTGCTTAATGGCCTGGTCAACTCGGGGTTAGAAGTCGCGCTGATCGCGGCGGTTAAGAATTATCATGTCATCGTGAACGCAAGGTCAGTAGTTCTTCGGGAGCCGGGAGCCGGAACGTAATGCTTCGATTTCATAGTCTGGTAGGGGACAAGGCTCCCCATCCTTACTTTGAAAGTCAACTTGTCCACAACCTCTTTGAAGAGAGAGCCGCCATTCAAGCGGTACTTCTTACATTCCGCACCCGCGGGAAGAAGAACCTATAAGAACCTAAATAGGTTTCCCGGAGACTTTCAGCTGCGACAGCACCACGTCCGCCATCTCAGGGTAAAACTGCGCCGAAGCCGCAAAGCCGCGTTTTGTTGCATCATCGGACTCGCAGCGAAGCACAACGCCTTCGCAAGTCAATTGCATTCCAGAACCCGTATCTGTCAGCTTGGGGAGCGCAATTTCCATTTGGACTCTTGCTCCGACCGGGGGTAGCGCATCCGTGATCACGTAAACGCCGAAAGTGTTGATGTCCCGAGTGATGCCGCGACCGCTTTGCGGCTCTCCATCGTGGAGCGCAGACATGAAGAGCACGGGTGCGCTCAACTTGTATCGCTTTTGTTTTCTGAGTTCCATGGCAATTCGCTTCTCGCTTTCACACGATCTGCAATCAGCTTGCAACGAGCTCTTTGAAAAATCATAGAACCCAGGAGTCCAAAGTAAGCGAAGTTTTTAGTTGCCCACAAGTGACTGAACCTCTCGGAGTGATTCTTCCACCCTACCCGATAAGGCAAGAAGCACAGCTCTCAGTTTGGAACAGAATTCCTGTGATTAAGCCGGAAAATTCGACTAATGGATATGCGCCCGGAAATGTGAAATGCGATGCAAACAAGTTAGTTGCTCAGTGAAAGCTAGGCTGCCGGGAATCTCGCTAAATGGGCGCTGTCATTAGGCTTGATCACTCACAAATCCGCTAGTTGAGTTATCTTTGCAAACGCAGGATCGGGTGACTCAATTCCTTCCGTGGTCCCCCAAAAAGGTAACGATTGGATCGAAAAAGGCTTAGTCCGCTTCGACTACTATGGGGTTATGATTTTGTGAACATAGAGTTAACGACCGTAAAAAAGGATGTTTGTTGGATAGTGAACATATTTAGAGCGAAAAACATGAAATCCTGATGAGCAGGGTGCATACTGGAAGAAGACGGGTTCTGGCTCGTATCATTCCGCTCTGCTAGAACGTTCAAGGTCAATCTTGGGGTTACCGTACAATCTCATTTGTTGCAGGTGGCAAATCGTCCATTGCTCGTCTGGATTCGCCTGAGGCGGGGCATTTGCAAACCGGCATGCGCAGTTTGTTGCTTCGGTCACGCTCCTCGTGGCCTGTTTCGGGTCGGTTCCATCACAGATGAGTTGGATTTGAAGTTGATGCCGACTTGCCGCAAATTGATCGCCGATTTTCCTGTCCGCTTTCGCTGCCTTGACCAGGGCCCAAATATGAAGGCAAAAACGAGTGCGGCAACATTCATGTTGCTTTCATCCCTGGGTATGTGAATTCATTTACCTTCTAGCCAAGGTAAACGAATGACAGCGGAGGTGGACTATTACTGGTGACGAAGCTGAAGTCTCAGTACTCATCGCAACCATTCATGCCATGTCGCGTGAGTTGCTCATAGAAGCGCTCAAACGACAAGCGTGCTTTAACGTGGTCGACAGCGTCACCACTTCTCAAGAAGCAATCAAAGTCGCATGTTCGTCAAACGTCGATGTCGCCCTCATCAGTGCGACCCTCGCAGACGGACCTCTGAGCGGCTTTGGTGCGTTGCGGCGGATCCGTGAGTGTCGTCCGGATGTGAGGTCCGTTATTCTCCACGATGGTCGTGAACAGAATCTGGTCGTGGACGCATTTCGGGCCGGAGCAAGAGGCGTCTTTTCCCTTTCTCAATCGACCTTCATGGCACTATGTCGGTGCGTGCAGCAGGTGCATGCTGGGCAGATTTGGGCAAACAGTATCGAGCTTTCAGAGGTTTTGGAGGCGTTTTACCAGTTCGCGCCTATGCGGGTAGTCAATGCAGATGGAATGCGCCTGCTGACCAAGCGGGAAGAAGAGGTTGTGCAACTCGTGGCTGAGGGGCTGCAAAACCGAGAAATCGCCATAGATCTGAAGTTAAGCGAGCATACTATCAAAAATTACTTGTTTCGCATTTTCGATAAACTTGGCGTTTCCTCACGTGTCGAGTTAGCACTCTATGCGGTCAGCAGCTCCAAAAGAGCGCAGGCTGGCGATGCTCAGGCAATTGGAAAGCGAAGCGGAATAGTTGAAGACCTGGAGATCGGCGGCAAATTCCTGCCGAAAGCGGATACGGGTGCAAGTGTTCCACCTTCCCAATCGTCGAGAAACAAGCTGAGTCCCTGAGCAGATTGCATAGTTCGGCCATTGCTATCCGCCAGATTGGGCCTGCAAAGCGGTGATCAAACGCCTGAGACTGTGTGAACCCGCGCGTAAAGCCCAGTTCCAGTCCTAGTTTCTGAAAAGGCTAGACATCAATCGTGATTTCGAAGTCAAGGCCCGGTTCGATGGGTTGAAGTGACTGCTTATCGTCGAAGTATCTGGGCGTCACGGTGTATGTCAAAAGCGGAGTAAAACCAGGCCACTGTGGCGGAGTAAATGTATGGTCCGCCGCCGTTCCGCAAGCGAAAAGTGAATGTGGCAGGTTGGTCTGCGCAAATGTATTCGGCCTTTGTTGGAGAGATTCCTCCGGGCCATGATGGAATGCGCTGCGCTCTGTTCCTCACTAAATAGGCAGTCTTGCGAAGACTGTTTTACTCCACAGGTTTCGAGAGCGCCGGGTTCGACCGTTGAGCCATCTCATTTTTCGCCAGCAGACCTGGTAGAAAATCAAATACCCCGTAGTAGTAGTCGCTGGGCTGTAGATGTGGAAATCGCGCATGCGATTTCCAAGCCTTGTAGTTCGCCAAAATGCCATCCGTACGCGAATTGAGCCTGATTCTTAGGATCCATGTCACTCTTGGAGGAATTCTCGACTGGGATTGGTGTTGTGGATCGCCAAAATTCCACCCGGGAGAGAAATGAGATTGAGTATCTGACCTGGTGATCGTTTTGGCAGGCGTTTTCCTTTCGGAACGGCTCGTTGTGTGACCGCAGAGGGCACAAAGCGGGCTTTAAGGCACACCTCACTCGCAATTCATCTTCAACTTCGACGAGAGATTCTTGCGACAACAACTCAGGCTGCCAGATCGTAGCGATGATGCAGCCCGCCCAACCTTGGCATCGATAGAACCCTGCCTCCAACTTCGGGGCTCTTCTCCGCCTCACGGCCTGCAGGCGTTCCCTTCCCCAGCGCAAGATGTGTTCGATCCTCGTGGTAGTAGCGGATGTACTCTTTCATAAGACGTTTCAAGTGCCGTTCGTTGAGCACGATCACATGGTCGAGCAGATCCCGGCGGCAGTTGCCGACAAAGCGTTCTGCAACCCCGTTCTGCCAAGGACTACGGAAGCTGGTTCGTTTCGGCTGGGTGCCGAAGTTTT